>Ga0308160_10003192_pt1 | contig 18727 bp, 22 predicted proteins | sample PhyFR1_FD_201036 | JGI IMG/M metagenome (GOLD analysis project Ga0308160, IMG submission 201036) | Phyllosphere microbial communities from UC Gill Tract Community Farm, Albany, California, United States - DLSLF.R1 | ecosystem: Host-associated > Plants > Phyllosphere > Unclassified | place: USA...
GCAGATGATTACCTACATAACCCAGATCCAAAGAGGGATCGTAAGGTAAGTCCTCCATCCCTTCTTTGCTATGTAGTACTGATCATCAGGGAACAGGAACGATATTCACATGGCGAGGTCTAATGAATATCGGATGTTTATTCATCCTACTCCTGGGTGTATTATGTCTATTCGCCGGATACCCTATCATCTCTTATTATACCGGAAACAGTCTCAAGACGGGAGGAGCATACAACCTAGGAGGAATTAATGGGACTGGTCAAGTTCCTTTAATCTCGAATTTCCCAAGTTTGATCGATGCCGATACGCCTGATAGTGCAAAGACTAGGACTGGGTTTGATGGGAATAGTGATTGGGAGTTGGTATTCTCGGACGAGTTTAACAAGGATGGAAGGACTTTCTTTGACGGAGGTGAGTAAGCGAGTGCGAGCGACAGCGAGCATGAGCTTTCTATACACACGGGCGTATGCTGATTATTAGATGACGCATTCTGGACTGGAATGGGTAAGCTTACATGACCTCTCGCACTGCCGTGCTCGGCTCACAAACAGACATCCACTATTGGCCAACAGGAGATTACGAGTGGTACGACCCCGCAGGAGCCACAACCAAAGACGGAAACCTAGTCCTAACAATGAATCAACAAGAAATCCACGACCTCAACTTCCGATCCGGAATGCTCCAATCATGGAATAAAATGTGTTTCCAATATTCCGTCTACTTTGAAGTACGAGTTTCATTACCCGGTAATCCAAAAGTGGGTGGATTCTGGCCTGGTGCTTGGATGATGGGTAATTTGGGACGACCTGGTTATGGAGCCACAACAGAGGGAACTTGGCCTTACACTTATGATTCTTGTGATATTGGGACTCTTCCAAATCAGACGAATGTTGCTGGGACTGGACCTGTGGATGCTTTGACGAGTGGGGCCGATGATGGACCTATTTCGAGGTAAGTCCCGCCGCTAGGCGGTCTGCCGTTAGGCGGTCTGCCTTTAGGCAGGTCCGCTTCCGCTGCCTAGAGGCATGCCTGTTTATTGGGGAATATACGCTGACAAATAGTCTACCCGGTCAACGAGTCTCTGCTTGTACTTGTAAAGGCGAAGATCACCCTGGACCAGTCAACACTAAAGGACGAGGTGCTCCTGAAATCGATGCTATCGAGGTAAGTCTAGTCTCCATATTCGTACATCATACATTACACTCCCATCACCCTCTTCTGTGCGGCCACCTCAGGTGCATCTCTCTCCTCACTTGTCCCTCGTCCTCTCCCATCCCATCACATATTGCTGGTCCATGCATCGCTCGAACCTCGCTACGCTCGGCACTCGCTGACAATAGGCCCAAATCGATCTAGCCCTCCAACGAGGTCAAGTATCCCAATCATTCCAAGTCGCACCATTCGACAACGGTTACTGGCCCCCCGACAACTCTTCATCAGCAATCATCTCGTACGAACCCGATGATGTCGTCGTCAACTCGTACCGGGGAGGTGTATATCAACAAGCTCTAAGTCATTTAGCTTATGTTACCGATGACGTCTTTGTTCTTGGTGGTGGGGACTTTGGTATCTATGGTTAGTCACACCCACACGCCGATACGCGGCCACTTTTCCATGAATGAAGGAAGCTGATAAATAGGATTCGAGTTCTTTGCCAACCCCAATAATCGAGATGAAGGATATATCACTTGGGTATCGAATGGAAAGAGGAGTTGGCATATGACTCAGGCCGCTGCTGGGCCTAATGATGATATGGAGATTGGAACTAGGATTATCCCAGAGGAGCCTATGGCTATTGTGAGTCTCGTTCCCGCGTATCCTCCTTCCCTACCTCTTCTTCTCCTCCCTTCTCCCTCTTGATCCATACGGCCAGCAGGTGGTCCGGCATCTTCTTGATCCCTGGTCCTCTCCTCACCAAGCTCACCACTCTCGTCTCCGACTAGAGCTAATATTCAGATCCTCAATTTCGGAATGTCGGACAATTTCCAAAAAGTCGATTTCGCAAATCTCCCCTTCCCAGCCGAATACTTGATCGATTACGTCCGAGTCTACCAACGACCCGGAATCGGAGTTATGGGATGTGATCCCGCTGATCACCCCACTGCTCAATATATCGCCGATCACGCCAACGCTTATTCCAACCCTAACTTAACAACCTGGGCTCAGGCAGGTTATGAGTTCCCCGTACGTCCCCCACTTCCCAATATGAGTCATGCTGATTAAGTAGAAAAACAGGCTGAAGGATGGATGTACGTAAATCACCTGAGCTACTAGAGGGAATGGGAAATTGAAAATCAAAATATCGACGAGAAAGAGAGGGGAATAGATGTTACTATGTCTTGCGATGTGGATGCGGATGTCGATTGGGTAGGATACGATACGATGTCTTTTTTCGTTTGAGATTGTTCGTGGACTGGTGGAGATGGCTGTAAGGAGGATGCTGTAACTATATGATGAGAATGGACATTACGACTCATGCATGTGGATGACTGATACATCATCACTCCTAGCTTCTTATCTCTCACTCGGACACATCATCACTCCTGGCATTTCATTTCTCACTCCTCACCCCCGCTACGCACTTGATACTGCCACATCTTCTACTCATCCCAGCCTGTCTTGTATTAGGTGACATCGCCTGCATCATCGAAACAGTCTGCGTTGTATCAGTCGCAATGGTTTCGGGGAAGATTATGGAGGGCTCACCATTGCCACTCTGCACATTGCCTATACATATATTGATCTCGTTCTCCTCCCCTTTCTCAAATAGTCCCACAGCATTTATGAGGCCAGTTGCCCTATTGATGCATCCTCCTGATTGAAGCAGTTGTATAGCTTTGAGTCGTACTGAACTTTGGTCGGGTTCATCTTGTTTCCAGAAGACCTGCTGATCTTTCAAATGGACAAACACACAGCAACGCTACAACGTAAGCAGTGACCAATTGGTACTGATAATTCAAGAACTTACACCGTTACAAGCTGTTCGGAGACCGTAGGAAAAGGGTATTGCAGATCGATAATGCCAAGAATATTCTGTCTTCCATATCTTCCATCTGAATATGAATCAGCTTACTTCGGGACAATTTACTCTTTTGTAGCTTACTTGGCATTCCACACGGTAGGATCGTCTTTGTTCAGTAGTACCTCACAATCTGCAAGGTTCGCTTGTGCTGATTGCATCAGCGGGGTCATCTGACGTTGCGACTTTCACAATCGAGCTCACCGGCAGTATCACATTTCACTCTATCCGGGGTGTGTTCATCGTCAGCGCCGACGACGCTTGCTACTAAAGCCAGGAGGAGGATCGGGAAAGTGGTAAATCGCATCTTGAATTTGATGATGAGGCGAAAGATATTAGTATGATGGGTGAGTGCGGTTCTGTATATTGCGCTCGCCCACCTCCCAGTGACCCCTGAAGATCCTTGAACGGGGCAAGATCTGCTCGAATCAAAGGATGTGAACATGTCTGAGGGATTGAAGGAATGAAAGGGAGAGAGCTGCGTTCTGCCGTAGTGCACCCAAAATGAAACCAGAAATGAAGCTCATCCAACACGACTATCTGATATGAAGTGTACAAGCCCAAAGCGGTACTGTGTCATATTTGAACATCACTGGATCCAGATATATCGGTCGCTACGAAGAATCGCCCACGTCTCCAAAACAATCTTGGAATACATCAGCGCTACTTTCCCCCTTAGTGGACTGGAATGACTAGACTTACCGTGGGCCGCGTTGAGATTCCCGATGCAGATATTATGTTCATCGTCGGTTCCTCTCATGAATCGCCCAACACCATTGATTAGACCCTTCTCCTTATCGCCACATCCCAACAAATTTAGAGCGGCAAATCGCACAGCTTCGATGTCTTCCGGTGAAAGCGAAATCGACCGTTCCGTGGCGCCTTTCCATTTGAAATATACACAACAACGCTACGAAGTGAGCCTCATTACGTACTGTATGTGGGCGGGAGGACTTACACCATTACAGGCAAATCGGTATGCCTGCGAGCTCCAGATCAGACCCTCGCGTTCATCCACAGTCCATTTTCCCCAGAACGAGCTTCTGAGGTCTTGTCAGCATTTCCGATCTCACATTGCGAATGGAGTAACTCGCTTATCCAAAAAGACGGCAGCGCTGTTCAGAAGGACTTCGCAGTCATTCAAATTTGCGTTCGCTACAAGGTCCATCAATGACTGTTCAGCTGCGTCAGGTGACTTACAGGTAGTACTGCATTTCCCTGTGTCGTCATTTCCCCCGTGAACTGTATGATCCCACTCGCTTGGAGGTATTGCATAGGTATACCCTAGTTGCGTAGACAGTATCAATAAGATTGGGAAAGTGGCCATGAGCATGGTGCCAAAGATGCAGTATTGTCGAAGCGATTAAATGATTTCCGACACTGTCTCTAGTCCATTGAAGCGCAGATCACAGGGGCAGTATACTGTATCAGGAGATCTGCGTGAAAGGAGGGCGGATTGTTGGTGTGGGATATCTGCAGTACAATGTAATGGATCTACGTAACCACATTGATAAAAGTGATTTGATGAGCAACGCGGAGTCAAGAATCAAGAATGCAAACCTGAGATGGACCAGCAGTTTGCGTTTTCCCAGCATTGCCTTCTGGTCGCCGGATTCGCATCCCAAGGGAAATAGCGGAATATAACATAGTAGCAACATACACGCATGTACAGTACATACTCAATCATTCAAGTTCTCTCCATATGTCCAGTCCTGATCGTCAAAGCAATCGATATCGTCAACACCTATCTCACCCATGTAGGTATTGGCCACTCACCAGGTCCACCAGGCCAATCAGCAATACATACCCCATACCCCTCAAATCGGCCGAGAACACTGATTTCATGCTTCTCCTCATCTGCGCATCCTAACAGCTCGAGAGCCTCGAGTCTGACTTGCTCAAGGTTGAAACCGTCTGTTTTGAAATTATCTCGCCAATGACGGAAAACGCAGCAAGTCTGCCCACGGTCAGCAATCAGGGTATCATAAAGAAATTGAATTATTGCTTACCCCATGACAAGCTACTCGAGCTGCTGAGGCTAGCAGGGCCTGTCGCGCCTCCCATTGTTGCTCATAGTAGATCCACTCGTATGTTTCATTTGACCTGTGGTTGTGTCAGCTTTACACAAAACTGACTGAGCTCTGATGTTCACTTTGCGGCAAAACCATCCTTGTCCTTCAAAAGTTCTTTACAGTCGTCAAGATTCGCACTACCTACACTGTCAACCAAAACTCACGGGTATGTACAAGGGCTTACCGGAAGTACCACAGAATAGGTCATTGGGTTTCTTGGCAGTTGGTTCAGCCGACGGCGATACAGAAGATGATGATGTAGGCGCTGATGATTCCGGCGCTGGTGAGGTCGGTGATGTTTTGGGGACTGAAATGACGAGAGTAGACGTCACGGTGTGCGTGGTTCGAGTCGAGACTACTGGCGTGCTTTGGATGGTCTCCTCCTGTACCGCCTGTCCTTGATCAGAATCTGCCGTTTCGATGTTCACTTGTTGTTCGGAAGTATTGGGCGCCGTTGCGGAAGTGATACTCGTCCCAAACGCTAAACTTAGAAGTGCGTGGGTGATGAATAACATTTTCTTGTCTCTGAGATTACAAAGATGAAGTGAACAGAAGGCGAAAGCTGCAGGGGTCTCACTTATGTGCACAGCTTTCCAGACTGCAGGATCGTCATAAGGAGCTGATAGTTCTAAACATTCAAAGGAAGCCTTGTCTCGGTCTTGGAGTATAGCGATTGAGGAGGATCAAAGGATCCTTCAACTGTAGTCAAGGCGGAGGTATGGCAGGTGGGATGACCACAGCTAAGGTCAGGGCGTTTCAGAGACCAAGACAATTCCTCATGACTACATGACGACTCGGTGTCACTGTTCATGGCTGACCGTCAACCTATCACCACCTCTGTTCTGATATTGCAAACGATCTGCGCCCATATGAGGAAGCCTGGTCGCCACAAGGGGTTTTAGTCTACAAAGGAAAGGATGGGTGCTTGCCACCAGTCATAATATCCTCTAGCCAGTCTTAACAACAGTGCTATAATATTCCGCTGGTCCCATGCCCGCAAAGCTCAAATTTTCGCAGAGCCTGCGACCCTAGGTCCTACCTTCTCTTTCCCATGACATAACCCGGCCTTCTAGGATCTTCCTTTGATCAGCAATTATTTAGGCTCAAGCACTGAAGAGAAAGCACAGATTTGCCATTGATTCTCACTCATACTAAAAGGCCTTCGTCAGTGCTGTACTTGATCTCGCCATTAAACCAGACTTGCATCTCGATACAGTGTATACTGCGATGAGTGACGAGGGAGCAAAATCTTCAAGTACGGCAGGCGATGAGGACTCGTTACCGCCTCCCATCCCTAATGACGACCCAGTGAGTCTGTCTACTACGCATGGACCTATCGCACTGACGCGGAACCAGGCAGATAACACGGATCCAGAACCCTTCAACACGATAACGGTCGAGTATGATGAAGAGCCCCACGCGGTATCGGTCGGGGGTACGTCAGATCGAGGAGCAGAGAGTCGCAACCACAGCAAGGGAGGGGCCATACACCTAGATACCACACACATTTCCACGACAATTCATCAACCACCTCACTCAGAAGTTCAAAGCCAGACGCATCATTTGAAGAGTCCCTCCGCCTCAGAGAGGTCACGAAAAGCGCCCTCCGTCGTTCAGCAAACCGATGCCGAACAACAGCCTGTTTCCGCGGGAGGCACCCGCCACCGACGAAGCAGACGCAGGTCTCCACGACCTAACCAAGTAACTCGACGTTATTATAGTCCGGAACGAGAGGATGATGAGAAAGCCACCCAGATCTGGGAGGAGAAGGGGTTGAGAGTATTCCGACGATTGGCTGGGCAGGTTTTCTCGGCAGATCCCAGTGTACGATATGAATCAAGAAGAGTGAATTTCTGGGCCTCAGGCGGCCGTAGAGGACGTCCCTGAATTTGGGCAAAGAACGCACAGATGAGACACAGTGCAGTGGAAAGCCGATGTAGATACTTGTACAGACTGTCATTGGCATGATCACCCGACGATGCATCGCATCTGGTCGCAGAAGCCATTCGTGTAGCTGGAAAGTGAAACCTCTGGACTCCGGGCTGTTGACCGGACACTTGCCCATATCCGTCAATACATCAGGGAGTCACAGACTTTGGAAAGTACATATGACGGTGACGATCGAGGGCTACATGCGTCCCTTCTCTTAAGACCGGCCTTGGCTTACGGACACAGCATGTACGAATCTATGTGGTCGAAGCGCTCTAGATCTATGGGACTATGTTCAAGGTCTCGGACAAAGCCAAGCTTCAAGTATCCTGATACGCTGCTGACCGTGCATGAAGATTCGCGGCTGCTCAGGAGCCATAGATCCCATTCATTGCGAAGCCGGTATCATCCCTTGACTCCAGTGTCGGGCAGAACGAGAGCTCTGGGGACTTGACGATGAACAACCTGAATATCAATGAAAGTCAACATATGCTCTTGAAACGAATACGCACACCTCGTTATCCCATTTGAGGATCACCTAGCGCCTTTCAGAGACTCGACAGCTCAAGCGGAGCGAAGCGTCGTGGCACCTGAGGTCTTTCATGTGCCCCCGACTTTCGGTATTGTGGGTACCGGCTCGTCCCAGACCACATGATAAGCGGCTTCTCTGCCTTCGATCTCACACCCGCAGAGATGGAAATTGGGATCTTGGGCTGGTAATACACTCTGGCCACTACATGTCGGACATGATTCGCAGGCTGGATCGAAAGTGGCCGGTGGTACGCTTTTCGATTTACCGCTGGACTTCTCGCCAATCGAAGTTCGAGGCAGAGGCATCGAGTGTTGAACATGGACAGCGGTATCACCGGGACATGTGGTACAGAGATGGTCAAGCGGCACGATGTGACAAGTGGGACAAGGGAGATTCGCTTCTATACGATGATAGAAGTATTCGTCGGTTCGTCGGATATTTTCCCCAAATACAGTCGAATCTAGTGGCGGTCAGCCCATGTCGCGATGGAGTGAGATAACGACAAACAGGAAGGGAGATTGAGAACTTCAGATACAAAGACGCACTAACGAAGAGTCAGCCAGAACCCATTATAATTGAATTACTCACCTGGGGGACCACTGTGTCAAGGTTCCGTCTCATCACCTGTAAACCACCTTGCCCAGGTATCGGCATCTGGCCCCCTGAGCCAGTTTTGCCAAACACTGAGAAGTAAATCTCATATACCAGCTTGTGTGAGGCACGGATTGGAACGCCGACCCTACAGGCTCATCAGTATGGGTCGCACAGGGTGGAAATGCACTGACTTGGGCATGTGCATTCCAGGCAAAGTGGACGGAAGCGAATACTCGCACACAGGCAGCTTCCCTACTAGTTCGGTCACGAAATCCCCACGGTCACTTCCGCCTGCTTGTGGGCCGCGCCAGAGAGCGGGGAAGTCGGTTGGAGGATGAGATGACAAAGGATGAGGTATCATACCTTGCTCGACAATAGTGAACGATTGTTTGGTGACCGTCGGCCTGCCGGTCGATGGCGGTGTGATGGTGGCCGTTTCTTCGAGTTTCACGCGGATCGCGAACAGTGTCGCGAGTGGGGAGAGAGCTATGCATGTGAAGCGCAATGGAAAGAGGCAACCCATACACCACTAGCGTGCATCAGCTCGGCGTATACGATATTGACCTACCTCATTGACTCTGGTTTGGACACGGCAGGTCCCGAATTCTGGCAGGTTATGCGTAAAGTCGTCATCTAGACGAGTGATTCCACCTTCTGGATTGGGGTTGTGACTGACGGCGATCCGCCTCTCGGACTGGACTGAGCCTCGCAGCCACTCGATGTCCGAGGCGTCCGATCCTGCATTGCTATATGATGGTAACGCTGAAGTCGCCGATGGGCTGCTAGATGAGGAGGCTGGCGACGCCGAATCATCGTTGCAGGAGGTGCTTGGGCGTGTGACAGCCTTCGCTCGATGCTTTCCATCAGGCAGGCCCTCAATAGTCCCGACGAGCCAGTACAGCAAACGACCAGTCGGGGTGAGCCCATTGCGGGGCAGTGTGGGCGGCAGGGCGATACTGAAGCGAAGTCTTGACGATTCAGCCGATGCACAAATGCTGCGAGTATTGCTCACCGTTGTCTTCCAGGCTGTAGCCAAACTTGTTCTCCCTCGGGACAGTCGACCTTGGCTTCCTGTCTGTAACAGATGGACGTCCCCTTGTCCTTTCCCCCCTCTACGTCCGTCCATCTTCCCTCTATCCAGACTGATACCCCACTGCACATCAGACCCCGCTCCGCCGGTTGATGGATCTCGACTTGGCCAGCGAGTATTGTAGGGGTGTTGACCGCGCCGGTTGACGGGTCCAAGAGCGGCTTCATCATTACCCCACCGAACGATGGCACGTGCAGGCTCAGTGTCGGTCTCGTATCATCGGACAGGTTAGAAGTATTGATTTCGCGAGCTTTCGCGCTGATGAACGAGGGCAGTCGGAAGAAAGACATCTCACATGAGTAGAATGTGGGAAAGATAGATGACTCAATCTCTATGATACTGATAACGGGCTCAATGGTTTGATTACGTAACTCATGTTGGGCTTAGTCACAACCGACTCCCGTTCAAAGTAGCCGATGCGAAGCTCGAGACATACAGCGCCTCTTGAACCTACTTCCATTCACATGCTGCTATGAAGAGTGCGAGAGCATCTACTTTTTCATCATCCTCTGTGCTGTGCCCACAAGCATTCAGCATCGACGTAACCGGGGTCATGGCCAAGTGTGATGCAGTTTCCCTTGGTGACTAATCAGTGCTCGTAAGCCTGCTTGGTATGAATACAGCTCATATATAGCCGGGCGCCTTATTGAGCCAGTGCTCCTTTGGCAAACCGCTCCACTCAATTACCAAGGCTGTGCAGGATGACCTTTCATGCTCAACCTCTCTTGAAGCAAAGGGTCGCATCCGAGGCTTGACCCTCCTAAGATATGTCTTGAGGTGGTCTTCTTGCAGCTCTTAAATTATTATAGTATCCCCTTGACCCAAATCTGGTCCCCACAATCCACTTCTACACTGTAGTTGTTACACTTTCGCCACTTGACATAGTCGCTATGCCTGTTGAGACCGGATCACGCAGTGAATTGACCAGAAACTTCCCAGCGGCCTGGCCTGGGAATACACGAGGGAGACCATACTCAAAGGGCGGATGGATCACTCTCGAGTCAAGAGATACTGCAACAAATCCCGAATATGGGGCAGCGAGGCTTACAAAGCCATGGGACGATAGAGTTGTTTTGAAGGGGGATGTATGTAAATCAGTATTTTGGCGGGCGGAGGGAGCCAAGAATGACGAGGTCACCGAAGGAATCTTGTGTATACGTAAGCTCAGATCAGACGAACCCGCCCCAGTCGAAAATGTCTTTGTGGACCCTTCACGTCGCGACTCCTTTTTCGTTCGGATCAGCAATGTTGGCGGATTCAGTAAAGCGAGAATCGGCCCGACTACAACATTTGTGACCGACCAAGGTAGATTTGTGGTGAGTTTGGAACAGAGGACCGTACGTCCGCCCCTCCTCGAGCCAAGCATCGCTGCGCTGTATACCAGTACAACCTACATGGCGACTTTTGAGGGGGGGTCCATGCAATGTATGCGAGACCGAGAGTACCTCCCGCCTGTAAGCCTTTTTGAACTGCCCGTAATGATTTCGAGATTGACCACTATAGCCCGCGGACAGTGTCGACGCCGCGCAGATAGAGCAACAATTTCGGCAGTCATTGAAAGACTTACCGCAAACTCTACAATATCGCCTTGATAAGATGTTCAGGTCGCAGACGAAGGCATTTGTGTCAGGCGGCCTGCTTACCCAGCACCCCGAGAAGATGAAGACAAAGAAGAACACAAGTGTCACATTCTCCACAGAGACACCTGTCTCCCGCGAAGCTCAGAGACTGGATGAATGGGATGACGAATTGGATGGATCGAATGAGATGGATGTTTCTCCCTCTACTGCTGTATGAAGGTAGGTAACCTCTGTGGTGGTTGAAGAATTTGTCTATGAATTTCTGCGGAGAAAGAGACGTTTGGTCGGAGAACTACTTCGAATGGTCTCACTTGTCAATCCCACCTTGATCCGGCACTAATGAGTTACTGTGTTGACCCAATCCATAGCTTGGCGTCATGATGTTGATTCCAGGTAGTCATCTACTTGATTCCTTCAAGTATCGTCAAATATAGACAGAAAGCAAACAAACAGCTAATTTGCTCCACCACTCGTCGGTATTGTATTAATATCTTGTTCTCCTATATGCCGCATCCTCGGAGCTCCAGAGCGTCGTAGTTACATTATGCGCTCAGACGCATGCGTACTCTATTGTAGATTTCCATCGTATTGACTGCTTATCACTTCTAAGTCAGTGCTAAGCAGTGATAAGGCTACGGACGTTCTAAGCAAGGATTCCGTTGCTGAGCCCTAGTCGGCAGTACAAATCAGAGTAAACTTGCGCCATGTCCCATTGAAATGGAGCAAAGCTAACCAACATGACCAGACCACCAATTTGGCAAGTGGCAAAACTGCTAGGCAGGAATGACTTGCAGATGCGGGTTGGCCCTAGATGCTGAATCAATGTCACCCTTTGATTGGCATTCCCTGTGTGAAGTTTGCAAAGCCTCTTGCAGCCTACTTCACAACCTCTGTGCCCATAGTCTGGCCATACTTCCTTTCAAACAAGATGCTCCCCTTCCATGCAAGGAAACCTCAAATTCGCCAGGCTCCTCCTGAGACCTTGGCGTCTGACAATTGAACCTTTGTTCTTTGGCCCCTCTCCTCTTTCTCCTTGAGTGAGTGATCTTTTGTAGACTCCATCCCTGCTTTTTCCCTTTGGAACAGTTGATGGTGTGATTTTCCATACTTCCTTTATATGCCTGATATGTGAGTTGTTTGACCTTTCATTCTGGGCCCCTTGGACGCCTCAGCGGTGAGAAATTGATCCTTTGTTGTGGATACCTCAAGCCTTCATATACATGGTTGCCGTGTCTGGAACTCTGGTCCGTCAAACTCGGTATCCGAGATCCATTCAGTTACCATCCTCTACCTAAAGCGTCAGGGGCATTGTGAGAGAAAGGCCACTCCTTACATACTGAAAAGGCTGCCTTCTCATTTACATATAGATCTTTACAAGTTCTTTGTTTGTTGATATATCCTTCACTTCCACTTGAAATTTCTTTTGCCCTTGCATACAGACAGGACACCTACCAATCCTACATAAACGCCATCTCCTAGTCAACACTACGTCTATCGCAATCATCATGTCAAAGCTTGGCGATAACATCTCAGCCCTCTCCAAAATACCGCCAACACGTCTTTTCAACAAGAGCACCCACGCAGAACTCCGGCTTCCACTCTCAACTAACAACGAGACTCTTGTTTTGACTTTCAAATCTGACATGACTGATGCCCCTAGGGGTGCTGTTGGTGCTTTGGAGTTCAACGGGAGCTACTCAGTCGACGCCAATGGTATGCCGGTTCTGGTTCCTGATTATCCAACAAAGCAATCCATGCAATGCGGACAAGGATGGTTAAATGCGGAGTGGGACTTTAAGACTGTGAAGTCCGAAGTAGGAGAGGTACCCGTTCAACCAGGTGACACGGCTTGTGCTTCAGCTCTCATTGACCAAGACAATGGTCCCCACGATCATCTCTTCCCCGCGGAGGCGTCAGAGGTGAGCCCGTCATTCTGATTTTTGCTGATCTTTCCAGTGGCCACCTACCGCGAACCGTAAAATATTTGGAGGCGAGGACAGGGGTGACGATGATACCTATTTGCAGCCACAGTGGAAGCGTATTGAGTGATTCAGGCGTGTAGGGTCGTGTCAGTATATCGTCGAGCCGATTCATTTGTTTATGCATTCCGATTTATCATTATGTAGACATACACTACATACCGATTGAAGTCGAAATCGTCGAGCTGAAAAGAGTGATCACCAGAGCTAGAATGTTGGCGTCAATATGTTCGTCCGAGGAGGTAAGTGCCAGCAGGTTGACGTGGTCACGAATCAGGTGACCCACCAACGGCGCAGGCGAACCTAGCAGGTATGTTGACAACCTTGCCGGGTACACAGGTGTATCTTGCTCAGCCCCGAACTCAAGCCGCTGATTGAGTCATACCCATTAACAAGCATCGAGGCTTGACAGTCTGCATGTACACCTCTACCTCTATCCCCCCACCTCAACCGGACTCCAATTTCTAAATAGACTCATTCCCTAATCTTTAATCTTCTCAACCTTATCCTCAACCTGAGGAACCGCCTTCGAGCTAGCAGCTTTATTGAGTGTAGGTGGGATAGGTACAGTAGCGGTAGTAGGTGATGTTGATGGTCCAGCTCCTGCTCCTGGAGCTGGGGCGGGTGTGGGGGCTGGGGAAGAAGCTAATCGTGCGTCGAGGGCTTTTAATGCCATTGCCCTAATTGTCAGCTTCTATCACGCGCGCCGATAGGCGTCAGAGACAATCAGAGCTGAGATAAGAGGGGGGAGGAGAAGGAAGGAGGAGGAAAAAGAAAGACTCACCTCCTTCGTTCTGCTTCTGCTCTTGCTCCCCCTGGTCCTGGTAGCGAGCTATATCCACCGGCAACGGGATCCTCCCATCCCTGGACTAGCTTTATACGTACAGCCTGCTTGAATACGAAGTTTGCTCCGAAGTTGATGACCGGTCTATCTGTCAGCTACTTCCCAACCAAGATAAAAGGTCAAAGAAGAGTGAAGAGAGGGAGACTGACCTGATAGGAGGAGGGAACCAATATTGGAAAGCGAATGTCTCGGACCTATCTCCCCTAAATTCACCATTCTCTGACAACTTGAAAAATCGGAGGTAGACCCATGCTACGAAGAAACCGAATTGGACTAGGATGTAGGGTGATGGACCGAATACTATTACGAGTACGTTGGAGATTAGGAGGTAGATACCGGGTAGGGTCTGGGTGTTAGTTCCGACTTCTAGTATAATTGAATGGGTTTAAAGGAGGTCCTTTCCATACCATCTCCAGGACTCGCTGGAGACCAATGAACGAGACCTCCTTCATCCCCGTGATGACATACCTTGACTCTCATCTTGACGACGCCGAATACTTGGATTTGATGTTCTGGGATCAATTGGGTGAAGGCCACTAGGAAACCGGTCTGAAGACCTGATTGACCGTGGTATGGTAGACCCCACCTGCTGTCAGCTGATTCACATGAGACTGCTAGCTGACGTACAGAGACTCCTCTGTCCCTAGGATGATATAACTCAACCAGCTGAATCCGAATGCAATGACATTAGAACCGATGATGACGATAAAGCAGAATCGGATGAGTTCCTTCCATCCCCATACTCGTTCCAGGTACCGGCATGCCAAGGGTAGGGAGACGGCAGAGATAGCCAGCTGCCTGTTAGCTCACATACGAAGGTAAGGACCAAGTAGCTTACACCAATGACAGATAGCTCAACCCAACCAGCGGTCAACAATGTCCATGGGTACCAGTAACTGCTACCTGGGACCATGACCAACCATGGTAGATTGACACTTGGGATCCCTCCATCGATATTCTGACCTGCGAAATAGGATAATGCAATCGCTACGAGTGATGCTGATATTAAGGATAGAGTGATGATCCTTGTTGCGAATGGTATCCCCTGTAGGAAGGGGAGGAAGTTGACCGATGGCATAATGTATAGTGTAATAGATGTATGCGAAAAACAAGGAGAGAAGAGGGCAGACGCGTCAATTGGAGTAGAGGGGGAAGATTAAGGTTAACGGAAGTATATTGTGTAGGCACGTGATTCAACACACAATAGGTTACTTCAACACTCTACTAGTACACAGTCTCATATAAGGATACACACATCATGCTCCCATCACAACCACCCCCTCTGTCAGAAATGGATTTCGACCCCGACGCGACAGATAACGAAGACGAGGATGATCCACAGGAACCTACCATACAAATATCAAGTATAGAGGTCAATTACCTTATATACCAGGTAAGCCTTTACGCGTACTCAGCAGGATACAAGCTGAAGAGCAGTATCTAATGGAAGCCAACTTCAGACATTCCGCGTTCTCTCTACTGAAAGAGTCGGGGTTGGAAGAAACGGAATTATATAAACACTTTACGCCTAAACAACCTTCAAAAGGAAGTAGGAGGTCTGGAAAGGATTCACCTGCTGTATCTACTTTCGGTGATCAACATGGACGTTTAGCCCCAGGAGAACTCATAAGGAAATTATGGACAGCAGTCAAATGGGAGGAGGTGGAACGGCATGTCGGACCGGATGGAGTATGCTCACTGTTCCCCACATAGAATGAGAGCTAATAACAGGCGCCATACAAAGAACCATGTCCAAACCCGTTCTACCTCTTACGCCCACACCACTGCCCGTCCAGCATCCCGTCAGCAGTCGCCAACCCTTCCAAACCATTTCCAACTCTTCGCATGAGTCCACCTACTTCCTTACCAGACGTGCAATCCGATTCAGAAGATACACCAGCCGCAGGACCTTCTAAACGGAAACTCGAACCAGTTACTAAACGGAAATCACGTCGAAATTCCGATGAATCAACTGCCATCACCCGTTCACCAAGTCCAGCCTCGAGAAAGAAGAGACAACCTACAAATGATGAAGATGATTTCGTCGAAAAAGTCAAATCAGTCGCTGGGCGACGTAGGAAGACTGAAGATGGGAAAAACTTGAACATACCCGCTTCTTCAACACCCGTTAGATCAGCGTCACCGACAAAACAGGATCTGTCCGATATCTTATCTTCCGCTCTGAGATTAGGTCAAGGAAACGCGAAATGGTTCAAATCGAGTGAAATTGGTCTATTTACCGAACATAAAGATATCGTAAATGCCGTAGCATGGTCACCTGCAAATCACGATCTCTTAGCATCAGCATCAAACGATACATCAGCCAGAATATGGGATTTCACTCAATCCACCCGACCCAACACTACCAAACTCGAACTCACATCAACTGAATATCTACACCATAAAACCATCGAATCAAGTAAAAATCCAGTCACTTGTATCTCATGGAATGCAGCTGGGACATTACTAGCTACAGGAGCGAAGGAAGGGACGGCAAGGGCATTTACGGCGAGCGGGCTTTCTCAACATGTCTTGACTCAGGGGACGAATTTGGCGATTACTGCAATCAAGTTTTCACCGAATGGGAGGTATTTGATGACGGGGTCAAAATCGCATACTATTAGGATAGTAGATGTTAGTGGGGTTCATGATAGGTCGTTGGGGGATTGGAAGACGCATTCTGGTGAGTCGGTCTCGGCGGTCACGCCGTGCAGAGTTGGCGCCGACCGTTCAGGTCGGTGCATCTCGGGACGATGGTGTCGACTGTCCTGCGAGCCAGCAGCAGACTAGTAGTCGTCAGCTCTGTCCGCTTCGCGAACGTTCGCTGACTATTAGACGAGGTGAACGACGTAGACTGGCTAGACGACCAAGTATTCGCAACAGCAGGAAACGACCATAAAATATTCATTCACCGCCTAGACGATCAAGCCTACCGCTACGTATTCGAGGGTCACACGGATGATGTTCAAGTAATAAAGTGGTCCCCTCTCCCCTCTTCCTCCACATCGCCCACGACCGAAGATCATTCAAAGCGCTACCTAGCGTCTATAGCAGATGATGGACAACTCATCATCTGGCAGATCCCAGAATACCCGAGTCCTAGGGCTAGGAACGGAAGTAAGAATTCTAGTATTGGAGGTACTGCTAGTCCGTTAAAGAGGGAGAGTTTGGAGGATGGGGATGATTATCAGTTCGAGAGTACGAGCAAGTACTTGGTTGCTAGGTTTACTGTTGTTGAGGATAATGAGAATACTCAGATGGGAGCTGTTGATTGGAGTAGGGATGAGATTGAGGGGAAGGTGTTGGTTGCTGCGTGAGTTTCTGTCATTTTGGTTGTGAACGATCGACTGGGGTGATAACTGGTCAACGCGCATGGTCTTGATCGTTTGATCACATGTCGTTGGGCTCTATACATCCCACCATCATTCCTTGATGTGATCTCATGTCACCCCGTCACAGGATCTACTCATCAACCCTCCACCCTGTCCAGTGGAATCACTACCTCTTCATCATCCCAATCTAACTATCCCTCGTTGATCGCTATCCCTCGCTCCCTTCGGTCGCAGCTAACATCCAGCGGAGGTCAAGACTCCCCCATAAAGATATTCGACCTAACCACCAAATCATTACTCCACACTCTAGACGGATTCGAAGATGGAACTGGATGTCTCGCCTTTTCCCCTAGGGGATTTAGGGGTACGCACGGGGCTATCGCTGGGGGGGCTTGGAATGCTTGTTTTAAAGTTTGGGATGTTGAGGTGAGTTCCGAAGTCGACCGTCAGGTCGATAGGTGGATTAGTACTGTCCACCGTGAGGTGGACGATCACCTGATGCGAACCGAGAGGACATGACTGATGATAGACTGGAGAGATACTTAAAGAATTCGAAATGGTTGAAGAGGAGACACAGCGTAATAAGAGGAATCGACCTTTTGTCGTAAGTCCCCTTCTCCCCCCTCCCCCTTTCACACCTCTTTTCATCATCCTTCCCTCTGCTTCCTCTGGAGCATTATGATCCCACCAGAGCGAGCAGGGATGGGAAAGGGAACAAAGAAATGGAGGGATACTGATAAACAGACTTCAATAGCTTGGAAACCGGATGGTCAACATGTAGCTATTGGACTTTATAATAAATCAATAATGACTTTCTATGTTGGTGACCTCAAGCGTCCTGTGGATGAAAAGGGGGGAGATTGGAAGATGGACTAGGTTTAGTTTTATGGGATATATATCGGAAGTCGAGTAGCATGTAGAAATTCACTATAAATAATAATATATGTCAAAATCTGTCAACTGTCCGACTATAACTTCATCGATCTCGATAGTCTAATGCCTATGATAATGACTCTTGATGCCTGATACCAATTAGTCAATCGGCTTCTCTCCCGCCCTAGGCCTCAACTTGTAGATCTATCCGGCATACGTTGGATGACAGAAGACGCTTTGGAAGCTGGAAGCTGGAGGTTAATGTTTGAAAGAGAATGAAGAAGTACATGCGATATGATACAAACGAACGAAAATACGAATCTACAACTATCCCTCACACTCCTTCTCTTAGGTTTACTCTACCTCGACTCCTACTTGGATCATCCTCATGGTCCTTTTCCCTACTCACACCTCGACACCTATATCAAAGTCCGATAAAGGAACCAGTATCAGAGAGGCAGACCATCAGCCCCTAGATTGGCTTTTGATTTCTTCTTGTGCGATCTCTTTACCGCTATTCATCAGCCTTGTTCTTCTCATCCTGAGAAATCCCAACGAAGGATAGGCGTAGATGAAAGGGATGAAGGTGGAGAGAGACTCACGTTCACCCTCAGCTTTCCTCTTACTTTTCTTCGTTTTACCACCTTCACCACCCGGAGCTGAAGCTCCAGGGGCAGGAACATCAACATCCTCATCCTCCCCATTCGCAACTTTCCTCTTCAAACTAAAGAAATCATCTTCATCATCACCCCCTTCTGCCTCTATTTGTAATTCCCCTAATCCCTTCTTGTTATGTATGACAGGAGCGATATAACCATGTGCTTCTGCTTGTTTCCGTTTCGCAACTGATTCTGCTAATTCTTCGTCGTCCATGAAGAGCGAG
>Ga0308160_10003193_pt1 | contig 18726 bp, 13 predicted proteins | sample PhyFR1_FD_201036 | JGI IMG/M metagenome (GOLD analysis project Ga0308160, IMG submission 201036) | Phyllosphere microbial communities from UC Gill Tract Community Farm, Albany, California, United States - DLSLF.R1 | ecosystem: Host-associated > Plants > Phyllosphere > Unclassified | place: USA...
GCTTCGAGCACGACCTGCAGGTGGCCAGCGATGCCGGCCTGCTCGGCAGCATCGACGCCAACCGCGGCAATCCGCAGAACGGCTGGGACACCGACCAGTTCCCGACCGACCTGTACGACACGGTGGGGGCGATGCTGGTGGTGCTGCGGCAGGGCGGGCTGGCGCCGGGCGGGCTGAACTTCGACGCCAAGGTGCGGCGCGAGTCGTCCGATCCGCAGGATCTGTTCCTGGCCCACATCGGCGGCATGGACGCGTTCGCGCGCGGGCTGGAAGTGGCCCATGCGCTGCTGACGTCCTCGCCGCTTGAGCAGTGGCGCGCCGATCGTTACAGCAGCTTCGACAACGGCGCCGGTGCGGCGTTCGCCAACGGTTCCAGCACGCTGGCCGACCTGGCCAAGCACGCCGCAAGCGCGGGCGCGCCGAAGCAGGTCAGCGGCCGCCAGGAAGCCTACGAGAACCTGATCAACCAGTACCTGATCCGCTGATGCGCGCGACGGCCGGCGGCACCCTTGCCGCCGGCCGTGCTGTCCTTCCCCGATGGCGGCCTTCCTTTCTGCACGACACCAGGTGACTCAATGTCCAGCGTATCCCTAGACCGCGCCCATGGCGCAGGCGAGAACACGCGCCTCATCATCCTCATCAGTTGCGTCGCCACCATCGGCGGCTTCCTGTTCGGCTTCGACAGCGGCGTGATCAACGGCACCGTCGACGGCCTCAAGCAGACCTTCCATTCCAGCGCCGCCGGCACCGGCTTCGAGGTCGCCTCGATGCTGCTGGGCTGCGCGTTCGGCGCGTTCTTCGCCGGCTGGCTGGCCGACCGGCTCGGCCGCCGTGTGGTGCTGATCATCTCCGCGGTGCTGTTCCTGCTGTCGGCGCTCGGTGCCGGCGCTTCGCACAATTCGATGTTCTTCGTCTTCGCGCGGGTCATGGGCGGCTTCGCGGTCGGCGCGGCCAGCGTGATGTCGCCCGCGTACATCGCCGAGGTCGCGCCGGCGCGCTATCGCGGGCGCCTGGCCACGGTGCAGCAGATCGCGATCATCAGCGGCCTGTTCACCGCATTCCTGAGCAACTACGTGCTGGTCAAGCTGGCCAGCGCCTCGACCGAGCCGCTGTGGCTGGGTCAGGCCGCGTGGCGCTGGATGTTCTGGATGCAGGCGTTTCCGTCGCTGGTGTTCCTGCTGCTGTTGCTGGCGATCCCGGAAAGCCCGCGCTACCTGGTGGTCAAGGGCCGTCGCGAGGATGCGCTGGCGGTGCTGACCAGGCTGTATGGTCCGCGCGAGGCGCAGGCCAAGCTCACCGAGATCTCCGCCTCGCTGGCGGCGGACCAGCACAAGCCCAAGCTGTCGGACCTGGTCAGCAAGGTCACCGGCAAGGTGCGCCCGATCGTGTGGATCGGCATCGGCCTGGCCACGTTCCAGCAGCTGGTCGGCATCAACGTGGTGTTCTACTACGGCGCGGTGCTGTGGCAGGCGGTGGGCTTCTCCGAAAGCGATTCGCTGCTGATCAATGTGCTGTCCGGCGCGCTGAGCATCGGCGCCTGCCTGATCACGGTGATGCTGATCGACAAGATCGGGCGCAAACCGCTGCTGTGGATCGGCTCGGCCGGCATGGCGGTGTCGCTGGCGCTGGTGACCCTGGCCTTCGCCAGCGCCTCGCTGGACGCGGCGGGCAAGCTGGCGATGTCGCCGGGCATGGGCCGCTTGGCGCTGATCGCGGCCAACGTCTATGTGATCTTCTTCAACATGTCCTGGGGTCCGGTGATGTGGGTGATGCTGGGCGAGATGTTCCCGAACCAGATCCGCGGCTCCGGCCTGGCGGTGGCGGGCGCGGCGCAGTGGACCTCGAACTTCGTCATCACCGTGTCGTTCCCGATCCTGCTGCTCAGCATCGGCCTGGCCGGCGCCTACGGCATCTACACCGTAGCCGCGTTCATCTCGGTGTTCTTCGTGCTCAAGTACGTGTACGAGACCAAGGGCCGCGAGCTGGAGCAGATGCAGGGCTGACGCCCATCGCTGGTGCGGCTCGCGGCCGCGCCGGCGGATGCCGCCTGCCGCGTCGCGCCGTGGCGGCATGGTTGCCGGAGCGGGTGGAGCAACGGACGATGCCAGCCCCGGCGCCACTCCCTCGTTTCGCGGCATCGCCTGCGCCTGACGCGGCGCGCGTGTTCTGCATGGTGCTGCGGCGCCGCTGCCGCCAGCACGAACCATCTGCAGCCTGACTGCCGATCGCAACGAGGATGGCGGTCGTTTCGCGTCTGAGATGTGTTACTTTATAACATTATCGGCGTGGAGTAACGCAGTGCCTGGTCGCATGTGTCCGTCTAGTTCCGACTGCGTCGATGCTGGTCACGGCGGCAAGGACCCGGGCGCGGTCAGCGCCGATGCCCGCTACGAAAAACACGTGGCGATGGGCGTGGCCGGGCGCCTGTACCAGGCGTTGCAGGCCGACCCGCGCTACCGGCCGACGCTGATTCGCAGCGACGACCGCTTCGTGCCGCTGCACGAGCGGGTGGTGATCGCGCGCCAGCGCAAGGCCGATCTGTTCGTGTCGATCCATGCCGACGCTGCGCCCAACCGCGGCGCGCAGGGCGCCTCGGTGTACGCGCTGTCGGAGACCGGCGCCAGCTCGGCGCTGGCGCGCTGGATCGCCGACAGCGAGAACAGCGCCGACCAGTACGGCAATGTCGCCGAGCGCTATCTGCGGCAGAAGGATCCGGTGCTTTCGAAAGTGCTTGTGGACCTGTCGATGAGCGGCACCATCGCCACCAGCCTGCAGTTCGGCAAGCGCATGCTCGGGCGCCTGCAGCAGGTCACCCGGCTGCACCAGGGCGATGTCGGCCAGGCCGGCTTCGCGGTGCTCAAGTCGCCGGACATTCCGTCGCTGCTGGTCGAGACCGGCTTCATGAGCAACGCCGACGATTGCCGCCGCCTGGTCAGCGACCGCCACCAGGAAGAACTGGCGCAGTCGCTGCAACTGGGCATCGACGATTACTTCCAGGCGTTTCCGGTGCATGCCTGAGCCGCTGCGTTCCTTTCTTTCTTTTCTGGTCATGCCGATCCAATGAACCTGCCGATTCCACCGCCGTTGCCCGACGTCGCCAGCAGCGAACCCTCCACGATCGTCGCGCCGCTGCACTGGGTCGGCATGGACGGCATCGCCTTGCCAGTCCGCTTGTGCGACACGGCCGAGACCGAACCGCTGCCGGCACAGGCGGCGCTGCACGTCGACCTGCCGGCGGCGCGGGTCAAGGGCATCCATATGTCGCGGCTGTACCGGCTGCTGGACGAGCATGCGCAGCAGCCGCTGTCGCCGTCGCGGCTGGCGCAGCTGCTGCACGCGATGGTGCGCAGCCATGCCGACTGCGCTTCCACCGCGGCGCGGGTGGGCTTGCGGCTGTCCCTGCTGCGGCGCAGCCCGGCGCTGCGCAGCGAAGGCCTGGCCGGCTGGAAGGCGTATCCGCTGCGGATCGACGCGGTGCTGCGCGGCGCCAGCGCGCGCATCGAGGTCGGCGTGGACGTGCTCTATTCCTCCACTTGCCCGTGCTCGGCGGCGCTGGCGCGGCAACTGCTCAGCGCAGCGTTCCTGCAGCAGCATGCCGGGCAGCCGTCGCTGCGGCGCGAGGCCGTGGCGGACTGGTTGTTGCAGCACGGCAGCCATGCCACCCCGCACAGCCAGCGCAGCATCGCCACGCTGCGGGTGGCGGTGTCGCCGCGCGCGGTGCGCTTCGACCTGGGCGCGCTGATCGAACTGGCCGAGCAGGCCCTGGCCACGCCGGTGCAGGCCGCGGTGCGGCGCGCCGACGAACAGGCCTTCGCCCGCCTCAACGGCGCCAACCTGATGTACGTGGAGGACGCCGCGCGGCGCCTGCAGCAGGCACTGGGCGCGCGCTACCAGGGCGTGCGGGTGCAGGTGCGGCACCTGGAGAGCCTGCACCCGCACGACGCGGTGGCCGAGGCCGGGGCTCCCGAGCGCGGCTTCGGCGATCCGGAACTGTTCGCGGCGGGCGAGGGCGCCCGATGATCCGCCGCAATCCGCGCGGCGACCTGCCGGTGATCGACGAGAGCGCGTTCGTCGATCCCACCGCCATCCTGTGCGGGCGGGTGATCGTCGCCGCGCACGTGTTCATCGGCCCGTATGCGGTGATCCGCGCCGACGAGACCACCGCCGACGGCGACATCGAGCCGATCCACATCGGCGCCTACGCCAATATCCAGGACGGGGTGGTGATCCATTCCAAGGCCGGCGCGGCGGTGCTGATCGGCGCGCGCACCTCGATCGCGCACCGCGCCATCGTGCACGGGCCGTGCACGGTCGGCGAGCGCGTGTTCATCGGCTTCAACAGCGTGCTGTTCAACTGCGAGGTCGGCGACGGCTGTGTGGTCCGGCACAACGCGGTGGTCGACGGCTGCGATCTGCCGCCCGGGTTCTACGTGCCCTCGACCGAGCGCATCGGGCCGCGCACCGATCTGTCCAAGATCGCGCGGGTCAGCGTCGCGGCCAGCGAATTCTCCGAGGAGGTGGCCGCGACCAACATCCGCCTGGTCGAGGGCTACCGGCGCCTGCGCAACCAGTGGTGAGTGAGCGCGCCCCGGTCCGGGGCCGGCCCCACAACGCAAAAGCCCCGCCAGGGCGGGGCTTTTGTGGTTTTCGCTGCAGGCAAGGCGACGATGGTGCTCCCTAGGGGGCTCGAACCCCTGTTTTAGCCTTGAGAGGGCCACGTCCTAACCATTAGACGAAGGGAGCAGGTTGGTCGCATCGATTGCAGGGCGCTAGTATATGGGGCTAGCCGCCCGGCGGCAATCCCGCAACTCGATACGGAAGCGCCATCATCAATCCGCCAGTTCCTGTGCCGTTCACCCTGCAGCTGATCCCGCGCGATCAGCACAACGTCTCGCGCAAGGACATCAGTCCCAATGCGTTGCGCGTGCTGTACCGGCTGCGCGAAGCCGGCTTCGGCGCGTACCTGGTCGGCGGCGCGGTCCGCGACCTGCTGGTCGAGCTGCAGCCCAAGGACTTCGACGTCGCCACCGACGCCACTCCCGAGCAGGTCAAGCAGCTGTTTCGCAACTGCCGCCTGATCGGCCGCCGCTTCCGCCTGGCGCACGTGGTGTACGGCCGCGAGATCATCGAAGTGGCCACGTTCCGCGCCAACGTCGACGACGGCAGCGGCGACCGCGAGCTCGACAACGGCCGCCTGGTCCGCGACAACGTCTACGGCAGCATCGAGGACGACGCGGTACGCCGCGACTTCACCTGCAACGCGCTGTACTACGCGATCGAGGATTTCTCGGTGCGCGACTACACCGGCGGCTTCGCCGACGTGCAGGCGCGGCTGATGCGCATGATCGGCGACCCCGAGCAGCGCTACCGCGAGGACCCGGTGCGCATGCTGCGCGCGGTGCGCCTGGCCGCCAAGCTGGACTTCGAGATCGAGCCGAGCACCGCCGAGCCGATCCCGCGCCTGGCCGGGCTGCTGGCCGAAGCGGCGCCGGCACGGCTGTTCGAGGAAGTGCTGAAGCTGTTCCTGTCCGGCGACGGCGTGGCCAGCTTCGAAGGCCTGGAGCGTTACGGCCTGCTCGCCGCGCTGTTCCCGGAGAGCGCCGCGGCGCTGAATTCCAACCGCAGCGGCGCGCTGCGGCGGATGCTGATCGAAGGCCTGCGCAACACCGATGCACGCGTGGCCAACGACGAACCGGTGTCGCCGGCGTTCCTGTTCGCGCTGCTGCTGTGGCCGGCCTACTGCCGCGCGCTGATGGCGCTGCAGAAGCAGGGCATGCAACTGGAGGAGGCGCAGCGCCGCGCCGCCGACCGGGTGACCCTGCACCAGCTGAGCACGGTCGCGCTGCCGCGGCGCTTCTCGCTGCCGATGCAGGAGATCTGGCTGCTGCAGTCGCGCTTCACCTCGCGGCAGAAGAAGCGGGTGGTGCGCACGCTGTCGCATCCGCGTTTCCGCGCCGCATTCGATTTCCTGATCCTGCGCCAGTCCGCCTCGGCCGAGCACGAGGCCGACATCGCCTATTGGCGCGAACTGCAGCAGCAGCCTGGCTACGCGCCGCCGCCGCGCGGCTTCGACCCGGAGATCGACTACGTCGGCGACGAGGTGGCGATGGCCCCGGCCGACAGCGAGGAAACCCCCAAGCGCCGCCGGCGCCGGCGCCGGCGTCCGGATGCCGCCGCACCGGCCGAGTGAGCGTGTCGCCTAGCCCCGCGCCGGTGCAGGCCTGCATCGGCCTGGGCGGCAACCTCGGCGATGCGGTCGCGACCCTGCGCGCGGCCATCGCCGAACTGGACACGCTGCCGCACACGCGCCTGCTGCGCGCCTCGCAGCTGTATCGCAGCCCGGCCTGGGGCAACCAGGCGCAGCCGGACTTCATCAATGCTGCAGCGGTGCTGAGCACCGGCTTGCCGGCGTTGGAGCTGCTGCAGGCGCTGCTGGCGCTGGAAGGCCGCCACGGCCGTCAGCGCACCCCCGGCGAGCGCTGGGGCCCGCGCACCCTGGACCTGGACCTGCTGCTGTACGCCGAGGCGGTGATCGACCTGCCCGGGCTGCAGGTGCCGCACCCGCACCTGCACCAGCGCGGCTTCGCCTTGCTGCCGCTGGCCGAGATCGCCGCCGAGGCGACCATCCCCGGCCATGGAACGGTGCGTGACATACGCGACCGCATCGAAACCGACGGGATCGTGGCAATCGGTAGATAATGCCCGGCTTATCACCGCACCGCATGAGCTTATGAGCAGCCACGCCGACAGCAAGCCCTGGACCGTTCCCGCCCTGGCCGAGGCCAAGCGCCGCCAGCAGAAGCTGGTGATGCTGACCGCCTACGACGCCGGCTTCGCGCGCGCGTTCGACGCCAACGGCGTGGACCTGATCCTGATCGGCGATTCGCTGGGCATGGTGGTGCAGGGTCACGACTCGACCCTGCCGGTGACCGTGGACGACATCGTCTACCACACTGCCGCGGTGGCACGGGTGCTGCAGCGCGCGCTGCTGGTGGCCGACCTGCCGTTCCAGTCCGACGCCACCCCCGAGCGCGCGCTGGACGCGTCGACCCGGCTGCTGCAGGCCGGCGCGGAGATGGTCAAGCTGGAGGGCGCCGGGCACAAGCTGGAGGTGATCCGCTTCCTCAGCGAGCGCGACATCCCGGTGTGTTCGCACCTGGGCCTGACCCCGCAGTCGGTGCTGACCTTCGGCGGCTACAAGATCCAGGGCCGCGAGGAGGCCGCCGCGGCCAAATTGCTCGACGACGCCAAGGCGGTGGCCGCGGCCGGCGCCGCGCTGCTGGTGCTCGAATGCGTGCCGTCGCCGCTGGCCGCGCGGATCACCGCGGCGATCGACATCCCCACCATCGGCATCGGCGCCGGCCCCGACTGCGACGGCCAGGTGCTGGTGCTGCACGACTTCCTGGGCCTGGACAGCGGCCACCGGCGGCCGCGCTTCGTCAAGGATTTCCTGGCCGAAGGCGGCTCCATCGCCGGCGCCGTGCGCGCCTACGCCGACGCGGTGCGCGCCGGTACCTTCCCCGACGCCGAACACGCCTACGCCAAATGATCGAGACCATCACCGACCTGGCCCGGCTGCGCGCCGTCGTTTCCGGCTGGAAGCGGCAGGGCCTGCGCGTGGCCTTCGTGCCGACCATGGGCAACCTGCATGCCGGGCATTTCTCGCTGGTGATGCTGGCCCGGCAGTACGCCGATCGGGTGGTGTCCAGCGTGTTCGTCAACCCGACCCAGTTCGGCCCGAACGAGGACTTCACCCGCTACCCGCGCACCCCCGAGGCCGACACCAGCGGCCTGGAAGGCGCCGGCTGCGACGTGCTGTGGCTGCCGACGGTGGAGAGCATGTACCCGCTGGGCGTGGAGCTGGCGTTGCGCATGCACACGCCCGGGGTCAGCGAAGCGCTGGAAGGCGCCTGCCGGCCAGGGCATTTCGATGGCGTCTGCACCGTGGTCGCGCGCCTGTTCAACCAGGTGCAGCCGGACCTGGCCGCGTTCGGCAAGAAGGACTACCAGCAGCTGGCGGTGATCCGGCAGATGGTCGCCGACCTGGCGTTCCCGATCGAGATCCTGGGCGGCAGCATCGTGCGCGAGGCCGACGGCCTGGCGATGAGCTCGCGCAACCAGTACCTGTCGGCCGAAGAGCGGCCGCGCGCGGCGCAGATCCGCCAGACCCTGCTGGCGATGCGCGACGGGCATGTCGCCGGGCAGCCGCGCGCCGAGATCGAGGCGGCGGCGACCAGGCAATTGCAGGAGGTCGGCTTCGAGGTCGACTACACCGTGCTGCGCCTGCCCGACCTGAGCGAGCCGCAGGACCAGGAAGGCCCGCGCGTGGCCTTGATCGCCGCGCGCCTGGGGCGCACCCGGTTGATCGACAATCTGGAGTTCTGAGCGCGGCAGCGCATTGCGGCTGTCGCGGCGTCGGCGCCGGCAATGTGCCAAATACCGTCGAGGTGGCGGATCGCCTGTTGGCTTCGCGCGTCGCGACTGAAGTAGCTCCCACAGGGGCTATCGAGCCCGCAGCTTCGTTCGTCGCGGCTGAAGCCGCTCCTACAGGGCTTGCGGCGAGCCGGCTGGGTGCACTGTAGGAGGGGCTTCAGCCCCGACCGGTGTCCGCAGTCGTCGGGTTCACCACTTCGTTCGTCGCGGCTGAAGCCGCTCCTACAGGGACTTGCGGCGAGCCGGCTGGGTGCACTGTGGGAGGGGCTTCAACCCCGACGCTGTCCGAAGCCGTCAGGCCCACCGCTTCGCGACGCCATCCGCAACCGCAGGATCCGCCGCGCGGCCGGCCGCGGTTGGTGTCGCTAACAGCGCGCATTGCCGCATCGAGCAGCCAAATCGTGTCCTGCGGTCGGCATGCCGGGACGCGCAGCGGACAACGCCACGCATCTGCCGCCAAGCCTTGCTGCCACTGCCGTTTAACCCCTCGGCTGCTAAACTGCGCGTCTTTCCCCACCGCAGTACCGCAAGCATGCAACTGAGCCTGTTGAAGACCAAGATCCACCGCGCCACCGTCACCCATTCGGAGCTCAACTACGAAGGGTCGATCGCCATCGACGGGCTGCTGCTGGACGCCACCGGCATCCGCGAGTTCGAGCAGGTGCACATCTGGGACGTCACCAACGGCGCACGCTTCAGTACCTACGCGATCCGCGCCGACGAAGGCAGCGGCATCGTCTCGCTCAACGGCGGCGCCGCGCGCCACGTGCAGGTCGGCGACCTGATCATCATCGCCGCCTTCGCCGGCATGAGCGAAGAGGAAGCCGCGCGCTTCCAGCCGACCCTGGTCTACGTGGACGGCGCCAACAAGATCACCCATACCAACCACAGCATCCCGAAGCAGGCCGCATGACACAGTCCAACGGTTTCGACGCACTGCATTCCCACGCCCAGCGCTTGCGCGGGGCGCGCCTTCCCGAACTGCTGGCCGCCGAGCCGGGCCGGGTCGAAGACCTGGCGCTGCAGGTCGGACCGTTGTACTTCAACTTCGCGCGGCAGAAATACGACCGCGCCGCGCTCGATGCGCTGCTCGCGCTGGCCGCCGAGCACGACGTGGCCGGCGCGTTCCAGCGCCTGTTCCGCGGCGAGACGGTCAACGTCACCGAAGGCCGCGCCGCGCTGCACACCGCCTTGCGCGGCGAGCTCAGCGGCGCGCCGGTCGCAGCCGAAGCCAACGCCAGCGCGCGCGACGTGCAGCAGCGCATGCGCGCGCTGATCGACGCGCTGGCGCAGACCGAGGTCACCGACATCGTCAGCGTCGGCATCGGCGGTTCCGACCTGGGCCCGCGCCTGGTCGCCGACGCGCTGCGTCCGGTCGAAGGCGCGCGCTTCCGCGTGCATTTCGTCTCCAACGTCGACGGCGCGGCGATGCAGCGCACGCTGGCCACGCTGGATCCGGCACGCACCGCCGGGGTGCTGATCTCCAAGACCTTCGGCACCCAGGAAACCCTGCTCAACGGCCAGATCCTGCGCGACTGGCTCGGCGGCAGCGAGCGCCTGTATGCGGTCAGCGCCAACCCCGAGCGCGCCGCCAAGGCCTTCGACATCGCCGCCGGCCGCGTGCTGCCGATGTGGGACTGGGTCGGCGGGCGCTATTCGCTGTGGTCGGCGGTGGGCTTCCCGATCGCGCTGGCGATCGGTGCCGACGGCTTCGAGCAGTTGCTGGCCGGCGCCGCGCAGTTCGACGAACACGCGCTGACCGCGCCGCTGCAGCGCAACGTCGCGGTGCTGCATGCGCTGACCACGCTGTGGAACCGCAACGTGCTCGGCTACGCCACGCAGGCGGTGATGACCTACGACCAGCGCCTGGCGCTGCTGCCGGCCTACCTGCAGCAGCTGGTGATGGAGAGCCTGGGCAAGCGCGTGCGCCTGGACGGCAGCGCGGTGCAGGCCGATACCGTGCCGGTGTGGTGGGGCGGCGCCGGCACCGACGTGCAGCACAGCTTTTTCCAGGCGTTGCACCAGGGCACCAGCGTGGTGCCGGCCGATTTCATCGGCTGCATCCACAACGACGATCCGTACACGGTCAACCACCAGGCGCTGCTGGCCAACCTGCTGGCGCAGACCGAGGCGCTGGCCAACGGGCAGGGTAGCGACGACCCGCACCGCGACTACCCGGGCGGCCGCCCGAGCACGCTGATCCTGCTCGACGCGTTGACCCCGCAGGCGCTGGGCGCGCTGATCGCGATGTACGAGCACAGCGTCTACGTGCAGTCGGTGATCTGGGGCATCAACGCCTTCGACCAGTTCGGCGTGGAGCTGGGCAAGCAACTGGCTAGCCAGTTGCTGCCGGCGCTGCAGGGCGAGACCACCGAGGTCGCCGACCCGGTGACGCGCGCAGTGCTGGCGCGCTTGCGCGGCTGAGGCGCACCACTGCAGCAGGGCGTGTCGGCAGCGGGGACTTGCGTCCCCGCTGCGTTTCAGGCGATTCCGACTCAGCCCATTGCAGCCCGCCAGATCGCCGGCGATATAGGTCGCTGCCGAGCCGAAGCGGTTCTTGTAGTTGGCGCACACCAGCGGGTCGAGCTGCGCCTTGATCTTGTCGTACAGCGGGCTTCCCGATCGCCTGGATGCTGGAAGTCGCTCATCACGAAGTCCAGCCATGCTGGCCAGCGCGCTTTCGAAATCAGCCAGGTCTGTCAGGATCATAACTGCCCTCTATACTCGACAGCATCTAACCTGCCGCTGCATGGATGCCTGCCATATGCGTTTCTCTTCGGTCATCGGTTCGCTTGCCGTATTCCTGTCCGCTCTTGCTTGCACGCCGGTGTTGGCAGCGGAACCTGACATCTTCGGCATCAAGTTGGGAGCGCCGCTCGCGCTTCCGGTTTGCCAGATTTCCTTGCCATCTACGCCTGCGCGCCCCCGCAGCAAAGGGGTGGGTAGCAGGGCGTTCGACAAGCTGATGGCCCCGCCGCCCGAGCCAGCAAAGGCCATGCTGCCCGCAACCGGTTTGTGCGTAGCGCCTGGCACGACGAACATGGCAGTGGGCAACACCGAGTTCGGGCCAGGCGAATACGGTTACCTGGTGTTCGCCGAGGCCGAGTTCCCGGCGTGGATTGCGCCCATCGGCCTGTCGATAGGTGCGGGCGCAGGTGACGCCTTTTCGTTGGAAGGTGCCGGCGGCCTGGTTTTGTTGCGCAACGGGCGCGTGATCGCGTTGCGCTTCAATACGACCGGGTTTGAGGCGCAGCAACGCGTGATGGAATTGCTCAAGCGCAAATTCGGTCCGCCAAATTCACAGAAAGCCACTGCTTGGAATAACGACTTGGGTGGCAGCCGCGAATCGATTTCCGCGGAATGGCGCAAAGCGGATTTCTTTGCGGAGTATTCTTCAGTCGTGCAAGCACAGGGACTGTCTGGTGGGACAGGGTTTCTCAGCATCGGTAACGACTTGGGTTGGCAAACATTGAAGCCAACGAGCAAGGAAGCGGAGTTCTAGTCTGCTCAGCGAGCCGGTGATCTTCTGGGGCAGCGGTCACGCACAAGGCCGGCTGCAAGCGGGAGGTGTGCGGTTCGATCCGGCTGAAGTCGTTGAGTGCCGTGACAGGCCTTGGAACCTGCCCGCGATCTATTGAGTGGCAACGTCGGGAATGCCGGATAGCTATCCTGGGCCGGCCGTGCCCGTGTTCCTCGCGTGCTGTGCGTCCACGATCAAGAACGTGCTGCCGGCGTTGCGCCCCCGGTTTCTGGCGGGCCGCGCCGCCTGTTGGACGGTAAGGCACATGTGCCCGGGTTTGCGCAGTGGAGAGTCCTTGTGATGCTGTGCTGCAGCAATTTTGCCGGGCGGGATGGGCGCGAGTGACGCCCCACAGGCGGCCTGGCGCGGAAACCGTTGCTCAGAAGGTATTCCGTCGCTATAGCGCAATCCGATATGCCAGTGCGTTCATGGCATATGCCCGCCGTCGGTTGACACCGCTCACCGATTACGAAAGCGTAGGCGCCTGATTGCGTGCCGGACCGCTCCGGCCGTGGCGCGGCGGGCGCCGCACTCATCGTTCCTGGGAGGGAAGACCTTGCAAAAACAGTCCGCTGGCGTGTCTGCGCCGATTCGCAATGCGCTGGCCACTGCGGCCGCGCTGGGCCTGCTCGCGCTGGCCGCGGCCGGCCCCGGCCAATCGGCTCCGGCCACCAGTACCGCCGCCGCGGCGCCGCCGGCGATCCATCCGCAGCTGTGGCCGTCGCCGGCCTGGCCGCTGGCCGCCGATGCGGCGCTCGAGGCGCGCATTTCCAAGCTGATGGCGCAGATGACGGTGGAGCAGAAGGTCGGCCAGATCGTGCAGGGCGACATCGCCAGCATGACCCCGGACGACGTGCGCAAGTACCACATCGGTTCGGTGCTGGCCGGCGGCAATTCCGATCCCGGCGGCAAGTACGACGCCAGTCCGGCGGAGTGGCTGAAGCTGGCCGACGCCTACTACGCGGCGTCGATGGACAAGGGCAACGGCGGCCTGGCGATCCCGATCATCTTCGGCATCGATGCGGTGCACGGGCAGAGCAACATCGTCGGCGCCACGCTGTTCCCGCACAACATCGGCCTGGGCGCCACGCGCGACCCGGAACTGATGCGCAAGATCGGCGCGGTCACCGCCGCCGAGACCCGCACCACCGGCATGGAGTGGACCTTCGCGCCGACCGTGGCGGTGCCGCAGGACGATCGCTGGGGCCGCACCTACGAAGGTTATTCGGAATCGCCCGAGGTGGTCGCCAGCTTCTCCGGCAAGGTGGTCGAAGGCCTGCAGGGCGTGCCCGGGCAGCCCGGCTTCCTCGACGGCTCGCACGTGATCGCCTCGGTCAAGCATTTCCTCGGCGACGGCGGCACCACCGACGGCAAGGACCAGGGCGATACCCGGGTCAGCGAGCAGCAGTTGCGCGACATCCACGGCGCCGGCTATCCGCCGGCGATCGCCGCCGGCGCGCAGACGGTGATGGCCTCGTTCAACAGCTTCAACGGGGTGAAGATGCACGGCAACAAGCCGATGCTGACCGACGTGCTGAAGGGGCAGATGCATTTCGGCGGTTTCGTGGTCGGCGACTGGAACGGCCATGGCCAGGTGTCCGGGTGCCGCAACGACGACTGCCCGGCCGCGTTCAATGCCGGCGTGGACATGCTGATGGCGCCGGACAGCTGGAAGGGCTATTACGAGAGCGCGCTGAAGGCGGTCAAGTCGGGCGAGATCCCGATGACGCGGCTGGACGATGCGGTGCGGCGGATCCTGCGGGTGAAGCTGCGGCTGGGCCTGTTCGAGGCCGGCAAGCCGTCGCAGCGCCCGCTCGGCGGCAAATTCGAACTGCTCGGCGCGCCCGAGCACCGCGCGGTGGCGCGGCAGGCGGTGCGCGAGTCGCTGGTGCTGCTGAAGAACCAGAAGCAGCTGCTGCCGCTGAAGCCGCAGAGCAAGGTGCTGGTCGCCGGCGACGGCGCCAACGACATGGGCAAGCAGTCCGGCGGCTGGACGCTGAACTGGCAGGGCACCGGCACCAAGCGCGCCGACTACCCGAACGGCAACACGATCTGGGAAGGCCTGCAGCAGCAGGTCAAGGCCGCCGGCGGCAGCGCCGAGCTGGCGATCGACGGCAAGTACCAGGCCAAGCCGGACGTGGCGGTGGTGGTGTTCGGCGAGAACCCGTACGCCGAGTTCCAGGGCGACATCGCCACGCTGCTGTACAAGCCCGGCGACGACAGCGACCTGCAGCTGATCAAGAAGCTCAAGGCCGAGGGCATTCCGGTGGTGGCGGTGTTCCTGAGCGGGCGTCCGCTGTGGGTGAACCGCGAGATCAATGCCGCCGATGCGTTCGTCGCCGCGTGGTTGCCGGGTTCGGAAGGCGGCGGCATTGCCGACGTGCTGTTGCGCAAGCCCGATGGCGGCATCCAGTCCGACTTTCACGGCAAGCTCAGCTTCTCCTGGCCGCGCACCGCGACCCAGTACGCCAACAACGTCGGGCAGAAGAACTACAACCCGCAGTTCGCGTTCGGCTATGGCCTGCGCTACGCCGACAAGGGCGATCTGGCCCGCTTGTCGGAAGTCTCCGGCGTGTCCGGCGCGCAGGCGGTGGGCGGGGTGTATTTCGAGCGCGGCAAACCGGCGGCGGGCATCAACATGATCCTGCAAGGCGCCAGCCAGGCCAATCTGCCGGCGACGACGACACCGGCGGCGCTGGCCGACGGGTCGCTCAGGATGACCTCGGTCGACCACAAGGCGCAGGAGGATGCGCGCCGTCTGGAGTGGTCGGGCAAGGGCAAGGCGGCGATGGCGCTGGTGCTGCCCAGGCCGCTGGACGTGTCGCGCGAGAGCAACGGCGATGTGCAGCTGATCCTGACCTTGAAGGTGGACGCGGCGCCGAGCGGCGATACCCGCATCGGCGTGACCTGCGGTAACGGCTGCAAGGCGGCGCAGGTCGATCTGGGCAAGGCGCTGGCGGCGCTGCCCAAGGGCGAATGGCGCACGCTGGGCGTGCCGTTGAAGTGCTTCAGCGTCGCCGGCGCCGACGTCTCCAAGCTGGAGCGGCTGCCGGTGATCGAGAGCGACGGCACGCTGGACCTGGCGCTGTCGCGGATCGCGCTGGGCGCCAGCAATGACGCGCAGAGCGTGGTCGACTGCCCGGTGCGCTGATGCGCACCTGACCAGAACGCAGCGGTGCCGTTGCCGGATGGCGTCGCCTGCACCGAGACGGACGCAAGCGGGGCAGGGCAGGAGGCCAGCATTGCGGCGAAGGCGGACAGCGCCAGCCGCGGCACCAACCGCTCGCGGCGTGGCCGATGCGGCAGCGGCCGCAGAAGCGGCACCGGGCGACAGGACGCGCCGCGACAAACGCTCCGCGCGACGACCGGTGCGCGACGGCACGGTGGCAGCGGCCGCGCGCGGTCGCGTTCGGCCATACAAAGACAACGCCCGTCCCGTGCGGATGGGCGCATCGATACACAGGCGAAAGGGCTGCGGCCCGTGGGAGAAGTGCAGTGGGTCTGGCGACGTTGGATATTGCGATCGTATTGGTCTACCTGACGGGCATCTTCGTGCTCGCGCAGTGGGTATCGCGGGAGAAGGCCGGGCACAGCAAGAGCGCCGAGGACTACTTCCTGGCCGGCAAGACCCTGCCGTGGTGGGCGATCGGCGCCTCGCTGATCGCGGCCAACATCTCCGCTGAGCAGATCATCGGCATGGCCGGTTCCGGCTATGCGATCGGCCTGGCGATCGCGTCCTACGAATGGATGGCGGCGCTGACCCTGCTGATCGTCGGCAAGTTCTTCCTGCCGATCTTCCTGCGCAACGGCATCTACACCATGCCGCAGTTCCTGGAGCAGCGCTACGGCAAGTGGATCCGTACCTTGATGGCGGTGTTCTGGCTGCTGCTGTACGTGTTCGTCAACCTGACCTCGATCCTGTGGCTGGGCTCGATCGCAGTGAGCCAGGTCACCGGTATGGACCAGACCCTGGCGCTGGCCCTGATCGGCGTGTTCGCGCTGATCTACCAGCTGTACGGCGGGCTCAAGGCGGTGGCGCTGACCGACATCGTGCAGGTCACCCTGCTGGTGCTGGGCGGATTGCTGGTGGCCGGGCTGACCCTGTCGCGCATCGGCGATGGCGCCGGCGTGCTGGCCGGGTTCAAGCAGCTGTGGAACGCGCATCCGGAGCACTTCCACATGATCCTGAGCAAGGACAACCCGTTCTACAAGGACCTGCCGGGCCTGAGCGTGCTGCTCGGCGGGCTGTGGGTGATGAACATCAGCTACTGGGGCTTCAACCAGTACATCATCCAGCGCGCGCTGGCCGCCAAGAACCTCGGCGAGGCGCAGAAGGGCATGGTGTTCGCCGCGTTCCTGAAGCTGCTGATGCCGTTGGTGATCGTGGTCCCGGGCATCGCCGCGGTGGTGCTGGCGCCTGACCTGGCCAAGCCCGATCAGGCCTATCCGACCATGATGCAACTGCTGCCCAGCGGCATCCTGGGCCTGGTGTTCGCCGCGCTGGTGGCGGCGATCGTGGCCTCGCTGGCGTCGAAGATCAATTCGGTGGCGACCATCTTCACCCTGGACTTCTACGCCAAGTTCCGCCCGCAGACCGAACAGAAGAAGCTGGTGCGGGTGGGCCGCATCGCCGCGGTGACGTCGGTGCTGATCGGCATCCTCACTGCGCGGCCGCTGCTCGGCAACTTCGACCAGGGCTTCCAGTTCATCCAGGAATTCACCGGCTTCTTCACCCCGGGCGTGGTGGTTATCTTCATGCTCGGGCTGTTCTGGAAGCGCGCCAACGAAGCCGGCGCGCTGACCGCGGCGATCGGCTCGGTGGTGCTGTCGTTCGCGCTCAAGTTCGCCTGGCCGGAATTGCCGTTCATGGACCGCATCGGCGTGGTGTTCGTGGCGGCGCTGGTTCTGGCGGTGGTGGTATCGCTGCTGACCCCGGCCACGCAGGCGCGCGACCTGATCCGCACCGACGACGTCGGCTACGCCACCACGCTCGGCTTCAAGATCGGGGCGGTGGGCGTGGTCGCGATCCTGATCGCGCTGTACACGGTGTTCTGGTGAGCGCGGCCTGAGCATCGCCGCAGCGGCCGCGCGCTAGCGGTCGCTGCGGGTTCGGTCGCGTGCGCTCAGGCCTCGCGCCATGGCGTGGCCAGCCAGGCCTCCAGCGCCGCCGCCGGCATCGGCCGCGCGATCCAGTAGCCCTGGCCCTCGTCGCAGCCCCAGTCGCGCAGCATGTCGTAGATCTGCTCGGTCTCGATGCCTTCGGCCACCACCTGCTGGCCGAAATCGTGGCCGAGCCGGATCATCGACGGCACGATCATGCAGTCCTTGCGGCTGCCCGGCAGCGAGCGGATGAACGACTGGTCGATCTTCAGCGCGTTGGCGGGGATGCGCTTGAGATAGCTGAGGTTGCTGTAGCCGCTGCCGAAGTCGTCGATGGCGATCTTCACCCCCAGCGCGCTGATCTCCTGCAGCTGTTCGGCCACGCGCTCGGGATGCCGGATCATCGCGCTTTCGGTGAACTCGATCTCGATGCGGCCCGGCTCCAGCGCGTGCCGCGCCAGCAACTCGCGCAGCGTGGCGATGAAGTCGGCCTGTTCCAGGTCCACCGCCGACACGTTCAGCGACACGCTGAAATGATGCCCCTGCTGCTGCCACAGCGCGGCCTGGGCGATGCCGGTCCGCAGCACCCAGGTGGTGACCCGGCTCATCAGTGCGGTCTTTTCCGCCAGCGGGATGAAGTCGTTGGGCGCGACCGTGCCGAGCAGCGGGTGCTCCCAGCGCAGCAGCGCTTCCACGCCGACGCATTCGCCGCTGCGCAGGCTGACCCGCGGCTGGTAGTGCAGACTCAATTGTTCGCGTGCGCTCAGCGCTTCCGGCAGCGCGGCCAGGATCCGGAACGCGTTGCGTTGGCTGGCGTCGTGGCTGCGCTCGTACAGGCTCCACGGCAGGCCGCGCTGGCGCGCCATGTCCACCGCGGTGGTCAGCGAGCGCAGGGTGTGGTTGGCGCTCAGTACGCCGTCCAGGCGCACCGCGCCGAGCGACGGGGTCGCGGCATGCGGAATGCCCTGGTGCTCGATCGCCTCGGCAAAGGCGCTGCACACGCGTTCGCAGCATTGCGCCAGCTGTGCCGGGTCGTTGCCCTTCACCACGAAGGCGAAACTGGTGGTGTCGATGCGGTAGGCCGGCAGCCCGTTGAGGGCTTGCAGCAGGCGATCGCGCGTGGCCAGCACGTAGCCCTCGGCGTATTCCCAGCCCAGGGCCTTGACCATGTCGCGGAAGTACTCGGTGCCGCAGACGTCGATCGCCACGCCGGTGTCGTGGTGGTCCGCGCTCTGCAGCGACAGCCACATGGTCAGGTCTTCGTTGAAGCGGCTGCGGTTGGGCAGGCCGGTCAGCGCATCGACGTAGCCGGTGTTGCGCAGGGTCTCGATCCGCAGCAACAGCAGGTCGCGCAGCTCCTGCAGGGTGCGCCGCGAGTCGGCGTCGAACTCGCTGCGCGGTTCGCTGTCGATCACGCACAGCGTGCCCAGGCCGGTGCCGTCGGCCAGCATCAGCGGCGCGCCGGCGTAGAAGCGGATGAACGGCGGGCCGGTGACCAGCGGATTGTCGCGGAAGCGCGGATCCTGCCGCGCGTCGGCCACCACCAGCAGCTCGGGGCTGTGGATCGCGTGCGCGCAGAAGGCCTGGCTGCGCGGCGTCTGCGGCGCGTCCAGGCCGACCCGGGACTTGAACCACTGGCGCTGCTCGTCGATCAGCGAGACCAGGGCGATCGG
>Ga0308160_10003194_pt1 | contig 18724 bp, 26 predicted proteins | sample PhyFR1_FD_201036 | JGI IMG/M metagenome (GOLD analysis project Ga0308160, IMG submission 201036) | Phyllosphere microbial communities from UC Gill Tract Community Farm, Albany, California, United States - DLSLF.R1 | ecosystem: Host-associated > Plants > Phyllosphere > Unclassified | place: USA...
CTATACAAGTCCATCATTGTTCCCCAACGAACCTCACTCGCCGGGATCATGTATAACTTCGGACACCTCATTCCCGATTACAGTATGTTCACTATCTGGGTTCAGCCCACCAACCAAGATTGCGTCGGTCCCCAAAGAGGCTTGAAGCTTTTGAATATGATCCAAGACCTTACCCTTGAATCGATCCCTAAGGTTACCAAGATCGTTCAAGGCCCGGCTACTTCGTACTGGCACGAATTGAAGATATTGACCAATCACCATCAAGTATTGCAAGCTCATAAACGATCGAAGCGATTCACAATCACCGGCCAGGCTATTCAACAACTCCAACCACCCGAATTTGTTCATGATGTCCGCTTTGATCCCATTTCGAACAAGAGCATAGAGACCGGACAAGTCATCATGCCTTCTGATGGTCTACCTCCCCCACCTGACGACGAGGAATTTTCATTCTTCTCTCAGTCGGGTTTCCCACTCGATACTCTTATCGCATATTACCAACCACTCCACCTAATCATCCAATACCCTTTAACATGGTATCAAGCTCCATTCCCTCCGACACCTCGACGAGGCCCTCTCCCGCTAAGCGTGACTCGACCACACGAATTCGTATTGCGAGATGCGTTGAAAGGTCTGTATGGGGAAGGAACATCAGTCTGTGTACATGGGATACATGATCAATGTCCACCCATCACCCACCTCGGTGCTCGGGTTCATGCTTCCTTTATCGCTTTTCCGAGCGTACCAGTCCGATGACAACCCAACCTCTACACCCTCCCATATGTCAACATCCAGCACCGACTCACGCAGATTATGGAAGTGATCAAGAGATCCAACCCGCAAATCCCAAATCCGACAACTGTCATCAATGCACATCGACCACTGACTCTGAAGCGATGGGAGACGAGCAAGGCAACACACTGGACGTTTTATAGGGTCGGAGCTATGATTACAGGTGTAACCGCCAAGGATGAGTGGGTCCATGGGGCCGCTGTCGAAAATCGAGTGAGGCAATGGTTGGATGTCGAATTTGCGGAGTCGAAGGGCCATCCTAAAGGGTTTGCAGAGGACATTAGTGCGAGATTGAAATTCGTGCATGGCGGACCAGATGACGATCCGGATGATCTGGTATGTAGGGGGTGTGGTCAAGTATGCCGAGTCCCGTCAGAGTGAGTAATATAGATGAGTATCGGTAAAAAGCGAGCAGCGTCCAGATCCGAATGATTGTTTCCTGACGTCCCCTTTTGTGCGTGGTCTTGATTTGTACATTGTACATAAACTATGCAGAACTCCCTGTCTTCGACAAGCGGCCCGCACTCACCCGGCCTGATCAGTAAAGATCGAACTATAATCAAAAGACCCCTCCTCCAACAAAGACAAAATAGTAGCAGCAGACCTGACCATCAGCTCCATCCACTCTCCCATCCCACCGCCAAAAAGAAAGAAAGGACTTACAATCCTTGATTCTGATCACCCCCTCTCAGTCCGTCTGAGACAGTATCCATTCCTTCTCCAGCCAACATCTCTCCTCCGAATCCTACCCCGTTCTGACCGAAATCAAACGTCATGGCATTTCCAGTCATCGAGTCGTTCATGTAATCGCCCATCATCGTTTGACCACCTTGATTCTGGTTCTGATTCTGATTGTTGCTATACTGTCCACCTTCTCCGAAATTTTCGAAAGTCATGTCGTTATTACTGTTTGTATTGATACTACCACGATTCGAGGCGGCACGAGGTGTAAATCCGGTAGATGGTAGTTGCCCACTACCAATATTCGGAGTATTCACCGCAGTATCAAGAGCAGACAGATCGACATAATCATTCGTATTGAACAAAGCTTCCAAATCGGCAGGAACAGCAGCTTGAGCTTGGACCTGAGCTGGACCAGCTAATAACTCCGGTTGAGCCGACATGATGTCTTGTCCTATGAATGTATGTGCCGCTGGCGAAGTTGAGCTGACTCGTGACGCGGACGGCGAGGGTGAACAGCGTTTACGGACTGGTCGAAGCCATGCGGGCGACGGTCGACCGGTACCGTCCGGAACCCTAGGCGAATCGACTGGGATATTACATACTGCATATCAGCCGTGATCTGGGGTGTGAGAGCGTGACTTACTTCGACAGAACTCGTCAATGATATCAGCCGACCTGAGACCGCAGAGGTATCGACCACTGAACCGCCTCAAGAGACCAACACAGGACCGGAGACCTTCAATCGAGGATGCGATGAGTGGTCTGAAATCGGCATTTCGGCAGTTTAGAATGACCGCCACCAACGTTCGACCGGCCTGGGCAAGTTGATGAATCACATGCACACCATCTGAAGATCAGCTGATGCTCCTCGCAGTACAATCAGTACTCACAGTACGTCATCATTCCTCTTTGACTCTGTTCTGTTAGCTTCGCTTCCGGATGAAGAGGTGACGTACAATATGAACATGATCCGCAATAATGGTCAAAGCGCACTGCATTGCCTTTCTGCACAAGTCTAGATGTCTCGCCCTCTCCTCGGAAGTATGTGCAGGCATAGCGACGAACCCAGAGAACCGATGTCGGTAAATGATCATCTTGACCAGGTGTTCCAACTACTCGTCAGCACCTTTACCCCACCGCCTTCAGGCGAGACTCACACAATGCAATCGTTCGGCCTGGGTGATTCTCACTGGATCCCTCGAGTTGGTAGTTTCAGTATCATAATGCCAGTACCTCGGTAATAATCTCGACCACTCCTGGAGTAGGCTCTCTTCGTCATCGAGTGATCCAACATCAGAAGAACGACGGGCGATAGTCGAAGCGGCCTTGGCCAAGAAAGGCGACGTTGCGAATGATGACGGCTGAGTGGAGGAATCGATTACACCCTAGGGATCAGCTCACTCATTGACGCGAATGGATGCGAGCTTACTTCTAAGATGACGTGTAATCGGATGGCAGCTACAAAAGCGCATATCCTGCTTTTTGTTGGACTCGTTTGTTCTGTGATCCCTTCTTTGGTGAGGTTCTCGTCGTCCACAATGATTGGTTCGGTGACATCGCAATCTCGTAGATGAATTATAGGTGGTCGACCAAATAATGCTGCTGACTGTTTATCCCAAGAGTAAATTGCCCAGAATGTACGCTAGACGTCAGATCGTGATAAGGACCATAAGACTTGCAGACTCACCTTTCTAGTTTCTTTCTCGACAGCATCGAAATGATCATACCCATCCACGCTCCTGTGTAATCCACCATCCAAACACAAAGTAATACTTTCCGCTTGCAGCGCGAAAGCCTTACTCAGATTTCCCAGCCCAAAGGCATAGACAGCAGCCAAAAATGCCGCCTGGATCGAATAAAGAGTAGGTCGATCTGCAGAAGGTAGATCCCGTAATCGCTTAAACAGCTCGAAGTACTGTTTGCCCGCTGTTGACGGATCGATCGGATTCGCCCTGACTCGTGGATCATCCACATGCCGAGAAGATAGGGTGCAGACTGCTACTATGAAGCATGCGAATCCCGGTTCACCCCATTGTTGTGGATTTGCGTAATCTGCCAGAAAGGATGGGACATGTAGGAAAGGCCACAAGAGGTGAGAGGTTGATAAGTAACATCGGACCAGTGTATCCATCAAGTCGGGGGGTATAACGCCAGTAATGACCTTCCAGCTTGCTTCGGGGTTTAGTGTCTGGTGGGGGCGGGGTGTACGGTCTGGGAAGAATCGTTCCTTTCTCCGTCCATTGCCTTGACCGTTGGGGCTTTCAGTATCGGTATAGGAAGAGGATGACTTTCGCATCGAATGACTTGGTCTGCGGACATTTGACGGTCCCGAAGGCGAGGTCGAAAGAGCAGTTTCGGTCATTGCTGGAGATGCAAAGTTTGGTAGGTTGACGTTATTGTTGAATGCGTTACTGTCGGACAAGCTGGCGTTGACATTGGCAGTAGTAAGGAGTTCGAGTAGCGGGAAACCAGACGTTGCACCTGATCGTCAGCTTTTTTTGCCTCGACATGACGAAGGACGCTCACCTTGCCATTTGGCTTGCCCAATCTCATCTTCGTAAAAGAAACTCATCCCCTCCATTCGTTTCGCCATTTCATTCACACCCTCTTCTTCCCTCTTTTTCGTCAGAGACCTTCCACCAGCCCATCCACCAGTCATCCCTCCCAGCCCAGCCCAATTGCCTTGATTCGAACTGGTCCCAGATCCAGAAGCAAGAGTAGCGTTCATTCCCCCATCTCCAGATGCAGACCACTGGTTTTGATTCCCCATCAATGCTTCCAAAGCTACATTCACTCCTTCTCCCTTTCCTTCCTTGATTCCCACACTGGTCCCGCTTCCTAACCTCGCATCAAGGGTGGACAAGAAAGCGTTGTGTACATTTGGTGGTACATCCCTCAACATCGCCTCTAGCGCTGCTAATCTCGCTTCCAAAGCAGTCTGATCCTTGACTGGCGAATGAGGTCGTTTGAATCCAGACGTACTACTCGACCTCCCCTCCGTACTGGTTTTCGGTTTCGCAGGTCGTCGAGAGGGGGTATGAAACGTACATTCATTCTTTGTTGCTTGACATGGACCACAAGGATGGTGGGTATCACATCGGATTTTACGTTTACGACATCGATCACATGCGTGTGCTAGTCGAAGTCGAGGTCTTTTGGCTCCGTCCGGTCCGAGCGATGTGGATGGGTTCTCATCATCTTGCGAGTCGTAATCTGTATGATTGTCGTGCATGTCGGGTGTGGATTCTCGGTATGACTCATGCTGGTGGTGATGGTTGCCAAGAGGTTGTGGTTTGTCTTCATTGTCGCCTGTAATCGACTGCCGATGTGGCTGGAGCAATGATGGGTCCATGTTGTTCTTCGAGACACAACAGTTCTGGCTCCTGTCCTCTGTGAGCGTTTACTCAAAGTGCAGTAGGTGTAGAGATGTAGGGTGTCAGATGTCAGTGGACGACTCGGCCGGTCAAAAGGTCATGCGAGCTGAAGATGAACGGAAGCAAATGTCCCGTGAGCTGCTGGAGAAGAGTGCGTAGAGATCTTATCTCCTTGGATTCCGACCAACGAACGAACGTCACAAGAGAGATAAGGGAGAATGATGATCCTATCAACAATCGGATAAGTACTGCTAGCAACTTGATCAGTATAGCATATCAATAGAGCGTAAAGTCTATCCTCTCTGAGCCAGTGTCGAAAGAAGATATCCTACATACAGCTCGATTCTCCGAGTGACATCACTTGAAATGCTAGCTTCATCAGTAACGAGGCTCAAGCGTGGGACCCAGGTCGGAGCCTCAATTATCTTTTGGTGAGCGACGATGTTTGTCTCAAGTGAGCCGTGCGCTGATGCTCGAGCTTCTGTATAGCCGGCCTGGTATTTGGCAAGTCGCCCTTTGTCCTCTTCCTCAAGTCCACATTCTGATAAGTATCAACAGGTTTCGCAGCTCTCAAACCTATCTTGCTCGATTCAGGCGTCTACTCCCATCTCTGCGATGGTGAGACTAGATGTAAAGCACAAGATACTAGACTGAACTTCCTCTTTACGGTCGCTAGTAGTGTTACCAATGTACGTCCCCCAAACTAGGCAGATGAAGAGGTGGGCTGATGATAGGTATCGGCATTACCTATAGGGGCGGTCCTTGATCGAGTTGGACCTCGGTGGAACTCAATTCTGGGGGCTCTCATCTTCGGCGCTGGGTGCATCACATTCTCACTGGGGCTTGTGGGACCTTGTAAGCGGACCCCTGTTGTCGAGACACCAGCTCACACCTATAGATCTGGATACTTATTTAATGTACGTTTGCCGTGTATCAGATGAAGGAAATGGGCTGATGGCCGTATAGTGGATTTTCATTGATGGCCCTTGGCGCACCTGCCGTGTTCCTAGCTCAATTCCATTGTATGTGAATTCGATCTCCACCTGGCCGGGAGCGGAGTCTGATGAGCAGTGTCAAACGCCTTCCCTTCCCGCTCAGGTCTAGTTCTGGGAGCTATCACAGGGGCATTCGACGCTTCTTCCCTCCCGCTTGTATTCTTCAAACTCGCCTATTTCTCCCATGATGGACGACCGAGCATGTACGTCCGGACCTGCTACGGGAGACGAATTTCGGAAAACTGATCCGTAGACGAACATTCTTCCTATGTTATACCCTCATTCCAGCTCTGTGAGTTCTATCCATACTTAATCTTTTGATAAAACTCAGCTGATGGTCAGTTTGATAGTTCAACAACTCACATTCGGCCCTTCAGAGGCATATGAACGCCCAACACCCCCTTCGTTGGCAATCACACCCGCTACGCCCCTCTTTGAATCCGAGCGGCCCGCCATGGCTCGAAGAGGAAGTCGTCGGATGTCATCCTCCTTTTCGAGAGTCTCTTATAATGTTCACGATGATGCAGATCATGAGGAGGTCAAGCTCGCTTTGGAGAAGAACGGAGATGGGATCGTGGGTGCGTTATTTGGAAAGACGGTAGCTCAGCAGATTGGGAGTACTTGGTTTTGGTGAGTCTTTATCGGTTTCTACTGACATGTTGTCGATGATAATGAGTAGGGCTATGGAGTTTATGGTTGTCATTCAGATGTCAGTACAAGGGCTGTTCTTTGCTACCATATGGTGAGATGCTAATAACTAGGACCAGGATCAATTGGTACCTGGCAACAGTCAATTCTCAACTAGTCTACTACACAGGCGAACAACAACTAGCAGACAACCTAACCGATGGTATCTTCACCCTTCCTCACTGTCGTCCAGAACTGACTAATCAGCATTCATTTTCCTCCTACCCCTAGGCGGCCTACTCAGTACGTTCCCCATCCCCCGGAGGGAGCTGAAAGTAGGTATCCCCGCAATTGGTTGGTTACTCGATACGAGGCCTATGAAAGATGTCATTGCCCTCCTTGGTCTTATGGGCGTCGTATTCGGTGCTCTGACATTGACATCGACGATCGTCCCCCAGTTGATTGGAATTGGGGTTTTGGTCATTGCTAGACCACTGTTCTATACCGCTATTTCAGATTACGCCGCTAAAGTATTTGGGTACGTCCCCCCAGGTCTCGCATGAACCAGCTGACATGAACAGCTTCGAAACGTTCGGGACGGTGTACGGCCTAGCAATGACCCTCTCTGGCTTGTTCGGACTCCTCCTTACCCCGATGGACCTCTTGACCAAGAATGCCCTCGGAGGGAACTTTACGCCAATCAACGTGATTTTGCTGGTCCTAGGACTGACCTCGGCAGTGGGGATGTATTGGAGGGTATGGAGTTATACTCGACAAGGTCAGGTTCGGATTGATGATCGGGATGGAGGGGAGGAACCGGGGTATAGCGCTATCAGTCAGGCGATTGTGGAAGAGGATGAGGATGAGGTCTAGACTGAGTGAGGAAGAGGTTGGTCATGGTTAGGAAGGGGCTATTTTCAATGTCCCTGCAATGCATTGCTTTGCTTGGAGTGATTGGATTATCTCGAGACCAGCTCGTGACTGATGCATCATTATATACAGTACAAACATTACGATTCGAATCAACTATATTCTATCCTACTACACTAGTTAAATTGGTATTATTCCTACATCTTCTCCCTTCCTTCTTATCATGGCAATTCGGCTATAACCACGCATGTAGTACGTTCTCCCTGTACTCTACTAGATCCTCTCCCTCTTTGGTCGTCAGGATAGAGTGGATCTGACGTATCAGCTGTCGGCCCAAACGACACGGACGCAAATGCTTACCTCGGTCGGAGGATTCAATCCCCATTTCTTGGCCCTCTCCCATCTTTGTAAACGACTGATACCGACACTAGGTCCATATTTCGAAGTCATGTCAAATACCCTCAATATATCTGCCATATAAGCTTCTATTGCATCGTCATGAGCGATCGAGCTTACGGTGAACTTGATTATGGGTGTCAGGGCCAGCATGTACTACCTCATCAGCTCATGTCCTGAAGAAAAATGCAAAGGAAAAGAGAGCTTACTAGGTTCCATATCCCCCATGGCGGCTTTCGCATCATTATAAACCCCATTCCATTCTTTGCTCTTTACATTCAATGTCTTCCTCTCCTTCTTTGCCGCTACTATTGGTGCAGCAACAGGCGCGGGAGAAGCGGCAGGAGCTTCATCAGCAGTAAGGTCGATTGACGTTGTTGAATCCTCACGTTTGATTGTTGTTGCGGGGATAGAAGCGACTGATGAAATTGAAGTGGTTGATTTCGTTTTTCCATTCTCGGGAGCAGCACCGGGTTTACGTTGTGAGAATGCTAGTGTTGGCTGGCTTGTCAGCTTGTATCCAAAGTAGAAAGGGAAGGGGAGCTTACCTGGGCCATTCCTGCTGCTTTCTTCGTACGTCCTCCCCCTCCTGCTGCGGTAGATCTCTTTGGTGCCATATTTATTGATTTGTTTGGGTCGATCAACGACTGACTTATATATACTGAGTATAGGTCGGTATCTTACAGACTAGCTGTTTAAAGTATTCAGAGGAGTGAAGGAAGAGAAAAGGGAACAGAACAACGATCGTCGACATGAGCAAGTCAGGATAGAATGACGCATTTAGGGTAGTTACCACTTTCGGACAATTACCTCAATCGCCCTTTGCTATCTGCCAGTGCTGGTGTTCATAACATTTCGTGTATCATCAAATCATAATGGACTTCTACAATGCAAATCATCTCTACGTGCCCCATAGCTTCCCCTCTCCAGAATCCCAAAGTACGAGATTCCCAGCATGATCAACCCTAACTTCCAAATGTCTCCTCGTATTCATATAAATCCCATGAACCCTCAAAACACTCTCGGAACTAACGGGTGTATCTTCGACTCTATCGTCCCATTTATTGCTGTCCAGCTCAGACTCGAGGGCGGCTGCTTCTTGAGATGTTTCGGGTGGAATTGATGGGTTGTGAGGTGGATTGAAATGGGGTACGGTTTCTGATTCGTTGTACGTTGGTGGATTTGTATTTGTGCTCGTCCCAGCGGCTGGGTTGGTTCTCGCTTGAGCTTGAAGACCGTTCGGATGTGGATTAGAGAGTGTGGCGTGCTTGACTTCACCTTCAACTGGTTGAGCGCCACCTTGTGATTTTGCCGTTTCTTTGTCCGTCGAATAGGCTGTATATAATTGTCGTAGTAACCCCGTTGCTTTGTGCCGCACATCACTCGATAACGTAGGTGAGGCGATGATACTGCCGACTAGCTCGTTAGCTCGTTCTCAAATCCAGGAGCGAGTGATCAGGCGTACCTTCTCGCTGTAGTGCCGTCAAGCCTCCCATTTCCGTCGATATCTTTTCAATAGCTTTGGGTAGAGCCATTGATGCTGTTTGTCAGCCATCTTCATCTCCCCATGCTTCTAAAAGGTCGAAGGAGGACGTACAAATCTTCGCGATAGTCCCCGTATTCTTAATCAAAGCCCCCTTGGTCAAAGTCAGACCTTTAGCCATATACCCCGCAGCAGCCGTTCCACCCGCTGCAACCTACACATCAGCCTACGTTTCGGTTGTACCAATAGGTGGAGGGGACGTACACCAGCAGGCAACATTGCAGCACCCGCAGTAGCGGCTACTGCTCCTACTGCTATTGACAGTAAAGCAATCGTAGCTGCGGACTTCAAGATTGAATATCGAGATTTCTTGGTTCCATCGTCCACTATCGCTTCGAGGGAGAACCATACCTTCCCCGGCTATTTCATCAGCGACCATCTCCCGCCATCTGCTTCGAGACGGACCTTGAGCTTAATAGTTTGACCCGGTTGGACCTGATTATCAGTCTCATTCGACTGAGGAAAAGGGCGGACTCACGCCATTCTCAAAGTGTAGAGCTGTGACTTGTTTCAGACATATATTGAGTGGTTGTGGTGTATTATTCGTCACTCGGCAGGAAGGCATCTTGTTCAGTAACGCGTATAGCGTTGGGCTCGGGTTCTAGTCCTTGATGATGTAACTCGCCCGGTCGACCTGGTAGAATTGATCGTACAGTCGAAAGCTAATTGTCTATACAATGCACAAAAGGACATTTCAGCAGAGTGGCGATGACGCACTGTGCGGCCAGTGGTAAATGCGCCAAGCCATTCGAATGGCAGAAGACTCAAAGGATACATCTCAAGCTACATTAAAAGGCTACATATATACGACCCCTCTCCCTCTTACTATCTACCAGCAAGCAGAGCGTAAATCTATGGAAAAACTCATAAGCTTCCATCTCACTAAGCAATTACACAACCCCCACATACATCTGACCAGCTCCCGCTCGCCTGGGCATATCCTACATCCCTCACTATCGCTCCTCCCTTTCTAGTGACTTCGATCGTGTATGTCGTTTCTCGCTTAGGAGCTGGATAGGTCCAAGTGAGATATTGACCTTGAACCGAGTATGATCCTTCGGTCGTCTTGATATCGACATCCAGCTCCAATGCGGTGTTGGCATTGGCTTTCTTGTCGTCGTGGTATGCTTTTTGGCTCTCGAGTGATTTGGCATAATGGATAAAAGGGAGGTAGATCTCTGTCGATAGACCTGTAGAAGTGAAATCGTCAGGCCGGACGGTGACGACGAGTTGGAATGTGGTGGAGGCAATATCGAAATCGGCCTTCTTGACCTGACCAACAGTGGCCACGGGGAAAGGTCGAGAGATGGCCCGGATAGCTCTTGCACCGTCGGTGATGAGAGCAGCGGTGACGCCGGAGCCTGTTCGAATGCCATCGGGAGTAAAAGCTGGGGTAGAAGGAGTAGGGGCGAGTGTGGTCGAGCCACTGGATATCGAAAGGTTGGAGGCGGACGTGCTTGTGCTAGCCGGGGTCGACTCGATATGTTTGGAAGGCAGCTCCATATCGTCCTTACTCCAGATTGACAGATCTTCTCCGTTCCTGCGAGTCAGCCAATGGTCGTGATAGTGGGCAGGGGAACATACCATAGATCACCCTCTTGGTGGGTGTTATCCGGAACATAGGTCCATAGAGTATAGTTCAACGCGTTTGGCCCTTCCAGAGCGTTCATTGAGCAATCCCATGCCTTTTGCTGACCCGAGTAATCACCTTCGCCCTTGCCTCCGTCAACAAAGCCATACGCCTTCTTGTCGTCCTATTCGTCAGCTTGTACGACTATTCAATGCGCCAGCACTCACCATATCATAAGGACATCCAATCTCTCCAATCAGTGTGGGGTAATTACCCAAGACATCCAGCGTGTCCTGCTTCAAAACGCCCAATTGACCCTGGATACAATTCCTGATATTCGTCTCTCCAACCCTCACGGCCTGAACGACAGACCAGTACTTGTGCCTCAACACCCCCAATGCATCTGCATTGAACCAGTTCCAGTGTTTCGTCATCAAAGTCAGACCATCGTAATAATGGGGAGAAGAGCATACTCTGCCCTTGAGGATCGATTCTGGGATATTGGGTGGGGGCTTCATTACGGGTGCTTGGATAAAGAGGATGGCTTCCGGGTGGTGGGTTCGGACGGTGGATGCGTAGGCTATCCAGTGAGGTTTGAAGAAATCTTCAACGAAATCGAGGTCGTGGGAAGGGTCGGGGTTGTAGGTATTGAAGTAGTTGGGTTTGAGTAGTGCGCCGGTCTTGGGATCCCATACGCCGTGTTGAGCCCAGACTGGGGATCAGCTTGATTCTCAGACGATGACAAGAGACATACTGCACATGCCCATCTCCCATTCGTCCCCCCTCTTCCAGCCCCATTTCCCTCCTCCCCTTGTAGCCTCCTCCTCGGCTGATAACCAGACTTTCCGTCCCTTAGGATCGACCACCTTGGTTCCGTTCTTCTTTGGTCCCAAACCGCCAAAATCCCAAACGTCAACTTCCTGCTTCTGTCCCATTCCAAGCCTCATTCCCTGGATCGGACTGGCCGTAGTCCCCTTTTTCAATTGCCTATCACTGGGCACGACTCCGATATCCCTCTGTCCAATGAACCCTTCTCCAGGCTCGTTCATACTGTCCCATCCAATCACACATGAGTCATATAACCCCCCAGCATCGCTTATCCTTTTCCCTAATGCCCCTACGGCGTTCAAGAAATGTTCTTGTAGGTAATCTTGGATGTTTTTATGGTCGATCGTACATTTCGGTGCGAATATCTTCCCTCCAAAGAACAAGGTGAAAACGGTTTCAGAGACTAGACGAGTATAGTTCGTGCCCCAGATCATACCTGGGAAAGTTGATGGTTTGGGATCGGCCGTCGTTGGCCAGTCGCAGTGAACGAGAGCGGCTTCGGTAGCGTTCATTCCCTGTGGATCTATCCCGCAGGCGTAGAGTGTCCATAGAGGTGCACCGGATCCACCAGAGAATCTCGACCACTACCAGATCAGCTCCATGCCATGCTATAGACAGGGCGACGTACCACATCCTGATGAGGATCCATAAACACCTTGAACCCATACTCTTTACACTTGTACAACACCTTTACCACATAATCCATATACTCGACATCATACTTCCCAGGTCCTTCATGCTCGATCGCCTCCCACGTAAAGACATATCTCAACATATTGAATCCCCAAGCGCGTAATCTAGCCAAATGCTCATCCGCCGATCCATCTTCCAAGTTCAATGGACGGCCCACGAAATCCCCTCGACCCGCTTCTGCTTCTTCCCAAAACCCAGCTTGTTGCCATGATGGTTGGTTCTGTGGAGCTTTCGCACCGCCCGATAGGTTTACTCCACGTAATAGGAGGCTTCTACCTTTTGAGTCTTGGAAGTTGACGGTTGAAGAATGGATGTAGTGGTCGGGAACTGGGTTACCAGTGACTGGTGATATAGCTGCGACTGGTGCCATCTTGTGTATATAGTTGTAGAACAGTGATATCGATGATGGTGACTCGTATGCTGCTATATGCGCAGTGTTAAAAGTGGTCTGATCTTGTTCTTTCCTTGGCTCGAGTGACGTCGTCCGTGGATCCATTCCCTGGAACAAGGTTTACCGCCCTGCCGCTTAATTAACAGATTTAAGCGGGACCTGAATCCCCCAACCCTGGTTCCAGTGGATCATCATGCCAGTCTTCTATGAGTTAGCTATCTGCCCGTTCAGAGGCAATGGCATTCCGGACATTCCAAGAGGGGCTACGGATAGCTACAGTAAGCTGCCCATCTCTATCTCTCCTATAGCTGACCGAAATAGGATACCGCAAGTAAAGCCATCTCTGCCGAATCATCCTTATCATCCCTCTCCCCACTCGTCTCTCCTCTACCGACTCTGCAGAAGACTTTCTCCCTATACATCTCCTCAGCCGAGCAATACTCCCACCTCATTTCCTCCAATCTCGTACCCAGCCACGAGCGGGAGGCAATCAAGAAGAAATGGCGTCTAGTCCTCGAACGAGCTGAAAAGGTCAAGAAGCGGATTGAAGATCTAGGTGGACATGTGGGCAAAGTAGATCCAGGAGATGAAGGTCTGGAAAATGCGGTGGTCCGGAGAGGAGGGCTTATGAATGGCTGCAAGCTTGATCTGTGGACTGAGCCTATGGAGAGAGAGTTCGGAGGAGAGAAGTTTAGGGAGAAGGAGGAACCTGATATGCCTGATGTCGATGTTGTCTGGAGGGATATCGGAAGGGAGGATTGGGAAGTTGATGCTGGCAAAGAAGAAGTCTGGACAGTCAGACAGGGTACCGGTGCGGACTGTTCGGTTGCGGCTGGACTCGGGGTCTCGCTGGAGCATGATAGGTTGTGGGATAGCAAGGTAGATCCATCTGCTTGTGGGACTACAGAAACTGACAGAGATGTAGCTTGGCTCAAGCTCGTTATATCCCCGAGGACCATATCGACCACGCCCATCAGAAAACGGCAGACATGTAGTCAAGCTCCTGCTCAACGGGGCATGGCGAGGAGTTATCATCGACGCTCTCCTACCATACTCGAAATCCACCTCGAAACCACTCCACGCGACCACCCAGCCCATCTCATCCCCTCACTCTACACTAATCGGCCCACCTTGGATCCCACTAGCTACCAAAGCATACTTCAAGGCTCTTGGAGGATATACGGTACGAGGAAGTGATCCCGGTCCTGATATATATGCGTTTACAGGCTGGATACCTGAACGACTCAGCTTGAGAGAAGGGTTTCAAAGGGAGAAAGAGTGGAAGCGGATCTATGCCGCTTGGAAGAGTGGGAAAGTACTGGTAACGCTTGGGACTGGGAAATTGGTGCAGAGGGAGCTGGTACCTTTCCATGCATATGGCGTTATCGGTCTGAGAGAAGAGAAGGGGGAGAGGGTACTGAAAATTGTGGATCCTGGTTCTACACCCAGGCAGCCGGATGGAGTACTGGAAGAATCGATGGATCAGCTCAGCCTGACGCCAAGAGAAGGTATACACCAGGAAAATAACCCGGCTAACCTGCAGGTCCGTTTACTATGACTTGGGATCAGGTTTGCAGCGATTTCGAAGCAATCAGCCTGAATTGGGATCCGGCTTTGTATCCCAGCACCGCAATACGGCATTGGTAAGCGAATCATCTCGGTCCAGATCTGACCTGCAGGTCATGGCCTAAGAGACCCGATGCTTCAGAACAGGGTGATGGGCAAGGTAAGACCTTCTGCATCTGGTCGGATTGTTCACTAAATCTTCTAGATGCAAGTCCTCGATACCGCTTATCCCTTCGCGGCACGACTACCGAAGAGATATGCATAATGCTCTCTCAACATACAGTCAACAAGGATCGGCCGCTGGATGATATCGCACTACATGTCTTTGAGGAACATCAAGCTTCAGGCTCGACACGGGTGCTACATCCACAGCGCGCAGAGTCAAATGTCGGTCTTCTTCCAAGCGGAAGTCTATCGTATACTGAATCTCAGAGCCCGTACTCCAACGGCTTACATGGTTTGGTTCGCTTGACGCCCCGCCGCCCCAACTCGGATCTCGTCATCATCGCCTCTCGAGACAGAGGGATCTTCCAGCGTGACTTCACATTACGAGCTTTCGCTCCTTCTACTACTCAATTGACCTTGGAGCGGATCAAGGCATCACTGCCGTTTTCGTATACCATCAATGGGCATTTGAATAGTCGAAATTCAGGTGGTCATCCTGGTAATCCATCACATATGATAAATCCGCAGTACAAGGTCGGCATCAAGCCTGATGTCAGGAAAGCGAAAGGGGTCGTGAGGATGGTTGTGCAAGGTGATCGGGAGATCCCGTGGAATGTCAAGCTTGTCTGGGGAAATGGAAAGAGAGTGACCGAGTATGTACACCTCATTACGTCAAGGTGGTGCGAAGACTGATATGTAGGTTGTCGGAGGATGCGGTAATTGCGGACTCGGGGGCTTATTCCTTCGGCATGGCTTACTGTGATGTTCCAGATATCAAAGGTCAGTCCGTCTCGCCACTTCTCAAGGTTGCGGAGGCTAATGACCAGCTGGGACGTATACCGCCATCGTGTCATCTTTCGATAGTGGTACCTCGGCGCCGTACTCGGTCGTATTCGAGTCAGATCGTGCGTTGAGTATCGACGCTATACCGGCAGAAGGTGCTGGGTTGTACAGCAGGATTATGCACGGTCAATGGTGTGTTGCAGGCGTCGGCTCAGCTAAATATTAGGTCAAAGGCGTCTCAGTCTGCCGGTGGTCGTCCGAGCGCTGGATCATACATTTCGAATCCAAAAGTCGAGGTGATCCTCCCTAGACCCGGTACCGTCACGTATGTCCCCTCTAAGATTCGGTACCGTCAAACTGATATCCAGTGCCCGACTACACATGCCCAAACCGCTCGGACACCCAATCAACCTAACTGTTTTCAAGCGCAACACGGATGGCGCCCTTGGCGACCAAGTCGCCACTACCGGCCCGTATACCGATACACTTTCTGGTGTGTGTATTGCTAAAACCAAGCTCGAATCCGGTATTTATCTGTTCATCCCTTCCACATACGATAAAGGAGCCGAAGGAGCTTGGATTCTGAACGTGTGGTCGGACGTAGGTCTGAGCGCTGAGAATGCCAAGTGAAAAGGAACAAAGGCAGTTTGGCCAACTTTGGATGACATGGAAAAAGGGATGAAACTTCGAATTGCTTGGTCTTGCTTTTTATTTGGATTGGTCCAAGCTCAACTCGGCGTCATGGATCATTGGCTCGGCGCTTCGGGCTTTTCTCTTGTGCTTGGAATCACCGACAAGGATGAAGGGTAAAAGCGACACAAACAAAACGCTTTGTATTTTCCCTCTGACCAGAGTGCTGTAACACTACTGATGGTGTATATCCCATTGTTAGCCGACGCCACCCGTGTTCGAGTGCTAAGAGTGAGTGTAATTTGATTCCGTCATTTGTTTCGTTAACAAAGCGGACTAACCCTGAACCTTGTTTGTTTGTGTTTACTATATTTACCCTGAACAGCTACCCTTTTACCCCTGAAACTGAGATTGATCCGTGCATCAGTTGGTTTCGAAGGACTACTTTACCATACAAGACACCCGAAACCCATTCCCCTCCTTCTTCTTCTTCTATTCATCAATCACTACTGACTACTACTACGACAACACCACACTCTTTTACTACACACTCTTTCAACGACCATCGATATTCGAACGACAACCACTCGACCCGACTTCGATAACCTCTACCAAACTAAATAAACAAACCAGAATAAATAAACAAAGTAAAATCACTCGCGCTCGACCTACCTTCAGCACCAAATCGCCAAACTAACCTCACCAAATCGATCAATAATGTTTGCTAAAATCGTACTTGCTCTTCCTTTTGTTTCTGGTTAGTCTTCCACTGTCATTGCCATGCATGCAAAGCTGATCACTGTGCTTCCTTTCGAATTCGAATTCCACCCTACACCACTGTCTCTATCGCCACTACTCCTTCCTTGACTACGCTTCAAATACACAGCCGCATGGGCCGCTGTTGACGGATGTACTAGGAGCGCCACTGTTCAGGCTGGCGACACTTGCGACTCGATCTGTGAGTCAATTTCGCATTCGACTTTGCCTACCTTTCGGTCAACATGCCAAAGGTCTTGGCAGAGCTCGGACCCTTGCTTGGACTCGAAAGCTAATGTAACAGCGCACAAATACGGTGTCTCGACATACCAGCTTGCCCTCGTTAACGAGGCTACTATCTCGGACAACTGCGATAACCTCGAACCCAACCAGGAGATCTGTCTCGGTATCGAAGGACACGACTGTACCAAGGTCTACACTGTTGTTGCCAACGAGTAAGCTAGTTGTCTCTAGGCGGTGAAGACAGCTGACGAGTAGCACCTGTGACTGGATCCAGCAGATGTACGGTATCACCAACCCCACACTTGTCGCCAACAACCCCCAGATTGACGACAAGTGCGAGAACATCTACGTTGGAGAAGTCCTATGTGTCGACACGGATGATTACGTTTACCCAGAGGTAAATCAGACAATCTACCAGGTGAGCCCGAGATTCAAATCATTGGGTCTCCCCTCTGTTAGTGAACATACCTGATACGATTAGACTCTTGCTTGGTCCTACCTCCCATGGTGTGACGAGGAGTAGATCCATCTAGGTCTCGCTCTCTTGTCCCCATAACGAACCATTCTCTTGTCTTGCTTTTAACGTCTGCTTTCTTATCTTGCTCTCCCAAGTAAATGACCCTTTGACAAGGTCTGTTCTTACATTATTACAATTTTCTACATGTAGCCCTTTCTTCATATTTCTACCAAAGACAAGTCGAGTGTAGATGATGGAAGATGCTTATTGTAGTAGTTGCTCTCTCTCTCGATTATGGACACTCTGGTAGCTGTCGAATGAATTATTGATATGCGAATTGATCATGAATGGTAATGGCCACATTTGTTTAATGAAGGGAAGTGCAGGTGATGGGGCCTGAGACGCAGGAACAGTACCTCCTTTCTCTGTCGACCTTTTATGCAGGGCTTCTGACTTGTTTGGCCTCGACTTGGTACCAGAACAAGTCAATTCCCCTCTTTCGTTTAGTCATATCACAACTCTGTTACCGCTCACTCACATCATCCAACTCTCAAACACTCTTACATTCACGATATGGCCGAGTCATCCTGTCCAGCTTGCGACGACGACGAAGTCCTTATAGCCGGACCCTCATTCCAGAGCAGGTACAGTACTTTCACACTTTCAATCGTCAATGCTGATGACCCCCAACTAGTTTGCCAGACGAATCCGATGAGGAAGTCGACCGGGAGGACTACCTCTACCGGGGCCATCCTTCCCTGCCACACGAACAACACCAGAGCAGTCGCAAGTCTGGAAATGCAAAGCAGCCCTCTGGTTCTCACCCATTGCCGCAAGACAGTGGACGATCTGCCTATCCGTCTCAACAAAGCCCTACCGAATCGGAACAATTGACCGCCCTCTTGAGAGAGACCCTCGACAGATTCGCTCGTTCCGGAGAAAGATACGACGCATTCCTGAGCGCGCGGGATCAGACTTCAGATCCGTCACGCACCGCCTCCCCGTCCGACTCGAGATCGTTGTTGTCCAAGCTCGCCCAAGGGCCACCCCTTCGCACGTTTCATTACCCTCAACTCCCTCTGCCTACGTTCGACTACAGTCTCGACAACTTGAGAAGCTATATCAGGTCTCGTCGTGACAGGAAGACTGCTGCATCACTCGCAGCAATAGAATCACCTGAGGAGGAGTTGCTCGCATGCAGACAGGACCTACGCTCAATTATCGCCAGCTCCGGTCCGGTCTCGAGGGCCGAATATGTGACAATGGTCGAAGAGGCGATAACAGGACGATGGAAGTCTGTTGCGGAATATGCGTGGGACGAGGAGATGGGACGATTGGGCAAAGCAGACTGATTCCACCTG
>Ga0308160_10003195_pt1 | contig 18722 bp, 18 predicted proteins | sample PhyFR1_FD_201036 | JGI IMG/M metagenome (GOLD analysis project Ga0308160, IMG submission 201036) | Phyllosphere microbial communities from UC Gill Tract Community Farm, Albany, California, United States - DLSLF.R1 | ecosystem: Host-associated > Plants > Phyllosphere > Unclassified | place: USA...
CTTTCGGCTCGTACTTGCGGATCATCGTCACCAATGCGGCCAGGCGGCGCGCGGCCAGGACCATGTACATCCGCCCGGGTCCGGTCTTGACGGGCCTGAGTGGATCGCCAACGGGATCATGAGGTGCGTACACGCCGCGGTTCCACATATCCGGCAGGGTGCTCGTGGCGTTGCCGAACGGACCGCCACCCTTGGACAGATCCTTGTCGAGGCGGTTGCCATTGCGATCGGTCTTCTGGCCGGCCACAGTCCTGGTTGCGTCCGTTTGCTCGCGATAGCCCCAATAGAACGGGATGACCGGACTATCGGTTTCCGTTGTCGTGCTACGCTTGAAGAAAACAGCATCCGGATCGTCCAGCGTCTTCTTCTTGTCGTCAGCGCCAGGCATTCGGTAGGTAGCGGGCTTGAACTGGCGCAGCAGGCGGTCCTGAAGTACGGCGCATAGCCCTTCCTCGACCTCGCAGTAACCGGTGCCGACGTCGTTCACGCCGTGCACGACGATGATATTGCAAGGCTGCTCGCGCGGAACCTCGACGACCTTGTCCCTGGTGCGGCTCGACTGCAGTACTGCACTCGTGCGCTGGATTACATACTCAGGCTTCGGATACGGGGTGCCAGCCATTTTCGTCTCCTCTCATTGATCGCCGCCGCGCGACAGGATGATGTCCACCACATGCATCGCTTCGCGTTCCAGCAGTTCGGATTTGCCGTCGGCTCCGCTACGGGACTCCACACTGCTGCCGTCACTGAGCGACATCTTCATCTTCATGTCCTCGACCACACCACCCAATGGCTCGCTACCGTCCTCACCCGCCACGCCGCGCGGATAGCGCAATTCCAAGCGCTGATCCGCCCCGGCCGTGCCAAACTCCGGGAACTGTGCTGCCATCGATTGCGGCCCTTCGAACGTGAAATCGGGCGCATGGAACTTGAGCGGCGCCTTGCTGCCCAATACCGGTGGCCCATCGCCGAGCTTGAGAAACGACCCGTCCTGCGCCACCAGCAGAATCACCTTGGCCGAGATGGTCGCCGTCCCTTCGCTCGCGGTCAGTTGCATATTCTTCGCCGAGTCGATCGCCGTATCGTCGTGCTGGCTTTGCAGCAGCAACTTGCCGTGATGCGCGATCGCATGCAGCCCGCCATGCTGGGCGAACAGCGATATGCCCTTGCCGGCATTGAGCGAGTACCGTTGTCCTGCCGTGAATTGCAGATGCTGTTGCGCCACGGTGTCCACATTGCTGGCCGAGTACGTTACGATGGCCTTCGCGCTGGCAAAGCCGATCCCGGCCGGCGCGGTCACGGCAATGACCGGCTCGCGGGGTTGCGGCGCCTTCGGCAGCGTGTTGCTGCCGTCTTCCCAGCTGGCGAAGCGCTCGCGCAGCGCATCCTGCTCTCCGGTATCGGTCGCCAGCCCGTTGTGCTCGGACGCGTAATTGCCCAGCGACGCGCATAGCTCACCACATTCGCGCAGCAGCGCCAGGTAGTCGTCACGGGCCAGTTGACTGCCCTTGGCGCCCGTACCGCCCAGCAGCTTCCAGGCGCTGAGCAGGATGCCGCGCGTGGCGTGCAGTGCGATCGCCTCGTCCGTGCGCAGTTCGGCGCCTTCGCCACGCGCATGGGCGCTGCCTTGCCGGCGTGCTTCGGTGAGGTAGCCCAGATTGAGTTCGGTGGCGGCGTGGTCGCTCGCCAATTGCGCGCTGATCTGGCCCGACGTATCGTCCAGGCGCAACTGGTTGCCGCGCTGGCCGCGCACTTCGCGGCTGCGCATGCCGGATTGGTGGCGACTGTCCGGCAAGCCATCCTCGTGCGCGAAGTGCGGCGGCGGGGCGGCGTCGTTGTACACCTGCGCGACGATGACCGGCCTGTCGGGATCGTCCCCGGCAAACGCGACCAATACCTCGCTGCCGACCGGCGGCAACATGCGAACCCCGCATTGCCTGTCCGGGCCGAGGCCGTTGCCGGCCCAGCTTGACGCGACGCGCACCCAGGCCGAATCGCTGTCGGAATCCGCGCTCCCGGCGCCGCTCGCGTGCGCGTGATCTTCGGTGCGGGTGGCAGGGAAACGGATCTTGACCCGGCCGAGCGGGTCGCACCAGACTTCTTCGTTGCGTGGTCCGACGACGATCGCGGTTTGCAGCTGCGTTCTGGGCATCACCGGTGTTGGCGGTACGATCCGTACGCCGCGCCGCACGCAGCTGAAACGGCTTGTGTAGCGCAAGGGCCGGTGCATATCGCTGGTGCCGGAGGAGTGTCCATCGCAATCCCAGCCGCTGAGCGCGAACAGCCGCTCGACACGGGCGCCGATCTCAGCGGGCAAGTTGTTCGTGGCGACGATGCGCTGCGCGGTGACCACGAAGTCACGTTCTTTCGCTGGATGGGTATCGATTTCCGGGTGCCCCTCGAAACTGAACCATTCACCGACCGCCAGGTCGCGCACGCTGCCCTCGCCGTGGAAGCATTTGGACAGGTACTCATGGCGCATCATCTGCGCGTCGGCAAGCATGCGCAGGTCGCGTGCATTGTCGCCGAGGTGCGGTGCTGCGACTTGATAGTCGTCGATCCCGGCGGCCAGCCGGTTGCCCATGCTGCCCTGGTTGGCATGGGACAGTGAACTTGCATTCATGAAGGTGGCTGCGGCAGGTTGCCGGTAGTCCCAGCTGTGCAGCGAAGCACTCCCCGGCACCAGCATGCGTTCGCCGCTCCAGCCGGTGATCGCATCGCGTTCTTCGGTCGCGGCGTCGCGGTGGAAGCGTACGCTGCCGGCCGCATTGCGCGCCAGTTGCACGGAATCGTCGAATATCTCCAGGGTGTGGCCGATCCGTGGCGGTGCATTGCCGCCCGCCGTCGCTTGCGCATCCGCGAAGCCGGGACGGAAGAACCAGCCGATACCTCGGCGCTGCAACAGGCGGCGAATGAAGCCGGCGTCCGATTCGTTGGCTTGCATCGTGAAGGAACGCGGCGGCAATGGGCGGTGGCGCAGGCCGTCGGCGATGTGAAAATCGAAGGTCGAGGCGATGACCGGATTTCTCGTTTGCCACTCCCTGAGCAATAGCTGGATGATGTCCAGCTCGTTCAGGTCGCGGAATACGCGCGTGTTGCTATTGCCATCCATGACAGCCAGCGCATCGCGCAGCGTCAGCTTGTAGGTGACCATCCCGCCGTCGCCCTGGCCGGATGCGGCCGTCGTGACAATCCCGCACAGTCGCCGCAGCGTGCCCCGGTCGGTGACGATCTGCAGTTCGCACGGCACGCCGATGAAATCCTTGAGCGCCAGCGTCGCGCATTGGCTGACGCACAGGATCTGGAATTCGAAGCCGCCGCACACCGATTCGCTGCCGCTCACCCGCTGCGGCAGCAGTTCCTGGGCGCCGCCAGCGTCCGGGCGATCCAGGATCAGCCGGAGCGGCCGGTTGCGCGAGTCGAGCTGGTAGCGCGCCAGCTCACTGGCGAAGGCTGTTGCATGAGTCGTCATGGTGCGTCACCTCCCATCGCCGCGGTCACTGCTGCACCGGCGTGTTCTCGCCAAAATACTCATGCGAGTCGGCGTTGGTGATCGCGCGTTCGGGCGCCGTGCGCGCCAGTTCGGCCGCGCCTTGCTGCCCGTAGACGATGTCGTCGGTCGCGGCCACCACATCGAAGTGGCTCAGTTCATGCAGCAGCGTGCCGCCGCGCGAATCGGTTCCCGTCACCGCCGCCGCCCAGAACGCCTTGCATACCCACACCGTGTAAGGCCGCGCCGGATACACGTAGGCAAAATACGGCTCGTCGCAGTCGCAATCGATCTTGACCGGCTTGTTCTCGAACGCGTCCTTGATCGCCGTGAAGTTCGCCGTGACCTTGACGCCGCGCGCCGCGTCCAGCGCGCCGAACCAGGTCAGGTAGCGTTCGCCGTACTGCTTGCCCGAGCCCAGGTAGTCGAGCCCGCCGGCCGACATGGTCCGTCCCGCTTCCATCGCCGTTACCAGTCCTTCCTGCTGGGCATTCGAGCAATTCGCATAGCTCAGGCCGGCGCCGGTCGCCTCCGGCGCGAACGCGGCGATCCGGGTGCCGCGCGGCAGCCGCGCGTTCACGAACACCGTGGCCGGCGTCGACGCCAGCTCGCCCACCACCGGCGCCAGCCCGATGCCGGCCACCGGCATCGCCGGGCTGCGATACCGGATCGTGTAGCTGCCGGTCACGCTCATTTCGTACAGCCGCGAGAGCTCGACCGTCTTGCTGAGCGAGGCGCCCGGATCGAGCCGCACGAAATCCGCCGGCCCCGGCGCCGCGCGCTTGACGCTGCGGCCCAGGTAGCGCACGGGCTGGCCGTCGCGGGTCACGTCGAACAGCGAGGTGTCGATGCCGTCGAGCGGTGTGCGCCAGCGCAGCAGGTGCTGGACCGTGCCGGAGGTGTTGGACAGGGTGACGCGCACCTGCACGTCGTCGCCGCGCGCGACCGTCGGCTGCAGCGGCGTGACGGTGACATCGACGGCGGCCCCGGCATACGCCGAAAACGCACAGGCCACGGCCGCGAAGGCCAGGCGCGAAAGCAATGGGGAATGGTGCATCATGGGCTCCTTGTGGTTATGTCCATCAACCACTTTCACCTGATTTCCCGTGCGAGCTTTGCCCTGGGGCAAAGTTGAAGATCGAACAGTTTGTGCTTCTTCGAAACAAAGTTCCGATTGAGAATTTACTCGCGGTTACATCTTCGAGTGCCGGGAACCAGTTTGGTAACATCCAGCGCCCGTCGCCGCTCCTATAATCGGGTCATGACGATCGATTCCATCGCGAGAAACCGCTTCGGCCTCGGCGCGCGGGCGGACGAGCAGCCGCCTGCCGATCCACGCGGCTGGCTGCTCGCGCAGCTCGACGGCTACGAGCCCATGCCGGCGCCGTGGCGGCCGATCGAGCGCACGCCGGCGCGTGTGAGGGAATGGCTGGCGCAGCAGGCGGCCGTGCGCAGCGCGCCCGCAGCCCAGCGCGGCGAGATCCGGCAAGCCTATGTTCGCAAGGGACGCGAGGCCTACCTGGCCGGTGTCCAGGCGCGCGCCGACAGCGCCCTGCAGAGCCCCACGCCGTTCGTCGAGCGCCTGGTGCATTTCTGGGCGAACCATTTCGCCGTGTCGGTCGAGAAGCCGGCGGTGATGGGCCTGGCCGCGAGCTTCGAGGCCGACGCCATCCGGCCGCACGTGCTGGGCCGGTTCGAGGACCTGCTGCTCGCCGCGGTGCGCCACCCCGCCATGCTGATCTACCTCGACCAGTCGGTGTCGACCGGGCCGGACAGCGTTGCAGGGCGCCGCGCCAGCGCCAGGGCGCCGGACCGTCCGCCGCGCGGCCTGAACGAAAACCTGGCGCGGGAAATCCTCGAGCTGCACACCCTGGGCGTGCGCAGCGGCTATGCGCAGGCCGATGTGACCGAACTGGCGCGCGCGCTCACGGGCTGGACCTTGCCAGACCTGGCGGCGGCCGAGGCAGACCAGCAGGCCTTCCGTTTCCGGCCGGCGCTGCACGAGCCGGGGACGCGGCAGTTGCTTGGCCGCAGCTACCGGGACGAGGGCGAACGGCAGGCGCTGGCGATCCTGCGCGACCTGTCCACCGCCCCCACCACCGCCGCCCACATCGCCGCCAAGCTGGCGCGCCACTTCGTGGCCGACGATCCACCGCCGGCGCTGGTGCGGCGCCTGGTGGACACCTTCCTGCGCACCGGCGGCGAATTGCCGGCCCTGTACCGCGAGCTGGTGGCGGCGCCCGAGTCCTGGCAGCCAGGGCCGGGCAAGTTCAAGTCGCCGTGGGACTGGACGTTGTCGGGCTTGCGCGCGCTGGGCGTGCAGGCCGTGCCGGCCCAGCGCATCGACTACCTGATGGGCCAGCTGGGCCAGGTCGTGTGGCGGCCCGGCGCGCCGTCCGGATTCGGCGACGTGGCCGCCACCTGGGCGGCGCTCGATGCGCTGATGCGCCGGGTGGAGGTGGCCCAGCGCCTTGCCCTGCAGGTGGGCGACCAGCTCGACGCCCGTAGCTTGGGGCCGCGTGTGCTGCCCGGCGCCCTGGGCCAGGCCACGGCAAGGGCGATCGCAGCGGCCGAAAGCCCGGCCACCGCGCTCGCGCTGCTGCTGGTGGCGCCGGAATTCCTGAGGAGATGACATGACCCTGAACCGACGCCGCTTTCTTTCCGGCGCCGCCGTCCTGATGGCGGCGCCGCGCATCGTGTTCGCGCAAGCGGCCACCCACCGCCGTTTCGTGTTCATCATCCAGCGCGGCGCAGCCGATGGCCTGCATACCGTCATTCCGTACGCGGACCCTGCCTATGCCAGGCTGCGCGGCGCGCTGGCAATCGATCCCGCCAGCGCCTTCAGGCTCGACGGCACCTTTGCGCTGCATCCGGCCCTGGCCGGGATCGCGGCCGCGTACCAGGCCGGGCAGGCCACGATGTTCCACGCGGTGGCGTCGCCCTACCGCGAGCGCTCCCATTTCGATGGCCAGAACGTGCTGGAAAGCGGCGGCAGCGCGCCGTTAAAGCTCAAGGACGGCTGGATGAACCGGCTGGCCGGCATGCTGCCCCGCCGCGGCGCGGAGGCGATCGCGTTCGCACCGACGATGCCGCTGGCGCTGCGCGGCGCGGTCGATGTCGCCTCGTACGCATCGTCCGGGCTGCCCCAGGCCGGCGACGACCTGCTGCTGCGGGTGCAGCAGCTCTACGCGGGCGACGCGCAGCTGCACGCGCTGTGGTCGGCGGCCGTCGAGACGCAGGGCATGGCCGACCGGAAGGCCGCCAAAGGCAGACGGCAATCGCCGGCCGAACTGGGCAAGCTGGCGGCCGGTTTCCTGGCGCGCCCGGACGGCCCCCGCATTGCCATGATCGAGACCGATGGCTGGGACACGCACAGCGCCCAGAACCCGCGGCTGGCCGCGCAATTGGGCAACCTGGACCGGTTGGTCGACGCGCTGAAGCAGGGCCTGGGCGACGCCTGGGCCCACACGACGATCCTGATCGCCACCGAGTTCGGACGCACGGCCGCGGTCAACGGCACCGGCGGCACCGACCACCGCACCGCATCGGCCGCCATGCTGCTCGGCGGCGCCGTGCAGGGCGGCCGCATCGTCGCCGACTGGCCCGGACTCGCGCCTGGCGACCTGTTCGACAACCGCGATCTCAGGCCGACCCTCGGCCTGGACGCGCTGGTGGCGCATGCCTGCGCCGAATCGTTCCAGCTCGACCCCGAGCGAACGGGGCGGGTCCTGTTCCCCGACGCCAGGACGGACCGGCTATTACCGCGCCTGCTGCGCGGCTGATGCAGCAGCGGGCAATCCCGCAAGTGTCGAAAACGCTGACGCGGCGCATGGTGCGAACGCGTCAGGCGAGCGTGTTCCATTGCCTCCAGGCAAAGCTATGCATTGACAAGGCCACCTGATCGCCCCGAAAATGTAACGATTCGGTATGTTCGCATCGCGAGGCAAGAGCACTGCCGCTCACCGCTGGGGTCCGCCGCTGCAGTCCGCCGCGGCAGTCCGCCGCCACAGCAGGCGCCCTGGCGTGGCCGGGCGCCGACACCTTTACCAGGAATTGCAGGAATGACCATCCTCGTAACAGGCGGAGCGGGCTTTATTGGCTCGAACTTCGTGATCGACTGGCTGGCCCACCATGACGAGCCGGTCGTCAACCTCGACAAGCTCACCTACGCCAGTCTCGCTGGCGACCGGCGCCACTGCTTCGTTCGCGGCGACATCGGCGACACGGCGCTGGTGGCGCGCCTGCTGGCCGAGCACCAGGTGCGGGCGGTGCTGAACCTTGCCGCCGAAAGCCACGTCGACCGTTCGATCGAGGGCCCTGGCGCCTTTATCCAGACCAATATCGTCGGCACCTTCAACCTGCTCGAGGCGGTGCGCGCCTACTGGAACGGCCTGGATGCGGCGGCGCGCGCGGATTTCCGCCTGCTGCATGTGTCGACCGACGAAGTGTACGGTTCGCTCGCCAGCGATGCGCCGGGCTTCGACGAGGAGCACCGCTACGCGCCGAACAGCCCGTATTCGGCCAGCAAGGCAGCCTCGGACCACCTGGTACGGGCCTACCACCACACCTATGGCTTGCCGGTCCTGACCACCAACTGCTCGAACAACTACGGCCCGTATCATTTCCCCGAAAAGCTGATTCCACTGGTGATCCACCATGCGCTGGCCGGCAAGCCGCTGCCGATCTACGGCGATGGCCGGCAAATCCGCGACTGGCTGTACGTGCTGGACCACTGCGGCGCGATCCGCCGGGTGCTGGACGCCGGCCGCCCGGGAGAGACCTATAATGTGGGCGGTTGCAACGAGAAGGCGAATATCGATGTCGTGCGCACCTTGTGCGCGATCCTCGACGAGCTGCGGCCGCGCGCGGACGGCGTCTCGTATGCAAGCCAGATGACCTTCGTGAAGGACCGTCCGGGCCACGATCGCCGCTACGCGATCGACGCCGGCAAGCTGGAGCGTGAACTCGGCTGGCGGCCGGCCGAGACCTTCGAGACCGGCATTCGCAAGACGGTTGCCTGGTATCTGGCCAATGACGACTGGGTGCGCAACGTCGCCAGCGGCGGCTACCGCGAGTGGATCGACCGCCAGTATGCCGACGGCCGGCCTGGCCGATGAAGATCCTGTTGTTCGGCAAGGACGGCCAGGTCGGCTGGGAGCTGCAGCGCGCACTGGCGCCGTTGGGCGCGCTGCGCGCCTGTGGCCGCCCGGAAGCAGACTTCGCCGATCCGGCGTCGCTGCGCGCACTGGTGCGCGCCGAGGCGCCCGACGTCATCGTCAACGCCGCCGCCTACACGGCAGTCGACCAGGCCGAGGATGACGCCGCCAGCGCGCACGCCATCAATGCGGTGGCGCCTGGTGTGCTGGGCGAAGAAGCAGCCGCGCGCGGCGCCTGGCTGGTGCACTACTCGACCGACTACGTGTTCGACGGCACGAAACAGGGCGCCTGGGTCGAGCAGGACGCCGCCAATCCGCTGTCGGTCTATGGCCGCACCAAGTTCGAGGGCGAGCAGCGCATCCGCGCCAGCGGCGCGCGCCACCTGATCCTGCGCACCAGCTGGGTGTTCTCGCTGCGCGGCGCCAACTTCGCCAACACCATCTTGCGGCTGGCACGGGAACGCGAGAGCCTCAGCGTCGTGGCCGACCAGCATGGCGCGCCGACCAGCGCCGAATTGCTGGCCGACGCGACGGCGCTGGCCTTGCACCGCATCGCCGGGCTCGCCGAGCAGGCCGCCGGGCTGTCAGGCACCTACCACCTGGCAGCCGGCGGCGCCACGACCTGGCATGCCTACGCCCGGCATGTGCTGGAACGGGCGCAGGCCCACGGCGCGGTCCTGAAGGCGGGGCCGGATGCGGTGCAGCCGATCGCATCCGACGCGTTTGCGACGCGCGCCATGCGCCCGGCGAATTCGCGCCTGGACTGCAGCAAATTCAGTGCAAGTTTCGGCCTGGCGCTGCCGGACTGGCGCTACCATGTGAACCGTTTGATAGCCGAATTGTGGGAGCAGCAACGATGATGAGTGAGACAGTGAGGCGCAAGGGCATGATCCTGGCCGGCGGCAGCGGCACGCGGCTGCACCCGGCAACGCTGGCGATCTCGAAGCAGCTGCTGCCCGTGTTCGACAAGCCGATGATCTACTATCCGCTCAGTACCCTGATGCTGGGAGGGATCCGCGACATACTGATTATTTCCACGCCGCAGGATACGCCGCGCTTCCAGCAATTGCTGGGCAGCGGAGCGCGCTGGGGCCTGAATTTCTCTTACGAAGTACAGGAGTCGCCCGATGGTCTTGCGCAGGCGTTTCTCATCGGGGCCCGGTTCCTCGGCAACTCGCCGTCGGTGCTGGTCCTGGGTGACAACCTGTTCTACGGCCACCAATTACAGCCGCTGCTCGAGCGCGCGCATGCGCGGGTCGACTGCGCGAGCATCTTCGCCTACCGCGTCCAGGATCCTCAGCGCTACGGCGTCGTCGAGTTCGACGAGCGCGGCAGGGTGCTCAGCCTCGAAGAGAAGCCGCTGCAACCGCGCTCGAACCATGCGATCACGGGGCTGTATTACTATGATGCCGATGTGGTGCCGATGGCGCGCAGCCTGCGGCCGTCCGCGCGCGGCGAACTCGAGATCACGGACCTGAATCGCCTGTACATGGAACAGGGCAAGCTCCATGTCGAGATCATGGGTCGCGGATATGCCTGGCTCGATACCGGCACCCACGAATCGTTGCTTGACGCCGGCCAGTTCATCGCCACGATCGAACACCGCCAGGGCCTGAAGGTGGCGTGCCCTGAGGAAATTGCGTACCGCAAGGGCTGGATCGATGGCGCGCAGCTCGAGGAACTGGCTGCGCCCATGAAGAACAGCAGCTACGGCCAATACCTGCTGCGCCTCCTGAAAGAAACACCGTTCTGATGCACGTCACCCGCCTGTCGATTCCCGACGTCCTGCGTATCGCGCCGCGCGTGCATGAAGACGAGCGCGGCTATTTCTATGAAAGCTACAACCAGCGCCGCTTCGAACAGGCGCTGGGCCGTGAGGCGAGCTTCGTGCAGGATAACCACTCGAAGTCGGCGCAACACGTCTTGCGCGGCCTGCATTACCAGATCCGCCAGCCGCAAGGCAAACTGGTGCGCGTGGTGGCCGGCAGCGTGTTCGACGTGGCAGTCGACCTGCGCCGTTCGTCCCCGACCTTCGGCCAGTGGGTCGGTGAGATCCTGAGCGCCGAGAACAGGGCGCAGATGTGGGTGCCGGAAGGTTTCGCCCATGGCTTCCTGGTCTTGTCGTCGTCAGCGGAAGTGCTCTACAAGGCGACCGACTACTATGCGCCCGAGCATGAGCGATGCATTGCATGGGACGACCCGGCGCTGGCGATCTCCTGGCCACTGGCGGCGCCTCCGTCGCTGTCGGCCAGGGACAGCGACGGTCCGTCGTTCGCGGCCGCCGAGCTGTTCGACTGACGGCGCCTGGCGGCGTCAAGCGGGGAGATCTCCGGGCGAACCTGAACTCTCCGCCCCGTCCGCCAGCCGCTCGCTGATCTTGTCATCGCTGCCGCGCCCCACGTAGTCCTGGGCGGCCCGATCCCGGTGCGTGCCCGGCGCGCCGCCGGTCGCCGCGCCGCCAATCGCCGACTGGCTGTTCTGGCCGGCCTCCGACGTGCCGAGCACCCCGCCCGGGATCGCTCCCGACGCATTGCCATGGCTGCTTTGTTCGGCGCCCGCCGGGCCGACATTGCTCTCTGGCGACGCCTTGGCGAAGTTGCTGTTGATGCCGGACTGGCTGTTGCCGGCCTGGCCTGCGCCGATGCTCGAGTCGCCCGCGCCGTCGTCGGCCACGAAACCCGAGAGCGAATCCGGGCCGCCCTGGCGCAGCCCGAGGTCTTCCTGGCGCATGTCTTGCTGCTGCACGTTCTGCCGCTGAACATCTTGCTGCTGCATGTTCTGCTGCTGCACATCCTGTTGTTGCGCGTCTTGCCGCTGCGCGTCCTGCTGGCGCGTCTCCTGCTGCATGTCCTTTTGCTTGTTGTCACTCATGATGCTTCTCCTCGAATGCGACTGGTAGAAAAGTCATCTGGGTGCACACGTTCCGATCCCAATAGGAGTAGAGACCGCCATCACGTAGGAATTTGCGCGCAGCCGTCGGCGACCAACCCCGTGCGCGGCTGGCGCCGGACCAGGCGTTCAGCCGGCCTGGCGCACCGGCTGCAGTTGCGGCGCCAGCGCGACCACCCGGTTGCGGCCGGCCGCCTTGGCCGCGTACAGCGCGTTGTCGGCGCGCGCCAGCGTGGCCTTGAACGGCTCGCCGTCCTGGGTGACGGTCACGCCGATGCTCAGGGTCGGCGCCGGATGGCCGGTGCTGCGCGCCAGGTTGGCGGCGCTGACGCGCAATACGGACTGCAGTTTTTCGCCGGCCGCGCAGGCCTGGGGCAGGGACGTGTCGGGTAGCAGCACCGCGAACTCGTCGCCGCCCAGGCGCGCCATGCAGTCGTGCGCGCGCAGTGCGCCGCGGGCCCGTTCGGCCACCAGTTGCAGGGCGACGTCGCCCGCCTCGTGGCCGCCGCCGTCGTTGATCGCCTTGAAGTGATCGAGGTCGATCAGCATCAGCGCCAGCGGCTGGCCGTTGCGGCGGCTGCGCTTGAGCTCGCGCTCGGCGACCTCGAAGAAGGCCTTGCGCGACCAGGCCCCGGTCAGGTGGTCATGGTTGGCGATGTATTCGGCCTGGTACACGATGTAGCGGTGCATGGCGAGCAGGCCGCCCAGGGCCAGGGCCGGCAGCGCCAGCGCGGCTGCGGTCAGGATCGCCAGGCTGGCCACGCTCGGCTGCAGCAGCGAGGAGGGCGGCGCCGGCGCCAGCAGCAGCCAGGCCATGCGCACCGCGTGGCCGCCGGCCACCAGCACGCACATCAGGAGCACGAAGCGCCGCACCTGGTTCCAGACCGGCGCCGGCTGGCCGGCGCGTACGCTGCAGGCGATGTCGACGCAGACTGCGGCCTGGAACAGCGAGGCGACCGCGCTGCGCGCCAGGAAGGAATCGATGCCGTAATGGAATAGCGCGATCAGCGCGCCGGCCGCGCCCACCGCCAGCAGCGGCAATTCGCTGCGCACCACGCGCCCGGCCAGCTGGCGGTAGCCCACCGCAAGGGCCGCGCCGGCGCCGGCATAGCTCATGTTGGCGGTTTCGTAGGCCAGCAGCGGCGGCAGTTCGCGCCCGTAGGCGTACAGCAGGTTGCCGACCAGGCCAAGTAGCGACGCGGCCAGCATGGCGCGCATCCCGCGCACTTTCTCCGACCCGGCCGACAGCAGCGCCAGGAAGACGAGAAAGCAGAGCAGCGACGCGATCAGGAAAATCTGCTGGGTGGCGAGCATCGGAGTACGGAAGAGGTGGACACGGAAGGTGGTCCGGGTGAATCCGATATTATGCCGCCGTTGCGTTACCGTGAGGAACGCTTCTTGGTTATTTGCGTAGAACTACTGAGCGGGTTGGCGGCCCCGCGAGGCCCGCAGGGGCAGCGGCCGTACCGCCGCCGCGTCGATCCATGCCATGCGCACCGCCGTCAGCGGCCGTCGCTCAACCGACCACGAACCGGCGCGACGCCCCCACGCCCATCGTCTGGCCGCTGGCGCCGTAGATCGCGCCGGCCGGCGCATTGGTCGGCGTGCGCAGGGCGTTGAGCACGCCCTGGTTGTGCGCCATCTGCTTGGTGATCAACATGCCGTTGACGCGGTTGAGTTCCTTGGCCTGGCGGGCGGCGTCCAGCATGCGCTCCCACTGCCCACGGATGTCGGCGTTGCCGCCCTTGGTCAGCCATGGCTCCATGCCCGCTTCCGAACCTTCGCAACCGGCCGCCATCAGCGCCGCATGGCGCTGGCGCGACAGCGCCGCCAGGTCTTGCAACAGTGAATTCTTTTGCGAGGTCAGCGTCGACAACTCGTCGGCGTCGAGCGCGACCAGCGATTGCTGTTCCTGTTTCATCAGCGCCACAAGGGCGTCGAGGTGCTGGTGTTCGGCGGCGATGGTCTGTTGCGGGCTGGAGATCATGGGTTAGCGTTGTCTTGAATGGAGCAGGTCGCGCACGGTTTCTAGCAGGCCGTCAGCAACCTTCTCGGAGTTGACTTGGAATTGGCCATCGGCGATGGCCATCTTGATGCGTTCGACTTTCTTGGCGTCGAATACCTGCGCGCCGCCGCCCACCGCATTGGCCATGGCCTGGCCTTGCGGGGACAGCTTCACGCTGTCGGTTTGCGCCTGGGTCACTGGCGCGCTCGTTGCTGCCTTGTCCGCACCGCGCGCCGTATTGGTCTGCGTGGTTGCGGGCTGAAGGCCCTGGTTGCCCATGAGGTTATCGTTGATTTTCACAGCATCATCCTTCTCGGTTCGAAGCGGAAGCTCCGGGATCTGCTTGATGTAACGGCGGCGGCTCCATAAACTTTAGCCGGAACGCCGCTGAATCAGCAAAACGATGATGCGTGAACCAAGATTACCTCAGAGTACTATTTCCACCATCCCGCCGTTGCGCGCCAGGCCGCTGACCACCGTACCGCTCTGGGTGCGCACCTGTACCACCTGGCCGTCGCTGGCGTTGTTGATCGCCTTCGCCGCGCTCGATACCGAGAAGTTCGAACCGCGCGATACCAGTTGTACCGCCTGGCCCTGCTTGATCACCTGCTGGCTGCGCAGCGTGTCAGTGCGCAGTGCGGTGCCGGCCGGCAGCGAGACGGTCGGGGTGCGGCCGATCGCCTGCGCCATATCGGTGATAATGCCGTTCGGCATGGCGGCGATATCGGCCTTGACCAGCACCAGCTGGCTCTGCTCGACCGGCTGGCCCTGGGCCAGCGGCACGGCGGCGGCCACGTAGTCGGCCACCACGCTCACCTGCGCCTGCAGGAACAGGCTCCAGCTCGGCGACGTGCAGCGCACGCCCACCGTGGTCTTGCCCCAGGGACGCGCGCCGGGTTGCTGGAAGGCTTCCGGGGCGGGGCAGGCGGCGAGGGAGAGGCGCGGGTCGACGCCGCCCACCTTGACCGTCACCTGGCCCGGCAGGCCAGCGGCCTGCGTCTTGAGGAATTGCTCGGCGACGGAGCGCACGGCCTCGGGTTGCTGGCGCTGGGAGGCGGGGGCCTGCTGGGCCTGCGCACTATTAAACAACAGCGCAAGTAGCGAAAAACCGGCAAATGTCAGTTTCATGGGATTCCTGTTGAAGGCGAAGCGGGAATGCTGCAATCTTAGAACTGATGATGCCGTAGCGAAACATTGAATAGCGGGGGATTTCCCCGTCCTACTCCCTCGATTGGTGTTGCAGGCTGGTCCGTATCATCGCTTCTGTCCCAACAAGCCCAGCCCGGAGGCAGCATGATCGGCAATCTCGACAACTACCTGCGTTTCAATGAAACGGCACTGTCCCTGCGTTCGCAGCGCCAGGAACTGCTTGCATCCAATATCGCCAACGCCGACACCCCCAACTACAAGGCGCGCGACATCGACTTCGCCGCAGCCCTGCAGGGTGCGATGGCGGGCGGCAAGAATGCCGGCGCGATGAACACCACCAGCAGCGGCCACCAGGCGCGCGGCGCCGCCAGCGGCGACACGCTGGCCAACGGCACGCCGGTGCTGTACCGCGGCGTGGTGCAGGGCGCGGTCGACGGCAATACCGTCGACATGGATGTCGAGCGCAACCAGTTTGCCGACAATGCGCTGCGCTACGAGGCCGGGATCATGATGATCAACAGCCAGCTCAAGGGCCTGTTGACGGCGCTGCAGAGCCAATAAGGATCGAGCGATGTCGCTATTTAATATCTTCAATGTGGCCGGCTCGGCCATGAGCGCCCAGGCCCAGCGCCTGAACGCCACCGCCAGCAATATGGCCAATGCCGACAGCGCGACCTCGCCCACCGGCGAAGCCTACCGCGCCAAGTCGGTGGTGTTCGAGTCGGTCCCGACCGCCTCTGGCGCCACCGGCGTGCGGGTGCGCGAAGTGGTCGAAGACCCGTCGCCGCTCAAGCAGGTGTACGACCCCAAGCATCCGATGGCCGACGACAAGGGCTATGTATCGATGCCGAACGTGAACGTGGTCGACGAGATGGTGAACATGCTGTCCGCTTCGCGTTCCTACCAGACCAACGTCGAGACCATGAATGCAGCAAAGACCATGTTGCTCAAGACCCTGACCATCGGACAATAATTTCTTACTTACCATGACCAGCCCAATCAGCACTTCCAGCCCGACGGCGAACATCGCCGACTTGCAGACGGCCATGAACGCCAAGGCCAAGGCCGCGACCGACAGCGTCACCGCCGACACCGACAAGTTCATGACCATGCTGGTGACCCAGCTCAAGAACCAGGATCCGTTGTCCCCGATGGACAATGCGCAGATGACCAGCCAGCTGGCCCAGCTGCAGACCGTCACCGGCGTCAACAAGCTGAACACCACGCTGGAATCGCTGAAGTCGAGCTACCAGTCGACCGAATCGCTGCAGGCGACCAACCTGATCGGCCACGGCGTGCTGGTCGAGGGCGACAACGTCCTGCTGGCCAAGAGCCAGGCGATCCTGGGCGTCGAACTGGACACCCCGGCCGACAAGCTGCAGGTGATCATCGTCGATCCGAAGACCGGCAAGGATGTCGCGTCGATGGACCTGGGCGCCCAGGAAGCCGGTGTCGTGCCGATCGCCTGGGATGGCGTGGCCGATGCGAGCGTGCTGGATGCCGAAGGCAAGCCGGTGGTGCTGGCGGACGGCCAGTACAGCTTCCGCATCGTCGCCACCCGTGCCGGCGAAGCGCTCACCGATGCCAGGAAACTGTCGTTCGACAGCGTCGTCAGCGTCACCACCAATGGCAAGGATGGCGTCAAGCTGAACCTGCCGACCGCGGGCGCGGTCACCCTCGCCGATATCAAACAAGTCCTGTAAGCCAGCCGCTTACCTCTCTCTCTGAATTAGGAGCATCACATGTCTTTCCAACAAGGCCTGAGCGGCTTGAATGCTGCGGCAAAATCGCTGGATGTCATCGGTAACAATATCGCCAACGCCAGCACGGTCGGCTTCAAGGGCTCGACCACCCAGTTCGCCGACGTCTATGCCAGCGCCCTGAATGGCGCCGGCGGCACCCAGGCCGGTATCGGCGTGAAGGTCGCGGCCATCGCCCAGCAGTTCACCCAGGGCAATATCGAATCCTCGGGCAATCCGCTCGACATCGCCATCAACGGCGCCGGTTTCTTCCGCATCGAACAGGCGGGCGTGGTGCAGTACTCGCGCAATGGCCAGTTTTCGCTCGACAAGCAGGGCTTCATCACCAATGCGCAAGGCGCCAAGCTGACCGGCTATGGCCTCGGCCCGAATGGCCAACTGGCCGCCGGCGCGCCGGTGCCGTTGCAGATCGACACCTCGGACCAGCCGCCGAAGGTCACCAGCAAGATGCAGATCGAGCTGCAGCTCGATTCGCGCACGGTCGAGCCGACCAACACCCCGTTCGATCCATCCGATCCGACCACCTATAACAAGCAGGTGCCGATGGCCGTGTACGACACGCTGGGCAACCCGCACACCCTGTCGACCTACTACGTCAAGACCGGCCCGGGAGAGTGGAGCGTGTACGCGGCCAAGGATGGCACCAATGTCGCCGCACTGGAACACCTGGGCGCATCGCAGGCCGACGCCGCATCGGTGACCGCGCGCACCGCCTGGGACGCCGCCAGCAAGGCGATCCCGCAAGTGCCGGCCACCCTGGTCACCGCCGCCGGCAACTACGCCACCGCCGCCGCCAACGCCGTGATCGCATCGGCCGGCGCCAAGTCGACCGCCGAGAACCAGGCCGAAGTGCGCGCCGCCGCCACCGCCGCCGCCGCGGTGCCGGGCGCCACGCCCACCCAGATCGACGCCGCCATCCTGAAGGCGCTGGCGGTCCCGGCCGAGCCGATGGGCACCCTGAAATTCGACACCAATGGCGCGCTGAACCTGGCCAGCACCGGCACCGCCGGCAAGTTCTCGCTCGAGATTCCGATCGTGCCGTCGACCGGCGCCGAGAACATGCTGCCGGTCACGGTCGACTTCGCCGGCACCACCCAGTACGGCAGCGCCACCAGCGAGAAGCACCTGGAGCAGGACGGCTACAAGCCGGGCTCGCTGCAGCGCTTCACCACCGGCTCGGACGGCACCATCCTGGGCCAGTACAGCAATGGCCAGACCAAGGCCCTGGGCCAGGTCGTGCTGGCCAATTTCACCAACCCGAACGGGCTGGAGCCACTGGGTAACAACGCCTGGGCCGAATCGTCGAACTCGGGCGTGCCGCTGATCGGCACCGCCGGCACCGGCGGCATGGGCGTGCTGCAGTCGGGCGCGACCGAAGCTTCGAGCGTCGACCTCACGGCCGAGCTGGTCAACATGATCACGGCGCAGCGCGTCTACCAGGCGAACTCGCAGACCATCAAGACCCAGGATTCGGTGCTGCAGACGCTGGTGAACCTGCGTTAATCGCATCTTGCAGACCGCGTTCGACCGCCAACCACAAGGAATCGCACCATGGATCGCCTGATCTACACCGCCGCCACCGGCGCCAAGCACATCCTGGAACAGCAGGCCACGACCTCGAACAACCTGGCCAACGTGAGCACCACGGGTTTTCGCGCCCAGCTCGACGTGTTCCGCTCGGCCCCGGTGCAGGGCCCCGGCCTGCCGACCCGCGCCTTCGTGGTCGACTCGACCGCCGGCAACGATTTCTCGGCCGGCGCGCTGCAGGTCACGGGCCGCGACCTGGACGTGGCGGTGAAAGGGCAGGGCTGGCTGGCGGTGCAGATGCCGGACGGTAGCGAAGCCTATACCCGCAACGGTTCCCTGCAGATGAGCCCGAACGGTGTGTTGCAGACGGCCAACGGCCAGACCGTGGCCGGCGAAGGCGGTCCGATCACGATCCCGCCCGACGCCACCGTCACGGTGGGCGGCGACGGCACCGTCTCGACCATCTCGAATGTCGACTCGCCCGCCGCCCCGGCCGTGCTGGGACGCCTGAAACTGGTCAGTCCACCCGAGGACAATATGGTGCGCGGCGACGACGGCCTGTTCCGCCTGAAGGATGGCGGCACCGCCCCGGCCGATCCGGCGGTGCAGGTGGCTGGCGGCGCACTGGAAGGCAGTAATGTGAATCCAGTCGATTGCATGGTCAACATGATCAGCCTGGCAAGATCGTTCGATACGCAAATGAGCCTGTTGAAGAACGCCGAGAATAACGCCGCAAAAGCGACCCA
>Ga0308160_10003196_pt1 | contig 18719 bp, 32 predicted proteins | sample PhyFR1_FD_201036 | JGI IMG/M metagenome (GOLD analysis project Ga0308160, IMG submission 201036) | Phyllosphere microbial communities from UC Gill Tract Community Farm, Albany, California, United States - DLSLF.R1 | ecosystem: Host-associated > Plants > Phyllosphere > Unclassified | place: USA...
ACGCTCCTAGAGGAGATGGCGCTGACGATGACTGTGGTGTGGGCGCGTCTTTGATGGAGAGGAGGAGAAGGGGGAGGAGAGGGGCGAGGTGGGCGGTGGTTTGAAGGTCGCGAGCAAAGGGGCGGCGAGGGCGAAGGAGGGCGACGACGACGACGCGCCGGCGCGCACGGACCGACGCTATCCCGAGGATCGCTCCGCGCCTGCCCATCAGAGCATCCAGACCAACGTCCTTTCATCGATGTTGGAAAACATGTGCATGCCAGAGCGGAGAACAGGGTCGTGGTCATTGCGTTGCGCCAGACGGCACGCCGCAGCGGTCGTCGTCGTCGTAAAGGTCCGGCGCGGCGGGCTACCGCCGGGGTGGGGACGAGGCACTTGTCGAGGGCGAACGGCGTCGGTGTCTAGAGAGAAGGTCGGTGGCAAGGAGCCTCGAGCGAGATGTCTACGTCAGAGGAGAGTCGGGCCGATGAAACTTAGAAGCGCGAGATGTCGCGTCTGTGTCGGGAGAGGGCGGCGGTCAGCGGAGGTCGGGCGCGCACGGGGGTCAGAGGCTGCGCAGAGGACGCACCCGAAGATGCCGCGCTTGACCCAGTCCATCATGAGCATCGCACGCGTGCGCATGCTCGTCTGCTCGCTCCAGTAGATGGACCGCCAGGCGTACATGGCGATGAGGCCACCGGCAAAGGAACCGTAGCCGTCGAGGTCGAACGCGGCGCCGGCCGAGCCGAGCGAGGCAAGCGAGCCGAGGTGCTTGTACGTGAACTGGTTGTACATGCTCTCGTCCGACTCGAGCGTGTAGTCGGACGAGACGGGCGATGGTGCCAGCACGCCCGCCTTGACGAGGGCGGTAAACTTCTTGCCGAGATAGACGCCCTGCTGGTTGGCGACCTGGGCCGTCGGCGGCAGGGCCGTCATCTTGTTGGAGATGCGCAGAAACATGTCGGCCAGCTCGTTCAAGCCGAGGTTACCGTCCTTGTCGGTGTCGTACGTGTCAAAGATCTCCTTGCTGCCAGGGGAGAAAAGCAGGCCGGTCGACGAGTCAGGGTGACAGCGTCACGACAGACGGGAGGCCCGCGACGTACATCTTGGTAAAGTGCTTCTCGGCGAGCGGGAACTTGGACCGCATGATCCCGGCGAGCTTCTCCCACTCGGCATAGTTGATCTTGTTATCCTTGTCCGAGTCGCACTCGTCAAAGATCTCGAGCAGGTGGTTGACGAGCCGCGTCTCAATCTGCAACCGGCCCGGAGGGAGCGTCAGACGACAGAGTGCCGATCGCTTGCAGGCGCCCGTCGGCGGACGTACGGTGGAGGCGTCGCCGATGGCGTAGACGGTACCGGGCGGGGCGCCGCGGACGCGCAGGTGCTGGTCGACCTCGACCGCCTTCCGGTGGAACTGGTTCGGCAGCTTCTCGACGACCGTCTTGGTGAACGGGTTCATCGCGATGCCGGTCGACCAGAGAGTGAAGCCCGAGGGGAGCTCCTCGATCACCGGCTCCTCGTCCGGCTTCTTAGGGTCCTTGATCGAGACAGTCACCGAGTCCTCGCTGACCTTCTGGACACGGGCGTCTGAAGAGAAGCAGGCCGCGTGGGCGCGCGAGAGGGTCAGGAAGAGCAGAGGACGCGGTCGACAGCGAAGCGGACGCACTCGTCACGACGCGCATGTCCTCGCGCGCAAAGCGCTTCTCGGCGTACTGGCTGATCTTCTCCGAGTAGGTGTTAAGGATGTGATCGCGCGACTGGACGATCGAGACCGACAGCTGCGAACGGAGCAGCTTCGGGAAATAGGCAAAGGCGTCCTCGTTGAACAGATCAACGAGCTCGGCCGCAAACTCGACGCCGGTCGGCCCGCCGCCGCAGACGACGCTGAGCGAGAGCGAGGCAGGGTCATCAAACGTCAGCGCGCGAACCGCGGTCCGACGCAGGCGCAGGGCTCAAAGGACGCACAAGGAGAGCAACCGCTTGCGCTCTTCGGGCGTCGTCGTCGGCAAGCTCGCGAGCTCGAGGTTGTCGATGATGCGCCGACGGATCGCCTGGGCGTCCGGGATCGTCTTGAGCTGGAAGCAGTGCTCGAGGCCGGGCACGCCGTGCGTGTTGGAGCTCGAACCGCAGGCAATGACGAGCCGGTCGTAAGGGACGTAGACGTGCTCGCCTGAGGGCGTCTCAATCTCGAGCAACCGGTCCTCCATCGCGAGGTCGATCGCCTTGGCCTGGATGAAGCCGCCGCGGAGGCGGGCGAGCGTCCGCCGGAGCGGCTCAACGAGCGAGCGAACCTCGACCGTGCCGACAGTCGCCGAGGGCAGGAGCGGCGTCTGCGCGAAAGTGCCAAAGGCATGTCAGCAGGAGGTCGTCCAGCAGCTAAGGAGACGGCTGCGGTGGCCGACAGAAGGCAAAGTACGCACGAAGAGAGAATAGTTCTGCGGTGCGACGACCGTCACATTGTAGTCGCCGTCGTGGAGCGTCTTGAGCAGGCCGACGCCCTGTGTGCGCAGCAGTCGTGGATGCGACGAGGTCAGCCTCCATACTGGCACAGACCCAGCAGGCGAGACAGATACGTACACCCCAGCCGCCGCCGACGATGACGAGCCGCGGCTTGTCCTTGCGCTGGTCGGCGTCCTCGAGCTCAGAGATGTCGTGGGCGAGGATCGGCAGGTTCTTGGGCCCACCCTTCTCGGGCTTGAGCGCGAGCGGGTGGACGTCGACCTTGCCGACGTGGTGCGAGCCGTAGGTGAGGGCATCGTGGCCGAGGATAGCCCCCGTCAGGACGACGACGCCGAGCACGGACGAGAAGGCGAGCCGGGTAAGGATCCGGAGGACGGGCGACCGCGCCCAGAGCGAGGGCTTTGCGGGTTCGGGCGAGCCAGGCGGCGGTGGGTCACGCATCAGCCGGAGCGGGGCCGACGAGTGCAGACCGGCGGCCGAGCTGGGCAGACTCGTTGCCGAGGGCGTGAAAAAGGTCGGCGGGAGGGCTGCTCCGGCCCGGGCGAGCGGCGACGCCGTTCGGGCGAGGGGCGAGGACGATGAGAGCCGGGCGTTGCTGCTGCTGGCGGCCGAGTGGAGCGCGCGCAGGACGTGCGACGGCGACGCAGGCCGCCGGCTGGCGGCCAGACCGGCGCGCGAGCCAAATCGAGAGGCGGGGAGCATACGCGAAGGGCTCTTTGGGGACGAAGAGGGCGAGGGAGGGTCGAAGGGGGGGTCGGTGGCGGAGGGGAGAGGGCGGCGCCGCTGCAGATGAGGGCGAAGGCTGATGACGGGCGGGCGCGCAGACGGATCGGGACACGCTTGAGCGGCGTCGTCAGCAGAGGGCCTCGGCGAAGTAATGGCAAGCCCATCTGACGGCGGGCTGGGCGGGCAGGACTCACCTCGGCAGGAAGACTGGGATCGCTGGTGGAGGACAGTCGTCGAGAGGGAACCGGCCGCTGCTGCTGCTCCTTGTCCGAGCCTTCTTTGCGTCGGGAGCCGCCAGCCGAACGAGGGAGAGTCGTCGGCCGGCCGCGCGCGACGACTATCCGAGAGGGGCGATCGAGAGGAGCTCCGGAGGGCGCGCGCGCGCGCGGTGGGCCCAGCAGCAGGCGGCGCGTCCCAGCCAGCAAGTCAGCAAGCGGCCAGCCCAGCAGCAGCCCGGCCGCCTCGGACTCGCTCGCCCGCCCAGCAGCCTTATCTCCATCTCTCCCTCAGTCCGCTCAACATGCCGTTCGCCCACCCGCTCGGCGCGCCGTCGAAGGCGGCACCCTCTCAGCCGGCCGTCGTCGACGCCTCGGCCCTGCCACCATCACCACCGGCAGGCCGCCCGCAGCCCGGCACCGCTGCCGCCGCAGTGCCTTCCGACGAGGTCCGTCACGGCCGCGCTGTTACCCCGACCGTACTCTCCCATCTGACATGTCGCGCTCGCCTGCCGACCTGCAGCCGTCGATCCATTCGGCCGCTCAGCGAGGCGATGTCGCTGCCATCGACGCGCTCGTCAAGGCCGGCCAGGCGACGGTCGACGACCGAGACGAGCAGAATGTCACGCCCCTGCATTGGGCCAGGTCCGTCAGAGCCGCCTCGCCCAGAGCAGGACCATCTGTGGAGAGCCCATTTGCTGACTCGGCGTGATTTGCTCGCACGCTCGTCGTACTCAGCATCAACGCTCAGGTGAGCTCGTCTCTGCTGCTCCGTCCTCGCCCATCCAGCGCAGGCCCGCCGCCGCCGCCGCCGACCGCCGCAGCTCGTCTGGCGAGGCGCAGCCGGCCAGCTCGACTTGACCGGCACTGCTCGTCGCCGTTTCCTTGAGCTGCCGACCCTGCGCGAGCTCGTCTATTGGTCACTGATGTACATAGTCCTGTTCACCCTTGCGTCTCTTGTCTACCGTCGTAGCTCGGCGTGTGTCGATACCTTCTCGATGCCGGCGCTGACGTCGATGCGTTGGGCGGCGACCTCGTCGCGACCCCTCTCCAATGGGCTGCCCGGTACGCCTCTCAACCTCCGTCCTCACGTCTTTCGAGCAAGGTCCCTCTCGAGCGCCCGGCTGACGTCTCGCGCTCCTGGAACGGCATGCGCTCGCCAGGAACGGTCACCTCTACGTGATGCACCTGCTGATCAGCTACGGCGCCGACCCGAGCCTGTGCGACTCGCAAGGGTTCAATACTCTCCACCTCGTGACTCACTCGTCGATGGTCAGTTCCGGATCTTTGCGTCCCGACTGCTGCTTTGAATCTTTCGGACTTGGCGAGCGACCCCTGACGCTCGTCCCTCGTCAATCACCGTGCAGGTCATGCCGCTCCTCTTCTGCCTGCATCAGCCCGTGGCGGTCGATGCCAAGGACTCGGATGGCCACACCGCGCTCATGTGGGCGGCCTACCAGGGTACGTCTATGGTAAGAGGCCGGCGTAGAGCTCCAACATGTGCAGCTTACTGACCAAGGCTCGCGTGCGCTCGATCTCCTCAGGCGACGCCATCTCCGTCGACCTTCTGCTCCGGCACGGCGCCTCGGTTGCCACGCGCGACGGCGCGGGCCTAACGCCGCTCCATTGGGCTGTCGTCAAGGGCAACAAGGTCTCGCTCCGGCGGCTGATCGAGGCCGGCGCCGACCTCGATGCCAAGGACGACGCCGGAAAGACGAGCCGCGACATGGCGCGCGAGCTCAAGAGCGAGCCAGCCTTTGAACGGGCGCTGGAGGAGGCCGGTCGCTGGGCCGACGGTCGAATCAAGGCCGGTCGGTTCGATGAGGTGCGCCTCTTTCGCTGCCGCACATCCCTGTGTACGCTCGTCAGAGGCTGACAGCGCACCCCACCTTCCTACAGCGCTCACAACGGATTGCGATCTTTGCGCTCCCGATCGTCACCTTCTACCTGATCTCGAGCGTCCTCACCATCTTTCCTTGGTACTCGGGGCCCTTCATGGCGCTCGGTCTGTTCTACGGCATGCACCACGTCAGTATCCCGCTGCCTCACCTTGTCCACTCGATGGTCGTGCTGAATGGCCCCTACATCCTCTTCTCCCGCCGCCGATCGAAAGCTCATCACGCGCGTCGTCCTCGAGTTCAACGGCGCCGGCGACGGGCTTGCCAAGTCGCCTTACTTTGCGAGCGTCATCACGATGAGCATCTTCTACGTCGCCCAGTGCTGGCTTTCGCGCGTCGTCCGTGCGTAGCCTCTTCGGCCGCATCCGTCTTTCGCAATGTCCTCTGACTCATCAGTTTTCGCGCTGCAGACACGCCCGGTCACCCGATGCTCAACCTCGTCTTCTTCGTCGCCTGTCTGACGTGCTCTGCCGCCTTCTATCGGGCCATCACCCTTGACCCGGGCTTCGTTCCTCTGCCGTCCGGAGATGCCGAGATCAAGGAGGTGCGACCCGACGGGGTCTCCGCCGCATTGAGTGTCGACCGTGGTCGGCTCAGCTGACGACGAAATCTGTCCTTGGCTGCCCACCCTCGCAGACAATGGAGGAACTCATCAGCCAGGGTAGGTTCAACGGAATGACGTTTGACATCGTCGACATGGTCCGTCTTGCTGGGTCTCTCCTCGCCTGCTTTGCTCCTCGAGGCACTGACCGGCTTCTCTCGCAACCCGACCGACAGGTCAAGAAACCGCTGCGTTCAAAACACTGCCGCATCACAGACCGATGCGTCGCCCGCTTTGACCAGTGCGTGCTCTCTCTCTCTCCTCATGGATTCGACGCTCTCTGACATCCGTCCAATGGCCGCTGCAGCTATTGCCCGTGGGTCTGGAATGCCGTCGGTGCCGGCAACCACCGCGAGTTCCTCGTCTTCGTCGCAGCGCTGGTTGTCGGCATCGCCTCCTTCGTCGTCCTCTCCTTCTACTGTGCGCCTTACGCCCCCTCGACGCCGCCTTCACGAGCTGACTTGATCATCGTCGCCTCGCAGACTTTCGCGAAAACGCTCCGACATGGACGCCCGAGACGGGCGCGCCCTGCGTTCTGCCTGCGGCGCTCTGCACGGCTTCGGGCCACGACACGCATCTCTTCCTTGTGACGCTCTGGGCCGGCCTGCAGCTCACTTGGACGATTATCCTGCTCGCGAGCCAGGTCTGGCAGGTCTGCCGGCAGATGACGACGCTCGAGGTGTCGAACCTCGGCCGGTACGGCTTCATGGGCGGCCGTGGTGGTGCGAGTCTTCGCGACCAGAGCGGCGCGCTTGCGGCCATGCAGAGCCATGCCGCCGCGTCGGGCTCGGGCGGCATGGGAGCCGGCGCTCTCGGCGAGGCGGCGCTCGACCCGAATGACCTCGAGGACGGCGTCGTCGCCCGACCGCCGCCGCCACCGACAGTCGGCTCCGCGGCCGGCTCGCTAGCTGGCCATGGCCACGCCGGTCATCGGCACGGGCCCGGAGGGTGCTTCGCCTTCCTTCTGCAGATCCTCGGACTCGATCGCTTCACGCGCGGCAAGGCGGCGCACGGTCTCCGACTCGCCAGCAAAGATGCCAACCCGTTCGACCGGGGCGTCGTCTCGGTTCGTCTTTGCCGCTCGACTCGCCCTTCGTTCTGCCTGAACTCTGACTAGGGCCCTGTCTTTCTTGCAGAACTGCTTCGACTTCTGGACGATGGGCGGCGGTCTGGGCGTCGACTATCGGGCGCTGTACGGCATCCCGCCAGAGGGCTGGGTCACGTCGTGCGTCCTGCTCCCTTTTCGTCTGCTGCATCAAGCTGACTTGGCCCTTCACTGACCCTCCTCTTCACTCCTGGCGCAGGTCTCGCAAGATGGCGCTGCCCTCGTTCAGTCTCCCTACGGTCGCTGGCGCCAGTGGCGCGATGGGCACCGGTCGGGGCTACCAGCCCGTCCGGCAGAGCGAGGATGTCTGATGAGCCTCCATCAGAGCAGGACGTCCTTGAGGATGCGACGCGCACAAGAGATCCCTTTGGGGCACAGGGCCAAGACTGAAAGGTGCCTCCTAGAGAGCCTGGAGGAAACTGCTTTGTCATTGCCCTTCCGACAGGTGCAGCCAACATCGCTCGACGCCCTGCGCGAAGTCGGGATAGCCAACCGAGCCGAGAAACGCACGGCCGCCGGGCCCGAGAAAGATGGCCTCGAGGGCCTCGAGAAAGTCGGGCATGCCGCCGACGAAGGGCTGGCTGCAGAAGTGGCTGAGCGCCGGCAGGAGATGCGTCCGGATGTGCGCGGCCGATGGCGGCAGGAGGTCAGCATCCGGAGGTTCGGCCGGCTGACGCCCGCGCGGCGACGATTGCAGAGAGCGTTTGGCCTGACGTGAGGCCTGCAGTGGGCGGGCGTGCATCGATTGCTGCCTCAATTCCTTTGGCGGTAAGGCTGTAGGCGCCCTCGGTGGCGAAAGAGAGGGCAGGTCTGGCTTTGGTCGGCGCCGTCGGCGAGGGACGAGGTCCGAACTCCGCCAGCCGCCCTCCTGGTGGCGCCAGATGAGCTCGAGGATCTGGAAGCACATCTGCGGCAGCGCCGAGGGGTAGTCGACTTCAGCAACTTCAGCAAGGGGCCGCGCAAAGGACGCTCGAAGGGGGCACGGACAGGCAACGTCAACGTCATCTGGCGCAGATCCTCGAGCCGAGGCAGCCCGGCGTCGTCGTAAGCCGACCGTGCCAGTTGCTGGAATGTCGTCAGACGGCCGATGACCGCCGGCGGAAAGTGGGTCTCCATGATGAGGAGCATGGCCTCGAAAGGCGGGAGATGATCGAAGGACGGCGGCGCCGGCTGTTCCGGTGGAGGTGATAGTGTCGGTGGTGGCGACCGTTGTCGAGCACGGGATACGACGGGCAAGCGCGGAGGCTTCGCTTTGGCGGGCGGCGGCGATCGATGGGCAGGTGGCGCGTCGGTCGAGCCGACCTCCATGTCCACCTCTAGCGTGCCGGCCTCTGCCGGCCGGACGCCGAGGCTGTCGAGAAACACGTGCGGGTTGGCAGGCGGCGGCCTGCGTACTGGGAGAGTCGGCAGGCCCTGAAGCTCGGCACGCGCTTGCAGATTGGTGTCGGCCGTCCAGAGAATGAGGCGAGTTCCCTTGCGCGACCGTTTAAGCGTGTCGAGTGCGGCTGCCAGGATGAGTCCATCGTTGTCCTCAAGCTGGTGCAGGCGGGAGAGTCAGTGACAAAGACTTCGGGGATGACCGTCTAAGACGGAAGGGGGGAGAAGTGGCGAGAGGACGCACTGCGTACTGCGAGCTCATGTCAAGCTCGTCGCCGACGAGCAAGCCTCGACCGATGCCGTGTGCGCGCTCCATGCGCTTGACATCGACAAGCCAAGCGACGGCACGCTGGGCGAGGTCGCCAATCGTTGGTCCACCCCGGTGGTCGGCCGGCGCTGACGAGGTCTTGAGGCCGTCGAGCTCGCGCAAGACCGTCGACGGGACGAGGAAGGTAAAGCCGGAGGCGCCGGTCTCGAAGGCCGAGACGAGCGCTTGGTGGACGGCCTTGAGGAGGGCGAGATGCGAGATAAGCACGTTCGAGTCGAGGCAGAGTATGACGAGCGCTCCCCGGCCTGCGGTGAGCTGCTAGGGACCGAGTGAGAGGCGTTCAGCGAGAGGCCGGGCTCGTGCGACCTGCAGAGCGACGCACTGCTTGGCCGTTGACGGCCGGCGTCCAGTCGCCCGCTCGCCAGCCGAGCTGCTCGAGCCGAACGCTGTTATGCGCGATCCGGAGCTGGGTCTCCCAGTCGATGTCCATCCCAAGCGAAGTCTCGACAACGTCCTCAGCCATGCCGCTGATGGACAGGTGAACGGGGCCCTGGCCGTCAGAAAAGGGCGACCGCGGGACGGGGTGCGAGTCCGCGTAGGAGGGCATGCTGGGCTCGCGCGACCAATCCTTGGGTCATACGAGCTGCCGCCGAGCGAGAGGTCACGACGAGCTCAGGCGAAGAGAGGCTCGAGGTCGATGAGAGTCGGGCGGGGACTGCGAGCGCAGGGCAGGGCTGAAGCGTCGGCCCGACGCGCTGCTGCAGTGCTGCGTGCTGGCCTGTGTCCGTACGCCTTGCTGGCCCCTCGCCGACGGCGACCGTTGCGACCACGTCGTGGCCACCTTAGGTTCTTAGAGATGTAAGCACGACTTTCGGTCAGGGTGACAGGTAGCCCGCTCGCTGTGCAGCTGCCGGCCTCCCTGCCTCGGTCAGGGCCGAGGTCTACGTCAGGCCAAGGGCGGGCCACTCCGGCTGCTGGGGCTGGGGCCGACTGCGTGCGCACGCCATATGCATTCTCGCCCGAGCCTCGTCGTCGTCCTCGTCGTCGTCCCTGCTTCGACATCATTCTCGCTCTCCCTTCTTTCCTAGACGCCACTTTCAGGATGCTCAGTCTTCGCTCAGCGGTCGCACCGCTCGCTCGGAGAGCCGCCGCCGGCTACTCGACCATGGCCGCCCACCAGAGCGCCGTCAACGGCTTCGTCGGCGCCGTCGGGTACGTCGTCCCGGCCGTCGCTCCAAGCTCAAGGGGAGCTGAGCGGCCCCCGGTCGCCATCGACGCTGAGCGAAGGTGGCTGGGCTGACCTGCTCGTTGCTCCTGCTTACTACGTCGTCTCGCCAGCAACACGCCTCTGGTTAGTCTGCCATTTTGTCCGACGGGACCTCTAGCCCCCAAGCGCGCGCACGCCGGCTGACCGATCCGCCCATCTTTGGCCTCCTGTCCCTTGCAGATCCGGCTCAACAAGCTGTCCGAGCAGACGGGCTGCAACATCCTCGGCAAGGCCGAGTTCCAGAACCCGGGCGGCTCCGTCAAGGACCGCGCCGCGCTCTGGGTCGTCAAGAATGCCGAGGAGCAGGGTGCGTCATGCCGTCTGAAGGGATCACTGCTCGCGCGCTGCGCCTGTCTCCCGCTCCACGGAGCTGAGTCTCCTTGCCCATTCAACGCTGCCAGGCCTGATCAAGCCGGGAGGGACGATCGTCGAGGGAACGGCCGGCAACACTGGCATCGGCCTCGCCCACGTCTGCCGGGCAAAGGGCTACAAATGCGTCATTTACATGCCGTCGAACCAGGTCCGTCTTTCGTCCACCTGCGCCCACCTCCAGATCGACCGATGGGAGGGCGGGGGCTTGGGCTGACTGTCGAATGGCCTGCCGATACTTTTCTCTCTCAGAGTCAGGAGAAGATTGATCTGCTGAAGATGCTGGGCGCCGATGTCCGCCCTGTGCCTGGTGCGTCATCCATTTGCGTTGCGCGAGGAGCGATCTCGTGTTGCTGACAGGTCGTCCCCCCTCCTGCCTCCTCCCCGCAGCCGTTGCCTTCAGCAACCCGGAAAACTACAACCACCAGGCCGCCCGGTACGCGGCCTCGCTCGAGAACGCCGTCTGGACCAACCAGTTTGACAACGTCGCCAACCGGCAGGCGCACATCGAATCGACCGGCCCCGAGATCTGGGCTCAGACCGGCGGCCAGCTCGACGCCTTCACCTGCGCGACCGGCACCGGCGGCACGCTCGCGGGCACGACGCGCTACCTGAAGGATGTCAGCGGGGGCAAGGTCAAGTGCTTCCTGGCCGACCCGCCCGGGTCGGTCCTATTCAAGTACCTCGAGGAGGGCAAGCTCGAGCGGACCGGCGACGGCTCGATCACCGAGGGCATCGGCCAGGGCCGTGTCACCGAGAACCTCAAGCCCGACGTCGCCCTCCTCGACGGCGCGGTCCACATCCCGGATGCCGAGTCGATCGCGATGATCTACCGCATCCTCGACGAGGAGGGCATCTACCTCGGCGCGAGCTCGGCCCTCAACGTCGTCGCCGCCGTCAAGGTGGCCGAGAAGCTCGGCAAGGGCAAGACGGTCGTCACCATCCTTTGCGACGGCGCCTACCGGTGCGCCGTTAACCATCTGCGCCTCGCCCTGCCTGCCAGAACCTCACCCGCTGACTCGTCCGGCTGTCCTCACTGCGTCGCCCCACAGCTACCAGACGCGGCTGTTTTCGAAATCCTGGCTCGCGTCAAAGAAGCTCTCGTCGGCCATCCCGGAGCATCTCCAGAAGTACGCCGTGCTCGACTAGAGATCTGATGTGACCTCCTGAATGCGTCTCGGCCCGGCGCCCACGAAAAGCCCATCTCTATGCGCCCTCTCAGGGTTTTCTCGCCCGCACTCGCAGAAGCTCTCAAACGCGATCGTAGCTCGCTCCGCCGGCCTTACGAAGGCGGACGACAATCTCGTCCTCCTTGAGGTCGGCTTCAGTCGAAGCGTTGACCTGGATCGAGAAGGACGAGAATATGCGCTTGACGTCGGCGGCGTGGACCGAGACCTGAGCAAGCATCACATGGGTATCAGCACGGACTGATGACATCGGAAGCGACAGCGAGATGCGAAGGCGCGGAGGACTCCAACTGACTCGTGCTCGGCGCATCACCTTGACCCTGAGACGCGAGAGTAGGAGCATATCAGCGAGAGCGTCGCTGACGAGTACGCAGGTCGTACGCACTCCTCGCCGATCCAGACGATCAGGGCAAACTTCTCCCGGAACGACTCCTCGTCGTTGGCGTACTTGACCCGGACGTAGCTGGGAGCAAACGGGAGTGAAGGGCGACGTGCGAGGTCAGGCTCTGCCGCGGTGGTTGCGTGTCGGGTAGCGGCGCGGATACGCACGCGAACGAGGCGTTGCCTTTGTCGAACTTGGGCTGACAGACGACGAGCCGCGGATATATCAGCGAGGATGAGCCGGCGAGACGTCAGCGGAGAGACGACCCTCGACGTACAATGAGCTCGGCTAGGCCGCCGCTGCCAGTCGCAGTGACCGAGAGCGTGTTGCCCTTCTCGGCTGAGGCGCGCGTTGAGCGCCAAGCGAGCAGCAAAACCAGTCAGCTCCTGGCCGCCTGCGAGCCGTTCCAGGCGGGTCTCTGCATTCGCCACTAGGGCCAAGGAAGGCCCAATGAGCCTCTGCCAGCGACATGTCAAGGCCTAGCAAGTGTAGGCAGACGTCGAGAGGGCTGCCCGAGAGGCAGCTGGAGATGACGCATGAGGTGAGCGGGGACAGGACTTGCAATCGTAGTCGATCAGGACCCAGTTGGTCTCGGTCTGCGGTGCGGGAGGAAAGCAATGTCAGCTCCGCAGCGAGCACCGATGAGCCCAGACCGCAGGTAACGTACCTTGTCGTTCCGGATGTCCTCGTAGGCTGTGCGCGCGAGCCCAGAGCCCAGAGCCGGCCAGAGGAGGCGTCAGCGAGGACTCGGCAGCGCAAGCGCCAACGTGGGCTGCTCGACCGAGCCAGGCTGGCGAGAGCGACTGACCCTCCTTGATCTTCGGGTCGTCTACGTTGGCCATGATGGGGCTATCTCTCGAAGGGGGTCCAAGAGGCGGAGGAAGAGGAAGCAGAAGGCGGCGAGATGGTGAGCGTCGGCGGGCTGAAGTGCGGCCCGAGCTCGGACGCGCAGACGACGGCCGCCGACCGCCGGGGAAGGGACCTACCATCGCCTGCCTCATCCCGCTATCCCTCTCAGCTTGATGAACCTGGCAGGAGGCAACTAGCAGGTCGTCGGTCCAGCTTCCTCAGCTTCCCATCCCTAGCCTTGGGCTTCGGTGGGGGCGGAGCGGACGGTCGCCGGCCCGACGTGCCTTCCCTCGCCCTCGATGAAACACGCGCTCCCAAAGGGGGGGAAGGAGGGCCGAGCAGCTGCTCGACAGGAGGGGCCAAGGGCTTGAGTAGGTCAGACCCCTTCGACGGCCATCAGACACCGTTCCGCCCCTCTAGCCACCGTATCCCTCCGCCTCGATGCCGGAGCCCTCGACCACCGACACGCGCCGACGCTCGCGAGCCGGTCCTCCGCCGCCGGTCAAGCCACCGCACCTCAAGCGGCTGAGCTTCCCCCGGCCGGCCTCTCACGTCGGCTCGGTCGCCGGCTCGTTCGACTCGGCCCACCAGACCTCGACCGCCTTTCTCGAGAGCGCCTGGGAGAGCAGGCCAGTCTCGTCGGCGAGCACGGTCCGAGAGGATGCCGGGCGGAGCCGCTCGCCGAGCGAGGGCCCGAGCTGGGATGAGGTCGATGGACAGGAGGCCTGGGCGCTCTGGGCCTTCGAGGGGACCGAGCCGAGCGAGTTGTACGTCGCTCCTTCCTCGTCTGAAGCTCGGGATCTTGATAGGAGCTCAGGGTGGGACAAGATTGCTGACGTGTCGTCGCTAGATCGTCGGTCGCGCAGCACGCACCGGTGCGTGTCCTGTCGCTCGAGCACAGCGACGGCTGGTCGCTCGTCCGCCTGTCGCAAACAGGCGAGATCGGCCTGATGCCTCGCTCCTACTACTCGGTGCGTACCCTGCTCCTGGCCTTTCTCGACGTCGATGGCGTCTGACCCTGGTCGGTACCGACGCAGTTCGATGGCCCAGCTCGCTGGTCGCCCCCGACGAGCGCCATGCTCCCGCGCACGACCGACATCGACGCGCCGCTCATCCGGCCCTCGCCTCCCGTTCATTCGCCTGCCGCCAGCCCTCCTCCGGTATCACCGATCGCCGCGCAGATGACCGGCACCGAGGGTACGCTCTCCAAGATGGTCCGGCAGTCCCTTTTCCACGGCTGGACGCTCAACCGCTTCAGTAGCTTCGTCGTCGGCGGGGCCGAGTCCTGGATTATTGACGGCCCACCTGATCAAGACACTGGCAGCTCGACACCATCGACGGCCGGCCACGCGCGCCTGAGGTCGACCGACTCGGACCTGAGCGCCAGCGACTACCGTGTCGAGGCTCGGGCGAGAGGCATCAGCGAGGCCGACCTGCACTTCATCGATGTGCGTTGCACAGGTGCAACACATCGGTGCGTTCTTCACTGACATCTCACCCTTCCCCGTCTCCTAGTTCGGGCCAGCGTGGAAGGCCAAGACGCCTCTGTTCGAAATTTCGGTCCACGACCCGCAGAAGCGCAAGAGCCTTGTCGGCCTGTCGGACTACACGATCTGTGCGCCGCGCCGCTCCTTCGATAGACGTCTGGCCTGCCCTTGACGAGTTGTCCCTGCCTGCAGACCTGATCACATCCGTTTTCCCTTCTGGCGATGTTGCCGAGGAGACTGTCTCGGAGGTCACAGTCGAGGTGCCATCAACGTCAGCGCCGTGAAAAACGGACGGCAACCGCTGACAACTTCGCGCAACCTTCCCAGCGCCGCTTCTCCAACTTTGTTTCGCTTGCGCAACACCTGGCCAAGAAGTTCTCCGGGCTGGCCCTACAACCGCTTCCTGAGAAGGGCCTGACCGGACGTTTTGCGGCCGACTTTGTCGAGACGCGCCGCGGTGACCTCGAGCGATGGCTCCGACGGATCGCGCGTCATCCAGTCGTCCGATACTCGGACGCCCTCGTCACCTTCTTGGGCGCCGAAGATGAGGAGGTGAGTCACCTCTCTTGCTGCAGTGACATCGAGCTGACGGCGACCGTCTTCATCGGCAGGAGTGGACGCGGATGTGTCCGACCTTGGACGAGGACGCGCACATGGGCCCGCTCTTCTACGCCAAGTGAGTTCGAGGCCAGGTTTCAGCGTGGTCGACTGATGAAAACTGATGCTCTCATCCGCTTGCGAAGTATCTTCCACCCCTCCTTCAACTTCGACCTCGAGGACGCACAGGAGACCATCGAGCGTTTCGAGAATCATGTTGTCGCCGCCGACAAAGGCACGCAGGGCTTGCGAGAGACTGTCGCCAAGCTGCGTGAGGGTCAGAAAGGTGCGCGTTCTGGACGCTGCAGGGCGGCCTTGTACCGTCGGCTGATGAGGACGTCCACCGACATGCAGACCACGGCAACGTGCGCCGGCTCTTTGCTCTCCACCTCTTCGCTCTCGTCAGATCGAGGCAGGTCGGAGGAAGCGCCGACGCCGGCGCAAGTGGACCCGAACGCGACGAGCCTGAGCGGGTGGAGCAGAAGGGCCTCCTCACCGCCGACGGCGGCTGGTGTTTCCTGGACAATTGCGAGAGTGAGCCTCACCTTGCGGCCCGCCAAATCGCGACGACGGTCGGCTGCTGACGAGCGACATCCTAGGTTGTCTGCAAGTGACGAAGGCGATCGAGTTTGCCGCAGAGCGACTGGCCGAAGTCGCCGACCTCGAGGTCCAGCATGTACGTCGCGGCCCGTCGCGTCCGCCTTAAGCGCCCAGTTGTCAGCGAGACGCTGACGCTTGCTTCCGGGCTGTAGGCCGACACGACCCTGCTCAAGACGCAGGAGGCGCTCAAGGATGTAGCGCACCCCTCAAAACTCTATGCCGTCAGTCTGACGATCGCACCTCGGTCTTGACCGGCATCTCACTGATTTTCAAACAAATTCACAGCCGGTCATCGAAACGCATCGGACGACCGTCGCTCGCTATGTCGATCTCCTGGCCGAGGCCGAGGCTCCATCAGACGACTCACGCACTTGGATCGCAGCGCCTCTCGACGCTGCCGCTCGCTGCGAGACCGTGCTCAACAGCACGCTGGCCGAGATGAACGAGTATCACGACGCGAAGGCGGTCGATTTTCGCAATCTGACGAGCGCCTACTTCGACGCCGAGATTGCCTTTCACGAAGCGGTCCTTGTCAAGCTCAAGGCGGCTCGCGCAGCCTTCGAGCCTTCGGCAGAAGCAGATCAGGCGCTGGGAGGGTCGCGTCGGCCGAGTTCGTTGGAGGCTCAGCTCGCAAGCCCATCGCAGAGCATGAAGACGGAGCTCCTCCAGCCGTCACCGCACGTGAGTCGCACCTTTGAGTCACCGCCCAGCCTTCATCGGGCTCACCCTCAGCGCGCCGCACTTGACTCTGCCTCCATGAACAGCCGCTTGACTCGCTCGTCAGGCCCATGACGGCTGCCGCGACCGTCCTGAACGACTCGGTCTCTCGCGTGTGGAGCTCGCTGCCGACACCCGGCGGGAAGCGACTGAGTCGCTGGCTCTGGTGAGGGCGAGCCTCTCCTTTACGAGGTCCGTACAACATGAATCCGAGCAGAGCGCGCGGGATGGTCCGGGGCGCATGCTATGATTGCTGGAGGAAGGCGATCAGCTTATCCCTGCCCTTGGCCTTGATCAGATCGCGCTGGAGGAGAAGAGAGCCGCGTCGAAGCGTCGTCAGCGGCCGCGCACCGTCGTCAAGATTACAGGTGACACGCAGCGACTCACGATAGCGCGCATCTGCGTCTCCTCATCTATGGAAGCGAGATTGGCCGACAGCTCGAGCTCGATGCTCGACCGGCCGTGCCCATTTGTCGGTGGCGAGTCGACCATCATCGCCGGCGGGGCTTCGTCGCCGTACGGCTTCTGCGGCGCCTGCTCTGTATTTGGCGCCGCGCTCTCGGCCGCTAGGACAGGGACAATGTCGTCGGTCTTTGGCGGGGAGCCCGATCCGTTCGTGCGTGAGAGGCGAAGGATGATCTTCTTGTTGGCCGAGGGGCCGGGCAAAGGCGCCGAGTCGAGGCCCGGCTATCACAGGTGGGAGAAACGGGTGTTAGCGATCGGGTCGGCCTGCAGACAAACGAGGTTGCTCCCTGACGCACAGAGAGGATCGTCGCATCGACCAGCTGCGAAAAGCTCACTGGGAAGTGCGATGCGGCCTAGAGATACGGACGGTTCACGGTCGGTCAACGACTGCGCTCGACTCCCACAAGGTCAGTCCGGGACAGGACGCACCATGGTGAGAGTGTCGCCTTTGGCTATCGAGTCACCCGCCTCTGAACGCAGTGACGAGAGATCGGACGACGACGCGACCGAGCCGTTGTCCGAGTCGTCCTCTGACTCGGACCCGAGCGATGTCAGAGGGGAACCCGACCGGTTGCTGGCGACAAACGTCCGAGCGAAGCCGCTGGCGCCGGACGCCTTGGCGACCTTGACCGGTCGCGGCCGGCCGAGCGCCTTGCTCCAAAAGTCGACGATGATCGACTGCTCGGGCACGCGATACCGCTTGTTCGACAGGACAACGTCCTCGTAGGCGATGCGCTCGGCCTCTGGTGCGGGCAGGATCTCAACGTGGCCATTGTTGTACTCGCCAGGGCCGGCAACGTCGATGACAGACAGGCCCTGTTTTGGAATCCGCGACTTCGGCTGTCGAGCAGGGATGAGCAGCCGGTCGGTCAGCCTCCGCAAAGGTGCAGGCCGCCCGGGCAAGGTGGCGGCGACACACCATGACGTGCTCGGCGTGGTTCGGGCACATCCACTTGTGCGTCACCTGCGGCACGGCCGTCATCGGCGGGTCGAGGCAGTCAAAATGCCAGTGCAGGGCACAGTAGTCGCACGAGATAATCTTGCGCCAGCGCGAGACCTCGACGCCGATCTGGCCGCTCAGCGGCGCGGCGCGAAGCTCGGCCGCACCCTCGAGCGGTGCGGCCGACCCGCCGCACTTGTAGCAGAGGACGTCGAGCCCCTTCGCGTCTTTGAGCCGATGCAGGTCGCGCTCCTCGGCAAAGCCTCTCCGGCTGGGAAGGAGGACGCAGTTCAAAAGCCTTGATCAGCGCATGCTCGCCCTCGCTGCGAGAAGGGGCTGCTGGGACAAACTCGGCCTTCATCGGACGGAGGCGGTCTCCGTCAACATAGGCGCCATTCGGGGCGACAGCAACTGTACGAAGGGCGGGTGAGGTCAGTGCGGGCCAGGTCGGAAAGGTAGGCCGGGCTTGGGTGCTCACCTCCTTTGAAGTACGCCTTGACCTCGTTCGGCAGCTGGAACTGCGCGGGCGAAGACTCTTCGAGCTGCGACAACAGATGGCCGAAGATGGTCTGCTGGGGTTGCGGTGTTGGGATGTGACCCTGCGAGGCGAGCAGAAGCACGGTCAGCCGCTGGTCGCGACAGAGGGTCAAGGCGGCGAAGCGCCGCGCGCGCGCGCGCGCGCACGCGCTCCTCACCTGGGCCATGTGGCAGTCGCGGCAGAACCAGAGGCTGTCCTTGTCGGGCACGCTGTCGTTGTCCATCGGCGGGTCGAGGCACGTGAGGTGGAACGAGTGCGGGCAGCCGTCGCAGCAGATGAAGCGCCCCTTGCCTTGGCAGACCTGACAGAAGTCCTCGTTCGGCACGACCTTCTGCTCGCCGGGGAGGGGCGCGAAAGCTCGTCAGCTCACTCATCCGGTGAGCTCGGGCTCGAGCTGATGAGGCAGAGGCACGCACGTTGTCTCCGCCGTGGACGATGGCCTTCCCTTTGCCCTTCGGGTCGCCCGGCGCGCTATCCGAGGGTCCGCCGAGGGACCTGCTCCGGCCGTCTGGCTTTGACGGGCGGTCGGCCGCCGCGCCGCCGCTTGCTGCTGCTGCCGCGGCCGCCCCGCTCGACGTCTCGCCGAAAGCAGCGAGCGATGACACCCGCTTGCTGGTCGGCGCGGCATAAAACTCGAACTCGTCTTCGGGCATGGGGGCGTAGTTCTTCTTGCTGTGAGAGGCGAAGAGGGA
>Ga0308160_10003197_pt1 | contig 18714 bp, 18 predicted proteins | sample PhyFR1_FD_201036 | JGI IMG/M metagenome (GOLD analysis project Ga0308160, IMG submission 201036) | Phyllosphere microbial communities from UC Gill Tract Community Farm, Albany, California, United States - DLSLF.R1 | ecosystem: Host-associated > Plants > Phyllosphere > Unclassified | place: USA...
ATGCCGAACACGACGGCGAAGGCGAGCAGGATCTCGAGGCTCAGCATCAGGTGCCTGGACTTGCGCTTCCAGGTCAGTTTCAACAGGTGGCGCAGCATCACGCGGCTCCTTTCAGGGCGTGGACGGGATCGAGGCGCGACATCTTCCAGGCGGGGATCACGCCGGAGAGCAGGCCGAACACGAAGGCCAGCAGCATGCCGCAGGCGAACACGGTCGCATTCAGGTGGACTTCGAGATAGGGAATCAGTTGCGAGGCTTCCAGCCACCAGAGCGCGATGCGGGTGCAGGCCAGGCCGAGCAGGCCGCCAACGAGGCACAGCAGCACGTTCTCGACCACCAGCTGGCCGACCAGCTGCAGGCTGGTGGCGCCGAAGGCCTTGCGCACGCCGATCTCGGCGCTGCGTTCGAGGATGCGGCCCGTATTCAGGTTGACCAGGTTCAGTGCCGGCAGCAGCATGAACACCAGCATGCCGCCGCCGATCATCGTCAGCAGCGTGCTGCCGCCGGAGTCGGAGCGGCCCTGGTTGCTCATGAGGGCGCGCGCGAACACATCGAGCTTGCTGTCGGCCCAGAACTGGGTGGTGGAATAGACGTGCGGGTCTTCGGTGACGAAGGCCTTCGCGGCGCGCTCGACCGCCTGCCGGATGCGCGGCAGGTCGGCCGGGCCGCGCGCCAGCAGCATCGCGGCGAAGTTCCCGGTGATCTCGTTGCGGTAATCGCTCGACGGGAAGGTGGTGAGCGGCGCCCACATGTCGGCATACGCGTTGATCTGGAGGGCATCCTCGACCACGCCGATGACCTGGAACTGCTGGCCGCTGGCGACGATGGTTTGGCCAACTGCGTGGCCGACTGCGTTGCCAACCGTGTGCCCGGCCGCGCCGGCCGTGCCGAACAGCCTGCGCGCGGTGCTGGCGTTGATCACGGCCACCATGCGCCCGGCCTGTTCGTCGCCGGCGTCCGGCAGGCGCCCGCCCAGCAGCCTGAAGTCGAGGATCTTCCAGTAATCGGCGTCGACGCGCCGCAGGTCAAGTTCGCTGACGCGGTCGCCCTGGTAGACCGACACCGAGGTCGGCACCGTGAAGGCGGAGACGCGCTCCACGCCCGAACCCGGATCGAGGCTCAAGGGTTTCAGCGACTTGTCGATCGCCTTGTAGCCCATCAGGGTCGTGCGCAGGTTGCTGTAATCGGCGCTGAAGCTGCGGATGCCGTACACCTGCAGCATGCGCCCGCTCCTGCCTTCGACCCCGGACGGGAAGAACGCGGTCTCCAGCAGCGCCGTGATCACCATCAGTACCACCAGCGTGAGCACGATGCACGCCAGGTTGATCGCCGTGAACAGCTTGCGGCGCATGAAGACTTTATAGGCGGTGAGCAGGTAATTACGCAGCATGGAGGGGCTCCGGCCGGGTTGCAGATCCATTGACGAGCTGGCCGTCGAACACGCGCACGATGCGGTTGACGCGGCGCGCTTCCTGCTCGTCGTGGGTGACCATCACCACGGTCGTGCCTTCGCTGTTCAGCTTGAGCAGGATGTCCATCACTTCGGCGCCCATCTTGCTGTCCAGGTTGCCGGTCGGCTCGTCGGCCAGCAGCACCTGCGGCTGGCCGACGATGGCACGCGCGATCGCCACGCGCTGCTGCTGGCCGCCCGACAGCTGGTTCGGGTAGTGGTCCATGCGCGCGGAGAGCCCCACCTTTTCCAGCGCCTCGCGCGCCAGCCGGCGCCGTTCCGCACCGCCACCGCTGCGGTAGAGCAGGGGCAGCTCGACGTTGTCGATCACGCGCAGGTCCGGGATCAGGTGGAAGCTCTGGAAGATGAAGCCGAAGGTCTGGTTGCGCAGCTTTGCCAGCTGGCGGTCCTTGTAGCGGGTGATGGACATGCCGTCGATCTCGATGCTGCCCTGGCCCGGGCGGTCGAGCAGGCCGATGAGGTTGAGCAGGGTGCTCTTGCCGCAGCCGCTCGGGCCCATCATGGCCACGAATTCGCCGCGCGCCACGTGCAGGTCGATGTCCTTCAGTGCCAGCGTCTCGACCTTGTCGGTGCGGTAGGTCTTGCTGACCTGGTGCAGTCTGATCATGTGCTTCTCCTAGTTTGAAATACGGATGCTGTCCAGGTCCTTGAAGGCAGCGGTGTCGGATACGATGAAGCGGTCGCCGGTCTTGGCCCCGGCCACCACTTCGACGACCTTGCCGTCGCTCGCGCCCAGTTCCAGCGTGGTCTTGCGCGCGACGCCGTCCTGCACCGCAAACGCCGGCTGGCGTCCGCGGCCATTGAACGCCGCGCCGTTGTCGATCACGAGCACGTTCGCCCTGCGCTCGGTGACGACGTTGACGTCGACCCGCATCTTGTTCCGCAGGTGCGGGTTGCGCGGCCTGGCCAGGTCCACCAGCAGCTTGATGGTGCCGTTCTGGATTTCGGGCAGGATGGTGTGCACGGTGCCGGCCAGGATCTCGCCGTTCTGCTCGACGCGCACCGCCTGGCCGGCTGCCAGCTGGCGCGCGTGGAAGTCCGACAGGCTGGCTTCGACCCGGTAGTTGTTCAGCTCCGAAACCCGTGCCACCAGCTGGCCGGCGGCGACGCTGGCGCCTTCTTCCTCCAGCATCCAGGTCAGCATGCCGGCGAAGGGCGCGCACACGCGGGTCTGGGCCAGCAGCTGCTCCTGCTGCTCGATCTGCTTGTGCAGGATGGCCTGCTGCAGCCTGGCGGCGGCGACGGCGCCTGCGGTGGCGCGGCGCGTGTCCTCGACGAGTTCGCGCTGCTGGCGCAGCTGAATCTCGGTGCGCCTGACGTTCAGTTCCGCGGTGAGCAGGTCTTCGCCCGAGACGATGCCGCTGCTGCGCAGCTTCTGGTTGCGTTCGTGGCGCACGCGCGCCGCCTGCAGGTCGATGTCGAGCAGCTCGATGCTGCTGCGGGTCTGCTTCAGCTTCTGCTCCATCTCGAGGCCAAGCGCGGCCACCCGGTTGTCCTGCTGCGCCAGCTGTTCCTTCAGCGCTTCCAGCGTCAGGCGGATCGCGCGGTCGTCGAGTTCGAGCAGCAGGTCGCCTTGTCGTACCTGTTGTCCTGGTTTCGCGTGCACGCGCGCCACGCGGCTGGCGCCCGGGCTCGATACGACCTCTTCGTGCACGGGGATGACCACGCCGGCCGCATTGATGGTGTTGTCGACCTTGCCGTACCTGGCCTCGGACACGACGATGGCACCCGCATCCACGCTCGGACGCAACATGCGGTTCAGGCCCCAGGCCGCGGCGCACAGGACGCCGAACAGCAGGATGCCGGCGGCCAGGCGGCGGCGCTGGCCGCGGCGCAGGGTGTCGATCGGGATGGCTTGGTCCATGGAGCGCTGCATGATGAAGTTGCGATGCTTCTCGTATTGCAAGCGGCGTGCCAGGCCGCTTGTACTGGAGCGCACGTGCTGCCGGCCCGCCTGCGCTGCCCGGTGCCGGGCAATGCTGTCCGGATCCGGACACCGGCGCCTTGCATAAACCGGCGCCAGCTCCGATAATCGCTGACCCATCCGCCCAGAGCACGCATGAACGACACCCTCATCATCGCCGGCTTCAGCACCACCCCACTGGAACTGCTTTCCTTCGTCCTGTCGATCGCGACGGTGCTGCTGAACATCCGCCGCAAGCACTGGGCCTGGCTGTTCGCGATCGTGTCGTCCGCCGCCTACGGCATCGTGTTCTTCGACGCGCGCCTGTACGGCGACGCCGGCCTGCAGGGCGTGTTCATCGCGGCTTCGCTGTGGGGCTGGTACCAGTGGTTGAATGGAGGCCGCCATGCCGGCACGGCTGCTGTGGACACCGGTGCCAGCGCGCCGCTGGTGGTCACGCGCCTGGACCGCGCCGGCTGGAGCGGGGCGCTGGCCGGCTGGGCGCTGGCTTACCTGGTGCTGTGGGGCTTCCTGGGTCACTTCACCAACACCGACGTGCCGGGCACGGACGCCTTCCTGACCGCCGGCAGCCTGGTCGGCACGCTGCTCACGGCGCGCAAGAAGGTCGAGAACTGGCATACCTGGATCGTGGTCGACGTCATCTACGTCGGTCTGTACGTGCACAAGCACCTGTACCTGACGGCCGTGCTGTATGCGCTGTTCGTGGCGATGGCCGTGATCGGGCTGCGCGCCTGGAGCAGGGCGGCACGCGAGGGCGTGCAATGACCGTGGCCGGCACACCGCGGCGCATCGCCATCCTCGGCGCCGAGTCGACCGGCAAGTCGACCCTGGCCGACGCGCTGGCGCGCCGCCACGGCACGCTGTGGGTGCCCGAATACCTGCGCGAATTCGTCGACGTGCACGGCCGCGTACCCTTCGAGGACGACCAGCCCGGCATCGCGCGCACCCAGCTGGCGCGCGAGGATGCGATGGCGGCGCGGCCGGAGGCGCGGGGTTTTCTGTTCTGCGACACGACGCCGCTGATGACAGCGGTCTACAGCCGCATCTACTGGGGCCGCGTGCCGCCCGGGCTGCTGGCGCTGGAAGCGGCGCACGATTATGCGCTGACGGTGGTGGCGGCGCCGGACCTGCCGTGGGTGCCGGATGGCTTGCAGCGCGAGTCGGAAGCGGTGCGGCTGCGGGTGCATGCGCAGCTGCTGGCGGTGCTGGGAGCGCGCGGGATTCCGTATGTGATGGTGGAGGGGGAGCTGGCGGCGCGGGTGGCGCGCGTCGAATCGCTGCTTCCTGCGCGCTAGGCAAGGTACGAGCCAAAGCGCCGGCCCCGCGCAGGCGGGGCCGGCGATGCTGCTCCCGGCTTACAGATCGAACTGCGCCGACAACCTGAAGGTCCGCGGCGCCCCCGCCAGCAGATACCCGCCCAGTGACGGCGTCACGTCGCGCCAGTAGAACTTGTCGAACAGGTTGTCCACCCGCGCGCGCACGGTCACGCGCGTGGCACCCATCTTCAGCGCGTACGAGGCGCCTGCGCCGAACACGTGATAGTCCGGTACGAACACGGTGTTCTCGACGTCGAAGGCCTTCTTGCCCGAGTACTGCCACACGCCGTCGACTTTCAGGCCAGGCACCGCAGCCACCGCGTATTCCAGCCACGCGGTCGACTTGAAGGCCGGGACATCGGTGACGCGCTTGCCGTCGATGCCGGCCTGGCCGGTGCCGTCCTGGCGCGTGTTCAGCGCCATCAGCGACACGCCGTAGCCGAAGGCGTCGGTCGTGCCGTCGGCCGACAGCTCGAGGCCGCGATGGGTCTCGCGCCCGCCGCGCACGTAGGGGTGCAGGCCGTTGATGGTCTGGAAGGGATCCTCGTACTCGAGGCCCTGGCGGATCTGGAACAGTGCGGCCGACAGATTCAGGCCGTTCGACAGCGCGCCCTTGAGGCCGAACTCGACCTGGCGCGAACGTGCCGGCGGCAGCACTTCGTATTCGTTACTGGTCAACATGGGCGCGATGCCGCCATGCTGCAAGCCGTGGCTGAACGAGCCGTAGACGTTCCAGTGGCGATCGATGCCGTAGACCAGGGCCACGTTCGGCAGCGCGAAGCTGTCGTCGGCATGGACGTAGTCGCCCGTGTCGCCCTTGTCCTTGTCGAATTCGCTGCGCTTGATCTTCACGTAGCGCAGGCCGGCGTGCAGGGTCAGGTCCGGGCGCAGGGTCACGATGTCCTGGGCGAACAGCGCGCTTTCCTGGTCGCTGCGGCGCTCGAACACCGGGCCGGTGGTGTACCGCGCGGGGTCGGCTTGCGGCGTTATCCGCGGCGACCAGATGTTGCTGTAGCCGACCAGTTCGTAGACGTCTTCGCCGAAGCTGTCGTGGCGCTCGTCGTACGAAGCGCCGATGGTGAGTGCATGGCGCAGCGTGCCGGTGTCGAAGCGGCCCTGCAGCATGGCCTGCACGCCCCACGGGCTCTTGCGCTCGCCCACGCTCTGGTAGTCGTACACGTCGTAGTCGCCGTTCGAGCAGTAGCCCGGATAATAGCCCTCGCCCTCGTTGCTGCAGCCGTAGGGGAAGGCGGTGTAGTCGTCGCGCTTGAACCAGTGCTTGTTGGCCGAGGCGGTGGCGAGCCAGCCCGGCGCCAGCTTGACCTCGAAGCGCAGGCCGAGGTTGGTGTCGCGGGTCTCGACCGGCTTGGTCCAGGGCTGGTCGTTCAGCAGCAGCTTGGGCGACACATTGGTCGGCAGCACCTCGCCGCGGGTCAGCTGGTAGCCCGGCGCCGTGATCTGCGACTTGCGCTGGTAATCCATGTCGAGCTGCAGCAGGGCATCCGGCGTGATCTGCCAGTCGAAGGCGCCGGAGACGAACTGGCGGTCGCCGTTGGCGCCGCGCACGTAAGGGTGGAGGTCGGCGGCGGCGGCATTGATGCGGTAGCCGAAGCGGCGGTCCTCGAAGCGGCCGCCGATGTCGGCCGTGCCGTACAGCGTGCCGCGTTCGCTGACTTCGGCCGTGGCCGAGCGCAGCGGCTTGTCGGTGGGACGCTTGGTGACGTAGTTGACGATGCCGCCCGGTGCCGCGATGCCGGCGGTCAGGCCGGACAGGCCTTTCAGGATTTCGATCCGTTCCTTGTTTTCGAGCGGGATCTGGGTATCGCCCGGGATCGCGAAGCCGTCCTTGCGGTAGCTGTAGTTGTTGTCGAGGGCGAAGCCGCGGATCGAGAACTGTTCGGCGTAGCCGACCGCGTTGTACGCATCGCTGACCGAGGCGTCGAAACGCACGGCGTCGGTGGTCGAGCGGATAGACAGGTCCTGCATGCGGGTACGGCCGATGGCGACGATCGAGGCCGGGGTCTCGAACAGCGAGGCATCGCCGAAGCCGCCGACGCTGGCGCGGTCGAGCGCCATGAAACGGTTGCCGGTGACGACGACTTCGTTGACAGGCTGTTCGGCCTGGGTTTCGGTGCCTGGCCCGGTCTGGGCGGATGCAGCAAAGGCCTGCATCAACGCGCAGGCCAGGATCGAATGCTTGAGTGGCTGGTTCATGTGTTTGCTCGTTTCGCGCGCCGTCCGGCTGCGCGCTGCTTTATCAAAAAGCCGGAGCCAACGGGGGAAGGGCAAACAAGGTGGGAACTGCGTTGCGCTTTCCTTCGCTGGCATTATCCAGATCAGGTACGAAGGGTATCTCTCACCCGGAAGCGAACTCCCAGGACCCCTAGCGAAGGCGCGAGTGTGCGCCGGTTTGGTGTTTATGTCAATTGCTTCAATTGCTTCGGCGGCTCACACCTGCGCCGCCTCCAGCACCGGCGCCGGGTGTTCGACGTGCACGCGCGCATGCAGCAGGTGGCGCTGCAGCGTGGCGCGCGCCGCATCGCCGATCACGCGCCAGTGCTCGCGGCGCTGGGCCGCGCGCTTGCGGTGCTTGGACGGCATGTCGGCCAGCGGCTTGACGTAGAAGGGCAGGTCGATCACGTAGCCGCTGCCGGTCTCGACGCCGCCGAGGATCTTCCAGAAGCCGTCGTAGGCGTTCGCGAAATGCTTGTCCGGGTCGGGATCGTAGGCGATGTGGGCTTCGCTGCGGATCGCCATCACCTTGTCCATGCCGAGCGCCTGGGCGATGCCCTGTATGGCGGCAAAGCAGAAGAAGCTGGGCGAGTTGTTGGGGAAAATGCGTTCGAAGGCATCGAAGGCGGGGCCGGCATCGACCCAGCGTCCCTGGTTGCGGGCGATGAAGGGCACCACCGGCATGTCGAGTCCGAGCATGCGCCCGTCGAGCCAGCTGAAGGACAGGCGGTGCAGGCATTTGCCGTCGGCCACCAGCGCCACGGTCAGGTCGCCTTCGGCATTGCTGCGCGAGGCCATTTCGAGCTGGATCATGAAGCTGCTGAGCTGGCCGTCGACCTCGGCCTCGTGCTGCCACAGCGGCAGGCAACGCGCGCCGTACACGGCCTGCATGTAGGCGTCGTTGAAGGTGGTTTCTTCGAAACGGTAATGGCTCAATACGGCCTGCACGCGGCGACGCGGCGACAGGCCCTTGATCAGGTAGTCGCGGTGGCTGAGGTGGTGGAAGAGATCGTCGTTGGCCGGCCCCGCCACATGGCGGCGGTAGACCCCGAGCCGGCACAGGTCGCGATGGTCGCGGTAATAGGCCAGCACGCGCGCGCTGCGCGCGATGCACAGCAGCCACGAACCCAGGGTGGTCTCGCCGCGGCGGGCCATCCAGTGCTTGGTGAGGTGAGCGAAAATCATGGGGCGCTCCGGAATCGCTTTCGTTATCGGATGGGTCTATCTTGTCGCACCGATGGCGGGGTCACGGTGAGATTGCTCAACGGAAATATTGCGTTCAGCGTGTCAAGATCGGCACCATCGATCAGGGATCCCGTGCGTAATTATTGTTGTGGACATGTCTCTTGTTATTAATCTTTTGTCAGGCGTCTTTGCCAAACCGAAGACTAGCACGATTGCCGCGCCGACATTCGAAATCGTGCTCAATAATTGAGTCAGACCGAACAACGCGAGGAGGCAGCTGTGACGTATGAACTTTTTTAATAGTCAAGTGTCCCTTTTAGGGTAACGTATAGTGTGTTCTAACGCGCTCGTTACCACGGCAGCGTTGGGTGCAAATTGACGCACTAGAGCCTCAACGCGGGAGCGGGCTATTTCGGTGATAAGGGGACCAGTTCGTACGACTAGGTGATCAAGAGAAGCAGGGTCAAGTGGCACGTCAATGTAGGTAGCAACTGGATCGACATTCTGTTGCATTGCATCGGACGTAGACATGATCTGTTCTAGTGTTGGCAAATTCGTGCCATCTGGCTCAAATGGGGGTACCATAGGCATTACAAACAGATAGAACCGGTATTCTGACTGGAATCCCCATATATCACTCTTCAGTCGAACCAAATCCCACATTTTGTTAATTCGTAGTGCAGGTGTCCGGCAACCAGAATAATCTGGCACTCGAATTACGGCCCTGGCCCAACGAGCCGCAACATCGGCAACGTAATCTACGGACCCTTGGAAAAATTCATCGTTATACCCCATCATAGGTACTACGAAATAGTTTTTGCCAAATAGCTCTCTCGTCGCCAATGGTGAAAAAGGCTTCATTCCTGGGGCTATCGTAAAACCCGGTATCGACTCCAAGGGAATTCTTCTAAAGGGCTTCACTGGAAGCTCGACATACTCCATTGCGGGATGCTTTCTGACTCGTCCTGTGTCCAGCTACTTGCGAAAAAGTATTTCCCAAACCCGACGCCGCCGTGTGTTTGCGCTTCAATCACGTCATCGAAGTGGTCAATTCTAGAAAAACGAATTTTCTGCGACTTTAAAATCGCCTCAAGCGAGTTAACACTAGTATAGTGAAAAATTCTTTCGGATTACATTAAATGCACCTTTGGCAGTTGAGGAGCGTTGGAAGGTCATCAATGCTACCATTTTTTGCATCCAGTTCCCCTAGTGCCAGAATAGTTGCCGCGTCAGGGGATGAGATAAAGCCATACTAGGACAGGCAATAGAGATCAAGTGAGGCAGTATTCAGCAGAAAGGAAAGAGGCGCTGTTGCGGCAGATGATGCTGAATCGCCCCGGATTTTCATCGCTATGTCGTGCGAGAAGATGGAAAGCGACTTCCCTACAAAGTATGGAGTGAAGCCGTGACGTGATAGGAACATGCCTGCCAACATGCAACGTCCCCGTAGTAGTTGTACGCGTTGATTTATCTCGCCCCACCTCCTGACCATTGGCAACGCTGCCTCAGTACATCCGGGCAAAAATCCTTGGTCAAAATACAACCGGGGGTAACATGATTGACGCGTATTTACTTATCGATGGCATAAAAGGAGAGTCTGCTGACTCGAACCACGTTGGCTGGATGGAACTGACCAGCGCCTCTTTCGGCGTGAAGCAGCCGAGAAGCGCTACGGCTTCCACTGCTGGCGGGCATACCGCAGAGCGGTGCGAACACAAGAGCATTTCGCTCAGCAAGATTGCTGACCTTGCTTCCCCGATCTTGATGCAGACCTGTTCCGCAGGGAAGACTATCCTGAAGGCGCGTTTGGAGTTCATGCGTGCTGATAGTGACGGGAAGCCCATCAAGTATTACGAGGTGGAGCTCGAAAATGTCATCATCGGCAGCATCGATCAGGTCATGCATGGCGGGATGGGGCTACATGATAACTTCACTCTCAAGTTCTCGAAAGTGAAGTGGAAGTACACCCAGCAAAAAATCGCTGGCGGCGCAGGCGGAAATACGTCCGGCGGCTGGGACTTGAGCACCAACCGGATCGCCTGACGGAGACAGGCATGGAGCAGCTATCTCAGCTTCAACCGCACGACTCCCGGACGTACTTCATGCTCCCGCAGGCTCCCGAAGAAGCCGGGTACTACGTCTACGGGACTCCCAGCGGCGGCAGGTTCCAGTATGCCCATCCTTCGATGATGACGATGCTCTTATGGGTCGAGCGGGAATGGTCTACCATCGACAACCGCAAGTTCGGCATCGGGAACATCAGCAAGGCCGATGGCCCCAGAAATGAACATTCATCCCACATGAACGGCCTTCAAGTCGATGTACGCGCCGTCCGCATAGACGGCCTTCAACTTTCCGTCACTTGGCATGACAGCCAGTACGATCAGGAAGCGACAGGAAGGCTCATCGGCATCTTCTTCTCGCACCCGCTGGTAAGCAAAATCCTGTTCAACGATAAGCGCGCACATCCGAGGGTGAAGCCCTGGCCCCACCACGACAACCACTTCCATGTTGAGATATGAAGAACCTGCTACTTGTCGCTTGCGCTTGCGCCTGCGTTCTGTCGGCGGCTTATGCTGCTAACGGTTCTGGTGGCTGGTATGAGAAGTACAAGCCGCTGAAGGCTTCGTACCTGATCTACTCTGGCGAACCAGACGAACGCGCAGCGCCCACGAAGACTGACCGTAAGATTGCCATCGTCGTTGAAGGCGACCCCGCAAAAGAGGTGTTCGACTCGCTCTTCCCGGATGCCAAGGGCGTAACCTGCACAAGCGAACCGGGCGAACGGCTCCGGCGCAAGGGCGATGTATGGTGCTCGTACCGCCCGAGCGACGGCTACAGATGCTTCATGGGCTTCAACCTGCGAAACGGTCGACCCCATTCAGGCGCAAGTTGCTGAGCGCCGCACGTCATGAGGTACGGGGCATCGTCAGATACTTCGGCTTCCCATCAGTCGGCCCGTTGACGACAGCCCCGGCACCGCTCGAACACAGCGCAGCAGTCAAGGTGGCGGCGGTGCTGTTCAAGTCGGCATCCTCGCCCCTGTTCTGCAATTCCTTCCGAACTGCCAAGAACTGCGAAACGATGCGTTCAGCGTTCATCCCTTGCACTTCCTTTAGATCAGCCATGATCGGCTCCTTATTGTTGGTAGAGCCTTGATTCGATTCAGCTTATCCGCCGGAACCAAGAAAAATATTTGTACTGATAGCAACTATTTTGCTTGGCGGATTGTGTGTCGTGATGCTTGACCAGCGATCAACCTCTTGTCGTGCATCTCAAGATGGGCGAGCGTACTAAGATGGCCTTCCGACCATTCACGAAGAAAAAACATCATGGTGCAATCTTATGAACTTTTCTGCTGGCCGACGATCCAGGGCCGCGGCGAATTCGTGCGCCTGGCCCTCGAAGAGGCCGGCGTCCCCTATGTCGACGTGGCGCGCGAGCCGGGCGGCATGGCACGCATGATGGCGGCCATGGACGGCGCCGACCACCCGTCGTTTGCGCCGCCCTTCCTGAAGGCGGGCGACCTGCTGGTCGGCCAGACCGCCAACATCCTGCTGTTCCTGGGACAGCGCCACGGACTGGCCCCGGACGACGAGCAGGGTCGGTTGTGGGTCAACCAGATCCAGCTGACCATCGCCGACCTGGTGGCCGAAGCCCACGACACGCATCATCCGATTGCGACATCGCTCTACTACGAAGACCAGCGCCCGGAAGCCAAGCGCCGCGCGGCCGATTTCATCGAAACCCGCATCCCCAAATTCTTCGACTGGTTCGAAGGCTTGCTGGGCCGTCCGGAACCGAAGGATTACCTGCTGGGCGACCAGGTGAGCTATGCCGACCTGTCGCTGTTCCAGCTGGTCGAAGGCTTGCGCTACGCCTTCCCGAAAGCGCTGGCGCGGATCGATGCAAGCTATCCGCTGCTGGCCGCGCTGCACGACAGGGTGGCGCAGCGGCCGCGCATCGCCGCTTACCTGAAGTCCGAACGGCGCCTGCCTTTCAATGAAGAAGGCATCTTCCGCCACTACAAGGAGCTGGACAATCCCATCAATCCCAGCGGGGAGCAAAGTCAGGACTGACCAGGCGCTCGCCGCGTTCCAGCGCATCGATGGCGGCGCTGTCCTCGGGTGCCAGGCGCAGGCCGGGTGCAGCCAGGTTCGAAGCGAGATTCCCGCGCCGCGTCGACGACGGGATCACGGCATAGCCCTTGGCCATCAGCCAGGCCAGCGCCACCTGGGCCGGCGTGGCGTCCAGCCGCGCCGCGATGGCGGCGATGACCGGATCCGCCATTACCTTTCCGTAGGCGAGCGGCATGTAGGCAGTGACGTGGATGCCTGCCGCCTGCGCGAAGGCGGCCACGGTACGGTTCTGCAGGAAGGGATGCAGCTCGACCTGGTTGGTGGCAATATTCCCGGCGCCGACCGCGGCGATGGCTTCTTTCATCAGCGGCACCGTGAAGTTGGAGACGCCGATCGCGCGCGCCAGGCCCTGTTCGCGCGCTTCCAGCAGGGCCGCCATCGACTCGGCCACCGGTACGGCGGCGCCGGGGGAGGGCCAGTGGATCAGCGCCAGGTCGAGCCGTTCGAGGCCGAGCTTGCGCAGGCTCTCCTTCAGGCTCGGAATGACGCGATCGCCGGCCAGGTACTCGGTCCAGACCTTGGTGGTGACGAACACGTTGTCGCGGGCGATGCCGGATGCGCGCAGGGCGGTGCCGACGTCAAGCTCGTTGCCGTAGATCTGGGCGGTGTCGATGTGGCGGTAGCCGAGTTCGAGGCCGGTGCGTACCGAGTCGGTGGCCTGGGTGCCGGTCAGGCGGAAAGTGCCGAGGCCGATCTGCGGGATGGTGATGCCCATGATGGTTCCTTGTCGTTCAGTGAATGATGTTAGTGAAAGGCGGGCGTGCGGGCAGCAGCCGGTGCCGGTACCGCGTCGCGCCGGTCCAGCCGTCCGGCCAGGGTCGTGAGCAGCAGCGCACCCACGACCACCAGCGCACCGATCCAGGGCGTGGCCATCAGGCCCAGGTGCTCGACGATGATGCCGCCGCCCCATGCGCCGAGCGCGATGCCGACGTTGAAAGCGGCGATGTTCAGGCCGGAAGCCACGTCGACGGCGCGCGGCGCATCGATCTCTGCACGGCGCACCACGTACACCTGCAGCCCCGGTACGTTACCGAAGGCGACCGCGCCCCAGGCCAGTACCGTCACCAGCACGGCGATGCGATGCGAGGCGGTGAATTCCAGCACCAGCAGCACGGCTGCCAGCAGCGCGAACACGATCTGCAGCGCGCGGATCGGACCCTTGCGGTCGGCCAGCTTGCCGCCCCAGATGTTCCCGAACGCGACCGACACGCCGTACACCAGCATCACCAGGCCGACGCTGTTGGCGGAAAAGCCGGACACGTTTTCCAGGATCGGTGCCAGGTACGTAAAGGCGACGAAGGTGCCGCCATAGCCGAGGGTGGTCATCGCATACACCAGCAGCAGGCGAGGTTGGCGCAGCACCGACAGCTGGGCCAGCAGGCCGGCCGGTGCGCTGCCCGCGATCGTGTTCGGCACCAGCAGGGCGATGCCGGCAAAGGCGACCACGCCGAGCGAGGCCACGGCCAGGAAGGTCATCTGCCAGCCGAAATGCTGGCCGATGAAGGTGCCGAGCGGGACGCCTGTCACCAGCGCCACGGTCAGGCCGCTGAACATCAGCGCGATCGCGCTGGCCGCTTTTTCCTTCGGCACCAGGCCGGTGGCGATGGTCGAGCCGATCGAAAAGAACACGCCGTGGGCCAGGCCGGTCAGCACGCGCGCGGCCATCAGCGCGCCGTAGCCGGGCGCCATCCAGGCGGTCAGGTTACCGACGGTGAACAGAAGCATCAATCCGAGCAGCAGCAGCTTGCGCGGCACGCGGCCGGTGAGGGCCGTCAGCACCGGTGCGCCGATGGCGACGCCGAGCGCGTAGAGGCTGACCAGCAAGCCGGCCGAGGGCACCGATACGTGCAGGCTGGCGGCGACGGTGGGAATCAGGCCGACGATGACGAATTCGGTCGTCCCGATGGCGAAGGCGCTCAGGGTAAGCGCCCAAAGTGCGAGAGGCATGATGGTTATTCTCCTTGAATGGGAGCGCCATTCTGCGAGGGAAGGGAACAAAGAAACAGCCGGCGCCGTACAATAGACTTTTGAGCTGGAGTCAATAATGCTGGATGTGGAACCCCTGATTGCATTCTGCGCCGTCATCGATACCGGGTCGTTTTCAAACGCCGCGCAGCGCCTCGGGCAGACCCCGTCGGGCGTGTCGCGCACGATCTCCCGGCTCGAAAAGCAGCTCGGCATGACGCTGATGCACCGCACGACGCGCCGTCTCGACCTGACCGAGGAAGGCGCCTGGCTGCTGGGACGGGCGCGCCGCATCCTGGCCGAGCTGGACGACACCGAGGCGCAGGCCGCCGCGCGCCGCACCCAGCCTTCGGGACTGGTGCGCGTGAACGCCGCCACGCCCACGCTCGATCATCTGCTGGCGCCGCTGGTGCCGGCCTTTCTCGAGGCGTACCCGCAGGTGGAGCTGGAGCTGACCAGCGGCGAAACCGTCGTCGACCTGATCGAGGAACGCGCCGACGTCGCGATCCGCATCGGCCCGCTGGCCGATTCCACGCTCAGGGCGCGGCGCCTGGGCAGCAGCCGTATCCTGGTGCTGGCGGCACCAGGCTACCTGGAACGCCACGGCACGCCGGCCAGCGTGGCCGACCTGGCGCGGCACCGCCTGCTCGGCTTCACGGCGCCGGCCTCGCTGAACATCTGGCCGCTGCGTAACGACGACATCGAAGGCCAGGAAGCCGGCTGGCCGGCCACGCTCACGGTCACGGCATCGAGCGGCGAGACGGTGCGCCACCTGGCGCTGGCCGGCGCCGGCATCGCCAGCCTGTCCGATTTCCTGACCCGTGCCGATGTCGCCGCCGGCCGACTGGTGCCGGTGCTCACGGATGCATCGCTGCCCTGGACCCAGCCGGTATGGGCGGTGTTCTACAAACAGGGCGCGCTGGCGCCGCGGGTGGCGGCGCTGGTCGACTTCCTGGCCGAACACTTGGCGAGCGTGCTCGAGCCCTGAAGTTGTTTCAACCACGCCTGTAGGGTAGGATCGCCGGGTTGCACGCGTGTCATATCTATCTACCGATCATCACTGAGGGTCCATGAAACAACGCCGCCAATTCCTGATCAACGCCCCGCTCGGCCTGCTGGCCGTGGCCGAAGCCGTCCGTGCCGAACCGCTGCCGCAAGACGGCGCCGCGCCCGCGCCGGCCGCACCCGCAAGCACACCCGGCGTAGCGACGCCCGGCGCGCCGCCGACCTTCGGCGCCACCGCGGGCTTCGGCCCGGCCGTGACGCCCGCCACCTTTGCCGAAGCGGAAAAGCTGATGCAGGTGACGAACACGCCGGCCCAGCGCGCGATGATGGCCGGCAGCTGGCGCGTGTCGTTGTCCTCGACCATGGAACGGCGCACCGGGCCGCGCAAGGTGGCGCTGGCGCCGGACCTGGCTCCGGCCACGGTCTGGAAGCCGCTCGATGCCGCCGGCGGTACCAGCGCAAACAGCAAGCAGGCCGGCCGCTTCGTGCGCAGCCGTATCAACCCCGGCCCGCTCCCCAAGCGCGACGAAGACATCGCCCATTCCCCGGTCACGAAGTTGGCGCGCTGGGTCGAAACCCGCGCCATCACCTCGGAACGCCTGACCCGCATCTACATCGAACGCATCAAGCGCTTCGACCCGAAGCTGCGCAGCGTGATCACCCTGCTTGACGACCACGCGCTGACACAGGCCCGCCAGGCCGACCGCGAGATCGCCGCCGGCAAGTACCGCGGCCCGCTGCACGGCATCCCCTATGGTGTGAAGGACTTGCTGGACACCGCCGGCATCCGCACTACCTGGGGCGCGGAGTTTTACCAGAACCGCGTGCCGCAGCAGGATTCGGCCGTGGTGGCGAAGCTGAACGCCGCCGGTGCGGTGCTGATCGCCAAACTGAGCCTGGGCGCGCTGGCGCTGAACGACGTCTGGTTCGGCGGCCAGACCATGAACCCGTGGCTGCCGGAAGAGGGCGCCTCCGGTTCCAGTGCGGGGCCGGGCGCCGCCACCGCCGCGGCGCTGGTCGCATTCTCGGTCGGCAGCGAGACCGGCGGCAGCATCATCAGCCCGTCGATGCGCTGCGGCGTGACCGGCCTGCGTCCGACCTACGGCCGGGTGCCGCGCACCGGCGCCATGACGCTGTGCTGGTCGCTCGACAAGCTGGGCCCGATGACGCGCAGCGTCGAGGATGCGATGCTGGTGCTGCAAGCGATCTCCGGCACGGACGCGGGCGACGTCGCCGGCGTCGCGGCCAAGCTGGATTTCGATGCCGGCGCACCCGTAAAAGGTTTGAAGGTCGGCTACTTCCCGGACTGGATGAAGGAAGCCCCCGCCACCGACGTCGACCGCGCCGCGCTGGAGACCATCAAACGTCTCGGCATGACCGCCGTGCCGGTGAGCCTGCCCGACTGGCCGTATCAGTCGCTCAACACGGTGCTGTTTGCCGAAGCCGCCGCCGCCTTCGAGGAGATCACGCTGGACGGCCGCGTCGATCAATTGAAGGCGCAGGTGCCGGATGCCTGGCCCAATCTGTTCCGCGAGGCGCGCTTCCTGTCGGCGGTGGACTTCGTGCAGGCCGACCGCCTGCGCCGCAAGGTGGCACAGGAGATGGCGCGCATCTTCCAGCAGGTCGACCTGCTGCTGGTGCCTTCGCTGCGCGACGAGATGCTGACCATCTCGAACAACACCGGCCACCCGTCGCTGACGCTGCGTACCGGTACCGTGGAAGTGGGGCAGGCGAGGAGCGACTGGGCGCCGAATCCGGCGCAGCCGCTGCCGACTTTCTCGCCGCCGCGCCGCGTGCCGCATGGCGTGACCCTGATCGGCCGCCTGTTCGATGAAGGCACGATCGGGCGCGTCGGCCTGGCCCTGGAAAAAGAAGCCGGCGTGGCCGGCGAGCGTCCCCCGGGATTCTGAGAGGAGCAAGATCATGACTGAACACCAGGATGCGATCCTGCGCATCGCCGCCTTCTCCGACGGCGAGGTCGGCGGCAACCCGGCCGGCGTCTGGATCGGCGCCGCCCTGCCGCCGGCCGACGACATGCAGCGCCTGGCGCATGCGGTCGGCTTTTCCGAGACCGCCTTTGCCGCGCCGGTGGATGGCGGCTGGCGCGTGCGCTACTTTTCGCCCGCGGCCGAAGTGCCGTTCTGCGGCCACGCCACCATCGCGCTGGGGGCGGCGCTGGCCGGCATCCACGGCGACGGCGTCTATCCGTTGACGCTGAACGCGGCCGCGATCACGGTCGAAGGCCGGCGCGAACGGAACGGCCTGGTGAGCGCCGCGCTGCAATCGCCGCCGACCTTCAGCCGTCCGGCCGACCCGGCGCTGGTGGCCGCGGCGCTGGCGCTGTTCGGCTATGGCGAGGCCGACCTCGATCCGCGCATCCCGCCCGGCTTCGCGCACGCGGGCGCGGATCACCTGGTGCTCGCCCTGGGCAGCCGCGCGCTGCTGGCGGCGATGCGCTACGAGCTCGAGGCCGGCCGCGCGCTGATGGCCGAATACGGCCTGACCACCATCGTGCTGGCCTGGGCCGAAACGGACCGCCTGTTCCACACCCGCAATCCGTTCGCGATCGGCGGGGTGTACGAGGACCCGGCCACCGGTGCCGGCACGGCGGCGCTGGCCGGCTACCTGCGCGACATCGGCTGGCCGCACGGCGGCGCCATCGACGTGGTGCAGGGCGAGGACATGGGCATGCGTTCGCGTTTGCATGCCGACATCGGCGAACTGGCCGGCAGCTCGATCCGGGTGGCGGGCACCGCACGTTCGATGGGGTGAAGATGCGCACCGAAGCGGTGCAGTAGGGCGCAGTTCCTTGAATTGGAGGCAAAAAGGGTGTCTCTTCGACCTTTAGGATTTTTTTGAAAGGTTGATAATTATCAATACACCTCTCTGTTGTCATCTTATTCAAGGAATGCCGCCGTCATGGAAATGAACACCCACCACATTCTGTCGTCCCTGCCGACCGAACGCCTGCCGTTCACGATCCGCCGGGCCGACACCGAAGACAGTCTGTGGAAGGCGATCGGCATCCGTCATGCCGCCTATGCGCGCCACGTGCCGGACTTCGCGCGCACGCTGGCGGCGCCCGAGGCATGCGACTACGAAGACGACAGCGTCGTGCTGCTGGCAGAATCGAAGCTGGACGGCACGGCGATTGGCACCGCGCGCATCCAGACCAATGCCTACCGCTCGCTGCACGTCGAGGAATCGATCGAACTGCCGGACTGGCTGCAGGGACGCCGCCTGGCCGAGGTGACCCGCCTGGGCGTGGCCGAAGGCCGCATCGGCCACGTGGTCAAGGTGGCGCTGATGAAGGCCTTCTTCCAGTACTGGGAACTGAGCGGCACCGAATTCGCGATCGCCACCGGCCGCGCGCCGATCGACCGCCAGTACGAACAGCTGATGTTCAGCGACGTGTTCGGGCCGGGCGAGATGATCCCGCTGCGCCACGTCGGCAACATGCCGCACCGCGTGATGGCC
>Ga0308160_10003198_pt1 | contig 18712 bp, 12 predicted proteins | sample PhyFR1_FD_201036 | JGI IMG/M metagenome (GOLD analysis project Ga0308160, IMG submission 201036) | Phyllosphere microbial communities from UC Gill Tract Community Farm, Albany, California, United States - DLSLF.R1 | ecosystem: Host-associated > Plants > Phyllosphere > Unclassified | place: USA...
ACGTGCTCGACGAACCCGAAGCCGCCCTCTCGCCGCAGCGCCAGCTCGCCATGCTCAGCCGCCTGCACGACCTGGTGCGGGGCGGCAGCCAGTTCCTGGTCGCGACCCATTCGCCGATCCTGATGGCTTACCCGAACGCCATCATCTACGAGTGCAGTGCACACGGCATCTGCCAGGTGGCGTACGAGGACACCGAACATTACCGCGTGATGCACGACTTCATCGCCAACCCGCAGCGCATGCTGAAGGTGTTGCTCGAGGACTGAGGGCTCAGAAGCGGTAGCTGACGCCGGCGCGGATTACCGGATACAGCTTGAAGTCGTCGACTTCGTCGGCCAGGCGGACGTTTTCGGCGGCCACGTCGCGCGCCAGCTGGGCGCAGGTGCCTGCCGAGGCGGTGCAGCCGTTCGAGGCCAGCGCGGTCTTCGGCGAACCCTGGAAGGTCACGCCCAGGTCCAGGCCCAGGCTCCAGCCGCTTTGTTTGACGGCGTTGCCCCAGCCGATGCCGAGGTAAGGCGCGGCCTTGCGGAAGTCGATCTTGCCGTCCAGGCGGCCGACGCTGGCGGCGCTGTAGACGGTGCCGTTGATGTCGTAGCTGCCGGCGGCGTTCGGCCGGGCGCGCGCGTCGATCTTGTTGCCGTTGTAGACCACGCCGCCGCTGATGCGGAAGCTGCCTTCGAAGGGGTGATAATCGAGCAGCGCATCGGCGGTGGCCAGCTTCAGCTTGAAGTCGTAGTCGACGTCCGAGGTGTGGCCGTCGTACGAGTAGTTGGCGACGTTGATGCCGATGCGCGCATTCAGGTTCGTGGCCAGCGGCGTGCTGAGGTGCAGGCCGAAGCCGGTGGTGCCGATGTCCGCCGTGGCGGCGACTTCGGCGGCCGCTGCATCGTGGGTGGCGTGAACAGCAGCCAGGGCGGCGAACAGGAATACGGCGCGTGCGTTGAAAGTCATGGTCTTCCTAGTAGAGTCCCGGCGCGGGCCGGGACGCGTTGAACGAAGACGCGATTATTCAATGCGGAGGGAAGCGGGGTCCATAGGCCATCCGTCCCATTGCAGCCGGCAGATTGCCAGGCTAGGCCGCCATTCAAAGCAGCGCGAGAATCGCCTGCACATCGACGGGCTTGACCAGGTGCGCTGCAAATCCCGCCGCGGCACTGCGCTCCTTGTCGAACTGCTGTCCGAACCCGGTCAGTGCCAGGTACAGGGCCGCGCCGTTGCGCCCACTTGCACGCATGATGTCAGCGAGTTCGTATCCGGTGATGCCGGGAAGACCGATGTCGAGAATGGCGATGTCGATGTCGCTTGCCACGAAGGCCTGCAGGGCGGTTTCGGGCGTGTAGGCCACCGTGACGCGGTGCCTGCAACTGCGCAGCATCTCGGCCAGCGTATCGGCGGCGTCGATGTTGTCGTCGACGACGAGCATGCTGCGGCTGCCCCTGTCCGCCGGCGCGGTGCGTGGCGCGTCCTGCCTGGTACCGGTCGTGGCGGGCGCCGCCGCAAAAGGCAGGCGCACGGTGAAGGTGCTTCCCCGGCCGCTGCCGGGACTGCGCGCGCTGGCGCTTCCTCCGTGCATCTCGGACAAATTCTTGACCAGGGCCAGGCCGATACCCAGGCCGCCAATCGCGCTGTGCAGTTTCCGCTCGCCCTGGACAAAAGGCTCGAAGATGCGCGACAGCAGTTCCTCCGGTATGCCGATGCCGTTATCGGAAACCTCGATCTGGAGCTGCCCGTCGATGGCGCCCGCAACGATCCGGACCGCTGCGCCCGGAGGGCTGTAGCGGCTGGCGTTGGTCAGCAGATTCGACGCGATCTGCGCCAGCCGCGCCGGGTCGCCATGCCAGTGCAGCGGCGCGATATCGACGTGCAGATGCTGGCGCCGCTGTTCCATCATCGGCGACACCATTTCCACCGCTTGCAGCAGCACGTCGCGCGCATCGCATTCTTCCTTGCGCAATTCCACCTTGCCGCGCGTGATGCGCGACACGTCGAGCAGGTCGTCGACCAGGCGCGTCAGGTGGCTGACCTGGCGCCGGATGATGACTTGCTCGCGGTCGGTGGAACGGTCGCGCATCCGCATCAATTCCAGCGCCGTCACGATCGGGGCCAGAGGATTACGCAATTCATGCCCCAGCAGCGCCAGGAACTCGTCCTTGGCGCGCGCGGCGGAATGCAGGTCGATGTTCAGCTGCTCGACCTCGGCGCGCGCATCGACCTGCTCCGTCACGTCGACCGCGATGACCATCAAGCCATATACCTCACCGTCGGGTGTGCGCAGCGGCGACAGGTTGTAGGTGAAATAGCGGTCGTCGAGTGCGCCGCCGTTGCGGTGGATCTGCACCAGCGCCGGTTGCGATTCGACGTAAGGCTCGCCGCGCCGGTAGACCTCCTTGAACTTCTCGTGGACGGGAGAACCGTCGAGCTCCGGGTAGACCTGGACGAAGGGCTTGCCCACCATTGCCTCGGCCGGCCGGCCGCTGACCAGCGCATAGATCGGGTTCACCAGGTGGTAGACCAGGTCGTCGCCGACCATGACGGCCGCCCCGACTGGCGCATCGAGCAGCAGCCGGTCACGCTCGGCTTCCATGATGCGGCGGCGCGCTTCGGTGTCGATCCGATGGCGCGCAGTGGCTATCAGGACCGTAAATTGTTCGAGAAACAAACGGCACGCCGTGTCGAGCGGCAGCCTGGGAGACAACACGAAGACCACTGCGGTATTCGCATCGACGCCGACCTCCTGTGCGCTGATGCAGACGCGTGTTCCGGCGCCGCCGTCGTCAGCGTCGGCAGCTTCGGGCGGTTCCGCGCCCGACGTCACGGCCACCTCGTGCAGGTCGCCCGGATGGAAGCGGACCGCCGCTGCCGCAGCGTCCTGCAGCGTCTCGATGGAATCGACGCCAATGGTCCGCTGGCGCAGCCAGTCCAGCATGGCCTGCCGGCGTGCGCCCAGCACGTGCGGCGTGGTTTCGTTCGAGATGACGAAGACGCCGCGAATGGCGTCGCCATCGTCGCGCACCGGCGTAAAGGAATAGGTCCAGTAGGTGTCTTCCACCCGGCCGTTGCGTTGGATATCGACCAGGGCGTCCCTGTGGATGGCAGGAGACTGGCCTGCCAGTACCCGTTCGACATGCGGCGCGACGGCGGCCCAGCCGTTTTCCCAATGCTCGGTAGCCGGCTGGCCGAGCGCCAGCGGCCGGCCGTTCCCGTCCACCCTGGGGGCATACGCATCGTTGTAGATCTGGCGGAAGTCCTGGCCCCACCAGATCACCATCGCTTCCGGCGAATCGAGCATGAGCGACACCAGCGCGCGCAGGCTGGCAGGCCAGGCGGCGCGTGGTCCCAGCGGCGTTGCGCTCCAGTCGAAACGATCGATCAGGGCGCGCATCGTCGTCGTGGACCCGGCAGGAGGCGCGGGCGCCGGCATACCGGGCGCCGCCGCAGGAAAGAATGGAATATCGGGCATTGCGGGAATAGGTAGCCGGGCCAGTGTCGATGAAAGAATTGTACCGCCTGAACGGCGGCGCCTTGCGCACTTGTCCGGCGGCGTCGCATGCTGCGGGAAAACGTGCACTCAGCGCAGGCGGATCTCGGCCACCATCTCGTGGTTGCAGTCGATGCCGATCTCCACGAAACCGAAGCTCCGATAAAACACGCTGGCGCGCTCGTTGCGCGGGTGGTAGCAGATGTTGATCAGCTCCACATCGGGCTGCGCCTTGATCTCGGCGATCAGCAATTCCATCGCGCGCCGGCCGATGCCCTGCGACTGCAGCGGATGGTCGACCATGAAGCGGTAGATGCCGTAGCAGCCGGGCCGGCCGTCGTCCTCGCGGTTGTAGAGCGCGAAGCCGGCCGGGCGCTCGCCCTGGTAGATTGCGCGCGGCACGAACACATCATAGAATTTCGCCTGCGCGATCGAATAAGCGTTCGAGTGCAGCAGGTCGCGCTGGTGTTCGGGCAGCTCCATGTCCATCAGCGCCTCGAAGTTTTCTTCGGTGACGTCGCGCAGGCTGATCGTCATGCTCATACGTCGAGGTGCGAAATGAGCAGCCTGCGCTTCTCGATGTCGCCGTTCTCGCCGGCCTGGTCGCCCAGCGAAATCCCGACCGCCATGATGTCGATGAGGAGGAGCTGCAAAATGCGCGAGATCATCGACAGGAAGGTGGTGCTGTCCTCGGTGTGGTCGACCGCCAGGCAGACGTTCGCCTTTTTTGCCAGCGCCGACTTGCTGCTGGTGATCGCAATCACGCTCGCTCCCGCGGCGCGCGCCGCGTCGACGGCCGACAGCAGCTCGGGCGCCTGGCCGGCCGTGGAAATGGCCACCACCACGTCGCCCGGCTGCAGCAGTTCGGCCGCCAGCTGGAACAGGTGGGCGTCGCCATGCGCCGTGGTCGGGATGCGGAAGCGGAAGAACTTGTGCTGGCCGTCGAGCGCCACCACGCGTGCATTGCCCATCGCGTAGAACTCGACCTTGTTGGCGCGGCGCAGCAGCTCGATGGCGCGGTCGATCGCGTGCACGTCGAGCCCATCGCGGAATTTCAAGATCGCCGACACGGTGTTGTCGATCACCTTGGCCGACAAATCGTGGGTGCTGTCGCTCATGCGCACCTGGCTGTGGCGCACCGGGATCGAGCCGGTCAGGCTGCCGGCAAACTTCAGCTTGAACTCGGCCAGGCCCTGGAAGCCGAGCGAGCGGCAGAAGCGGATCACGGTCGGCTGGCTGACGTCGGCCAGGCGCGCGATCTCGGCGATCGGTTCGGACAGCACCTTGCGTGGATGCTCCAGCACCAGGGCGGCCACGCGCTGCTCGGCCGGCGACAGTTCGTGCTGCAGATGCTGCACGCGCTCCATCAGCGTGTTGGCGCCGCTGCGCCCGCGCAGGTGTTCCGACAGGATGGTTGACACGCCGCGCAGGGCCGGGTTCGGCGTCATGATGACGTAGGTCGGAATCTGCGCCAGGTAGTCGGTGAAGCGCCCCTTGGCCTCGAAGCGCGCGCGGAACGGAGAAGTAGCGAACCACTGCGCGATGCGCGGCACAATGCCGCCGCCGATGAAGATGCCGCCGAATGCGCCCAGCGTCACGGCCAGGTTCGCCGCCGCCCCGCCCAGCATGCCGGCGAAGCATTCCAGCACTTCGAGGCAGAGCGCGTCGTTTTCTTCGAGTGCGCAGCTGACGATCTCCGCAGCCGTGCGCGTGGGTGCGTCCACGCTATTGCGTTCGGCCAGCGCGCGGTAGACCAGCTCCATGCCGGGGCCGGACAGGATGCGTTCGTTCGACACGTGCGGCCACTCGCGCCAGGCGTACTGCAGGATCGCGAACTCGCGCTCGTCGGCCGGGGCAAAGTTCACGTGGCCGCCTTCACTGCCCAGGGTGATGAAACCGTCGGCGGTCGGGATCACGCCGGACACGCCCAGGCCGGTGCCGGCGCCGAGCACGCCCGCCACCGCATGCGGAGCCGGCTTGCCGCCGCCCACCTGCAGCACGTCGCCGGCCTTCAGGCCCGGCAGCGCCATCGCCAGCGCCGTGAAGTCGTTGACGATCAGGAGCGTCGACCAGCCCATGGTGCGGCGCACCTCGTCGGTGGAGAACTGCCAGGCGCGGTTCGTCATGCGCACCAGGTCGCCGCTGATCGGGTTGGCCATGGCAAAGGCCGCATGCGCGATGCGCTCGCCGCCATGGGCGTGCAGGTAGGCGTTCAGCAGCGGCACGATGCCGCTGAATTCGTCGCAGCGCAGGACCGCGGTCTGGCGCAGCACGCCGGGCGCCGTCTCGAGCGCAAAGCGGGCATGGGTGGCGCCGATGTCGGCCAGCAGGCGCGGACCATCAACGTAGGAAGCACGGCTGGATTTATGTTCGTTTTCTGGTACGGTGCTCATTGCGCGCTTGGATATGGCTGGGATACCTCTGAAGGCGCACAGGATAGCATTGTTTGAATGCTATGACATGGCTTGCGCCCCCAGGGCCTGGAACTGATCGCCAGCCGCTTACTCCTTGCTCGCGCAGGTCAGGGTGCTGCCGGCCGTGTTGCGCGCACTCGCCATCCCCAGTTTTCCCGCGCCATCGTAGGCCAGCTGGACCGAGCGTGCGTCGGGCATGACCAGGAGCAGCGTCATGCCGAGGCCGGCATCGTCGATGTTCACTGTCTCCGTGCTGGCCAGCTTCATGTCGAACGACGCGTCGCCAACCTTGATTACGCTGCCGTCGATCTCGACGTCCGCATCGCGCCGCACCAGTGGATTCTTGATGTCGCCGCATGAAAGGGTCTGCTTCTTCCCGTTGATCAAGCTGGCCAGCACCTGGTGCAGCGGCTGGGTATTGAGCTTGCCGGTGGCTGCGACCTGGGTACACAGGAATCCCTTGTCATCGCGCTCGATGCTTGCGGTGCCGTCGATGCCGGACAGCATCATGGCCCCCTCCTGCGCCGAGTTCATGTGGAGCATCGCGCTGGTGCCATGGCCGCCCTTGCCGTTGGCCATCCGCTGCAGCGTGATGTTGTGCGCATCGCGGAAATCGATGGCGAGACCGTTCGCCGAGGCCTTGCCGTCGGCGCCGACGGTGATGGTGGCGTCGGTCGTGTCCGTACCCGGCGTGCGCATGCACACGCCGGTGTAGCTACCGGCCACCATCGGGCCGAGGAGCGGCCAGTACTTGAGTTGCGGCGCCGGCGCCTCGCCGGCTGGCGTGTCGTCGTCCTGGACCTGCGCCGAGGTCTCGGCCTGGGCATCGCCGGTAACGGTTTCGTCTTTGTCCTTGCTGCAGGCGGACAGCAGCAGGGAAAGAGTCAGGGCGGACAACACGGCAATGCGACGGTTCATGGGGCCTCCAATGGATGAGGACCGTACGCTAGCATGCGGATTGACTTTCTTGCAACTGGCAAACCTGGCCGGTGAGGGCCAGGCCGCCTGCTTGCGCCTCAACGCGGATAAACGAACCCGGTGCGGATATCGGTCGGCACCAGCCCCCTCCCCTCGCGCACCATCAGGCGCTGCGGCGGTTCCTCGCCGGCCAGCGCGCGCCACACCACGGGCAGGCCTTCGCCCTTGCGCAGCAGCTCGTCGCTGCGCTCGAACACGTTGGCGCAGCCGGTGGCCTTGACCAGGGCCTGCACGATCGCCACCCGCCACAAATCGACGGCGCCAGAGTTGAACTGGCATACCAGGTAGCCCTCGGCGCCGCCATAGCCGTGCACGAGCAGGCCCGGCAAGCCATCCTTGTCGCCATCGATGAGCTGCACCAGCGCCTGCGGATCGGCCGTGTGCCAGGCCGTCAGGCGGCGCCCGAGCGCCACCTGCACGCGGCGCTTGATCAGCGCGTGGTCGATCGGCTCGTCCTCGCGCAGGGTCCAGATGCGCGCGGCGATCTGCGACTTGGCGTTGTAGGCGGCGCGCGCCAGGAACTGGCGCGACGAGGATTGCACGACGGCGGTGGCGCCCGGCTTGTTGCGCTCCTGCGGCCTGCCGTCGACTTTGTCGATGGCGGACAGGTAGATCCAGGGGTCGCCGGCAAGGATGGATTTTTCCTTGCCCTGTTTGATGGTAATGATGAGCATGTGCGGCTTTCGTGGGCAGGGGCGAGATGATACAGCAAGCTCCCGCCCCTGGCGCCACCTTACTTCGGCGCAGCCAGGCCTTTCAGCAGCGCCTCGTGGAAGGCCTTCGGGTCCTGCATCTGCGGCGCGTGGCCCATCTCGGGGAAGGTGACCAGGGTCGCTTTCGGGATCGCCTTGACGGTCTTCTGCGCCAGCTCCGGGTAGTTGCCCAGCTTAGGCCGCAGCGCTTCCGGCGCCGCATCCTTGCCAATCGCCGTGGTGTCCTTCAGGCCAATCAGCAGCAGGGTCGGCATGGTCAGTTGCGGGAATTCGTAGACCACCGGCTGGGTGTAGATCATGTCGTACAGCAGGGCCGAATTCCAGGCCACGATCTCCTTGCCCTTGCCGCGGTACATCCCGGCCAGCATCTGCACCCAGGGCTCGTATTCCGGCTTCCAGGTGTTCACGTAATAGGTCGATTTTTCGTAGTTGCGGATCTTCTCGGCCGTGGTCTGCAACTCGCGCCCATACCATTTATCGACGCCGAGCGACGGCACGCCCAGCGCCTTCCAGTCTTCCAGCCCGATCGGGTTCACCAGCACCAGCTGCTCGGTCAGTTGCGGGAACATCAGGCCATAGCGCGTGGCCAGCATGCCGCCGGTGGAGTGGCCGAGGATGGTGGCGTTCTTCACGCCGATCGATTCCAGCAGCGCGCGCGTGTTCTCGGCCAGCTGCTGGAAGGTGTACTGGTAATGCTGGGGTTTGCTCGACTTGCAGAAGCCCACCTGGTCCGGCACCACCACGCGGTAGCCGGCGCCGCTGAGCGCATCCATGCTCGCTTTCCAGGTGGCGCCGCAGAAGTTCTTGCCGTGCATGAGGACCACCGTGCGGCCGTTGGCCTTGCCCTGCGCCGCGATGTCCATGTAGGCCATGTGCAGCTTCACGCCTTGCGAGGTGAAGTTGAACTGCTTGACCGGCGCCGGGTAGTCGAAGCCTTCGAGTTCCGGGCCGTAGGCCGGTTCGCTGGCGGACGCACCGGCGGCGTGGACACCAGAGGCAAAGACAGACAGCAGCGCGGCGGCGCAGCCGAGGTAGGCAACACGGTGAGCAACATCGTGGGCAAAGGCAGGCTTCATGGCAGTCCTCATGTGGTCGAATGCGCAAAGTCTAGTCGAGATTGGCGATGCATGTGTTTCGCTGCCCAAGCGTGCCGGGGCTGTCATGCTGCCGTCACATGCTGTCATTACGATGATCGATCGTCCACTTTTCCGACCCTTCCATGTCGACCCTGCCTTCCCTTGCCAGACGCGTGCTGGCCTTTTCCGTCTTCACGGTCTCCGTGGTCCACGCCGCGCCCGCACCCTTCGCGCCAAAGCTGGTGCTGGTGCTGGCCGTCGACGGTTTGCCGGCCGAGCAGCTGCAGCGCTACCGCGGCCAGTTCGGCCAGGGCGGCTTGCGCCGTTTGATGGACGAAGGCGCGGTGTTCAGCAATGCGCACCAGGCCCACGGCGTTACCGTGACGGCGGTCGGCCATGCGGCCATCCTGTCCGGCGCCTACCCCTACCAGCACGGCATCATCGGCAACAACTGGATCGACCCGGTGTCGAAAACCTCGGTCTACTGCACCGATGACGCCGCCCACAGCTACATCGGCGAAGAAACCAAGCCGGGCGACGGCACCTCGCCGGCACGCCTGCGCGTGGACACCCTGGGCGACCAGCTGCGCTACGCCAGCGGCAACCGCGCCAAGGTGATCGCCGTATCGGGCAAGGACCGCGGCGCCATCCTGCTGGCCGGGAAGACCGGCACCGCCTACATGTACATGGACAAGACCGGCAACTTTGCTTCGAGCACCTGGTACATGGCGGCGCATCCGCAATGGGTCCAGCAATACCAGGCAGGCCGCCCACAGGACCGCTACTACGGCAAGACCTGGAAGCCGCTGCTGGCCGATGCGGCCTACGCGGGCGATGCGCCGGACGCGCTGTTCCCGGCCACGCCGGCCTCGCCGAACCGCTTTCCCTTTTCCTTCTACAGCGACAGCGGCAACATCGACGCCGACTACTTCAACCGCCTGAAGACCAGCCCCTTCCTCGACGAGCTGACCCTGGACTTCGCGCGCGCGGCAATCGAGGGCGAGCGCCTGGGTGGCACGAGCGGCGTGACCGACCTGCTAGGCGTGAGCCTGTCGGCGCACGACTACGTCAACCATGCGTATGGCCCGGAAAGCAAGATGTCGCACGACCACCTGCAGCGCCTCGATCGCATGCTGGCCGATTTCTTCACTTACCTCGACCGCAAGCTCGGCGCCGGCAACGTGCTGGTCGTGCTCACCGCCGACCACGGTTTTCCGAACACGCCGGAATTCGTCAAGGCGGCCAAGGGCGACGCCGGCCGCGTGAATGCCGGTGCGCTGGTGGCGGCGCTGAACGTGGCGCTGGCGGCGAAGTATGGCCACGAGAAGCTGGCGATCGCGCAGTCGGCGCCGAACTTCCACCTCGACTACGCCGCCATCGACAAGCTGGGCGTGGCGCGCGGCGAGGTCGAGAACACGGCGGCGGCCTTCTTGCGTGCGCAGGAAGGCGTGGCGGAGGTCTTCACGCGCAGCCAGTTCGAAGCGAATGCCACCGGCGCCACGCGCATGGGCGTGCTGATGCGCCGCGCCTGGCACCGCGAGCTGTCGGGCGACCTGGTGGTGGTGACGAAGCCGAACTGGTATTTCAGCAGCGGCAGCACCGGCACCTCGCACGGCTCGCCGTATGCCTACGACACCAACGTGCCGCTGCTGCTCAGCGGGCGCAAATGGATCAGGCCGGGCTATTACGGGCAGTATGCGGAAACGGTGGACATCGCGCCGACGCTGGCCAACGTGCTGCGGCTGCGTCCACCGGCCGGCAGCGAAGGCCGGGTGCTGGTCGAGGCCTTGCAGACGCCTTGAACAGGTTGGGATGTGTAGGGTGGGCGCCCCGTGCCCACGCGTGAACTATGAGCAGACGCGCCACCAATGAGTGTCAACATAACGCATGCGTCACGCGTGGGCACGGGGCGCCCACCCTACGGGTTCGCCTGGCGCGCCAGATGCATGCGTCATGTTGGCGCTAAGTGGCGCCGCGTCTGCTCATCATTCACGCGTGGGCACGGGGCGCCTTGCGCGGCCCGGCCCACCCTACCCGATCGCCTTGCGCGCCAGCGCCACATCGTCCGAGAACAGGCCGTCGATGCCGGTCTCGAGATAGCGCTGCATTTCCGCGATCGACCCCGCCTCGTTGCGTGCATTCGGCCCTGCATCGTTGCGGAAGTCGGCCGCCAGGAAGGCATTCTCGGGACGGAAGGTCCATGCCACCACGTCCAGGCCGGCGCGGTGCGCGTCCGCCACCAGTGGCGACGGCTTGCCGAGGCGCTCGTCGGCCCCGAGTGGAATCACCGCGCGGTGCATCGGCGCCACCACGTCGGCATACCGCGCCACATCCTGCAGGCCGCGTGCCGACAGCATCTCACCATACGTGAGGCTGCCGCCGCCCAGCGCCACGTCGGCCGGCTTGAGCGCGTCGAGCCGCCCGCCCGCCACCGCCAGCTGGGCCAGGCGCACGTTCGACGCGCGGCCCAGCACCTTCCTCAGCGCCTTCAGGTTGGCCGTCTCGAACGATTGCACCACGATCGGTGCACGCCGTGTGTAGGCGTGCGCATGCAGGGTCGAGACCAGGCGCTCTTCCAGCGCCAGGCCGGCGGCGGCAAACCAGGTCGAGTGCTTCAGCTCCGGGACCAGGCCGACACTGCGCCCGCGTGCAGCCGATTCGGCCGCCACGAAATCCACGATTTCTTCCAGGCTGAGCACCTGGAACCGGCCGTCGCCGCCGGTCCCGCGCATCGCCGGCAGGCGCTCCAGCGCGCGCAGGGTCTTGAGTTCGGCCAGCGTGAAGTCGGACACGAACCAGCCTTCGTGCGCCTGGCCGTCGATGCTCTTGCGCGTCTTGCGGCCCGCGAACTCGGGGCGGCTGGCGACATCGGTGGTGTCGGTGATGGCGTTTTCGTGGCGCGCGACCAGCACGCCGTCCCTGGTGCAGACCAGGTCCGGCTCGACGAAGTCGGCGCCGTCGATGATCGCGCGCGCGTAGGCGGCCAGCGTGTGCTCGGGGAACAGGGCGCTGGCGCCGCGGTGGGCATACAGCAGCGGCGCCGCATTCGCATCGCGGCGCGCCGTTGCAGGCTGTGTGGCGGAATGCGCCAGCGCCGGCGCCGCCGCCAGCGCCAGCGCGCCGCCCAGGCTGCCCAGCAGCAAGCGCCGCGCCGGGCTGGCAGGGACGACCCGCGCCATCAGATGTCCGCCTTCAGGGTGATGAAGCCCATGCGCGGCGGGATCGGGTAAGTGGCATAGCTGCCGCTGGCCTGGCCCACGTTCGGCTGCAGCACGCCCTTGCGGTCGGCCAGGTTCGTCACGTTCACGCTCCAGCGCATGTTCTTCAGGAAGCCGGTCTCGAACGGCACCTTGCCCGACACGTTCAGGCCGAACAGCACATAGCTGGCCACATCCAGGTCGTTGGTGTAGGTGGCATAGCGGCGGCCGACGTAGTCGCCTTGCAGCTGGATCTCGATGTCGGCGCCCGGCTTGATCGTGGCGATGAACTTGTTCATCCACTTCGGCGTGTTCGGCACGGTCTTGCCCGCGGTCGGCACCACGGTGGTGCCGGAAGAATAGCTGTCCTGGTACGTCGAGCGGTTGTACGACACCGCGTCGTAGAAGCTGAAGGCGCGGCCGAAGTGGAAGGTGGCGCCGACGTCGACGCCGTCGGTCTTCACGTCGCCGACGTTCGACAGGATGGTGGTGCCGCCGGCGAACGAGGTGATGATCGGGTTCGAGCTGATCGCCAGCTGGCGGTCCTTGAAGTCCACGTGGTACAGGCTGACCTGGCCGTCGAAGCCGGTCAGCGGCCCGGCGCTCAGCTGGCGCGAGGTGCGCAGGCCCAGCTCATAGGTGAGCGCGGTTTCCGGCTTCGCCGTGTCCTTGAAGTAGTCAAAGGCCGCCTGCGACGACAGGCTCCACGGCGAATTGCCGCCACCGCCGTAGGTCACGAACTGGCGCATGTTCTTCTGCACGTTGGCGAAGGCCTGGTCGGTACTGGAGATGTCCCAGCGCGCGCCGATCTGCGGCAGGAACCATTTCTTGGTCGTGATCTTCCCTTCCGGCAGACCGCGCGAGCCGCCGCTGAGGGTGGACGCCAGCTGCTGCACCGGGAACAGGCCTTCCGCGAACTGCAGGCTGGATTTGAAGCCGCCCTGCAGCGTGAAGTCCGGGCGCAGCTTCCATTCGTCCTGCAGGTGGAACTGCACCACCTTGTTGTCGATCTCGCTGCCGTACTGGGTAATTAATGGATTAGCCGGGCGCTGGTAAGGCGTGCTGGGGTTGTTCACGTCGAGCGGATACCAGCGGCGGTAGGCGCTCGACTTGTTGTGCTCGAACCAGAGGCCGGTCTGGATGCGGTGCTCGCCCAGGTCCCAGCGCAGGGTCGAGGTCAAGCCCTGGCGGTTGATCTTGTACTCGGTGGTGCGGGTGGCGTAGCCGGAGTTGCCGAACACGGACTTCAGGTCCTGGTTCGGATAATAGGCGCGGAACAGCGCCGGCAGGCCGGCCTGGTTGATCGGGCCGGCCACCACGCCGGCGCCGTCGTTGCGGTGGTAGTAGTACTGGTTGGTCCAGGTGGCGTCCTGGCCCAGGTAGGCCTCGTGCTTCACGTAGGCCAGCCTGTCGGTGCGCTGTGCGTCGCTGTAGTAATTGCGGAAGTTGGCACCGACCGCTGCCGGCGGCGCGCCGTTCGCGTCCAGGTAGGCCAGCGCGGCGGCGAAGTCCGGGTACAGGAAAGGGCGCGTGTAGGGCGCGGCCAGGCCGGCCTGGTGCAGGGTCGAGTCCTCGTTCGGCTCGGTCTTGTCGGACCAGTCGGCAAACACGGTCAGCTTGCCGCTTTCTCCCTGGTGCACGAACTTGGCGTTGAACTGGTCGTTGCTCTGCTTGCCGTCGAAGTCCCAGGCTTTCGCTTCGTGGTGCAGGCCCGAGAGATAGAAGCTGTTGCCGGCGCCGATGTCGCCGGAATCGAAGCGCACGAAGCTGCGGCTGGCCTTGTGGCTGCCCAGGGTCTGCTGCAGGTTGATGTTGCGGCGATTGAGCGGGTCGCTGGAATAGGTCTCGATGGTGCCGCCCAGGTTGCTGGTCGACGCCGTGCCGAGGTCGCCGGCGCCGGTGGACAGCACCACGCTGCGCACGTTCTCGCTGGTAACGGCGCGCTGCGGCGCCAGGCCGTTGTAATTGCCGTACTGCTGGTCGCCGAGCGGCACGCCGTCCATCGTGTAGCCCAGCTGCTGGCCATTGAAGCCGTGTACGAACAGCGACAAATTCTGTTCGTTGTTACCCCATGGGTCGGCGGTCTGGAAGCTCACGCCCGGCAGCGCCTGCAAGGCCTTCAGCGGATTCACGCCCGGCATCACCTTCTGGATCTCGGTGCCCGACATGGCCACCGTGGAGCGCGTCTTGCGGGTCGAGATCTCGACCGTAGCCAGTGCGCCGGGCGGCGTGGTGTCCTGCACGGCAGGCGCTTCGGCAGCGGCCGGCGTGTCTTCAAGCGGGGCGGCCGGGGCGGCATGCGCCAGCGAGGTGCACAGGGCCGCGGCGGCAAGCGCAATCCGGGATGGCGTCAGGAAGGTGGTCGTTTGTTTCATCAGGCAAGGCCATGGTCGGTTGAGGTGACCGGAACATTAACCTTGCAAAATGACTAAGCCGTGACGGCTGCGTGACGGCTTGATGACGTGGTGGTAGCGCTGTGCATGCGTCACGCGTGGGCACGGGGCGCCCACCCTACCTATCCGAAGTTGCTGGCCCATGCTTACGTAGAGGATGTGAAAAAATTGTCAGGGTAAGGGATACGGCCTACCGGCGCCGAGTCGAAGACAGTACGAGCCTACGGCGAGACGAGGCAACGCAGCCACGGCGATTTTTTCACATCCTCGTAGGGTGGGCCGGGCCGCGAAAGGCGCCCCGTGCCCACGCGTTCAACGCACGCTTGATCCGACGCGACATCGAGCGGCGCCAGGGTTCTGTCCAATCACATCCCGATCAGCACCACCGGATTGCGCGCATCGAACTGCACCTTGCCGCCCTTGACGACCGCGGTCTTGCCCGAGTACCAGTCGCGTACGGTCTGGCCATCCATGAAAACGCCGGTCACCGGCACAGCGGCCGGTTTATCGACGGGCAGGCCGAGCGCGACGACCACGCGGTCGGTGACGTCCTTGGTTTCATACGTGCGCTTGAAGACGTAGGGGTAGTGCTGGATCATCTGGTGCACGCCGGCGCCCACGCTGGGATGCGCCTGGCGGAAGCGGCCCAGCTTGGCCCAGTGCTCGCGCACGTCGGCCACGCGGTTCAGGCCGCGCTGGGCGTTCGAGGCCAGTTCGTCCCAGTTCATGAACGAGCGCAGCGTGGCGTCGCCCTCGGCGCCGTCCACCTTCAGCAGGCGCGCGGTTTCGTCGCCGTAGTAGACCTGGGCGGCGCCCGGCGCCAGCAGCAGCTTGTTGGCGCTTTCGTAGGGACGCTCGCGCATGGCGTCATACGGCGCGCCGTCGTCGTGCGAACTCAGATAGTTCAGCACCGAGGAATCCTTCATCGGGCCGTGCAAAGCCTGCGAATAGCTGCTGAACAGCTTCTCGTAGCTTTCCTTGGCGTCGGACTTCATCGCGAAGTTGATCAGGCTGTCGAAGCCCTCGGCCGGGTAGTCGGCCGTCATGCCGCCCAGGTCGTATGCGTGGCCGTGCTGCAGCGCGTAGCCGTACACCTCGGCCGTCATGTAGAACGGCGTGTCGTCCAGCTTCTTGGCGGGATTGGCGCGCTTCCATTCCTCGAAGGCCGCGCTCGATACGGTCTTGAGCTCCTTCCACAGGCCCGGCTCGGTGTGCTTCACGGTGTCGGCGCGGAAGCCGTCGAAGCCGTACTTGCGCACCCAGTCGGCATGCCATTTCATCAGGTAGTAGCGCGGCGCGCGCGGGTAGCCGGTGCGCTTGAAGAAGTCGTCCAGCTCTTTTACCTCGCGCTCGTAGCGCCCTTCCTTCTTCCACTTCTCCGCCAGCTGCGGCGGCAGGCCCACTGCCTTGTCGCTGCCGGTGAGGATGTCGGGCAGGTTCTTCACCAGCGTGCAGTCCATGGTGGTGCGCGCATCCTTGTAGGTGCAGGTCGGCCCGGTGCGCACCCAGTCGGCCGGCCAGACCGGGTCGGTGGGTGTTACTGGACCGGTGTGGTTCAGCACCACGTCGAGCAGCACGCGGATGCCCGCGGCGTGCGCGGTATCGACCAGCGTGCGCAGATCGGCTTCGGTGCCGAGGTTCGCATCGATGGCCGTGAAGTCGCGCGCCCAGTAGCCGTGGAAGCCATAGCTTTTGCCGGTGCCTTCGTCGGTAGCGGCGTGGATCTGCTCGACCGGCGGCGTGATCCAGATCGCGGTCACGCCCAGGTCGGTGAAGTAGCCCTCCTTGATCTTGGCCGTGATGCCGGCCAGGTCGCCCCCCATGTAACCGCGCAGCACCGCCGCATCCTTCTTGCGGCCGTAGGCCAGGTCGTTGGCCGGGTTGCCGTTGTTGAAGCGGTCCGTCAGCAGGAAGTAGACAGTCGCGTTCTCCCAGACGAAAGGCTTGGCCGGCGCCGACCAGGGCGCGGCGATGCCAGCCTGAGTCTGCGCCTGGGCCTGCGGTGCGAACGCGATCATCAACGAAGCGGCAAGTGCGGGTAGTTTCATGCAGGGTCCTGTGTGGGTGGATGGATCAGGTAATCACGCTCGGCTGCTGGCGGCCGGTGCGCTGGCGCAGTTCGGACACGCTGTCGGCGATGGCGATCAGCTTGGACAGTGCTTCTTGCGTTTCCAGGTTATGGTGGGCCGGGTCGGCCTCATAACGTTCGAGGTAGACGCGGATGGTGGCGCCTTCGGTGCCGGTGCCGGACAGGCGGAACACGATGCGCGAGCCGTCGTCCATGATGATGCGCACGCCCTGCTTCGTCGCCACCGAATGGTCGACCGGGTCGGTGTAGACGAAGTCGTCGGCGACGGATACACGGTAATCAGCTAGCGCCTGGCCTTCGAGCGTCGGCAGCTTGTCGCGCAGCGCGTTCATCATGGCGTCGGCGGCGGCCGCATCGACGGCTTCGTAGTCGTGGCGCGAATAATAGTTGCGGCCGAAGCGCGCCCAGTGCTCGCTCACCAGTTGGTTCACGGTCTTGCCGGTCGCGGCGACGATGTTCAGCCAGAACAGCACGGCCCACAGGCCATCCTTTTCGCGCACGTGGTCCGACCCGGTGCCATAGCTCTCTTCGCCGCACAGCGTGACCATGCCGGCGTCCATCAGGTTGCCGAAGTACTTCCAGCCGGTCGGCGTTTCGAAGCAGGCGATGCCCAGCGCTTGCGCCACGCGGTCGGCGGCGGTGGAGGTCGGCATCGAGCGTGCGATGCCCTTGATGCCGGCGGCGTAGCCCGGCGCCAGCGTGGCATTCGCGGCGATGATGGCCAGGCTGTCCGATGGCGTGACCGCAATGCCGCGGCCGACGATCATGTTGCGGTCGCCGTCGCCGTCCGAGGCGGCGCCGAATTCCGGCGCGTCCGGGCCGTTCATCAGCGCAATCAGTTCGGCGGCGTTCACCGGGTTCGGGTCGGGGTGGTGGCCGCCGAAGTCTTCCAGCGGCTCGCCGTTGATGACGGTGCCGGCGGGAGCGCCGAGCATGCCTTCGATGATCGCTTTCGCGTACGGGCCGGAGACCGCGCTCATGCCGTCGAAGCGCATCGTGAAGCCGCGCGCGAACAGGGCGCGGATGGCGTCGAAGTCGAACAGGCCTTTCATCAGCTCGGCGTAGTCGGCCACGGAATCGATCACCTCGACCTGCATGCCTTCCAGTTCGGTGGTGCCGATTTCATCGAGGTTCACGGGCGGCGCGTCGCTGATGCGGTAGCTGAGCAGGCCCTGGGTTTGCGAATACACCGCCTCGGTGATTTTTTCCGGCGCCGGACCGCCGTTGCCGATGTTGTACTTGATGCCGAAGTCGCCGTCCGGGCCGCCCGGATTGTGGCTGGCCGAGAGCACGATGCCGCCGAAGGCGCCATGTTTGCGGATCACGCAGCTCACGGCCGGCGTCGACAGGATGCCGCCCTGCCCCACCAGCACGCGCGCCACGCCGTGGGCGGCGGCCATGTGCAGGATGGTCTGGATGGCGCTGCGGTTGAAGTAGCGGCCGTCGCCGCCCAGCACCAGGGTCTGGCCGGTGAGATCGCCCAGGGTCAGGAAGATGGCTTCGACAAAGTTCTCGAGGTAGCCGGGTTGCTGGAACTCGGTGACCTTCTTGCGCAGGCCCGAGGTGCCAGGGCGCTGTCCGGCGAATGGCGTAGTCGCCACGGTATGGATCGTCATGCTCCGCTCCTGTGTATGAATTCGGTTATCAACGTTTTGTTGATAAAACGTTACGATACGACAGGCGCGGAAATGGTGTCGCCGGATATTCGATCATGGCGCACCGTTCTCGTACGGTGGGCACTCCGTGCCCACGCGGTTACGTGCGTTGCTGGCATACGCTGCATGGAATGTTCGCTCGCGCCGCATGCGACGGACACGGCACCTGACTTCGGAGATGTTTCGAGCGAGTCATCACGGCCACAGGTGCAAGGGTGCGCACGTAACCGCGTGGGCACGGGGTGCCCACCGTACGGGACACCCCGCGGCGCCTCATGAGCATCAAGCCTGGTTCGGCGCCTTGTCCGTCACCGCCAGCGTCAGCACCGCGGCCACCAGCATGCACACGCCGCCGAGCACCAGCGTCTGCACCGTATGCCCACCGAAAAACGCGCGCGTCACATACCCGAGCAGCAGGCCGCTGACGATCTGCGGAATCACGACGAAGAAATTGAACAGCCCCATGAAATAACCCATGCGCTTGGCCGGCAGCGAGCCCGCCAGGATCGCATACGGCATGGTCAAAATGGAGGCCCAGGCAATGCCGACACCGACCATCGGCAGCATCAGCATCTCCTTCGAGTCAATCAGAGCAATGCTGGCCAGGCTCAGGCCACCAATGGCCAGGCACACGAAGTGCACCATCTTGCGGCTGGTGGCGCGGGCAAAGATCGGCAGGATGAAGGCGGCCAGCGCCGACACGCCGCTGTACACCGCGA
>Ga0308160_10003201_pt1 | contig 18702 bp, 19 predicted proteins | sample PhyFR1_FD_201036 | JGI IMG/M metagenome (GOLD analysis project Ga0308160, IMG submission 201036) | Phyllosphere microbial communities from UC Gill Tract Community Farm, Albany, California, United States - DLSLF.R1 | ecosystem: Host-associated > Plants > Phyllosphere > Unclassified | place: USA...
CCGGGAGAATTGCCGCCGGACGAAGAGATCGAGATCGGCTGGTACGGCAAGTCGAACATCGGCATGCTGAAACACGTGTACCGGCGCGGCCTGGCGCTGCGCTACGGTAAGGCCATGCAATGCATCGCCGGCATCCACTACAACTATTCGCTGCCGGAAGCACTGTGGAAGCTGCTCCTGGCCAGCGACGGCGTGCCGGAAGAGCGGCGCAGCGCCCTGCGCGATTTTCAGTCGGAGAGCTATTTCTCGACCATCCGCAACTTCCGCCGCTACAGCTGGCTGCTGATGTATTTGTTCGGCGCCTCGCCGGCGCTGACGACCAGCTTCCTGCGCGGCCGTCCGCATGCGCTGGAGACCTTATCGGACGACACGCTGTACCTGCCGTATGCGACCAGCCTGCGCATGAGCGACCTGGGCTACCAGAACGATGCCCAGTCCGGCCTGCGTCCGCACGAGAACAGCCTGGAAAGCTATGTGACGACCCTGATGGACGCGGTGAACCGGCCGTATGCACCGTATGCGGAAATCGGCACGAAAAAGGACGGCGAGTGGATCCAGCTCTCGACCAACGTGCTGCAGATCGAGAACGAATACTATTCGACGATCCGTCCGAAGCGCGTGATCCGCACCGGCGAGCGTCCGGTACAGGCTCTGTGCAACCGCGGCGTGCAGTACATCGAGGTGCGCTGCCTGGACGTCGATCCGTTCGAGCCGATCGGCATCAGCGTCGAGACCGGCCGCTTCCTGGATGCGTTTTTACTGTTCTGTACGCTCGAGGAAAGCCCCCTGATCAGCGCCGCCGAAGGGCAAATCCACGCCCGCAATTTCGCGCGCACGGTGAAGGAAGGCCGCAAGCCCGGCCTGACGCTGACGCGCGACGGCGAAGAAGTGTCCTTGCAAGCCTGGGCCGACGAGCTGATCGAACGGATCCGCCCGCTGGCACGCCTGCTCGACGAAGAGCACAACGAAAGCGGCGTGCACGAAGCCTCGCTGGCCCAGCAAAAGGCGAAGGTCGCCGATCCGGACAAGACGCCGTCGGCGCGGGTGCTGATGGAGGTGCGCAAACTCGGTTCGGCCGCCGCCTTCGGCCTGCAGCAGAGCCGCCTGCACGCGGCCTACTTCCGCGAAAGCCCGCTGATGCCGGCCGAGGAAGCGGAGTTCGCCGAGATGGCGGCCGCCTCGCTGGCCGAACAGGCGATCGTCGAACAGACCGACACGGGCAGCTTCGACGATTTCGTCGCGGCCTACAACACCAGTACACTGTGCGGTAATCATTCCTGATCCTTGAGGCGGAGCGGCCTTGCTCACTTTTTATAACGAACACCATGCGCAGCACCGCCCCCGCTCCCTGCGTGCCCCGGCGTCGTTCGAAAAGTCCGAGCAGGTCGACCTGGTTTTACAGGAGCTGCAGCGGCGCGGCCTGGGCGAGATCGTCACCCCGCACCGCACGCCCCTGGTCTCGCTCGAACGCATCCACAGCCCGCGCTATCTGCACTTCCTGCGCAGCGCCTGGAGCGAGTGGAGCGCGCTCGACCCGCAGCACGCCGAGCGCGATGCGGTCGCGGCGAACTGGCCGATCCGGGGAATGCGTAGCGACATCGAACCCGACAGTTTCATGGGACGCCTCGGCTTGTATTCGATGGACGCTACGCCGCTCACGGCCGGCACCTGGAATGCCTGTAAAACCGGCGCCGACTGCGCGATCAATGCAGCGCACGCCCTGCGCCTGGGGCAACGGGGCAGCTTCGCGCTGACCCGCCCGGCGGGCCACCATGCCGGCGCCGATTATTTCGGCGGCGGCTGCTTCCTGAACAACGCCGCGCTGGCGGCCCAGCACCTGCTCGACGACGGCCTCAAACGGGTCGCCATCCTCGACATCGATTACCACCACGGCAGCGGCACGCAGAACATTTTTTATGCGCGCAGCGAGGTGCTGACGGTCTCGATCCACGCCGATCCACAGTCGGACTTCCCGTATTATCTCGGCCACGCCGACGAGACGGGGCATGGCGAGGGCAGCGGCACCAACATGAACCTGCCTTTGGTGCGCGGCACCAGTGCGGCGCACTGGCTGGCGGCGCTGGAGACGGCCTGCATCAAGCTCGGCATGTTCGCGCCCGAGGCGCTGGTCGTGTCGCTCGGCGTGGGCGCGCAAGGCGGCGACGCCAGCGCGGGCTTCGCACTGCAGGGCGCTGACTGGTTGCGCATCGGCGAACGCATCGCCTGGCTCGGACTGCCGACCGCCTTCGTGTTCGAGGGCGGACGCGAACAGGCCGACATCGGCATCCACACGGTCAACGTGCTCGAAGGCTTCGAGACGGCGACCCACACTTAATTTCATGGATTCAGAATGATCGAATGGCAATGGAGCAGCTTCGCGGAGCTGAACGGCGCGGCGCTGTATGAAGTACTGGCCCAGCGCCAGCAGGTATTCATCCTCGAACAAACCTGCCTCTATCCGGACATCGACGGCTACGACCTCGACGCCCATCACCTGCTCGGCTGGCGCGACATCGGCGGCCGGCGCGTGCTGGTCGCCTACCTGCGCTGCCTGGCGCCGGGCGCGAAATACGAGGAGATGTCGCTGGGGCGCATCCTGACTACCAACGACGTGCGCGGCTCGGGCGCCGGACGCGAACTGGTCGCCCACGGCATCCAGTACGCCGAACGCTTGTACCCGGGCCACCGCATCCGTATCGGCGCCCAGCAGCGCCTGGAGAAGTTTTATCAGGGCTTCGGCTTCGAGAGCGTCTCCGCTCCTTACGACGAAGACGGGATCATGCACATCGACATGCTGCGCTAGCTTAGCCTTTCAGCAGGCCGGATTTGCTCGGGTCCGGCATACGCAGGGCGACGATGAAGGCCAGGGCGCACATGCCGCTGACGTACCAATAGAAATTCTGCTCCATGCCGGCCTGCTTGAACCACAAGGCCACGTATTCGGCCGTGCCGCCGAAGAGCGCATTGGCGACCGCGTAGGACAAGCCGACGCCGAGCGCGCGCACCTCGACTGGGAACATTTCCGCCTTGATCAGGCCGCTGATCGAGGTGTACAGGCTGACGATGGCCAGCGCGCACACGATCAATGCGCCGGCCGCATACGGGTTGCTCACGCCATGCAGGGTCGACATGATCGGCACCGTGCACACCATTGCCAGGCCGCCGAACCAGATCATCGCGGTGCGCCGGCCGATCCGGTCCGACAGCGCACCGAAGACCGGCTGCAGGGCCATGTAGATCAGCAGCGCACCGGTCATCACCGCGCTCGCGGTCTTGGTACTCATGCCGGCCGTATTCACCAGGTATTTCTGCATGTAGGTCGTAAACGTATAAAAGATCAGCGAGCCGCCGGCCGTGAACCCGAGCACAGTGATGAAGGCGCGCTTGTGGTGCAGCAGTCCCTTGATGCTGCCCGCTTCCTTGCTGCTTCTCTCTGAGGCGGTAGTGGTCTCGGTCAGCGAGCGGCGCAGGTAGAGCGACACCAGCGCGGCCGCGGCGCCGCAGACGAAGGGAATGCGCCAGCCCCAGGCCTTCAGTTCCGCTTCGCTCAGCAGCTGCTGCAGGATCACCAGCACCAGCAGCGCCAGCAGCTGGCCGCCGATCAGGGTGACATATTGAAAGGAAGCGAAGAAGCCGCGCCGTCCCGGCAGCGCCACTTCGCTCATGTAGGTGGCGCTGGTGCCGTATTCTCCGCCCACGGACAGGCCCTGGAACAGGCGCGCCAGCAAGAGCAGGACCGGGGCCGCGGTGCCGATTTGCGCATAGGTCGGCAGCACGGCGATCATCAGCGAGCCGCCGCACATCATCAGCACCGAGATCATCATCGCGTTGCGCCGGCCATAGCGGTCGGCGATGTGGCCGAACATCCAGCCGCCGACGGGCCGCATCAGGAAGCCGGCGGCGAAGATGCCGGCCGTATTCAGTAACTGGGTAGTGGGGTTCCCGGAGGGGAAAAAGGCCGAGGAAAAATACAGGGCACAGAAGGAGTAAATATAAAAGTCGAACCATTCGACCAGGTTGCCCGACGAGGCGCCGACGATCGCGAAGACGCGTTGGCGCGGTGTCAGTTCCTGGATTTTTTCTGTGGGGGTAAGTGTTTATGACATGCTGATCTGCTCCTGTAATGACACGATCGGCGACCCGTTGCGGTCGCCGGTCTGACATCGTACACAGGGCAGGCGCTTGGATGGCGCGCCTTTGGGAAGCACGCCGGCTGCCTTATTCGACCTTGGTCAGCTCGACCTCGAACAGCAGGCCCGCGTTCGGCGGGATCGGTCCGCGGCCGCTGCTGCCGTAGGCCAGGCTGGAAGGAATCTCCAAGGTGCGCTTGCCGCCCACGCGCATGCCGGCCAGGCCGCGGTCCCAGCCCGTGATGACGTCGCCCACGCCCAGCGTGAAGCTGACCGCGCCGGTCTCGAATCGGCTGCCCTTGTGGTCGGCGGCGCTGGCGCTGTAATACCAGCCGCTGTAGTTGACGCTGAGTTTCTTGCCATTGGTCGCCACGGCGCCGCTGCCGACGACGCTGTCGTTCACCACCAGCGTGGCCGGATTGCTGACGGGGATCGCCGGCGCGCTGTCGCCGCCACCTCCGCCGCCGCCGCAGGCGCTCAGGCTCAACAGGGCCGCACAGCAGGCGGCAAGCAGGGGAAATTTATAGGACATGGACAGGCTCACGCAGGTGGTGTTTAACAGAAGAAACACCGTACCTTACGTGAGGCATGCATACACAGTTGTCCGCTTTTTGTAGAGCTTTTGTAATCAGATCTCGACCTGGGTACCGAGCTCGATGACGCGATTCGGCGGGATCTGGTAATAGTCGGCCGCGGCCCGGGCGTTGCGCGACATGGTGGCAAACAGGTGTTCGCGCCACGGCGCCATGCCACGGCCCGGGGTCGAAATCACGGTCTGGCGCGCGATGAAGAAGGAGGTTTCCATCATCTCGAAAGGCAGGCCCAGCGCGGCGCACTGGCGCATGATGCCCGGGATGTCCGGCTCATCCTTGAAGCCGTAATGCACGTTCAACTGGAAACAGTTGTGGCCGAGTTCGACTACCTGCGCCTGCTCGGCGGGCGCCACCCAGGGTTCCTCACGAATATGCACGGTCAGGAATACGACCCGTTCGTGCAGCACCTTGTTGTGCGACAGGTTGTGCAGCAGCGCATGCGGCACGCCGTCGCTCTCGCCGCGCAGGAACATCGCGGTGCCGGGCACGCGCGTGGGCGGTCCGACGAACAGCGAGGACAGGAAGGCGTCGAGCGGGATCGCGTGCGCTTCCAGGTTCTCGAAGACCAGTTCGCGGCCGCGCTTCCAGGTCAGCATGCCGGTCAGCAGGATCGCGCCCAGCAGCAGCGGGAACCAGCCGCCGTGCAGTAATTTGAGGGTACTGGCCGAGAACAGGGCGATGTCCATCAGCATGAAGAAGCCGGTGGCGCCCAGGCACACGACCAGCGGCAGCTTCCAGCGGTAGCGCGTGACAAAAAAGGTCAGCAAGGTGGTGGCAAGCATGGTGGCGGTCACCGCGATGCCGTAGGCGCCGGCCAGGCGGTCGGAGGAGCCGAAGCCGATAACGGCGATCAGGACCACGGCCAGCTGGATCCAGGTTACGGCCGGAATATAGATCTGGCCGATCTCGCTTTCCGAGGTGTGCAGGATGCGCATGCGCGGCAGCAGGCCGAGCATGATCGCCTGCTTCGTCATCGAATAGGTGCCGGAAATCGTCGCCTGCGAGGCGATCACCGCCGCCATCGTCGACAGCACGACCAATGGATACACGCTCCAGGTGCCGAGCTGGTGGAAGAAGGGATTTTCAACGGCCGTCGGGTCGGTGATCAGCAGGCCGCCCTGGCCCAGGTAGTTCAGCGCCAGCGCCGGGAACACGATCATGAACCAGGCGACGCGGATCGGCTTCTTGCCGAAGTGGCCCATGTCGGCATACAGGGCTTCGGCGCCGGTCAGGGCCAGCACCACGGCGCCCAGGGCGACGAAGGCAATGAACTGGTTTTCCATGACGAAGCGCGCCGCATGCAGGGGATTTAAAGCCTGCAGGATCACCGGCGCTTTCGCGATGTTGATCACGCCCATGATCGCCAGTGCCGCAAACCAGACGATCATCACCGGTCCGAACCAGCGGCCGATGCCGGCGGTGCCGTGGCGCTGCAGGCTGTACAGGCCGACCAGCACGACCACCGCCAGCGGCACGACGTAATGCGACAGCGCCGGCGTCGCCACCTCCAGGCCCTCGATCGCGCCCAGCACGGAAATCGCCGGGGTGATCACGCTGTCGCCGTAGAACATGGTGGCGCCGAACACGCCCACCACCATCAGCGGATAGTGCCAGCGGGAGGAGCGGGTGACGGAATTCAGGGCCAGCGCCATCAGCGCCATGATCCCGCCCTCTCCGCGGTTGTCGGCGCGCAGCACCAGGGTCACGTATTTTAAAGAGACGATCAGGGTCAGTCCCCAGAAGATCAGGGAGACGATGCCGAGCAGGTTGGGAGTGGTCAGCGCGAGGCCGTGGGTGGGGTCGAAGATGGTCTTGAGGGTGTACAGCGGGCTGGTGCCGATATCGCCGTAGACGATGCCGACCGCAGCCAGCGTCATTGCCGCCAGGCCGCTTTTATTATTTTGCGACGTCAAGATTGCACCATATTGTTGTTCTGGTGCGGCGCACCATAAAATAACGACAAGAAAATTGCAAGCAGTATTCGCTACCGGGTCTGCGCTCCGGCACGCACGGTGGGTAGTATGGCAAGTGTGCCCGAAGGCGGCTCGGCCGGTCGCGCGTTAGCCTGTCATTCCGATGACGACTGGCAAAATGGGGGCCGCCGGCAAGCCCGCGTCAATTCGCCGATAATACTCGGCTGGCAACTCATCTCTTCCGTCCCTCATGCGTACCGGCATCCTTTCCGCCGCCCTGGCCTTCCTGTGCTGGGGTTTGTTCCCTTTGTATTTCCACGCCATCGGCGAAGTGCCGGCGCTGCAGATCCTCGCCAACCGCATGCTGTGGTCGCTTGCCTTCCTGCTGATCGTGCTGGCGCTGCGCCGGCAATGGCGCTGGCTCGAGCAGGTGCGGCAGCCGCGCGTGTTCTGGAGTTTCGTCGCCTCGGCCGTCCTGCTGGCCGGTAACTGGCTGCTGTATATCTGGGCCGTGAACAACGGCCACGTGATCGACGCCAGCCTGGGTTATTTTATTACGCCGCTGTTCAACATCATGCTGGGCTTCCTGGTCCTCAAGGAACGCCTGCGCCCCTTGCAGTGGGCCGTGATCGGCATCGCCGCCCTCGGCGTGGCCTGGCTGACCCTGCATGCGGGCAATGTGCCATGGATCGCGCTGGGGCTGGCTGCCACCTTCGGCGGTTATGGCTTGCTGCGCAAGACCGCGTCGCTGGGCGCGCTCGAGGGCCTGTCCTTCGAAACCATGGTGCTGTTCCCGGTCGCCGCCGTGTATGTCGGCTGGCTCACCCTGCACGGCGAGAACGCTTTTATTAATACCCCATCCGATACCACGCGCTGGCTGCTGGTGGCGGCCGGCCCGATCACGGCCATTCCGCTGCTGCTGTTCGCCAGCGGCGCCCGCAAGATTCCGCTGTCGATCCTTGGCCTGCTCCAATACCTGGGGCCGACCATCCAGTTCCTGCTCGGCGTGCTGCTGTTCAAGGAAGCGTTTACGAATGAGCGCCTGATCGGCTTTGCCCTGATCTGGAGCGCACTCATTCTGTTCGCCGGCGAAGGTTTATTCCAGCGCGGGCGCAGCGCGCCGGCAGCGAAAGTTTCGCGTTAGTTCACGTGGGGGCTGCCCCTAGGGGCGCTTCTATCGTATCCTTTGCACCTTGAATTTCTACAGACACAAAAATGGCTAATTACGTCTATACCATGAACCGCGTGGGCAAAATCGTCCCACCGAAACGGCAGATCTTGAAAGATATCTCGCTGTCCTTCTTCCCGGGCGCGAAGATCGGCGTGCTGGGCCTGAACGGCTCGGGCAAGTCCACGCTCCTGAAAATCATGGCCGGCATCGACACCGACATCCAGGGCGAAGCGCGCCCGATGCCGGGCCTGAACATCGGCTACCTGCCGCAGGAACCGCAGCTCGATCCCGAAAAAACCGTACGCCAGGAAGTCGAATCGGGTCTCGGCGAGGCCTTCGAGGCGCAAGCCAAGCTGGAAGCCGTGTACGCCGCCTACGCCGATGAAGACGCGGACTTCGATGCGCTGGCGAAAGAACAGGAACGCCTGGAATCGATCATCGCCGCGGCTGACGGCGGCAACCTGAACCTGCAAATGGAAATGGCGGCCGACGCGCTGCGCCTGCCGCCCTGGGACGCCAAGATCGGCGTGCTGTCCGGTGGCGAGAAGCGCCGCGTGGCGCTCTGCAAACTGCTGCTGAGCAAGCCCGACATGCTGCTGCTCGACGAACCGACCAACCACCTGGACGCCGAGTCCGTGGAATGGCTGGAACAGTTCCTGCTGCGCTTCCCGGGCACCGTGGTCGGCATCACCCACGACCGCTACTTCCTCGACAATGCCGCCGAATGGATCCTGGAATTGGACCGCGGCTCGGGCATCCCTTGGAAGGGCAATTATTCGTCCTGGCTCGACCAGAAGCAGGCACGCCTGAAACAGGAAGAAGCGACCGAGTCGGCACGCCAGAAAGCGCTGGCGAAAGAACTCGAATGGGCGCGCCAGAATCCGAAGGCCCGCCAAGCCAAGTCGAAAGCCCGCCTGGCGCGCTTCAACGAACTGTCCGAATTCGAATACCAGAAGCGCAACGAGACCCAGGAGATTTTCATTCCTGTGGCCGAGCGCCTGGGCAACGAAGTCATCGAGTTCAAGAACGTCAGTAAAGCCTTTGGCGACCGCCTGCTGATCGACAACCTGTCGTTCACCGTGCCGGCGGGTGCGATCGTCGGCATCATCGGCCCGAACGGCGCCGGCAAGTCGACCCTCTTTAAAATGATCGCCGGTAAGGAACAGCCGGACAGCGGCGAAGTCGTGATCGGCAAGACGGCCAAAGTGTCGCTGGTCGACCAGAGCCGTGACGAGCTGGCCAACAACAAGTCGGTGTTCGAGGACGTCACCGGCGGCGCCGACATGCTCAGCGTCGGCCGCTTCGAGATGCCGTCGCGCGCCTACCTGGGTCGTTTTAACTTTAAAGGCTCGGACCAGCAAAAGATCGTCGGCAACCTGTCGGGCGGCGAACGCGGCCGTCTGCACCTGGCGAAAACCCTGCTGCAGGGCGGCAACGTGCTGCTGCTGGACGAACCGTCGAACGACCTCGACGTGGAAACCCTGCGCGCGCTGGAAGACGCCCTGCTCGAGTTCGCCGGTAGCGTGATGGTGATCTCGCACGATCGCTGGTTCCTGGACCGTATCGCAACGCACATCCTGGCCTTCGAAGGCAACTCGCAAGTCACCTTCTTCGACGGTAACTACCAGGAATACGAAGCGGACAAGAAGAAGCGCCTGGGCGAAGAAGGCGCCAAGCCGAAGCGCATCCGCTACAAGCCACTGACGACCTGATCAGCGTTTCGAGCGACACGAGCCCGGCTTTGCCGGGCTTTTTTTTGCTCAAAATTTATGCGCGGAAATGGAATGCAGGCGACGAAAGACCGTGTGTAGAATCGATTGTTGATGAGGCCAATAGTTCCTGCCTCCCCTTTGCGCCAATCGACATGGCGACCAATATCGATTGGCACACTTTGCCCATGACAGACTACCGCGACAACCGGGTCCCCGGCGGGACCTTTTTCTTCACGGTTCGCCTGCTGGACCGTGGCAGCTCCCTATTGACGGACCACATCGCCGCCTTTGGCGACGCCATCCGCCAGGCACGCGTCCGTAAACCCTTCCATGTCGACGGCTGGGTGGTCTTGCCGGATCACGCCCATGCGATGTGGACCCTGCCGCCGGGCGATCACGATTGCTCGAGCCGCTGGCGCGCCGTGAAAATCGCCTTTTCCAAGGCCCTGCGTAAATCGCTCGCGGCTGCGCAGGCCGACGGCGCGATCTGGACCCGCCAGTACCAGGAATTCCGGGTCGCGGACGATGTGGAATATGCCTCGCTGATCGACTACATGCATACCAATCCCGTGCGCCATGGCCTGTGCGCCTGCGCCCACGACTGGCCCTGGTCCTCGGTCCACCGTTTTATCTCTGAAGGCTTGGCGGCACCCCAGCTGGAGGCAGCGCCTGTATTGCCGCCCTGGGCCATGCGCCGCGGCGGCGGCATAAGTGCGGTACCGGTCTGATGACTCGTGGGGTGGGGCATGCCAACACGATGCACGCGTCACGCGCGGGCATGCCCGCCCTACATCAGCAAAAGAAAAAGGGCCCGCAGGCCCTTTTTTCTTGTTACTTCAGCGCAGCAATTAGAACTGGTACTTGGCGCCGACGGTGAAGACGTCCGGCTTCGGACCGAAATCCTGCTTCTTGCCATAGCGCTCGTACTCGGTGAACACCGCGACTTGCGGGGTCACGTTGTACTGCATGCCGAGGGCACCGTAGCCGCCGTTGTCGCTGACCTTGCGGCTCACGCCGGGCGTGGCCGAATTCAACTCGTTACTGGTGTGAGCCACACCCAACTTGGCGTAGACCGAGGCCTTGTCGTTGAACGCATATTTTGCCTTGCCGGCGATATAGGCGCCGTAGCCTTCGGTCTCGGTGTTGACGTTGGCACCGTTCAGGACATAATTGCCGCCGGCCTTGCGGAAGTCGGTGTAGCCGGCTTCGACGCCGAAGGTGTCGTTCAGTTCGGCACCGCCGAAGATCTTGCCCGAGAACTTGTAGCCATCGTTATCGACCATGGTCGCGCCGTTGACGTTGTATTCGCGGTCGGCACCCGAGGCACCGATACCGACGTAAGGACGTGGGGTGATGGTGGTTTGGGCCTGAGCGGCGGTCATGGCGGCAGTACCTGCGAGCAGTGCAAAGATAAGCTTTTTCATACGTAAATCCTTTTCTTGAGTCTGTCTGGCTCGCCATTCATCATGAATCGCGATGTGTCCAAGATAGCATCATGAAAAGCGAACGTGCATGCGAATCTGGTAAGAACTGTAAGCAAATGTAAGATAACTGACCTATAGTTCAGTTATTTTTACGTTGAAATGCCGCGTAAAGCGAGCAAATTAAACGATGTACCTGAAGGTTAGATTCACCCGTTCTCCGAGGGGGCGAGCCGACTTGTTGATGCCGTGAACCCAGTGCCTCTGCAGTGGACCACTCATCAATAACAGGCTGCCATCGTCCAGATCGAGTTTTATCGTCTGTTTGTTGCGTTTATGCCGCAAAATAAAGCTGCGCGTGCTGCCGAAACTGAGCGAGGCGATGGCCGGCTCGGGTCCCAGTTCCGGTTCGTCGTCGCTGTGCATACCCATGCTGTCGCGCCCATTGCGGTAGCGGTTCAGCAGTACGCTGTTGAAGCGCCGTCCGCAGGCAGACTCGACCGCTGAGCGGATCGCAAGCAGCAGTTCCGTCCACGGCAAGGGTTCGAGGCGCAGGCTGGAATAGGTATAGCTGGCGTCTCCGTACCAGGCCGTCAGGCGCGGCTGCAGATGGCGCTTGCCGTAGACGACGATGCTTTCCTCGCGCCAGGGTGTCTCTTGCAGCAGGCGTGCGAAGACCTCGGCATTCGGCCAGGGCAGCGGCAATTGCTTCATCAGCGCCAGCGCGCCGTCTTCGATCGGAATCGGCACCAGGGTGGCGGGATTGTCGAACAGATCCATGGGACGTTTATGATGACGGGATGCCAAGAAGGAGAATTGTCGCATGAACAAACGTGAGTACCTCGGCGCAGCCCTGGCGAGCGGCGCCCTGCCCAGCATGGCCGAGGCTGCTGCCGCCAAACCCGCCGGACCGGTCCTGCTGACCATCAGCGGCAACGTCAAGCGTCCGAACCGCGGTCCGCTCGACCCGGCGCTGGACCAGATGATGGCCAAACATAAGCTCGCGTTCACGCAGGCGCACGCGCTCGACTTCGCGGCGCTGGCACGCTTGCCCGCCCGCACCATCCGGCCCACGCTGGAATACGACGGCAAGCCGCACGCCCTGCGCGGTCCGCTGCTGGCCGACGTGCTGGCCCAGGCCGGTGCGCCGGGCGGCATGGACACGCGTATCACCCTGCGCGCAGTCGACGGCTATGCCGCGGCGATCACGCTGCGCCAGGCACAAGCCCAGGGTTTTATCGTTGCCACCCACCTCGACGGCCAGCCAATGCCCCTCGGGGGACTGGGGCCGCTGTGGGCGGTCTACGACGCGGACAAGATTCCGGAGATGGCCGCACAGCCGCTGGCGGCACGCTTCGGCGCCTGTCCGTGGGCGCTGTACCACATCGAGGTGCAGGGGTAGGCGTACGCGCACGAGGCCAGGCAGGCCTCATGCGTGCGACGCAAGGAATAAGCAGGAAAGCGGAGAAGCGGGGAAACTCAGGCGTAGGCTTCGGCCATGCTCATCACGCGGGTCGTGACGGTGACGCCGTGGCTGCCGAACAGGCTGTCGAGGGCGGCCAGGTTGGCGCTGCACTCTTCGGCCTTCCAGCCTTTGAACAGGTCGGTGCCGTCTTTCTCGAAATGCAGGTCGAGCACGCGGCCGCCGTCGCGGTGCGTGTAGTTCTTCTGGTACGTGCCTTTAAAACCGAGCTCGGCCAGTGCGGCGAGCACGGCTGCGGGCGGATTGTCGGGATCGGTCGCCAGATACACACCAAAGGTTTTACCCGGCGGCTTGGCGGCGACGTCGACTTCATAAATGCCCGGCGCCTTCATTGCCGCGGTGCTTTTCAAAAACAGCATGTTGCCTCCTACGCATCGAATCGGCCGGGCGCGACGCGCACCAGTCACCGACATGACGGATTCAACAGCAAAGCTTATTGCCGTTTGGGAACTTTGTCGATTCCTGAATGCAAAATTTTTGCTCTAGTGGATCATTAAGCCAACGGCCGTGCCGCCAATTAACAACGCACTTGCCACCATGCCAAGTACAAAGCCGATTTCGCGCTTGGCCGGATCACGGTAATAGCCGAGCGCGTAGGCGATGCGGCCGGCGCACCACAGCAAGCCACCCGCTGCCGCCCAGGCATCGCCCAGGTAAAGCGCGCACAGCCACAGAGGCACGATCACGATCGGCAGCTGCTCGAGCGTATTCGTCTGCACCCGCTGCGCGCTCTGGAAGGCGGTGGGCCCATCCATCGAGGGCGCGGGCACCTTGTACTTGACGCGCGCATAGCCGGCCATGACGCCGGTCCAGAAGTACACCCCGAGAACGGCCAGCGTGGCCCAGGCGGTCAACAGCATCGATAGTCCTTATGTAAAAAGCAGAGATTTACGCCTCGCCGCGGCGCTTGCGTTCGGCCAGCGTTCTGGTCGCCTCGACTAGGGCCGCGTACAGCGCGCCGGTGGGCGCATCCCAGTCCTGCAGCGCCGCCTGCTGGCGCGCGACAGTCTCCATGTCGCCGCGTGCGACCGGCCCGCTCAGCGCCGCCGGGGCGCCGAGGCGGAACACGTTCGCCAGGGTTTCGCTGGCCAGCGGACGCGCCAGCTCGCGCGCCACCTCGGGCGGTACGCCGGCGGCGGCATAGGCGCGCAACGCGGCGTCGAGCACCGTCACCAGGTAGTTGGCGGCGAACACCGAGGCGGCGTGATACACCGTCTTGGCGGCGGGGTCGATCGTGACCAGGCGCGCCTTGATCCCTTCGAAGGCGGGCACGAGCGACGCCAGCGCCTCCTCGTCACCTTCGACGCCGCACCAGGTACCCTCAAAAGCGGCAGCGACGGCAACAGGGTCGGCGAAGCTGCGCACCGGGTGCACGCTCGCCACCCGCGCGCCGGCCTGGCGTGCGGCTGCCAGTTCGCCAGACGCCTTGGCGCCGCTGCAATGGAACACGATCGCGCCCTTCAGCAGACCGGTGGCCGCCAGCGCCGCGCAGGCGGGGCCGATCTGGTCGTCGCCGACGGCCAGCATCCAGACCGCGGCCGGGCGCAGCTCGGACACTTGCGCCAGCACGCGGCCGGCGCCAATGAAGGCGACGGCGTCCTCGGCGCTCGCATGCGAGCGGGTCAGCACATCCTGGATGGCGAACACCGCGTGCGCATGAAACAGGCGTCCGAGCGTGCGCCCGACGTGGCCGGCGCCGACGATGTTCAGCGTCAGGGTCATCGGAATCCGGCCATCAGAAGCCGGCACCGGGCTGGCTCAGGTAGTGCAGTTCGTCGGCGGTGGAGGCGCGGCCGAGGATGGGATTACGGTGCGGGAAGCGGCCGAAACGCGCGATCACGCCGCGGTGGCGGTGTGCGTAGTCGAGCATCTCCGTAAAACCTTCGTGCTCGCTCGCCAGGCGCGCGAACAGGTCCACGGCGCATTGCTGCATGCGCGCGTCTTCCGCGTGCTCGTAGGGCATGTAAACAAAAGCGCGCTGGAAGGGCGGCAGTTCATGGTCGGCACCGCTGTCGACCAGGGACTGGGCGGCGCTCAGGGCCAGGATGTCGCCGCTAAAGGATTCCGGCGTGTCGCGGTAGGCGTTGCGGGTGAACTGGTCGAGCACCAGGATGCGCGCCAGCGTGCCTTGCGGCCCCAGCTCCAGATCCCATTCGCGCAGGCCGCCGGCTACCGCCTGGGCGATCAGGCTGCCGAAGCGGGCGCGGATCTGCGCATCGAACACCGGATCCTTGCGAAACCACTCGGGGCGCGCCTGGCCGTAGCCGGGATCGGTTGGCGGCAGGAACCAGAAATCGAGAACATCTTGAGCATGCATTGAATTAACCCCAGTCTTGTTTTAATTCTCATTTTAATTGCGGGCGTGCGACAGTTGAAAACCTTCGACGCCTTCGGACGCCGCCAGTTCGGCGGCCAGTTCGGTGAGCGTGGCGCGGTTGTGGCGAGAAAGGGCCACGGCGACGAAGCGCCATTCCTGACGGCCATTGCTGCTCGAGATCGTCAGCGAGCTGCCGGCGATCTGGTAGCCGCGTTCGAGCGCCGCTTCGCGCAGCGCATCCTCGCGCGGCAGGAAGGCTTCGCGAAAGCGCAGCGTCACCGCCACCGCGCGCCGAGAAGGTAAAAACGCCTCGACGCGGTTCAAGTAAATCATGATCATGGCCGAGAAGAAGGCCAAGCCCATCGCCGCCAAATAAAAGCCGACGCCGACCAGGATGCCGATCACGGACGAGCTCCAGATCGAGGCCGCGGTGGTCAAGCCGCTGATATTAAAGCCTTCGCGCATGATGACGCCGGCGCCGAGGAAACCGATGCCGGTCACCACGCCCTGCATCACCCGGGTCGGGTCGACCGTGCCGATGGCGCCGGTCTGGCCGCCGTACCACATTTCCGGATAGCCGCTGACGATGGTCAGCGCGCAGGACGCCATACAGACCAGGCCGTAGGTGCGCATGCCGGCCGCGCGGCCATGGTAGGAACGTTCGTAGCCGACCAGCAGGCCGAGCAGCAGCGCGCCCGCCAGGTGCAGCAAGATCACCGCATTGGTCGCGATCTCGGTCGGCGACCAATACGGGGACAGGAAATCGACTTGCGTCATGGACGAGTGGCGGCAGCGCCGCTCAGGGCTTCTTGCGGACCAGCTGTTTTTCGAACGCGATGTCGTTCTTGGTCATGCGCTTGACTTCCTGCGGCCCCAGCCCGTTCACGAACTGGACGAAGTCGTCCAGTTCCAGCGGCTCGCACAGCGGCGGCGAACCCGGCATCTCCGACAGGTAGAAGCCGCCGCTGGCGGTACGGGCCATCGAATAGCCGGTATGGCCGGTGCGGCGTTTCAGGCGCTCGACGGCGGCGCTGGCGCGGGTAGAACGGGCGGAAACCATTTACAGGGCCCTCGTGCGCAGTTCCAGCCACTCGCGCGCGGTGCCCGACACATGCGGCGACAGGCGTGCGCGGACCTGGGCGTGGTAATCGTTGAGCCAGGCCTTCTCGTGCGGCTGCAGCAAGTCCAGATCCAGGCAGCGGGTGTCGATCGGGCACAGGGTCAGCGTCTCGAAGCGCAGGAACTCGCCGAACTCTCCCGCCCCGGCCGGCACGTTCAGCACCAGGTTCTCGATGCGAATGCCCCACCGACCCGGTTTATAGATGCCTGGCTCGATCGAGGTGATCATGCCCGGCTCCATCGCCGTGTGCGGATCGGGGGCAGCGGACGGCGAAATCACCTGCGGGCCTTCGTGCACGTTCATGAAGTAGCCGACGCCGTGTCCGGTGCCATGGCCGTAGTCGACGCCGGCGGCCCAGATCGGCGCACGCGCGATCGCGTCCAGCATCGGGCCCTTGGTCCCGCGCGGGAACTGGGTGCTGGACAAGGCCATCATCCCTTTCAGCACCAGCGTAAAATCGCGGCGGTGGTCGGCCGTGATCTGCCCGACCGGGACCACGCGCGTGATGTCGGTGGTGCCGCCTAGGTACTGGCCGCCCGAATCGATCAGCAGCAGGCCGTCGCCTTCGATGACGGCGTGCGAGGCGGGGGTCGCGCGGTAATGCATGATCGCGCCGTTGGCATTGAAACCGGCAATGGTGCCGAAACTCGGGCTGACGAAGCCGGGGCGGCGCGCACGCGCGGCCGTGATCTGCTCGTCGATCGTCAGTTCCGTCAGCGGTGCGCGCTGCGGGTCGGCCAGGGTGGCCTCCAGCCAGGTGAAGAATTCGCACAGGGCTGCGCCGTCCTGCTCCATGGTGGCGCGCACGTGCGCGGCCTCCGCGTCCGTCTTGCGCGACTTGGCAAAGGTGGTCGGGTTGATCGCCTCGACCACTTTTACGTTTTCGGCCACGGCCTGGCGCATGCCGGCCGTGACGCGGCGCGGGTCGAGCAGCAGGGTGCTGCCCGCAGGCAGGGCCGCCAGCGCGGCGGCGGCGTCATCGTAGGACGCCAGGCGCACGCCATCCTCGCGCAGGCGCGCCTGCAGTTCCGTGGAGGCCTTGCCTTCGGCGACGAACAGGGTCGCGCCCTCCCCCTCCACCAGTGCGTGGGCAACGAACACCGGATTGAAAGGGACGTCGGCGCCGCGCAGGTTGAACAGGTAGGCGATGTCGTCCAGCGTCGAGAGGAAATGGCGTTCGGCACCCGGCGCCTTCATCGCGGCGCGGGTCGCGGCCAGCTTGGCGGCGCGCGCCATGGTCGCGTGCGGGGCCACGTGTTCGTATAGAGCGTCCGTCGGCAGGCTCGGGCGCTCGCTCCAGATCTCGTCCAGCAGGTCGAGGTCGGTACGGAGGGTGACGCCGCGCGCCGTCAAGGCATCGCGCAGGAGGCGCTCGACGGCCAGGCCAAGCACGCGGGCGTCGACCGCCACCGTCTGGCCGGGCTGCATCGTGGCGGCCAGCCAGTCGATGTGCAGCAGGCTGGCGCCCGACGGGATTTTCATCAGCGCGATCTCGCTGCCGGCCAGTTCGGTCTCGGCCTGCGTCCAGTAGCGGCCATCGGTCCAGACGCCGGCGAAATCGGCGGTGGCGATGAAGGTGCCGACCGAGCCGGTAAAACCGGACATCCATTCGCGGCCCTGCCAGCGGCGCGGCAGGTATTCGGACAGGTGGGGATCGCTCGACGGGACGATGTAGGCGTCGATGCCGTGGCGGGCCATGGCGGCGCGCAGCGCCTGCAGGCGGCCGGCGCGGGGGGAGGTATTGGTTGGAGTAGACATGGTTCTTATCATACCCCTAACGCTAGCGAAATCTAAACATCGAACGCGAGCCGGGAACGGTGACGTAGGGTGGGCATGCCCACGCATACGTGCGGTTGAATACCGTAACGCTCGAGGAAATCCAACACGTGCACCGTAGTGCTCCGCATGAGATTTCGATTCGCATGCGTGCGTACGCGTGGGCATGCCCGCCCTACGGTACGCCGCCGATAGTAGTTCTGTTCACGCCTGAAATTCGCGTAGTCCCTCGACGTTCAATACCCGGATCCCGCCGTAATCGAGCCTGACCAGCCCCGCCTTCTCGAGCAGCTGCAGGGCGCCATTCACGCGCTGGCGCGAGGCGCCCGACAAATAGCCGATCTCTTCCTGCGACAGCCCGACCAGCGGCTCGACGCCCGGATACAGGTGGGCATTGAACATCGCCGCCAGGCAGCGCGCGACGCGGGTGTCGACGTCGAGCATGCGGTCGGTCTCGACCTGGCCGATGAACTGGCCCAGGCGCTCGTTGAGCTGCATGAGCAGGAAACGATTGAAGGGCAGGCTGCCCTCGAGCAGCCACTCGAAGGTGGCGCGCGGCATGCGGGCCACGCGGGTGTCGCGCAGCGCCATCACGTCGTACTTGCGGACCGCATCTTTTAACAGGGACCCTTCGCCGAACCAGCCGCCGGCGGTCACGCCCGTAAAGGTCACGCTCTTCCCGGACGGGGAGAAGTTGTTGATTTTGACCAGGCCCTCGATGATGCCGACCCAGTTTTCCAGCGCTTCTCCCTTGCGGCAGACAAAGCCGCCTTTCGGCACGAACTGCTCGAAACAGTCGGCCTCGACCCGCGCCATCTCTTCACGGCTCAGCACGCGTCCCCAGATGGTGGCGCGCAAGTGTTCCAGCAGGGTCTGTGTCGGCATGGTGAATTGTGCAACGCGTCATCGAAAGTCGGCCAATTGTCATTCAGATGACAACTTATTAGGCAAACGCCAAGTACTATCTTCACATAAAACTCGCCGGCAACAAACTTTGACCGAGCAGTACCAAAATCAGGAGACAGCGATGGAGACATCGGAGAGCTTGCCTTTGCAGACTTTTCCG
>Ga0308160_10003202_pt1 | contig 18694 bp, 23 predicted proteins | sample PhyFR1_FD_201036 | JGI IMG/M metagenome (GOLD analysis project Ga0308160, IMG submission 201036) | Phyllosphere microbial communities from UC Gill Tract Community Farm, Albany, California, United States - DLSLF.R1 | ecosystem: Host-associated > Plants > Phyllosphere > Unclassified | place: USA...
CCAGGTCGGTCTTGTTAATCACCAGCAGGTCCGAGCGCGTGATGCCCGGCCCGCCCTTGCGCGGAATCTTTTCGCCGCCGGCCACATCGATCACGTAGATCGTCAGGTCCGACAGCTCGGGGCTGAACGTGGCCGCCAGGTTGTCGCCGCCGGACTCGATCAGGATCAGGTCCAGCTGCGGGAAGTCGGCGCTCATGCGCGCGATCGCTTCCAGGTTGATCGAGGCATCCTCGCGAATCGCCGTGTGCGGGCAGCCGCCGGTCTCCACGCCCATCAGGCGCTCGGCCGGCAGGGCATCGGCGCGCAGCAGGATCTCCATGTCCTCGCGCGTGTAGATGTCGTTGGTGATGACCGCCATCTCATACTGTTCGCGCATCGCCTTGCACAGCATTTCGCACAGGGCCGTCTTGCCGGATCCGACCGGTCCGCCGATCCCGACGCGCAGCAGGTTTTTTTCCATGTTGATGTCCTCGTTCAAGACCGGTACAGGCGGCTGTACTGCACTTCATGCCGCATCGACAGCAGGGCAAAGCCCGGCGCCCAGTTCGACAGCGCGGCGTCCGGCATCTCCTGCGCCTGGCGCGCCACCGCATCGACCATGGCGCCCAGCGCCAACAGCATCTTCTGGCCCGCCACCTGGCCCAGCGGCACCGTCTTCACACAGACCAGCACCGCGTTCTCGGCCCAAGCGAACACAGAGCCGAGCAGGGCGGCGGACGGCGGCACATCGAGCGCGGCGGCAGCGCAGGCGTAGGCCGCCGGCAGCGACAGCCCGGCCGCATCGAGCAGCTGCACCAGGGCAGGGTCGGCATCCGGCTGCGCTTCCAGTAGCGCGACCAGCAGCTGGCGCAGCGAATAGCCCATCTGCAGGGTCTCGGCGCGCAGCTCGGCCGTGTCGCGCGCCGCCAGCCAGCGCTCACTCCAGTACAGCGCCGCGTCGACGTCGCGGGCGGCAAAGGCGCACAGCAACCGCCACTGCAGCGGCGCGTCGAACCGCCCGACCACCTCGACCAGCTGCGCCGCGATCCAGCGCTGGGCACCCGCCGCATCGCGTACCAAGCCCTCGTCGATGGCGCTTTCCAGTCCCTGCGAATAGCTGTAGGCGCCGATCGGCAGCGAGGGACTGGCCAGCTGCAGCAGGCGCAAGAGGGAGGCGCCGGCGATCATGGCAAGTCCGAAGGCCGGTGGATCTTCTGGCGCAGCGGCACCGGCGCCAGCGGATGCGACTCGCCATGGTGCCCGCCGCCATACGCGCCGGCCTCCGGCTCGAAAGCAGCCTGTTCTTCGGTCACCTGCGCACCCAGCCCAAGCAGCATCTCGCGCAGCACGGCATCGGCGCGGATGCGCAGCCAGCCCTGGCCGACTTCGGTCTGGGTGTGGCGGTTCCCAAGATGAAAAGCGCAGCGCAGCAGGCCGTTCTCCTGCCCGTGCTCGATGCGGTAGACGGCTTCCAGCTCGGCCACCACGCGCACCACGCGTGCCCCCTCGCCCTGCAGCAGGTCGCCGCCGCGCAGCACCGTCCCACGCGGACGCAGCACGGCCACTTCTTCGCCGCTCTTCAATGCCGCGCGCAGCCGGCTTTTCTCGCGCAGGTGGAAGGGCAGGACCAGTTCGCCGTCCACCGGCGCCGGTCCATCGATCCTGGTGTGCAGGGTGAGCATCGTCGGCCTCTCAGAACAGGAAGTAACGCTGCGCCAGCGGCAGCTCGCGCGCCGGTTCGCAGGTGAGCAGCACGCCGTCGGCGCGCACCTCATAGGTTTCGGGATCGACCTGCATGTGCGGCGTGGCGTCGTTGTGGACCATGTCTGCCTTACGCAAGCCGCGCATGCCGCGCGCCACGATCAGCGGTTTCGCCAGGCCCAGGCGTGCACCAATGTCCGCATCGAACGCCGCCTGCGAAACGAAGGTGAAACAGGATTTGGACAGCGCCCGCCCGAAGGCGCCGAACATCGGCCGCGCATGCACCGGCTGCGGCGTTGGAATCGACGCATTCGGGTCGCCCATCTGGGCCGCCGCGATCATCCCGCCCTTCAGGATCATTGATGGCTTCACGCCGAAAAAGGCCGGCTTCCACAGCACCAGGTCGGCGATCTTGCCCGCCTCAATCGAACCCACCGCATGCGCGATGCCGTGCGTGATGGCGGGGTTGATCGTGTACTTGGCGATGTAGCGCTTGACGCGCGCATTGTCGTGGCGCTCGGTATCGCCTGGCAGGGCGCCGCGCTGCAGCTTCATCTTGTGCGCGGTCTGCCAGGTGCGCAGGATGACTTCGCCCACGCGCCCCATGGCCTGCGAGTCCGACGACATCATCGAGATCGCGCCCAGGTCGTGCAGGATGTCCTCGGCAGCGATGGTCTCGCGCCGGATACGCGACTCGGCAAACGCGATATCCTCGGCAATCGAGGCGTCCAGGTGATGGCAGACCATCAGCATGTCGAGGTGCTCGTCGAGCGTGTTGACGGTGTAGGGCCGGGTCGGATTGGTGGACGAAGGCAGGACATTCGCCTGGCCGACGGCGGCGATGATGTCCGGCGCATGCCCACCGCCCGCGCCTTCAGTGTGGAAGGTGTGGATGGTGCGCCCCTTGAAGGCAGCCAGCGTATGCTCCAGGAAGCCCGCCTCGTTCAGGGTGTCGCTGTGGATCGCCACCTGGATGTCCATGCGTTCCGCCACGCTCAAACAGGTATCGATGGCAGCCGGCGTCGTGCCCCAGTCCTCGTGCAATTTGAGGCCGATGACGCCCGCCTGCACCTGTTCCACGAGCGGCTCCGGCTGGCTCGCATTGCCCTTGCCGAAGAAGCCCAGGTTCATCGGGAAGGCCTCGGCCGCCTGCAGCATCGAATGGATGTGCCAGGGCCCCGGCGTGCAAGTGGTGGCCGCCGTACCCACCGCCGGCCCGGTGCCGCCGCCCAGCATCGTCGTCATGCCGCTCATGAGCGCTTCTTCGATTTGCTGCGGGCAGATGAAGTGGATATGGCTGTCGATGCCGCCGGCCGTAACGATCATGCCTTCGCCGGCGATGATCTCGGTGGCCGCGCCGATCACGATCGTCACGCCGGACTGGATGTCCGGGTTGCCGGCCTTGCCGATGGCCGCGATCATGCCGTCCTTGATGCCGATGTCGGCCTTCACGATGCCCCAGTGGTCGACGATCACCGCATTCGTGATCACCGTGTCCGCCACCTGCGCGTGCACGCGCTGCGACTGGCCCATGCCGTCGCGGATCACCTTGCCGCCGCCGAACTTCACCTCTTCGCCGTAGATGGCATAGTCACGCTCGATCTCGATCACCAGGCTGGTGTCGGCCAGGCGCAGGCGGTCGCCCGTGGTCGGGCCGTACATCTCGGCATAGGCCTGGCGCCCGATGCGGCTCATGGCGCCTGCTCCAGCAAGGGCCCGGACACCAGCGCATTGAACCCGTGGACGATGCGGTCGCCGCCCAAGGCAATCAAGGTCACCGTGCGCGCCTGGCCCGGCTCGAAGCGCACCGCGGTGCCGGCCGGGATATCCAGGCGCATGCCGTAGGCCAGCCGGCGTTCGAACTGCAGCGCCGGATTGGTTTCAAAGAAGTGGTAGTGCGAGCCGACCTGGATCGGCCGGTCGCCGCCATTCGCCACCTCGACCACGACGGTGGCGCGGCCCGCGTTCAGTTCGATCTCGCCGTCCTCGACCAGCAGTTCACCGGGAATCATGGGTCTCTCCTAGACGATGGGCTGGTGCACGGTGACGAGCTTGCTGCCGTCGGGGAAAGTCGCTTCGACCTGCACGTCGGGGATCATTTCGGGCACGCCCTCCATCACCTCGTCGCGCGCGAGAATGCGCGTGCCTTCGCTCATCAACTCGGCCACCGTCTTGCCGTCGCGCGCCCCTTCCATGATCGCGGCCGAGATATAGGCCACGGCTTCCGGATAGTTCAGCTTCAGCCCGCGGCCCTTGCGGCGCTCGGCCAGCAGGGCAGCGGTGAAGATCAGCAACTTGTCTTTTTCGCGCGGGGTGAGTTCCATGCTGTCCTTTCAGGTATGCCACAGGCGTGGGATGACGGCCTCGCGCTGCATCAGCACCGGCCGCAGGCGGCGCCAGGCAGCCACCATCACGGCGCGCGCCGCCTCGCTTGATCGGCCGAGATGGCGCACCACCACCATCTGCGGCAGCTGGGTCACGCCGCTGCGTCCAGTCACGCCGATCTCCTCGCGCAGCTGGCGTAGCTGGCTGGCGTCGAGCGTGACGCCGCAGGCGATGAAGGTGGCGCAGACGGTGTGGCCATCCAGGCCGAAGGGGCTGTGCATGCCGGGGCCGGCACCGTCGATTTCCCCCTGCTCGTGCCAGACCAGCTTCCCTTCGCGCCGGATGCGCGTGGTTTGTTGGATGCGGCCGCTATCGAAGGTCTCGCCGGAAGCGGTGCGCCCGAAGCACAGCACTTCTGTGCCGATGTAGCGCGCGTTCGCCGCGAGGCTGACTTCATGCGTCATCTCGACCTCGGCGTCGCGGTAGAACAGGGTTTCCTGCGGCAGCCATTCGAGCGCTGCGCCTTCCCCCACATCGAGGCGCACGTCCTGGATTGAGGCGCGCCCATTCGCGCGATACCACTTGCCGGCGCCGGGCGTGGTGAGCAGGGCGTGGGCGCCGGCGCCGGCCATGACGCCGATATCGAGCGCATCGCCGCCGACCACGCCGCCGGGCGGATGCACGATCACGGCATGGCACACGCGCGCGCCTTCCGGATGCAGCGGCTTTTGCACGCGCAGCGGTCCGCTGTGGCGGCGTTCGGCCAGGATCGTACCGCCCGCACGCTGCACGAAGCCCAGGCGCAGGCGCGCCTCCCAGCGGGTGCGTGAGTCAAGCGAGAGGGAAGGCAGGGCCAGGCGGTCGTTCATTGCCGATAGGTCAGCAAGAAGCGTGCCGCGCGTGAAAGCGTTCGTCAGGAAGGAAAAGCATGCGCGCGCTGCCCGGAATTGGTGCAGGCTGTCCGCCGCGTGTGCACGGCGCGTGAAGATGGTGCTGGGGCGGTGTTGTCGGCCGCCCCGGATCGGCTAGCGGAGAGGGATGTCAGTTCGCCGTGTTCAGCACCGATTCCGGCAACTCAAGCGCGCTCAGCTGCCAGCTCCAGAGACCGGTGCGCTTCAGGATGAACTTGCCCGCGTCCTGCTGCGACGTCGAGATCGCCACCTTGCTCCAGCCGCGGTAATCGACCGAATAATCGCTGGTTTCCTTCGCAGCATCCTCGTTCGCTTGCGGCGCCGGACGGGCGCCGGGCTTGACCTTGCCGGCCTCCATCATCGCCATCACGCCCGCAGGCGACACGGCGGCATCGACCAGCTGGTTGACCAGGGCAGCGCCCATCATCTGCCCCATGGCGGCGATGGGATTATTGGCCATCTCGGCCGATTCGATGTGCTTGTTCATCATCGTCATCATCTGCCCCTTGAAGCTCTCGCGCAGGGCAGGGAAGTCAATATGTTCGGACAAGCCGTCGGCGTCTTTCTCGGCGATGGCAGTCTTCATCTGATGCAGGGTCCAGTAGGGGCTGGCATAGCTGCTGAGGGCGAGAAGGGCAGCAGCGACGGCAACGGCGGCAAGGGCACGGGTCTTTTTCATGGGGCGATGGTTGAAGTGAAGTCGGAGCGAGTATATCTGTTAAGAAATACCCAAGGCTCACACAAAATTGCACGAACAAAGGCGCCCGAAAAAGCAAAAAGCCCAACCGTGAGGCTGGGCTTTTTGTTTTTGCTTCTTACTTGCTACTGATGTCTGGTGCCGGCTGCCGGTTTCGAACTGGCCACCTGATGATTACAAATCAACTGCTCTACCAAATGAGCTAAGCCGGCGTAATCTGTACGGCTGGGATTATACCGCTATTTAATCCGCGTCAACGTTGGGCGGCCGCCTTTTTTCGGGGGCTCGTCGCCACCGTTGTCGGGGGCAGGTGGCGCTTCCTGGGCAGTGTCCGGGCTGCTGTCGGGCACCGCCGACAGGGCAGGTGCAGTCGCTGGAGCAGGGGCAGATGCGTCCGTTTCCGGCGCCGGCATCTCGGCCGCCGTCGTGCTCACATCGAAGGCCATGCCCTGGCCATTCTCGTTGGCATAGATCGCCAGCACATTCTGCACCGGCACGTAAATCTCGCGCGACACGCCGGCGAAGCGGGCGCGGAAGTGGACTGCATCGTTGTCCATCTTCAGGCTGGAGGTGGCGCCGTAGCTGATGTTGAGAATGATCTCGCCCTTGCGCACGTATTCCATCGGAACCGTGGTGGCCGCGTCGACCTTCACCGCAAGATAAGGCGTGAAACCGCTGTCGGTGCACCATTCGTAGATGGCGCGCAGCAAATAAGGCTTGGTAGAGATGTCAGGCATGTGCAATGAAATCAGTTTGTCCGCAGAAAGCGTGGACCTGGCGCCGGAGAAAACTTACCCGGCGCGCATACGCGAAGCGCCAGTCTACTGCGATTCGCCAAACGGCGTCGCAGGCTGGCGCTTCGAACAGCCAGGCAAGACGCGCTCACCCAGCCAGACCGTATTAACGGCGCATCACCTTTTCCGAAGGCGTCAGCGCTTCGATGTAGGCAGGACGCGAGAAGATGCGCTCGGCGTACTTCATCAGCGGGGCCGCGGTCTTCGACAGTTCGATACCGTAGTGGTCCAGGCGCCACAGCAGCGGTGCGATGGCCACGTCGAGCATCGAGAACTCGTCGCCCAGCATGTACTTGTTCTTCAGGAACAGCGGGGCCAGCGTGGTCAGGCGGTCGCGGATTTCCGCGCGTGCCTTGTCGTGGGCCTTTTCGTTCGTCTTGTTGCGGTCGCTTTCCAGGACGTGCACGTGGACGAACAGCTCTTTCTCGAAGTTGAACAGCATCAGGCGGGCACGGGCGCGCATCAGCGGGTCGGCCGGCATCAGCTGCGGATGCGGGAAGCGCTCGTCGATGTACTCGTTGATGATGTTCGATTCGTACAGGATCAGTTCGCGCTCGACCAGGATCGGGACCTGGCCGTACGGGTTCATCGTCGAAATGTCTTCCGGTTTGTTGAACAGGTCGACGTCGCGCACCTCGAAGTCCATGCCCTTTTCGAACAGGACCAGGCGGCAGCGTTGGGAGAACGGGCACGTGGTGCCGGAGTAGAGAACCATCATGGTTTGTCGTTCCTTAAGACACAAAGGGGTGAAGCGCCAAGCGACTCACCCCGAAAAATGATTGCCCGTATTATAGCCAAGCGGGCAATGAAAACGAATTTACTTCACATCTTTCCAGTACGACTCGTTCAAGCGCCAGGCCAGGAACGCGAAAATCGACAGGAAAATCAACACGATAACACCCAGTTTCTTGCGGGTTCCTTGCGCTGGCTCAGCCATCCAGCTCAGGTATGCAACCAGGTCAGCCGTCGCGGTGTCGAACTCGGTAGCAGTCATGGTGCCAGGCGCCGCCTGGTTCCAGCCGACGAACCGATGCACGGTCTTGCCGGCCTCGTGTGGATCCGGCGCCTCTTCCATTTTTGGCGTGCGGATGCCCTGCAACTGCCACATTGCGTGGGGCATGGCCACGTTCGGCACCACCATGTTGTTCCAGCCGGTCGGGCGGGCGTCGTCCTTGTAGAAGGTGCGCAGGTAGGTGTACAGGTAATCGGCGCCGCTGCCGGCCGGCGAGGCCTTGGCACGCGCGATCACCGACAAATCCGGCGGCACCGCGCCGAACCAGGCCTTGGCATCGGCCGGGCGCATGGCCGTCGTCATCATCTCGCCGACTTTGTCGGCTGAGAACAACAGATTGTTGCGGATCTGGTCGTCCGACAGGTCCAGATCGCGCAGGCGGTTATAGCGCATGGCGCTGGCCGAGTGGCAGTTCAGGCAATGGTTGACGAACAATTTGGCGCCGTTTTGCAGCGAGGCCATGTCGCTGCGTTCCGGTGCGCGGTCGAGCGGGAAGCCGCCCTCGGCCGCGAAAACCAGTCCCGGCACCAGGGCCAGGACCGCGATCAGTTTCTTCGTGAAGTTCATGGTTGTCCTTTATCCGGTGGCAATCAGTGCGGCGTGAAGGTCAGGCGCGTCGGCACCGGCTTGAAGCGGCCGGCGGCGCTCCACCATGGCATCAGGAGGAAGAAGCTGAAGTACAGCAGGGTGCACACTTGCGAAATGATCGTGTACGCCGGGGTCGGCAGCTGGGTGCCCAGGTAGCCAAGGGCCACAAAGGAGAGGCCGAACACGGCGTACACCCACTTGTGCCAGTCCGGGCGGTAGCGGATCGATTTCACCGGCGAGTGGTCGAGCCATGGCAGGGCGCCAATGATCACCACCGACGAGCCGAACAGCACCACGCCCCAGAATTTCGCTTCCAGCACCTGCGGCAGCATGCCGATGATCAGGAGCAACGCAACCGCGGCAACGATGACCTTGGTGCGGAAAGCCAGGCGCGACTTCAGCCAGATGAAGATCACGTACAGGGCAATCGCCGCCATCAGCACGTACATGAAGTCGGCCGTGGTGGCGCGCAGCACCGAGTAGAACGGCGTGAAGTACCAGGTCGGCGCGATGTGCGCCGGCGTCTTCATCGAGTCGGCCGGGATAAAGTTGTTGTACTCCAGGAAGTAGCCACCCATCTCAGGCGCAAAGAACACGATCGCCGAGAAAATCAGCAGGAACACCGAAACGCCGAAGAAGTCCTTCGTCGAGTAGTAAGGATGCGACGGAATCGCGTCGACCGGATGGCCGTCCGGGCCGATGTTGTCCTTGATCTCGATGCCGTCCGGGTTCGACGAGCCGACTTCGTGCAGCGCAATCAGGTGGGCTGCCACCAGGCCCAGCAGCACCAGCGGCAGGGCGATCACGTGGAAGGCGAAGAAGCGGTTCAGGGTCGCATCCGACACCACATAGTCGCCGCGGATCCACAGCGACAGATCCGGGCCGATCACGGGAATCGCGCCGAACAGGTTGACGATCACCTGGGCGCCCCAGTACGACATCTGCCCCCATGGCAGCAGGTAGCCGAAGAAAGCCTCGGCCATCAGGCACAGGAAAATCGCGAAACCGAAGAGCCAGATCAACTCGCGCGGCTTGCGGTAGGAACCGTAGATCAGCCCCCGGGTCATATGCAGGTAGACGACGATGAAGAACATCGAGGCGCCGGTCGAGTGCATGTAGCGCACCAGCCAGCCCCAAGGCACTTCACGCATGATGTATTCGACGCTGCCGAAAGCCAGGTTGGCATCCGGCTTGTAGTGCATCGTCAGGAAGATGCCGGTCACGATCTGCATCACCAGGATCAGCATCGCCAGCGAGCCGAAGATGTACCAGAAGTTGAAGTTTTTCGGGGCGTAGTACTTGCCCCATTGGTCATTCCAGAGTTTCGACAGCGGGAAGCGGTCGTCGACCCAGGCCAGCGCCTTGTGGCCAACCGGCGCGCTGGCCGGCAGTTTGGTTTCCTTGAACGGGCCGCCCATGTTATGCCTCCCCTTTTTCGTCTTTGCCGATCACGATGCGGTTGTCCGACAGGTACATGTACGGAGGAACATCCATGTTGGTCGGGGCGGGCTTGTTCTGGAACACGCGGCCGGCCAGGTCGAAGGTCGAACCGTGGCAGGGGCAGAGGAAGCCGCCATGCCAGTTATCCGGCAGGTTAGGCTGGGGGCCTTCGGAAAAGCGCGAGGAGGGCGAGCAGCCCAGGTGCGAGCAAATGCCCACGGTAACCAGGACTTCCTTGTGCTCGGTGCGGGCGCGGAATTCGTTCTTCGCGTAGTCCGGCATGTCGAGCTGGTAGATTTTTTCGGAGTTCGGATCGGCAAGCTGCGCGTCGTTCTTGGGGAGGCTGGCCAGCATTTCCGGGGTGCGGCGCAAGATCCACACTGGTTTGCCGCGCCATTCCACGACCTTCATTTCGCCCGGCTTGACGTCGGAAATATCCACTTCGACCGGAGCGCCGGCCGCCTTGGCGCGCTCGGATGGCTGGAACGTGCTGACCAGGGCGCCTGCCGTGGCAACGCCGACGACGCCGCCCGCCGCACACGTCGCGACCAGCAAGTTACGCCGGCTTGAATCGACCTGCTTATCATTACTCATACCAACCCCACTCCGTGAAATTACGAAACTTTAGAATCAATAAAGAGCTTGCAGCAACACAAAATTATATGTGAATGGCAATCTTTATTGGAGAAAAAATATTGCGAACAGGGTGAGGTGGGACGATTTGTCTATGCTGCACTGCACGAATATGCGTGTTGCGTGAGAAGCGGCGGAACCCGGGCGTGCGAACGGCATCGCAGCCCTTGCGGTATCATCCCAACAGCTTTTTCAATAAAAACGGGAGTCCGAAATGGCGATGATGGAAGAGTTCAAGAAATTTGCCATGCGTGGCAATGTGGTCGACCTGGCGGTCGGCGTGATCATCGGTGGCGCCTTTGGCCGCATCGTCGATTCGCTGGTACAGGACGTCATCATGCCGCCCATCGGTAAATTATTCGGCGGCCTCGATTTTGCGAATTACTATATTCCGCTGAATCACCAGAGTACAGCCCTGACCCTGGCCGAGGCCAAGAAAGCCGGCGCCGTGATCGCCTACGGCAATTTCCTCACGATTCTCCTGAATTTCCTCATCCTCGCATTCATCATTTTCCAGATGGTGCGCCTGATGAACCGCTTGCGCCAGCGCGTCATGCCCGAAGAAGAAGCCAAGGCCCCGACCACTCCAGAAGACATTGTGCTGCTGCGCGAGATCAGGGATGCACTGCGTCGCGATCCCCTGCGTACCGACTCCCTGCCAAACAGACCCGAAAACTGACGCCTGAACAGTGAAAGACCTCGCCACCACGACCACCCCGGGCACGGCGCGACGCCTGTGGCTGCTGTTCGCCCAGGCGGTTACGATCATGCTGGCGATCTATTTCGTTCTCTCCGTGTTCCGCCCCGACTGGCTGGGCCGCGCGGCGCCGGTGCAGGTGCCGGTCGGTCCCGGCGCGAAAGCCGTGCCGGTGCTGCAGGCGCCGGCCGTGCCGGCCTCGGGCAGCTACCGCGAGGCGGCCGGACGCGCCATGCCGGCGGTGGTGAACATCCTCACCAGCAAAGCCTCGCGCGAAGCCCACCCCATCCTGAAGGACCCCTTTTTCCGCCGCTTCTTCGGCGACCGCCTGCCGCCGCAGGAACAACTGGCCAGCCTCGGTTCGGGCGTGATCGTCAGCGGCGAAGGCTATATCGTTACCAACAACCACGTGGTCGAGGGGGCGGACGCCATCGAAGTCGGCCTGGCCGATGGGCGCAAGGCGGCGGCGAAGGTGGTCGGTACCGATCCCGAGACCGACCTCGCCGTGATCCGCATCAAGGAAGGCAATTTGCCGGTAATGGTGTTGGGCCAGCCGGATGACGCACGCGTCGGCGACGTGGTGCTGGCCATCGGCAACCCCTTCGGTGTCGGGCAGACTGTGACCATGGGCATCATCTCAGCCGTGGGGCGGAACAACCTGCACATCAACCACTTCGAGAATTTCATCCAGACCGACGCCGCGATCAACTTCGGCAATTCGGGCGGCGCGCTGGTCGATACCCATGGCAACCTGCTCGGCATTAACTCGGCGATCTACTCCCAGACCGGCGGCTCGATCGGCATCGGTTTCGCCATCCCCGTGTCCACTGCGCGCACGGTGCTGGAGTCGATCATCAAGCACGGGCAAGTCGTGCGCGGCTGGATCGGCATCGAATCGCAGGACATCACGCCGGAACTGGCCACCAGCTTCGGCCTCGGGCGCCAGAGCGGGGCGATCATCGCCGGCGTGGTGCGCAACGGCCCGGCCGACCGCGCCGGCGTGCGTCCGGGCGACATCCTGCTGGCGGTCGAAGGCAAGCCGGTGGCGAACACCGGCGAGATGCTGAACCTGGTAGCCCAGTTGGAACCGGGCGCCAAGGCCAAACTCAAGCTGATGCGCGAGAACCGCGAATCCACAGTCGACGTCACCGTCGGCAAACGCCCGCGCCAGCGCCAATAATCCATTTTTCCGGACTTTCCATGCACCTGCGGGACCTGACCCAATACCTCACCGAACTCAAAGACAACAACAGCCGCCCCTGGTTCATCATGAACAAACCGCGCTACGACATCCTGCGCGAAGAGTTCCATGATGTGGTCAGCCAATTGATCCGGGAACTGGCGAAGTTTGACCGCCAGGTGGCCGCCTGCGACCCGAAGAAGGCGATGTTCCGCATCAACCGCGACATCCGTTTTTCCAACGACAAGACGCCGTACAAGACGCGCTTTTCGGCCGGCATTGCGCCGAACGACAAGCGCCGTCCAAGCGCCGGGGCCGGGCCGACCTACTATTTCCAGATCGAAGGCGACGGCACGCTCGGCTTTGGCGCCGGCGAATACTTGCCGCCGAGCCCGCGCCTGAAGGCAATCCGCGAGCACATCGTCAACGATGCGACAGGATTTGCGAAAATATTAAAGAATAAACACCTGCGCGCGACCTACCGCAGCCTGCTCGAGGAAGACCGGCTGCAGCGGCCGCCGAAAGGCTTCGATGCCAGCCACGAGCACATCGAGTACATCAAGCTGAAGAGCTTTTTTGCCTGGACTGAGGTGCCGCTGGCCCTGAACAAGCCGGAGTTGCTGGTGCCGCAACTGGCGCGCGGATTCGAGGATGCGTTCGCGCTGGTCACCTGGCTGCGCGGCGTGCCATATACGAACGAAGAGTAGAAAGGAGGCGACATGGCCTTGCAACACGCAGCATCGGGCGAACGGATCGCCTTGGAACGCGGCGAAGACGACATCGCCAATTTCACGTCGATCGCGCTGGCGAAGACCGAACACATGGAACTGATCCGGCTGGTGGTGCCGGTCGACAAGCCGATGCCGGAACACCGGGTCGAGGGCGAGATGACGCTGCTGTGCCTGCAAGGCGAAATCGCCTTCGACGCCCACGGCCGCACCATCGTGCTACGCCCGAACGACATGGTGTATCTGGCCGGCGGCGAACCGCATGCGATCCGCGCCAACACGGATGCGGTGGCCCTGATGACCATCCTGCTGGGTCCGGTGCGCACCGGCGGCCCGACGAACGATCCGCGCGGGCAGGGCGGCTGATTACTGCGGCGCCGTTGACCGTACGGTGGGGTCATTGATGCCGGGGGCATCAATGACGAAGTGCCCACGCGGATGTATGAATGGTGTTGGCCGTTTTCATGCCGCGCAATATGCATGATGGCGGCGCATCCAAATGATCATTCGAAATGTTTCGATATGACCAGGGTGCAGATCGCCGCTCAGCCAACGATGTTCGGCGTTCCGCGTGGGCACGGAGTGCCCACCGTACGGGACAGGCCGCAAGCCAGAACTTCCAGCCGCCGCAGATCATGATCTGGCTGCGGCCATTCTGGCGCTTTACGCCAACTCATTCCTCGGATCACGCGCCAGCAGCTGCGCCGCCATTTCCTTGGCGTCGTAGCCATCGAACAGCACCGCCGCCACCGCATTCGTGATCGGCATGTCCACGCCCAGCTTGGCTGCCAGTTCGCGCACCGCCTTCGAGCACGGCACGCCCTCGGCCACGTGCCCCAGTTCGGCCACGATGGTCGCCAGCGGCTTGCCCTCGGCCAGTGCCAGGCCCACGCGCCGGTTGCGCGACAGGTCGCCGGTGCAGGTCAGGATCAGGTCGCCCATCCCGGTCAGCCCCATGAAGGTGCCCGCCTGCGCGCCCAGGGCCTCGCCCAGGCGGGTAATCTCCGCCAGCCCGCGCGTGATCAGCGCCGCGCGCGCATTCAGGCCCAGGCCAAGCCCATCGGCGGTGCCAGTGGCAATGGCCAGCACGTTCTTCACCGCGCCACCCACTTCCACGCCGATCAAATCGTCGCAGCCATACACGCGCAGGTTACCGCCGTGCACCGCACCGACCACGCGCTCGCGCAACGCCGGCGAAGACGATGCCACCGTCAGCGCACACGGCAAGCCCTTCGCCACTTCCTGCGCAAACGAGGGGCCGGACAAGGCCGCACCCGGCACGCCATCGCCCAGGATTTCTCGCACCACCTGGTGCGGCAGCAAACCGGTGCCGTATTCGAAACCCTTGCACAGCCACACCACGTTTGGAATGCGGCGGCCCTTCAGGCTTTCCAGCAGCGGACGCAGGCCGGCCACCGGGCAGGCCGCGATCAGCAGCGGCGCCTCGTCTTCCGCGGCATCGCAGACATGCGCCAGCGCCGCGTTGACATCGGCGGTGACGCGCAGCGCAGCAGGCAGGGGCTGGCCCGGTAGGTAATGGGTGTTCTCGCGCGCAGCCTCGGTCGCGGCCATTTGTTCGGCGTTGCGGCCCCACAGTAGCACGTCGTGACGCGCGGCCACGGCGATCGCCACCGCGGTGCCCCAGGCGCCCGCGCCCAGCACGGTAATCTTGTTCATGTTCTTGAGTTCTTGCATGGTATCCGTTCAGTTGCCCCAAACCTCGGTGATGCGTACGAAGCCGACGATGCCGTCGCGGTGGCGCACCTGCGCCCAGCCGGTACCCAGCGTGTCGATCAGTTCCAGCAGGACGCCCTTGTCGGCGGTCATCACGACCGCGGCGCTGTCGTCGGGCGAAGCGCGCACCCTGGCCGCCGCAAGCTTGACGACGACATTGCGCTGCGCTGCCAGGCCCCTGGCTTCGGTCCAGGAAAGTTCGCCTTCGGCGTCGCGCACCTTGGCCCAGTCGCCATAGCGCGCCACGACTTCGAGCGGCATGCCGCGTGGCGCGACGTAGCGCTTGACGCCCTTGGCGGACGGCGTGTCGTACAGCACCACCGAGGGCGGGCCGACCGAACGGAATTCGAAAGCGGATACGGTACCGCATGCCAGCATCAGCAGCACGCTTGCACAGGATCGGGAAAGGGTCATCGCGGGGCCCCGGGTGGTAAAACCAGACGCCAATATGGCAGGAAGGGCAGTCGCATGGCGGCTGCCCGTCGAGGATCTTGCCGCCACCCGTACGGGCGGCAGCGCTGCTGCTGGACTGCTTAGTTTGCCGGGGTGGTAGCGGCTTCGGCCATTGCCTGGCGACGCTGCTGGTAGAACACTTCGAAGTTGATCTCGGCCAGGTGTACAGGCGGGAAGCCGGCACGGGTGATCACGTCGGCGATGTTGCTGCGCAGGTAAGGGTAAACGATGTTCGGGCAGCCGATGCCCAGCAGTGGGTCCATCTGGTCGGCAGGGATGTTACGTGCCTCGAAGATGCCGCCTTGCTTGCCTTCGACCAGGAAAGCGACCTTGTCCTTGACCTTGGCGGTCACGGTGATGGTGACGGTCGACTCGTAGATGCCGTCGGCGATGGCTTCTGCGCCAACGTCCAGCGAGACCTCGATGGTCGGGGCTTCCTGCTCGAGGAAGATCGCCGGGGAATTCGGTTGCTCCAGCGACATGTCTTTCAGGTAGACGCGTTGGATTTGGAATACTGGTTGCAGGTTTTCGTCAGACATGGAACGCTTTCGTGGTGAAGTAAAGGGAGCGGCAACACGCCGCCCCGATGGGCTTGGAGTCAAACGCACCGGCAATTGTATCAAAATCAATTTGGATGCAATAGCTCCGGCGGAGGGCCATTTTCTGGCCATCTTGCGCCGGTGCTGGCTGCCGGAGCGCGGGCCCTGGTCTGGCCCATCGATTCGACCTGTTTGCCGGCCCGATTACTCGCCCTTGAGCAGCGGATCCAGGCGTCCCGCCTGATCCAGCGCATACAAGTCGTCGAAACCGCCGACGTGGGTTTCGCCCACGTAAATCTGCGGCACGGTACGGCGGCCAGTCTTTTGCATCATGATCTGGCGCTGTTCCGGGTCGAGGTCGACACGGATGCGTTCGATCTCGGTCACGCCCTTGGCTTCAAGCAGGCGCTCGGCGCGGACGCAATAGGGGCAGCTGGCGGTGTGGTACAGGACAACATGGGCGCTCATGGTTCTTCCTTCCAAATTCTGGTTACTTGGTGACCGGCAAGCCAGCCGCGGTCCAGGCGGTCATGCCGCCTTCCAGGCTGACCACGTCTTCGAAGCCGGCCGTTTTCAGTTGGCGCGCCGCTTTGTCAGCGCGCGCGCCGCTCTGGCATACCACCACGATGGTGCGCGTTTTCGATTTTTCAAGTTCAGCGATGCGATTGCCCAAGTCTGCCAGCGGAATGTTTTTCGCGTCGCGCAGGTGGCTGGCGGCAAATTCGTCGGCGCCGCGCACGTCCAGCACCAGGGTCTTGCCGCGATTGATGAACTGGGTCACTTGCAGCGCGGTAGCACGGCGGCCCTTTGGCATGAGCGCCGGGAACAGCAACGCACCGCCTGAAATGGCAGCAATTGCAACAATGAAGATATTATCGAGGATGAATTTCACAAGGCTTCCATTGGTTGAAGTCAATCCGCGCATTATAAAATAGAAGCCGGACCGGGCATCGGTTGGTTTTTTGCAGACTTTTTAAAGAAGAGCTTATGTACAAGATCGTATTCATGCGCCACGGCGAATCCACCTGGAACCTCGAGAACCGTTTCACGGGCTGGACCGACGTCGACCTCACCGAAAAGGGTGTCAACGAGGCGCGCAGCGCCGGCCGCGTGCTGCGCGAAGCCGGCTTCGCCTTCGACCTGGCCTACACCTCGGTCCTGAAGCGCGCCATCCGCACCCTCTGGCTGGCGCTCGACGAAATGGACCAGATGTACCTGCCGATCATCAACGACTGGCGCCTGAACGAGCGCCACTACGGCGCCCTGCAGGGCCTCGATAAAGCCGAGACCGCCGCCAAGTTCGGCGACGAGCAAGTGCTGGTCTGGCGCCGCAGCTACGACACGCCACCGCCGGCGCTGGAAGCGTCCGACGAGCGCGTCTCCTTCGCCGATCCGCGCTACGCCGGTCTCGACAAGGCGCAGATCCCGCTCACCGAATGCCTGAAGGACACCGTGGCGCGCGTGATGCCGGCCTGGGATGAGGAAATTGTTCCCGCCATCCGCGCGGGCAAGCAGATCCTGATCTCGGCCCACGGCAACAGCCTGCGTGCCATCATCAAGATGCTCGACAACATCAGCGACACCGACATCGTCGGCCTGAACATCCCGAACGGCCAGCCGCTGGTGTACGAGCTCGACGCAGACCTGAAGCCGATCCGCCACTATTACCTGGGCGATCAGGAAGCCATCAACGCCGCCATGGCGGCCGTGGCCAACCAAGGGAAGGCGAAATAAGTCTTGCGTTTTCCAGTCAAGAAATCGGCCGGCAGCGCGCTGCTGTGCGGCCTGCTGGCGCTGGCCCTGATCCTGCCGCCGGCAGGGTCGGCGCTGGCTGCCGGTAAACCTACCGAACGCAGCCGTCAAAAGGCTGCTGCCGAAGCCAAACGCGCCGGCATCCAGAAGCAATTGTCGGTGCTGAAGAAAGAAATCAGCCGTACCGAGGACGAGAAGGAAGACGTGGCCGACGACCTGGCCGAGTCGGAAGCGGCGATCTCGAACGCCAACCGTTCCCTGCGCGACCTGGCCAACGAGCAGAGCGAAACCAACGCGCGCTTGCAAGACCTGGCGACTGAACACGGGCGCCTGGAGCAAACAATTGTTTTGCAGAAAAAACAATTGTCGGCCCTGCTGCGCGAGCACTATGTTGCCGGCAACGAGGACCGCATCAAGCTGCTGCTTTCGGGCGACAACCCGAACCGCATCAACCGCGATTTGCAGATGATGGCCTATGTGTCGCAGGCCCAGGCACGCCTGATCGACTCGCTGAACGCGAACCTGGCGCAGGTGCAGGAAAACCGCGACAAGGTCGAGAACGCCAAGACCGAGCTGGAAGAAATCGCCCAGGAGCAGCGCGATCAAAAAGCGGTGCTGGAAAAGGAAAAGGCGCGTCGCGCCACCTTGCTCAGCAATTTGTCGAGCAAGCTGGTGGCCCAGCGCAAGCAGGCCGATACCCTGCAGCGCGACGAGCAGCGCATGAGCGGCCTGGTCGACAAGCTGACCCAACTCATCCGCCAGCAGGCAGAGGCCGAGCGCAAGCGCCAGGAAGCCCTGGCCGCCGCCCGTGCCAAGGCCGCAGCCGAAGCCAAGGTCCGCGCCGAAGCACGCGCCGCCGCCAAAGCCGAACGCGAACGCGAGCGCGAACGCCTGGCGCGCGAGGCGAAGAAAGCCGGCAAGCCGGCGCCGAAACCGCTGCCCGAGCCGGAAGAACCGAAGGTGGCCGAGCAGCCGAAACAGGAAGAACGCACGCCGGATATCTCGCTGGCGCCAGCCGCGCCGGCCGGGGCCTTTGCCAAGATGAAAGGGCGCCTCAGCAGCCCGCTGAGCGGCACCATCGCGGCGCGCTTCGGCGCCAAGCGCGGTGGCGACGGTCCGAGCTGGAAGGGCATGTTCATCAAGGCGCCGGAAGGCAGCGAAGTGCGCGCCGTGGCCGTCGGCCGCGTGGTGCACTCGGGCTGGATGCGCGGCTTCGGCAATTTGATCATCGTCGACCACGGCGGCGACTACCTGTCGATCTACGCCAACAACCAGACCCTGCTCAAACGTGTGGGCGATGCCGTGCGCGGCGGCGAGCCGATTGCCAGCGCGGGCAATACCGGCGGTAACGAAGAATCGGGTCTATACTTCGAGCTCAGGCATCTTGGCAAGGCATTCGATCCGGCGAGCTGGATCAACTTCTAGGGGTAAAGATGGGTAACAGAGCGAAAAACGCGGGGCTGGTCGGCCTGGGACTGGTGGCCGGTGTCGCCCTCACGGTGCAGATGTCGGCCTGGGCCCAGAAAGGCGA
>Ga0308160_10003203_pt1 | contig 18693 bp, 13 predicted proteins | sample PhyFR1_FD_201036 | JGI IMG/M metagenome (GOLD analysis project Ga0308160, IMG submission 201036) | Phyllosphere microbial communities from UC Gill Tract Community Farm, Albany, California, United States - DLSLF.R1 | ecosystem: Host-associated > Plants > Phyllosphere > Unclassified | place: USA...
TCGGCATAAATGGTGTCGCCGTTATGGATGAAAAAGTCCGGGTCGCGCAGACGCATCGCCTCATAGATTTTCATGCCGCCAAAGTCGGTATTGATGCCCCAGCCCTGGCCGCACTGGTCGCCGCTCCAGTGAAAACGCACGGCCCGGTTGCTATCCGCAGGCGGTGTGGTCCTGAATTGGCCTGAGATGGTTTCGCTTTCGATTTTTGAATTATCAGGATCGACGTAGCGCACGCGCACGAAGACCGTCTGACCGGCGGGCAGGCCGCTCAGGTCGACACGGCTCGTGAAATCGGTCGCGTCACTGGCCATGGGGCCGACGATACGGCTGGCGTTGTTGAAGCGGTCGCTGGTATCGTATTCGACAATCATCTGCGCATTGCGATCGCTCCGGCTCCAGATGATCGCCCGTTGATCGGTAATGTCGCCGAACTGTATCCCCGACGGCATCTTCGGCCGTTCGTTGTCGCTGACACCAATTGCCGTATGGCTGCTGCCGCCGCAGCCCCCGAGCAGCAGGGAACCGCCCAGTGCCGAACTGCTCACCAAGGCCCCACTCTGGGACAGAAAAGTGCGACGCGAAATCGATGAAGTCATGCTTGCTCCGATTGAATAGGAACGGGCAAGCTTAGTTTTTTAATATGACATTACGGTGAATTCGTCAACCGAACGGAGATCAGGAGTTGGCGATAAATTGGCGCAGTCAGCGTTATCTATTGATGACGCTGATAGCAATGCAAAGCAATTGCTCCGGCAACGTGACCCGTTCACCATCCAGCGCCCAGCGCCAGCCCAGGTAATTGGGCAGGTAGCGCGACGCCACGCCACGAAAGCCCTGTAGCCAGGCCTTGAAGCGTTGGTGGTAGGCGTTTACGTTTTGCACGTGGATGGCAAGGCTGCCCAGACGCCTCACGCGCACACCCGCGCGCACATTGACCGCCTCGTGCGCGATCCTGTGCTTGCGTGCAAAGGCGCGGTAAGCAGGATGGCCGTCACTGACCAGCAAGGCCTGCTTGTCGAGCCTGGGCAGCAAGTCACGCTCGAGTTGCGCAGCCGTGAGCGCGCCGCGACCAGTGACTGCATCGACCGTGCGCCCCTCGCGGTCGCGCGCGACCAGGATGCAATCGAGTTCGCTGGAAATGCCCCGTTTGGCAGCATGGCCGCCGCGATGGCGCGGTGGCCGGTCGAGGGTGCGTGAACCTTTTTGTGATTCGAGCAGAAACGTTTCGTCGGCCTCGACGATGCCGTTAAGCGCCGCGGGCCGGTCGAGCTTGACCCAGTGCAGGAAGCGGTGGCGCCATCGAAAGGCCGTGTTGCGGTGTACCCCGACCCGATCTGCCGCCTTGCGCACGGGAAGTGAATCGAGCAGTACCTGCGAATACGCGAGCCATTTGGCCTTGAGCCTGAGCCGCGCCAATGGCGTACCGGTCAGGTCGTTAAAGGTGCGGCCACAGGCACAGCAGCGGTAGCGCTGCAAATCATTGGCGAAGCCATGGCGGTAGCAGCGCTCGTTGCCGCATCTGGGACAGCAGCGGCCTGGCGCTCTGGCCTCACTGATGAGTGCGACCACCTGATCGAGCCCGGCTGCAGGATGCAGGGCATCGAGCACTTGCCGGCGCTGGGGTTGGTTCAGCGAAGGCAGTTTTGCGAACCAGCCCTTGAAACGTGGCGCTTTCATGATCGACTCCTGACGCTGGGGACAGGGGTTGGACCACCGGACTGCTCGTCAGTTCAAAGCTAGTCTCTATTTAACGCTGACTGCGCCTCTTTTTTGGAACGGCTTCTAGGCAGCCACGCCCAGTGCCTGCAAGACCGGCAGGCGCGTCGTCTCAAACGCATGCGCCTGGCTGCGCAGCATCTCAGTCTGCAGCGCGTCGTCCAGCACCGGCTGGCCATCCTTCATGATGCGCTGGCCTTGGGCCTGCAGTGCAGCAGCCGCGAAATCGGCCAGCGCTTCGACGCTGCCTGCACCCAGGCTGCGCGCCAGCAAAAACAGCTGGTCGATGCGGCGCACCGGGAAGCCGCCACCCGTCACCGGCGACGCCAGGCAACCGACATCCTCGGCATAACGCGCCATGGCGCACAGGCGGGCGTTGAGCAGCAGCGCACCGGCCCTGGCAGCGGCGATTGCCTCGTCGGCCTGGGCCGGGTGCAGGTTGCCGGCGCCGGTCAGGAGCATGACCGCCTCGACGATCCGGGCCAGCGTGGCGCCGTGCGGGGCCAACGTGACTTCGAGTTCGCCCAGGCTGTGCGGCCGGTGGTCGGCCAGCGCATCGAGGATCGGGCGGTAGACGTCTTCGTGCAGGTTCGCTTCGCCCAGCGCGCCGCTGACCTTGAGCTTGACCCTGGCGGCCGGCGTGGCCAGCACCACGCGCATGGCGCGCAGGCGCTCGGTGCGGTCGGCCGGCGCCAGCCGGCGTGCGCCGCGCACCCAGTAATCGCGCCGGAACAGGCGATTGACGATGAAGTCGCGCGCCGTTTCACGAAAACCGGCGTCCGGGATCGCAGCGAGCAAATCCTGCTGCTGCGAGGTCAGGTTCAGCATCGGCACGTGGTCGATGAACTGGGCCGACGTGGCGTAGCTCAGCCGCGCCCCTTCCATCCAGGTGCGCATCTGTGCAAACGGCATCGGCTGCCAGTCGCGGTTGAAATATTCGTGCGCCAGATAGCGCCGGTCCTGGCTGCGCAGGCGCTTGAGGTGCTCGGCCACCTGGGGATTGACCTTGCCGTACAGCGCCCCGCTTGCGACCAGCCCGTCGACAAAGTCGAGCGCCGCATCGATGCGCGCCGCAGGACCGATGCCGGGTGGATTGAGGGCTGCGTCGAAGCCGGCCATCAACTCGGTCAGCGGTCCGGTCGCGGCCCAGCCGGGCTGGGTGTTGTAGCTGACGTAGACCACGCCGCCCACCTTGAGCTTGCGCTCGATGAAGCTGGCGATCACGCGGCGGTTGGCATCCGACACCCAGCTCCAGATGCCGTGCAGCGCGATGAAGTCAAATTGCGGCAGATCGGCACGCTGGCAATACGCCTCGAAGGCGTCGTCGGACAGATTGGCTGCCAGCGGTAAGTCCTGCGCCAGCTCGCGCGCAAAACCGACCTGGGCCGGATTGAAGTCGGTGCCATGCCAGGCCGCGCCGCTGGCGACGGCATGGATATTGATGCTCATGCCCTGGCCAAAGCCCAGCTCGCAAGCGGTCTGGACATCGGGCGGAACGATGCCCGCCTCGAGCAGGGCTAGCCGTGCGCGCAATGGGTTGAGTTCGGGATAGTAGCCGTAGGTATAGGCTAACTCGGTCATGTAGCCTTCGGACCAGTCGTGCATGGCGTTCCTGTCAGTGATGGAGCAATGCGAGGCACTCTAGCACGACCTATCCGGGATGCATATGGTTGGCGTTGCGGGGGCCGTTAACGCGAAACGCCGTTCCTGCCTGCGCAGGAACGGCGTTTCTGATGTGCTGTCAGCAACGCGCCGGTATGCCGGCGCGCCGTGCGGCAATTAGCCGCGCTTGTTGCGACGGGTGAATGCCAGGCCAGCCAGCGCCAGACCCATCAGGGCAACACTGCTTGGCTCAGGCACTTCAGCGTCGAGGCCGGTGACGTTCAGATTGTTCACGTTCACGGTCAGGCCTTTGTCCAGACCCAGAGTGCGAATGCCGATCGCGTTGAACGACGTCAGGTTCGAGTTACCGGTTGCCATCAGATCAGCGCCGGTCAGCGACGACTTTTCTTCAGCCGTTGCATTGAGCCACATGTCGAAGCGGTTGTAGGTCGTCGAGCCAGCAGCCTTGTACAGGTTGGCAAAGATGTTGTAGGTGGTGCCTGCAACCAGGTTGCTGTTAGGCATGAAAGGACCACCCTCGCCGCCCAGGCGTGCGAACAGGTCATTGGTGCAGGTACCGTTACCGCAGTTTGCCTTGAAGCCGACGTTCGGGCCTTTGTAGGCTTCCGACAGGTTGTTCGAATTGCCGAACCACAGGGCCAGGAAGTCGTTGTTGTCGACCACGGCGCCGGTGTAGGTGAAGCTGAAGTCGATCAGCACGCTGCCGTTCTGTGCTGCCGGCATCACGTTGGTGTAGGCCGTGTTGCTGTCCGAGTTGAAGGTCAGCGTAGCAGGAATGGTAGCGGCCGAAGCGGCACCAGCAGTCAGCGAAAGGGCCAGCAGAGCGATATTACGGATCATTGTTGTTTTCCTAGTCAATCAAAGTTTGAACAGCACAGGCCTCCTATAAGCAAGCTTGATGCCAGCTAAGTGCTTACCATAAAAATCAATGACTTATTTGATACGTATCAATGCTCTGATGCAATCATGTAAATCTATTCGACAAGCATACGGCGGTCACCCCATGGTTGACGCGGCTGGCTGACTTATAATATCGGCCTGTCCGTTCACCGCTTTTCTTCTTCTTTATCGCCATGTCCTCCGCACAACAGTACGTCAACATTGCCGCCTACAAATTTGTCACGCTCGACGATCTGGAAACCCTGCGCCCGCAATACCAGGCGCTGTGCAATGAGCTTGCCCTGAAGGGCACGGTGCTGCTCACACCGGAAGGCATCAATATGTTCTTGTCGGGTACGCGCGAGCACATCGACACGTACCTGGACTGGGTGCGCAGCGACGCCCGCCTGGCCGACCTGACGTGGAAAGAAAGCCTGTCGACCGAACAGTCGCACAAGCGCATGCTGGTCAAGATCAAGAAAGAGATCATCACGATGCGCATGCCGCTCATCAAGCCTGAACTGGGCCGCGCGCCGGCAGTCGATCCCGTCACGCTCAAGCGCTGGCTCGACCAGGGCCACGATGACGACGGGGTCGAGGTCGTGATGATGGAAACGCGCAACGCCTTCGAAGTCGACGTCGGCACGTTCGAGAACACACTCGACTACCGCATCGACAAGTTCACCGAGTTTCCCGAAGTCGCGGCGCAGCACCGCGACGAGCTGGCCGGCAAGACGGTCGTGACCTTCTGCACCGGCGGCATCCGCTGCGAAAAAGCGGCGATCCACATGAAGGAAATCGGCTACGAGCGCGTGTACCAGCTCGAGGGCGGCATCCTGAAGTACTTCGAGGACGTCGGTGGCGCGCACTATACGGGCGACTGCTTCGTGTTCGACTACCGCACCGCGCTCAATCCGAAGCTCGAGCCGACCGAGACCGTGCAGTGCTTCGCCTGCCGCGCCGTGGTGACGCCGCGCCAGCAACTCGCGCCGAGCTATGTGTATGGCGTGTCGTGCCCGCACTGCATCGGCAGCAACAACGCTGGCCAGGCTGCAGCCGGCGAGGCAGCAGCCTGATTCAGGCCAGCGGCGTCACGCCGACCAGGCCCACATCCTCGATGGCGGTGCCGTCGGCGCCCACGATGCGCGCGATCCACGCATCGACCACGACCGGGTCGGTCGCATCGAGCGCGCTTTTGGCATCCTTGACGGTGGCGAGAAACTCCATGGCCAGTTCGAACCCCGCATCGCGGCCGTAGGCTGCGATTTCGTTCGGCGTATCCAGACGCAGCGTGAAGACGGTGGCGACAGCCGCCTTGCCATTGAAGACGATCGCATCGGCGCCGACCGCCGCTTCTGAAATCTCCCTGACTGCGTCGTCGATCGCGATGACGCCGCGGTCGATCAGGTCAGCCCAATAGTCGATACCGACGGTTTCGGCGTCGCGCCCGAACAGGTGGTCGTAGATCCTGGTAACCACGGTGCGGCTGTCCATGTGGCTGTAGTTGTCACGGTATTCCTGCGAGTCAGCAAAGGAGCGCGAAATATCGTCCAGTGTCACCACGTTGCCGGCCAGTGTGTCCATCCAGTAATCGAGCCCGACGGGATCGGCCGGGCGGCCAAAGTAGGCGACGTAGAGTTGCTGGACTTCGAGTGCATTGACGGCCATGGGAGGGTTCCTCGATTGGTAATAAATTGATATTAATCCAATCGAGGCAGGTGCGGCGCAAATCCGCCCGCAGGATCAGCGGAAGAACGCGGCGATCTCGCGAATCGATTCCGGCTCGAGCGTGCCGGCGGCAGCGCGCAAGCGCATCAGGCCGACGAGGTAGGAATAGCGGGCCTGGGCCAGGTCGCGCTGGCTGGTGAACAGCTGCTGCTGTGCATTGAGCAGGTCGAGGTTGATGCGCACGCCGCCCTTGATGCTCTTTTCGGTGGCAGTCATCAGGAGCTTGCCCGAATCGACGGCCTTGACCAGTGCATCGATCTTGCGCCCGCTGCTGAGCACGAGGTCATGCGCGCGGCGCAGCTCGATCAGGATCTCGTTGCTGCGCGCATCGAGTTCGGCCTGGGCGCGGCCCAGATTGGCCGCTGCCTGGCGCGTGGTGGCATTGACCGAGCCGCCCGAATAGATCGGGAAGTTGATCTGGAAGCCCAGCGCGCGGTTGGTCGACTCGACGCCCAGATAATTCAACGTTTCGCTGTCGCTCTTGCTGTAGGCAGCAATCAGGTCCACGCGCGGCAAGTGGCCGGCGCGATTGCGGTTGATATCCAGGCGCGCGTTTTCCACGCCGAGGCGCGTGGCAGCCAGCGTGTTGTTGCGCGCCAGCGCCAGGCTGCGCCATTCTTCGAAACTGCCCACATTGAGCGTGACCGGCCGGAAGTTCTCGGCCAGCTGGTCGAGCGTGCCGGGGTCGGTGCCGATCACGCCGGCCAGCGTGTTGCGCACGGCGACCACATTATCCTGCGCCTCGACCAGCTGGGCCTCGGCCAGGTCGAGCCGGGCCTGGATTTCCAGCATGTCGGTGCGGGTGCCCTCGCCCAGCTGGAACAGGCGGGTGTTCACTTTCTGATGCTCGAGGTAGGCATCGCGCTGCACGCGCGCCAGCGCCAGCTGGTCTTCGGCGAACAGCGCGTCCATATACGCGCTGACGACGCGTACCGAGACTTCATCCAGGCCCGCTTCGTAGGCCTGTTCGGCCTGCTCGCTTTGCACCTTGCCCTGGCGATAGCGCTGGATGCCATCCATATTGAACAGCGGCTGACGCAGCTGCACGACCGACGAGCGGCTCAGGTAGCGCGGATGGTCCAGGACCTGCGTGTTCGCGACACGTTGCGATGGCTGCAGACGGTCGGTGATATTGCGGTTGAACGAATGACTGGCCGAGATCTGCGGCAACAATTGCGCGCGGCCCAGAATGCGGTTCTCTTTGCCGCTCTCGTTCTCGAAGTAGCGCATACGGAACACGGGATCGTTCTTGAGCGCGGCCTGGTAGGCCTGCTCGAGCGTGATCGCGCCGGCGCTGCCGGCAGCCGCTAGCAGCAGCGCGCCGGCCACCAGGGTGCGCAGGCGGGAGGTACGAATCGACGTCATCGCTTACTCCTCGCTCAGGGCCGTGTGGGCACGGTCCATGATCGGCTTGAACAGGTAGCTCATCATCGTGCGCTCACCCGTCTTGACGAACAGTTCGACCGGCATGCCGGAGCGGATATCCATATTGTGCGCGATGATTTTCTTTTCACCGGCCGGCGCCACCTTGACGTGTACCTTGTAATACGGGACGCCGGTTTTTTCATCGACGGTGCTGTCGGCCGAGATATGGGTCAGCTCACCGTCGATGTGCGGTGTCTTGTTGGTGTTGAACGCCGAGAAGATCAGCTCGACCGGCAAGCCTGCATGGACCTTGTCGATCAGATTGGTCGGCAGCCGGCCGTCGATGATCAACGGTGCGTTGCTCGGAACGATGTCCATCATCTTGAAGCCCGACGGCACGACGCCGCCGTTGGTGAACACGGCCAGACCCACCACGGTGCCGTCGGCAGGCGAACGCACCGCGACATTGGTCAGCTCGAAGCGCTGCGCCATCAGGCGCGCGTGCTGCCCTTCAGCTTCGCGTTGCTGGTCGTTGAGCTGGCTGCGCACCTCTTTCTGGTATTCCTGCAGGCGCTGCGCGCGGCGCATGGTCAATTCGACCACCTGGCGCTGCGAACGGCCGATATTGCCGATGTCTTCCGAAATGGCGCCGCCGAGCTGGGCATAGGTGCGCTCCAGGTCGAGCAGGCGGTTACGGGCAACATAACCTTCCTTGGCCAAGTCACGCATGCCGCCCAGCTGCTCTTTGAGGAAACCAACCTGCTCCTTCTTGCTGTCGCGCGATTCCTGCAGACCGTTGATCTGCATCTTGATGCCTTCGATACTGGCGTCGACGCCCGACAATTCGTTCTGCAGCGCGCCCTGGCGCGACATCAGCAACTGCTCTTGCGAGCTCATCAACTCACTGATGCGCGGTTCATTGCGGCGCGATTCCAGATCGGCAGGCCACTTGATCGTGCGGGCGCCATCGCGCTCGGCCAGCAGGCGCGAGACGCTGGCCAGTGCCGACAGGTATTGTGCTTCGGTAGCTTGCACTGCGGACTGGGCCACGATCGGATTCATGCGTACCAGCACCTGCCCCTTCTTGACCACGTCGCCATCGCGCACCAGCAATTCCTGGACCGTACCGCCACTCAGGTGCTGCACGGCCTGGCGATTCGATTCGCTGGCCACGGTGCCCGACAAGGGCACGCCCTTGTCGAGCGGCGCCAGCAGCGCCCACAGCATGAAGCCGCCAAAGCCCAATATGACGACCAGCCAGCCGATGCGGGCAAATGCGCGCGCATCCGTCTTTACTTCGAGCGGGGTCACGTCATGGGTAATGACGTCCGCTGCATCTTTCTTAAGCAACTTCATCAGTTAATTTCTCCAGGTGCTGGCGCTGCAGTGGCAGCGGGGGCAGCGGGCGCTGCCGGGGCTGCAGTGGCAGCGGGCGCTGCAGGGGCTGCCGGGGCAGCGGGTGCGGTTGGGGCTTGCGGTGGCGTGGCGGCGGCATCGGGAGCGAGCCGCTCGGGCACGGCGTAGCGCGGCCGGCGCGGCTTCTCGGCAGCCGGCGTCCCGCCCCCCTGCTGTGCGACGCGCTGCTGCGCTGCTTCGACGGCTTTCTGGCTCGCTTCCTGCATCGCCGTCATCACCTGCTGGGTCGGGCCAAAGGCCTGGACCATGCCATCTTTCATGACCAGCAGTTTGGTGGTAACGCCCAGGATGCTCGGGCGGTGCGTGATCAACACGATGGTCCTGCCGCGCTTGCGCAGTTCGAGCACGGCGGTGACCAGTGCCTGTTCGCCCACTTCATCGAGGTTCGAGTTCGGCTCGTCGAGCACGATCAGCGCCGGATCGTCATACATCGCACGGGCCAGGCCCAGGCGCTGCTTCTGGCCGCCGGACAGGCCACCACCAGCGTCGCCCAGCGGCGTGTCATATCCCTTCGGCAAGCGCAGGATCATCTCGTGCACACCGGCGCGCTGGGCGGCGGTGACGACTTTCTCGGCATCGACTTCGCCGAAACGGGCGATGTTCTCGCTGACGGTACCGCTGAACAGTTCAATGTCCTGTGGCAGGTAGCCGATGTTCGGGCCCAGTTCGGCCTTGTTCCACTGATAGATGTCGGCGCCGTCCAGACGGACCTTGCCCATCATCGCCGGCCACACGCCCACCAGCAGGCGCGCCAGCGTCGACTTGCCCGAGCCGCTCGGGCCGATCACGCCCAGCACGTCGCCGGCCCCGATGCCGAAGCTCAGATTGCGCACGATCGGCGTGGTCACGCCCGGTGGCGCTGCCGTGATGGCTTCGACCGTCAGCTTGCCTTCCGGTTTCGGCAGCGCCATGCCGGCGGCACGCGCCGGATTGGTTTCCAGCAGCTTCGTCAGGCGCTCATGCGCGCTGCGGGTGCTGCTCCAGCTCTTCCAGACGCCAATGACTTGCTGCACCGGCGACAGCGTACGGCCGACCAGGATCGATGCGGCAATCATCATGCCGGGGGTAATCTTGTTTTCCAGGACCAGCAGTGCGCCAAAGCCGAGCACGAGCGATTGCAGCGCGGTCTGGACGAATTTGGTGATCGCGCCAATGGTGCCGGCCTTCTGGCTCGCATCGGCCTGCAGCGACAGGAACTTGCCATGGGTCTTGAACCAGCGGCCCATCAGGTTTGGCAGCATGCCCATCGATTCGATGACTTCGGCATTGCGCAGGTTGTTGGTGGCCATCGCGCTGGCGGCCACGGCCATCGAGTTCGCCTCGGACAGCGGCGCGCGCGTGACGCGTTCGTTGACAACAGCCAGGACGATCAGAATGACCGTGCCGCTCAGTGCGAACCAGCCCAGCGCCGGCTCGAACAGGAAGATCACGAACAGATAGACCGGGAACCAGGGCGCATCGAAGAACGCGAACAGCGCATTGCCGGTCAGGAACTGGCGCAGGCTGGTCAGGTCGCTCAGCGCCTGGCCGGCATTGCCACCGCTCTGCTTGAGGTTTTGTTCGAATGCGGCGGTATAGATGCGCTTGTTGAGCATCATGTCGAACTTGGCGCCAACACGCACCAGCACGAACGAGCGCACGACCTCGAGGCAGGCAACGAACAGGAACGCGCCCAGCATCAGCAAGGTCAGCATCAGCAGCGTGATCTCGTTACGGCTGGCCAGCACCCGGTCGTATACCTGGAGCATGTACAGGGATGGCGTGAGCATCAGCACATTGATGATCGCGCTGAACACCCCGATGGTAATAAAGGTACTTTTGAACGCGAGCAATGCGCGTTCGATTTCGTTGTTAGCGTTTAGCAGTTTTTTCATGGACGATGGTCTGAAGGCAGAATCGGGCCAGGGCTGGTTGACCCTGCATGTTGCCGTAATACAAGCAACCACTTAGCGCGTTCATTATGCCGTATAACCCTCATAATTTGTGACAGAGATCACAAAATATGGGCTTTTCGACTACATTCAGTCGTATCATGTCCACAACAGACTCATACATGGCGGGCGTAAAAAAACCCGCCACCTTGCGGTAGCGGGTTTTGGCGTTACCAGGCCCGCCGAAGCGGGCTGGATAATTAGGCGCCTGCCTTCAGCGAGATGATGCCGTCGTTCAGTTGCAGGTCGGTTGCGTCGACACCGATCAGGGTGATGACGGTGACGTCGCCGCTAGCCGAACCGAAGGCTTTGTCTTCGACGTGGACTTCGGTACGGGTACCGTTCTGGATGAAGAAGACTTCCAGGGCGGTGTCAACGCCGGTGCTCAGGGCGCCGGTGTTCACGGTGTAGCCGTTGCCGATGACCAGAGCGTCCGAACCCGAGCGGCCGAAGGCGCTGATGGTGACAGCAGCTTCATCGCCCAGCAGGAAGATGTCCGAACCCGAAGTTGCAGCTGCCGAAGCATTGTCCAGGGTCACTGGGGTAGCGTAGCCAGCGGTGGTGAATGCTGCGTCAGCATCGACGATTGCCTTGTTCAGAGCAGCCAGCTCGGTCTTCAGAGCGCGCGCTTCGGTCAGGTCAGCAATCGCATCAGCCAGTTCGGTGATGTTGGTGTTGGCAGCGGTGATTGCGGTGTAAGCAGCGGTGACAGCAGCGACTTCATCTGCATTGGCGCCACCCAGCACTGGGTCAGCGTTTGCGTCGGCCAGGTCGTCAGCAGCGAAGACAGCATCAGCATCAGCGGTGAAGTCAGCAGCCAGTGCTTCGCGCAGAGCGGTCACGCCTGGGTACTTGGCTTCGGTCGCGCCGGTTGCCAGGACGAAGTTACCAGCAGCGTTGATCGAAATCAGGTTGACAGTGGTACCAGCGTTGTCGAACGTCACAACCACGGTCGAGCCAGTTGCAGGTGGGGTGATGGTCGCAGCGACATCCAGGCTACCACCGACGCGTGCGTCCAGTGCAGCAGTAGCGACGTTCAGGTCAACCTGGGTCTGCTCAGCCAGTTCGATTGCAGCGTCGTTAGCAGCAACTGCAGCGCGCTGGTTAGCGATTGCAGCGCTCAGGCCGGTGATGGCAGCAGCGTTAGCATTGGCGGTGGTCAGTGCGGTGTTGGCATCGGCCAGTGCCTTGGTGTTGGCAGCGCGCTGGTCAGCGATCAGAGCGGCTTGCACCGAGCTGGTTGCACCGGTGTAGGTGCCAGCGACTTCAGCGTCAACTGCAGCGATTGCATTGGTTTCAGCAGTAGCGATTGCGGTCGAAGCAGCGGTTGCCGTTGCGAACGAGTTGTCTTCCAGGAAAGCAGCCAGGTTGTCATCAGCAGCTTCGACAGCAGCCAGGCCACCGGCCAGCGTGAATGGGGTGCCGGCTTTGACGACAGCAGCAACTTGTGCGGTCAGGTTAGCTGGGGTGATGGCGGTTGCCAGGGTCGCATCGGTGGTGACCGACTTGATGAAGGCTTTAGCCAGGGTCAGTGCCGAGTTACCAGCGTAGCCTGCGTTTTCAGCGGTGGTGTCCAGCTGAGCGGTGAAGGCGGTCGAAGCAGCGACCTTGTTTTCAACGGCTTCTGCGTCGGTGGTCAGTGCTGCTTTTGCAACTTCAGCAACGATGGTGTCGACCTTGATGGTGCCGTTGGTCAGCAGGTTTGCCCAGTAGGTGCGGCCAGCTGCATCAGCATCGCGACCGAACAGGTTTTGATAGATGTTGTTGACGATCTGGGTGTTGGTCTGACCGAAGTAGGTCACGATGTATTCTGGCGATGCGGCGAAAGCGGCCGACACGGCAGCGGTTGCGCCTTTGTTGGCTTCAACGACGTTGGTCCAGTAGTCCAGGCCTGCGGTGTCAGCAGGACGGCCGAAGTAAGCAACGTACATTTGTTGAACTGCTGCAACGTGGGTGGTGACGATAGCCATGTGTAACTCCAAAAAAAATGAGATCGATCGATCGAATGTTGATTCTTTATTGCAAGAGCCGAGGACACTCTTGAAGTCCAACGAGCCGCATCATGACAGATACGTCAGCATGACTCGTGTGACGGCCATCACAGTAATGACCAACTTTTCCGAAAAAAAGCCAATTTCCGGACAAAGTTGCTTGATAAAATTGATTCTCAGTGCAGATTCTCTTCAATTATCACAAGATGTATTCAAAATCTTGTACTTTGATAATCATCTTCGCAGTTACATCTTGAAACAAAAACCTGGCTGACTATACTCGGCTGTTAATCCTCGTCACATAAAAAAACCCGGAATCACCGGGTTTTTTTATTATCGGATATACAAAAACTCAACGCCAGGTTGCACCACCATTGACGGTGCGGCGATCATCGATGCGCCCGTCGAAGATCGTTGCCGCAGTCGACGAAGCCCCACGTTCGTTGGTCAGCAGTCCCTGAATGTTCAGATAGCCCCGCCGCCCGGCAGCATCAGCGGACAGGCGACCGTCGCTGCTGACCGTGCCGTCGCCGCGCAGCTTGACGATATCGCTGCGCGTGGTCAGGTCCATATTGGTGTTGAAACTGCGTTTACCGAAATCGACGTTCAGCGCACCATTCGACAAGGTCGCCGGCGCCGTCACGATAATGCCATTGCCATATTCGGTCATGACATAGGCCTCGCTGCTGCGCAGGCTGAATCCGACGCTGCCGTTATTCGGCGCGACATACTCCTTACCTGGCGTGCGAAACAGTGCGAAATAACCGTTGAGCGCAATCCGTTCATTCTTTGCCTCTTGCGCGGCAAAGTCGAATGGCGCCGCCTCGCCGTTCACCGGTTGCCAGCGCCCCCAGACGGCAAAGCGCTCTGCCGGGTTCGGCACACCGACCGGCGGCAGCGGCGACACGGGCGTTTCGGGTACCGGCGTTGGTGCAGGCCCTGGCGTGACCGGGGTTTCGGGTACCGGGACCACGACGACCGGCGTTTCTACATCAGGCAGGTCAGCTGGCGGGGTCGCCGGCTCGGCAGGCCCCGGATTGACGACCTTGTCGATGGCGGTGTTCAGGCCAATGTTCTTGGCTACCTCGACATTGACCTTGGGCTGGTCGGCATCCTTCTTGGTCAGGGGTTCATCGGGACGCGGCGGGGCGGCCTGGTCCGGGCTCTGGCCGCCGGCTTCCAGCACCTGCGGCGCGGCCTGGCCGCGCGTGACCTGCACCAGTTGCCCGCGCTGGGCCGCGCTCAGCTCACGGCTGGCCCCGCCTTCGCACGGCCCTGCCCCGTCGGGTCGGCAACCGCCGACGAAGCCGCTCACGACGACGCCGCCCGAAAACACGGAGACGCGCGACGTGTCGTTGTCGGTCGTGACCGTGAAATCGGTACCACGCACGCCGATGGCGGCCACTGGCGTGTTGAAGCGGAAGTTCTGGCGCGCCTGCTTGACGGCGTCGCCCGACTTGCTGCGCGCGGTACCGCTGAGCAGCTCGAACTTGACGCGGGTGTTGGCGGGGTTCTGCTTGTCGATCTGGTACGTGACGATGCGGGCCCGGGTCTGTGGACGCAGGATGAAAAGGCCATTGTCGGCGGTCTTCACATACATATAGCCGTCGGCGCCAGTGGACAACATCTGCCCTTCTTCGACGCGCGCGCCTTCGACGGCAGCGCGCTCACCGGCCAACGCGGTGCCGGTCACGAAAATGATCTTGCCCGCCTCGGCGGCATGGGCAAACTGCGCGGCGCATGCGAGCGTGGCGGTAATGAATAATTTGTGCAAGATAGACCCCTTTCCTTCCCACTGTACCGCGTCGCCTTGACGCGCTGCTGTGACGGTTATCACATTCTAGCGCAAAGGAATGGTGCCGACAGGCGCATTTCAGTGTGCGATATTTCCAAATAAACAATGCAATCGGGCAATGCGACCAGTTATACTGCGTCACTACACTTCACCAACCAATTCTTTGACAAGAGCGCAGCGCGTGGCTGAACCGAGAACGCAAGCACGTCCCCGTGGCCGCTGGATCATCGCTGCACTGGCCTTCATGGTGACCCTGTGGATGCAGTGGAGCACCACCGCAGGCGTGTCGCCATCTGACAACAGGTGGTCGCGGGCCGGCCTGAACCAGGTGTCCTTCCTGCCCAATGAATGGCTGCGCGACGCCTTCCTGCGCCTGCAGGTCAGCACCGCGCCCGAACCGCGCATCCTGGTCGTCGATATCGATGAAGCCTCGCTGGGCGAACTCGGTCCGTGGCCCTGGCCGCGCGAGCGCCTGGCGCACCTCGTGGAAATCCTGCTCACCCGCTACGCCGCACGCGGTGTCGCCCTCGACATCCTGCTGCCGGCAGCCAGCGGCACCGACGGCGATCTGCGCCTGGCCCTGCTCGCTGCGCACGGTCCGCTGGTGCCGGCCCAGGCCTTCGATTTCGACTTTGCCGGCAACCGGCCGCAGCCGGTGCTCGACGGCTATCTGGGTGGCGCCATGGCCGGCCAGGCCGGCGGCGTCCCGGCCACGGGCTTCATCGGCAACTTCCCGGGACTGGCGCGGGCGCCGCACGTCGGCGCGATCGGTTTCATTCCGGATGCCGATGGCGCCCTGCGCCACGTGCCGCTAGTGACGCGCTTTGGCGGCAAGGCGTATCCCGCGCTGGGGCTGGCCCTGGTCAACTGCTGCACCGGGCGGCCGGCGCTGGCTGTCGAGAATGCCGGCATGATGCGCATTCCGTATGCACGCGACTGGCGCGCCTATACGGTGGTCAGCGCCGGTGACATCCTGGCCCAGCGCATTGCACCCGAAGGCGCCAGCGAGCGCCTGGTGCTGATCGGCTCATCGTCGCTGGGCATGGGCGACCGGGTGGCGACGCCGCTCGCGGCCAACCGTCCGGGGCTCGGTGTACAAGCTACCATCCTGTCGGCCCTGCTCGACCGCCAGGAAGGCAGGCAACCGGCGCCGTGGCCGGGGCGCCTGATCGCCTGCCTGTTCGCGCTGGCGTCGTGCATTGCCTGCACCCTGGCCTTCCCGCGCCTGTCGGCCGCCAATTGTGTGTTGTTGCTGGGCGCCAGCTCGGCCCTGTGGCTGGGGCTGGCCTATGTCGTGGTGCCGCACGACCCGGTGTTCGCGCCCGTGGGGCCGCTGGGCACCAATCTGTTCCTGCTGGCGGTGGCGGTGCCGTACGGCTGGCAGCAGGCCCAGCGCCGCTCGCGCCACCTGCTGCAGACGCTGCGGCAGTACGTGGCGCCGGCCGTCGTCGAGCAATTGCTGCGCAGCGAAGAAGAAGACCCGCTGCGCCCGCGCCGCTGCGACGTGACCACCCTCGTGGCCGACATGGAAGGCTACACCAGCCAGGTCGAGACGCTGCCGGTGGAAGCGGCAGCCACGCTCACGCGCGACTTTCTCGACTGCCTGACGGGTCCCGTGATCGATCACCAGGGCACGCTCGACAAGTACACGGGCGACGGCATGATGGCGTTCTGGGGCGCACCATTGCCGCAGGCCGAGCATGCCGATCTGGCGCTCGATGCGGCGCGCGCGATCCAGGTGCGCGTCGACGAACTCAGCGCAAGCCGGGTGCGCCAGGGTTACCAGCCGCTGCGGGTGCGGATCGGCATCGAGAGCGGCGCTGCGATGGCGGGCGACTTTGGCACGATGTTCCGCAGCATCTATACTGCGGTCGGCGACGGCGTCAATACGGCCGCCCGCCTGGAGCAGGTCGCGCGTGATTTCACGCACAATGTCATTATTGGTCCGGGAACGGTCGAGCGCAGCCGGCGCCACCGTTTCCTCGCCCTGGGCGAGCGCCTGCTGCGCGGCAAAGAAAGAGCCACTCCTTTGTATACATTCGAACCCAGTCTGCAAGCCAGCAGCACCGCGCCGGAGCAGGCATCGTGAACCCGTCCCCCATCCGGCGCGCGCTGGCGGGCCTCTGTCTGGCGCTGGCCTGCAACGGCGCCCTCGCGCAGTCAGGCAGCCCGTCGCCTGGCGCCAGCCCTGAAGACGCTGCCCTGCCCGGCCCATCCGGCCATACGCCGGAAGAACTGCTGTACCAGGAAGCCCTGCAGTCGCTGGCCGAAGGCCGCAAGAGCGATGCGTCGGAGCAGATGACGCGCCTGATCGGCATCGTGCCGCAACACGCCGGCGCCTGGCTCGACCTGGCGCTGATCCAGTGCAGCCTGGGCCAGGGCGACGAAGCCGAGCGCCTGTTCGCCAATGTCGAGACCCGCTTCAATCCGCGCCGTGAAATCCTCGAACTGATCGCCGAGGCGCGCGACACCGGCTGCATGCGCTGGACGCCGGCAAGCACCGCCGTCATCAGCGTCAGCCGTGGCATCGACGACAACGTCAACCAGGGCGCCAGCAATTCGTCGTTCATCGTCGAAGGGCCGGACGGCACGGTCGAACTGCCGCTGCTGGACGATTTTTTGCCCAAGCGCGACGGCTACTCGCAAGTGAGCGCCGACTACGTGCGCGACATCACGGCCAACGGCACACTCGGCTTTCTGCAGTTCCAGGGCCGGCGCTACGACAGCCTGCACGATTACGACACCACGGCGCTGTTTGGCGGCGTCGAATCGCCGTGGCGGCTGGGCACCTGGCTGGTGCGCGGCACCGCCTCGCTCGGACTCACGGGCATGGGCGGTCATCTGTACCAGCGCCAGGGCCAGGCCCAGGTGCGCGTGACGCCACCGGTGCCGCTGCCACCACGGACCCAGTTGCACCTGATCGGCGCGGCCACCCGCACCGATTACGCCACCCTGAGCGCGTTCGACGCCAACCTGATCGAAGCACGCGCGCTGCTGAGCCACTACACGGGCGACCTCAGCGCCACCCTGACTGCCGGCGTGCAGTCCGACCGCGCACTGGCCGACCGCCCCGGCGGCAACCGGCATGGTGCCTATGTCAGCCTGAACCTGCGCCGCCCGCTCGGCTGGAGCACGACCGGTGAACTGGCCTATACGCGCCAGAGCTGGGACAGCGCCAGCCCCTATTCGCCCGAGCTCCTGATCGACCAGGTACGCGCCCAGCGCACGCAGGTGCTGCGCGCCTCGCTGACGTACCAGATCGGCAAGCAACAGCGGATCGTCCTGGAAGCGCGCGCAGTGCGCAACCGCGAGAACATCTCGATCTTTCAGTACAATAACCGCCAACTGCAGTTGAGCTGGCAATGGCATACGCCGTAGGAAGCACTGATTTATTCTGGGCGGATGGGATTGGCAATGTAAAAAGCGGCCGGCAAGGCCTCGCCGGCCGCACGTAAACCACAGCCATACCGCGTGGTATGGCGAGGATTTACAACGCAGCAGGGCGTTTTTTACAGGCCAAGACCGCCGCCAAGAATAGATCAGTGCTTCCTTCCAGTACAATCGCGGTCCTGATTTTGTAGAGGGCTGTCCTGGTGAGACTGGAAGCGATTTTGTTGGTCTGCGCGTCGCTCGGACTGTTGGCCGGGTGTCTCGTGCCCAACCGCTGGCTGCCGCCTCTGCCGAACGATAAACTGATGCATTTTGGCGCCTTCGCGCTGTTGACCGTGCTGGCCCTGCGCATTGCGCAGGATGGCATCGAGGCAGCGTGGTGGATGGCGGGCCTGCTGGTGTTCGGCTGGCTGATCGAATGCCTGCAAGCCCTGGTGCCGGATCGCCGCTTCTGCTGGCGCGATCTGGCTGCCAATGCAGCCGGCATTGGCTGCGCCGCCCTGGCCGTCTTCGTGGCCGGGCATTTTTGACGAGACCGACACATCCATGAGTTCCAGCGCCAAGCTTTCCCTGAAATCCGCCGCTGCCGCCGCTGCCGCTGCCGCTCCTGCGCAAGAGGCGGCCGTTGGCGCTGCGCCGCAACTCCAGGAACACCAGGTCCAGGTTCACCTGCGCAAGATTCCGCTGTTTTCCGAGCTGAGCGACGAAGACATCGCGCGCGTCAAGAGCGAAATGCGTTACCGCCATTTCCCGAAACGTACGGTGGTCCTGCACAAGGGCGGCGTCGCCGATGCGCTGCTGTTCCTGCTCTCGGGCCAGCTGCAAGTGGTCGACGTGACCGAAGACGGGCGCGCGGTCG
>Ga0308160_10003205_pt1 | contig 18685 bp, 11 predicted proteins | sample PhyFR1_FD_201036 | JGI IMG/M metagenome (GOLD analysis project Ga0308160, IMG submission 201036) | Phyllosphere microbial communities from UC Gill Tract Community Farm, Albany, California, United States - DLSLF.R1 | ecosystem: Host-associated > Plants > Phyllosphere > Unclassified | place: USA...
GCTGCGGAAAACTCAGCATGCCGGGAGCCGCCCGTTCGCCAAAGGTTTTCAACACCGCGAGGAACGAGCCTTCGCCGCTGCTGGCAATGGCGTCCAGCATGGCCTGCACGGCGTCGCGCCCGACCGCCCGCGGCACCACGCTCTGATACTGGTAAAACCCGCGCGGTCCGTACATGCGGTTCCAGTCGAGCAGGTTATCGAGCGGGTAATTAAACGCCTCATAATGGGCGATGGCACGGCCGGCGCGCCATTTATTCATGTGAAAGTACAGCGCGTTAAACGGCGGCAGCGATAAACGGTTGACCAGCGACACCGGTGGCACCAGCGGCATGCGGCGCGTGCGGGCGGCCGGTTCCGGTCGGTTGATCACGCCACTGGGGTTGCCGCGCATGAACAGCCCGCGCCCTGCCCCACCGAGGCAATCGATCCACGACACGGTGTGCTCCCAACCGGCCTCGGAGGCATCGGCCAGCGGAAAGAACGCGTCCAGGTTGGCGTAAGGCACCGTTTCAGTAGCGAACCACGGACCGGCCACGGGGCGCAGCTGCAGCTCGGCCGTGACGATCACGCCGGTCAGGCCCATGCCGCCGACGGTGGCGGCGAACCAGTCCGGCAGCAGGGCCGGCCCGCAGTGCACGGTGCTGCCGTCGGTGCGTGCCAGTTCAAGCGCCAATACATGGTCGCCGAAGGAACCGACAGCGTGGTGATTCTTGCCGTGCACATCGTTGGCGATGGCGCCGCCAACGGTGATCATCTGGGTGCCGGGTGTGACCGGCAACATCCAGCCACGCGGCACACTCATACGCTGTATGTCGCGCAGCAGCACGCCGGCCTCGCACACCAGCCGGCCAGTACGCTCGTCGAACGCGATGAAATGGTTCAGCCCTGTGGTCAGCCACAGCAGGCCGTCCGGATTCAGGCCCTGGTCGCCGTAACTGCGGCCCATGCCATGCGGCAGGCCGGGGGCACTGGCCGCCAGCTGGCGCGCCACCTGATCCGGCGTGTGCAGCGCCTCGACGCGGTGGGCGTCGCGCGACAGGCGTCCCCACGAAGAAATCGCTACCACGGCAGCGCCACACTGCCCAGCAGCAGCGCCACCCCGAACGCGGCCCCGGCCAGCAGGCTGGCCGGATCTTTGACGGCGAACACCAGCGGGTCGTCGTGCATTTCGCCGCGGTGCGCTTTCATCCAGATCCAGCTGACCCAGAACAGCATCACCGGCACCGCGCCCCACACCGCTTCCGGCGTGACGTACAACTGGCGCACCACGTCGCTGTTCAGGTACAGCGCCAGCACCACCGCCGAGGCGTAACCGGAGGTGACGCCAAGCATCTGCACCAGCGGCGCGTCGGTCGTGAAATAACCGCGGCCATGGACCTTGGTCTTACCGGTTTGCATCTGCACCTGCAACTCCGCGTAGCGCTTGACGAAGGCCAGCGACAGGAACAGGAACACCGAAAATGCCAGCAGCCAGAACGACAGCAGGTTATCGGCGGCCGCGGCGCCGGCGATGATGCGCAGCGTGTACAGCACCGCCAGCGTCAGACAATCAACCAGAATCAGCCGCTTCAGACCGAACGAGTACGCACAGGTGAGCACAAAATACACGATCAGCCAGGCCAGGAAAGGGCCGCCGACCAAGGATGCAAGGCCAAGGCTGGCCAACAACAGGAACGGCGCCAGTGCCACCCCCATCCAGACCGGCACCACACCCGAGGCGAACGGACGTTTGCACTTGCGCGGATGCTGGCGGTCGCTTTCAAGGTCAAGCAGGTCGTTGGCGATATACACGGTCGAGGCACACAGACTGAACGCGACAAAGGCCATCAATAACGCCAGCCAACCGTCCAGGTCGCCCAGCATGTGGCCAGCCAGCAGCGGCACGAACAGCAACATGTTTTTAAGCCACTGGTGCACCCGCAGAACTTTGGCCCAGGCGCGCAGCCCGCGTGGCGGCGCAGGCAACACCTGCTCGACCTCGCATTGGGTGGCGGCCGCCGCGGCAAGCGCCGCCGTGCCGTTGACCACGATGGCGCGGCGCGCCCCCTGCCACACGGCGAGATCGGCGCGCGAGTTGCCGGCGTAATCAAAGCCGCCCTGACCAAAGCGCGCCACCAGCGCGGCGTGTTTGTTACGGCCGGCAAGATTGAGCGTGCCGTCACTGGCCATCACCTCGTCGAACAGGCCGACATGGTCGGCGATTGGAGCGGCGATCGACAAGTCCGAGGCGGTGCACAGGATCAGTGTGCGACCGGATTCCTTTTGCTGGTGCAGCCAGGCGATCAGCGGTAGATTGTAGGGCAACGTGGTGGCGTCGAAGCCACTGCGCGCGGCCAGCCGGCGCTTCAGCGCGGCCTTACCAGCGGCCAGCCAAAAAGGCATACGCAGCGCGTCCAGCGGCCGGTCGCGCACTGCGCGCAACGCCGATTCATGCAGCATGTCCGTATGGATAAGGGTGCCGTCTAAGTCAACAATCAGTGGATACAACAAAATTATTCTTTCATTTACAATGTTTTGCAGCGTGGCAGTATGCTGCATGCGCATCCAGCGGGCAAGCCATACGCAACAGCAGGCGTTACAGGAGCGGCATGCGCGGTGGCCACGCCAGCGAGTAATCCTCGTGTACCAAAGTCAGGTTCGGGTTATACGCCGGATCAGTGCGCAACTGGTCGCCCCAGCGCGCCTCAACGAATGCGATCTCGCGCCCGAAGCGGGCAATTTTTTCAGGATTATCCTCCTCGCCGCGCGAGGCCGACTCATGGTGGATCATCTCCGCATACGGGGTCCAGACGTTGCGATAGCCAGCTGCCCGCACACGCAGGCAGAAGTCGATGTCGTTGAAGGCGATCGCCAGTTGTTCATCGAGCCCGCCGACCTGTTCAAACACCTCGCGGCGCAGCAGCAGGCAGGCCGCTGTCACGGCGCTGTAAGCCTGGTGCAGGATGGCCCGGCCGAAATAACCGTTCTGCCCGCGCGGCAGGTATTTGTGGGCGTGCCCGGCGATACCGCCGACGCCCAACACCACACCGCCATGCTGCAGGCGGCCATCCGGATACCACAGCCGGGCGCCAACGCACCCGATCTCCGGGCGCGCCGCAAACCCCACCATCTCCTCGAGCCAGTCCGGGGTCAGAATCTCGATGTCGTTGTTCATCAGGCACAGGAACTGGCCGCTGGCGACGCGCGCCGCATGGTTGTTCAGGGCCGAGAAATTAAACGGCGACTCATCGCGCACCACCTTGAAGCGCGGCTGCGGCAACCGCGCGAACAGCTCCCGGGTGGCTTTCTCCACGCTGCCGTTGTCGATGATGATCACTTCATAATTGGAGTAGGTGCTGCGCTCGATCAACGAGTCGAGGCACATGCCCAGCAGGTCGGCCCGGTCGCGCGTGGGGATCAGAATACTCACCAGCGGTTGCGGCACCGGGCAAGCAAAGCGGACCCGATTCACGTCCGGCGTCACCGGTGCCGGCAGCACTTCGGCGGCAACGCCGCAGCGCGCCAGGTGATCGGCCACGGCCTGGCGCCCGGCCTGCGCCGCATAGTTCTTTTCACCAGCCGCCAGCGCGGTGCTGCCGGCGATGGCGCGCCAGTGATACAGCACGTACGGCAGGTGCACGACCTGAGCGGCTGTAGCACGCTCGGTCACCCGTAATGCGAGGTCGTAATCCTGGGCCCCCTCCACGCCCGTACGAAAGCCGCCCAGCTCGCGCAGTGTGGTGGTGCGGTAGGCGCCCAGATGGCAGATCATGTTCTGCGCCAGCAACAGCTCATAGTTGTAGTCCGGCTTGAAGTACGGATCGTAGCGCCGGTTGGCGGCATCCACCTTGTCCTCGTCTGAATAGAACAACACGGCATCCGGATGCGCAATGATGGCCTCGGCGATACGGAATAAGGCGGTTTCGGCCAGCATGTCGTCATGGTCCAGCAGCGCCACAAACTCGCCGCTGGCCAGCGCCAGTGCCGAGTTGCTGGAGGCCGAAATGTGGCCGTTCTGCTCCCGGTAGACCACCTTGATACGGGCGTCGCGCTGGCTTTGTTGCTCGAGCATGCGGCGCACCGCCGGCTGGGTCGAGGCATCGTCGGCGATGCACAGCTCCCAGTTGCCGTACAACTGCGCCCGCACGGAGTCGATCGCCTGCTCCAGCCAGGCCACCGGTGCGTTATACACCGGCATCAGCACTGAGATCAGCGGGAACCGTGGCAATCCGTCAATACGCTCTTCGATACGTCGGCGTCCTTCCTCGTCGAGGCTGTCATAACGCCGTACCCACTCCGTGTAGTCGTTATGCGGCGACGCATGCGCATCGGTCGCAGCAAGCAAGTGGCCAGGGGCGGCAGCGATACGCAAGCCGCGCCGCACTCCGGCCCAGCCCTCCTTACGGTACAGGCGCATCGCCCGTTGGGCTGTCTGTGCCGGCCCGCCCCCGATCCGCAAGGCTGATCCGAGCACGCCGGCTATCCGGCGCAACCGATAGACCTGTGTGGCGAGCAGACGCAGCGGCACCGTAACGCGCCAGCTGGTCGAGGCGTATAACGCGGCGATCGTCGCGTCGCGCTGAGTTAATTCTCGACGCTGCTGCGCTACCAAAGTGTTGCCGAGCTGTTCCAGTGTACGCAGCTCGGCCAATTGGGACTCCATACGCTCCAGCCGATGATGGAGGCCGGCCACGCGATTGTTACGCTCGGCGAGCAGGCGCTGTGTCGATCGATCGTTTTGCGCAGTCTGCAATATCAACATCTGCAAGTGCGCCAGCTGCTGTTGCCACTTCGTCGCCTGCTGTGCCAATGTACCTGTGTTGCGGGCAGCCGCAGCCACCTGCACTGCCGTGGCCGCGTGCTGACACGCGGCGAGTAAGGCGAGCGGCAGATCCTCCGTGCCGCCCAAAGAGTTTGACAGCGCGCTGTACTCTACGTCCGGTAAACACTTCGATGTTACTTTACGCACTACGCAGATCCCTTCAATGAACTCGACCGACTGCACCTGCGCCAGCAACGTTGCATCGACCTCGTCATCCTGCTGCACATTCAGTCGCTGTGCCGCAGCTAGCCGCCGAAAATATACGTGCATCATGTTCGGCAAATGGCTGTCTGATCCGCCCGTGACGACGAATAAACCCCCTGCAGCAACGTGGCAAAAATACAGAGAAAAAAGCGATGCGCCGTCGTTTGTCGTATCGCCAGACGCAATAACAATGTCAAACACATCTGAATACTGCAAAATTTTCTGCCGCACAGCCGCCTCGCAAGCGTCGCCTACCACTCGCTTGACCGCCGGGTTGTCATAATCCACGACGGCGGCGCCAGGCGCTCCGTCACAGCCCAGCATTAATTGCGCTTGGCTGTAATACGCCGCCCATTCCCGCATCACCTCACTGAGTTGGGTGCCGATGGCAAGCAACCGTACCGGCAGTTGCCGTTGCGCGCTAAAAAAAAGTGGATAGTCGCGCAGAAAACTAACAGGCAATGCCGAATGAGAATCTGAGTGCCCCGCATTATTTGATTGCTGAATGGCCTGGTTGGTCATGAGGTATCCAAAGTACGACCCTATCAAAAGGTCGGCTGTTATCGGCAGCGAATGAGCAAAAAATTATGTTGTGTCAGTTGGGCCTCTTCCCCTCAGGCGAGATAAGCCGCAACATCCCGCCATCGAGGAGAGGATCCCGCAGTCCGGGCGAGGCCGATTGGCTGTAGGGGTACTCGCAAAAACTGCACCGGCCAGCAAGTGGGGTCGTTAATAAATGCGCAAGTCGCGGCGCACCTGTACAACCTTAGGATTGCTGTTCCCGAACTGACGCATCGTAAACCACCCATATACCCGACAATGAGGTGATGTTTTCAAAACAATATTTATCCGACGAAACCAAAATTAACGGAGTCAATTTTGAACTAATGCCCGATGACTCTCCCCCCCAACGCTATCGCGGACCACTCGCCCCAAGTATTACCGTCATCATGAAAGCTAACCTGAAAACTATCGGGTAAGCTTTCACCGGAAAATTCTATCGCGCTCCATGCGCCCAATACTGGCAGCGGATATCGGATACTTTTTCCACCAATCTCGAGAGCGATAGTCTGTGAACTGGTATGTGGACCAGAGCGGTAATACAATCGCTGTCCGCGACGCACGTTGACTATCAGCGTCCCCGTATCAGCATCCGACACAATATGGCTGCCAAATACGGTGTAATTTTTTAACGTCGTACGATCATAATCCCCGGCTTCGACCCAGCCTTTCAATACCTCTATTTGTGCGCTCGAGACTACATTCAGGCCCACTGGTTCCGATAACGTGCCACCGGCGCCTGGCATTACGGCAAACGGCACAGTGGCCGTATAGTGCACAAAATTACGATCCCGCAACAAAGCCAGTCCGCTCTTAGCTTGAGCTTTAGCATCAGGAATATCGCGCCACGTGAAGTCAAGTGGGAATTTATCGATTACAGCATTAGAGTCCGGCTCGGTACTCAGCAAGCGCTGAACGGCCATTTGCTTCTTCATTACGGAGTGAGAATTATCCCGTCGCCACTGATAATTTTCGCTATATGCGCCTGCAAACAGTGCAATCATCACGATGGAATAAATCGCGGCAAATTTCTCGCCAGCCAATTTCGAAATTAAGATCCAAGCGGCAACTGGAATAAGAGCGGTTAATATTGCATAATGCATCGCCAGCCCGTCACTCCATCCTCCTTGACTGGCGCGGCCGAAAGCAACGGAGATAATTTCTGCAATACATGCCAGCACAACAAAAATCATTAATATTTCAGTAAAGTTGAGTTGCTTACTACGATATTTTCGAATAACGAAAAATGCCGATATGGCCAACATAGCGAGAATGATGGCAACTTTAATCTTAATCCAAGGCGTAGCAAACAGCAGCATGCTCGCTGGCAGGAGCTTCAGCGATGTCTCCAAAACAGACGCGATGCTCAGGGACGCGGCGGAAGCGCCAGAGGGATGCCACGTCATCCAGATAATTATGTTCTGAAATAAAACCACACCGGCAGCAGTAATTAGCCATCTGCTTGGCTTGCACTGCCTGCGATAGCCATGCCACCAATGCGCGAACAATCCAAACAACAAAACCAGAGAGAAAATCGAACCATTCATACCGCACCAAGCGCATAAGAACAGTTGTAGCAACATCAAACCGAGATAACGATCTCGCTGGGTTACACAATACTTGCAGGCAAAATACATAGCCACTGCCGCGAAGAATACTGACGAAAGGAATTGCATCTCGAAAGCCCATAATGAATAAGCTTCCGTTGGCATCAACAAAATCAATGGTATTATCAAATCACCAACATGTTGATGGCCGCGATATAATTTCGCTGCAGAGGTCAGTGCGAGCGAGGTCACGAAGGCAAGAAATACATTAACCAGAACCAGAATTCGAAAATCGAAACCGAAATTCTCGGCGAGCCAGAACTGCAATGCTTTTTGCAATGGAATACGATGATCGACGTGTTGGGCAAAGACCCAACTGATGAACTGTTGTGCGTTATCCATACCCAACGGCGCGGTAAAAATCCAATCGTCAGCGTAAGGGTATATTCTGAAATCAAATAAGAACATCGCCAGAGCGAGAAACAGGATCAACTGCGTCCCCAGCATGCTGGGGGCACTAATCCGGAAGAGACGACTCATATATACTGCCATTTCAAAAATAAAAACCGGGCGGATTTTGTGGAAAATCCGAAAACGACGGTTCCGCCATGTAGGCTAACGCGCCCAGACTCTGCGCTGTCAAACCGCGAGCTTTATGACCAGCGATGCGGACCCGGGACTAGCCGCACCTCAGTTACTTAACTCGGGACGTCGAGGAACAAGGATGGATCGCAGGCGGTAGAGCCAGCACCTAAGCTTTCCAGCAGGCGCACCCGGTATTTGCCGGGCGCCGCACCGGACAGATCGATATGCGCTTCCCAACCAGCATCAACCAATAGAGGATTGTGATGGGCATCAGCGACATCGGCGCGCTTGATGCTGCGTTGTGCTGTCACAAACACTTGGGATGGGCCGTCCAATTCGATCGTCAACGGGCCAGGCGGGGTGGTGGTTGCCAGATTCGCAGCCCAACCATTCAGCTGAATTTTGGACTTGTCATCAACCTTATTCTCAGCCTGCCGCGGCGCGTTGTTGACCCGGTCGATCGAGCAGGAGGTACTCGCGAGCAATTCCTTAGGCAAGTCAGCCGGACGCGTTACCTCGCCGCGCGAATATTGCACTGCAGGAGACGACGCTGTAGATCCCGTCGGCGCAGCAACAGGGGCCTCGGAATTTCGGTTGCAAGCCGTTTGCGTCAGAATAATAGCAGCGACAGTCAGTAGATATTTCATAGCGGCAATCATGTTGAGGTTGCACGAGTCCAGCCCGGCAACGTGTGGAAAAGTGCCTTTTTAGTTCAAAAAGCGTTTATAAGAGATTGTCCCAGATCTCATCCAGTCGTTGTACGTAATTCAGGCCGATCGGACGATAGGCGAAATGGCTTTGCATATGCAGACGAGCACGGGTGCCAAGCGCCCGCCCGCCCGCAGGGTCGTCCAGCAGAGTCTGCATGTGGCGGGCGGCCTGGTCAGCGTCCGGGTCGGCCCACACCTGCTCTTCATGGTGCGGATATTCGCCGTCCTGAACCGGCACCAACTGGTAGTCGACGCACAGTGCCACCTCCGCATTCATAAAGTCCATGTTGCCGGAATATGCGGTGGCGATCACCGGCTTGCCCAGCGCCATCGCTTCGGCGATGCCAAAACCGTACCCCTCCGAGCGGTGCAGGGAAATGAAACAATCGCAGCAGCGCACCAGATTTTTCACCTCATTGCCCGACATCATGTGCTGGATCAGCGTGACAGTGCCATGAAACGGCCGCACCGCTTCCTGCAGTTCGGCGAACCCTTCCGGATACATGTCGGCGCCATTGACCTTGATCACCAGGTGAGCCTTGCCGTACGGGCGCTGCGCCAGCAGCGCTGCGTAGGCGCGTAGCACGGCCTGAGGATTCTTGCGCGCCGAATACGAACGCAGGTCGTAAAAAAACAGAAAGGTGTAGTCGGCTTCCGGCAGGCCGAAATACCGCCGCCCGAGGAAACTGTCGAGCGCGATCTCGCAGGCCAGCGGCATGTGCACAACCGGCTTGCTGCAGGCTGCCGACAGGCTGTCGAAAATGAATTGCGAGGGCGCCCAGATCTCGTCGAAACGGTCGAGCTGCGCGGCCCACTCGGCCGGATAGCGCGCCAGTTCCCACAGTGGGTAAATCACGTTGTAACCGGACCAGCCACCATGATGGTCGAGATGGTTGAGCACCTGCTCGACCTCGTTGCCGTTGATATGAAACACGTTGATTTCACCGGGGCCCTGCTGGCAGACGGCGCCGAACTCCGCCAGATCGGCGTCCCCGGGCTGCTGCAACTGATATACATCGCGCAGGCGCGGCGCTTCACCGGCGCGGCGCATGGCACGGCAACTGGCGCGCAGATGCTCGCCCATGCCTATCGGCGCGTACGGGTGGCCAATCAGGCACACTGCATTTTCAGATTTTTTGCGGTTCATTTAAACGCCACTTCCATTTTTTTTCAACAGACGCGCCGCGTCGCGGGCATTCGCTACCGCCTCAAGATAGGTGTGGCCATACCGGCGATCCGGTTCCAGGTAAGCTCCCTCGGCCCACTCGTTCCAGGCGTTGACAAACACCAGGCGTTCATCACCGAACTGTTCGGCACGGGTCTGATCGAGGCTTTCTTCAAGCCACGCCTGGAACACGCCGGGTGACGCATGCTCGAAGCAAAAACTGTTGTTCTTGCGGCGCGCGCTATTGTCCCAGCCTGGCATCACGCCGCGGAAGCGGGTATAAGCCGGCTGCGGGCGGGTCGCGTACCGCACTGCGAGGTCGCGGTAATCGGCCGTATGGCCGGCGAAATCCGGATTAAGCAATTCGCCGCTCGGCGGCCGCTGCTCGGCCATGCCCTGCGGCGGGAACTCGATCGCGGCGTCGCAGCCAAACGCGGACGGCGGCGTGGCGGTGTGCACCAGGTCGAAGGATTCGACCATGGCGATGTAAATTTCGCCGATGCCCTGCTCGCGGCAGGCGGCACGCCAGCGCGCCGCCGTGGCAGCGAAGTCCGGGAACAGCGTCACGCGGTAGATCACCAGCAGCGGTTTGCCATCGATGCGGATATAGCGGGCGTCGCGGAAAAAGCGCATCAGGTCAGCAATCACGGCCAGGTCGTCTTCCACCGTATGCGACTGCGCCATCAACACTTCGTTGTCCTGGCCATCCCAGCGCCGGGTCCAGTTTTCGTTGGCCCAGCACAGGCAGAACGGCAGGGCCGGCTCGGCCGACAACAGCAATTGCTCGACTGGGCGCTCCAGCAGCCGCTTGCCATCGAACCAGTAATAGTAGTAGCAAAACCCATGCACACCGTAACGCTGCGCCAGTGCAGCTTGCTGCTGCATCACTTCGATCAGACGCAAGTCGTAATAACCGAGGTCAGCCGGCACGCGCGGCTGATAGTGGCCGACGAAGTTCGGTTGCGTCTTGCTGACATTGGTCCACTCAGTGAACCCCTTGCCCCACCATTGATCGTTTTCTTGCACTGGATGGTACTGCGGCAAGAAAAAGGCGATCAGTTTCGGTATCATGTCGCGGTCCAGTGCAGCGCTCCACTTGGTTTGCAGTGTCGTCAGGTTGTTGGTGATGCAGCGCATTTTGAAGTCGCTGTTGTCACTGGCGGTCGTTTTCGACAGATGATGAATAAGCGTCGCGTCCGGGTTGTACCAGATGTCGTAGCCAGCGTCGCGCACGCTCAGACACAGGTCGGCATCCTCGCAATAACATGGCAGGAACTCTTCGGAGAAGCCGCCCAGTTTGCGGGCCAGCTCGGTCTTCAGCAACAGGCAGGCACCGGACACGTAATCGACCCGCCGCTGATACGAATACTGGGGCTGCTGGGGATCATCGTTCAGGCCGATCATCATCGCAGCGCCATCCGGAGTGAAGGCGACGCCGGCTTCCTGCAGGTGGCCGCCAGGATAGACAAACCGCGGCCCGACAGCACCCACATTGGGGTGCGCGTCGAAGGTGGCGAGCAGCGCGCTCAACCAGCCGGCAGTCACTTGCACGTCGTTGTTCAGATACAGCACATAGGTGCCATTCACATGCGTCAGCGCCTCGTTGCAATTGGCGAGGAAGCCAAGGTTGCGTTCGTTGCGAACATAACGCAGGTGCTCGATCGACTGCATTAACTCAGCCGTTTCGTCGCTGGATGCGTCGTCGGCGACGATGACCTCGAAGGTGATGGCGGGCTCAGCGTGCATAGCGATCGACAGCAGGCACTCGAGGGTAAACGCGACCTGATTATAGGCAGGCACAATGATCGATACCAGCGGCCGCGCCGGCGGCTTGGGCAGGAGGACATCGGCAGCGGCTGCACGTAACTGGTCAGCGTCAAGTTCGATAAGTTCGAACGGCTGAACCGCCACGCTTGCGAGGCGGGTCGCCTTGGCAGCGGCAATGCGCTGTTTGACGTTCCCATAATCGGCCCATTCCCACACACCGTCGGCCACAGGTAACGGCGGGTTGATCAGCAATTGTGCGGGCTTTGCCGGTGCCACTCCCGGCTCGGCGTCCCGCACATCGGCGCAGTCCGGCAGGACCGGGACCAGCAATGCACTTTCGACAGAGCCTGCAGATGCTTCGCTCGTCTTCCGTGCCTGTTCTGCCTGCTGCCACTGCTGATACGAAATGGTGCGTCGCAACGCAAAACCGAACGAGGTAAACAAGCCGTCATTGACACGGCGCCGTACAGCACCTGATAACGGCAAGACGCGGTAGACGGCGACTGCCGCGCTGAACAGCCCTCGGCGTGCCTTGCGCGCAGCAGTTGACAAAGCACGCACTGGCGCGCCCATGCGCCATGTGCGCGACGCCAACAGTTGTTCAAGATGATGGCGCACGGCCCGTTCCTGCAAATCCAACAGGTTTTTCTCATGCTGCAGCGTGGCCAGCGCCAGCTGCAGGTCAGAGTTTTGCAGGTGTGCGTCGCCGACAGCCTGCTCCAGTTGCTGCACATGACAGGCATAGCCGGCGTTGCGAAGCTGAGCCTCTTTCAGATCGGCATCGAGCTGAATGTTGCGGCGCTGTTCGGTCCGCAGGCGAATTCTGCGCTCGGTGAGGTTGCGCGCCAATTCGTCCAGCTGAACCTGACGCCCCCCCCCTTCAAGCGAATTGATACTCAATTTAGCCTGGCTGTCGGCCAACTGCTGGTTCAAATCGGCCAGCGACGCATTGCGCTGATCCAGCTGGCTGTTGAGCGCCGCCAGTTGAGCCTGCAAATGCGCGACCTGCTCTTCATGCTCCTGCGTTTTATGTGTCGCGCTGGCGGCCTCCACCGCCTCGCGCGTTGCCAGCAATTGCTCCAGCGCGCCGATGCGCTCGTCGCGTTGGGCCACTTCCGCGACCAGTCCGTCCCGCTCGATCTCGGCCGCATCACGGTGCACACTGTTGGCCTGCATCTGCTGCACGCGCTCCTGCTCGGCGCGCTCGGCGGCCAGTTGCCCGATGCCGGCCAGTTGGGCGTCACGTTCGGCCACCTTGTAGTGCAGCCCGACGATCTGCGCATCGCGTTCGGCAACGACGTGGCCCACGTTGGAGAGCTGGGCATCACGCTCGCCCACTTTTAAATGCAATTCAAGTATCTGGGCGTCACGCTCCGCCAGGGTTTGTCCAAGCGATTGCAACTGTGCCTGGCCGGCACTGAGCGCTTGCTGCAACGCCGTGGCAGACTGGTCGTGTGTAAGCGCCAGTGCGCTGACAGCCGCATGTTTCGTGAGCAATTTATCGGCAAGCTGCAGCGAAGGCGTCAGCATTGCATAGTCATGCGCCCACTGCGCGATTTTTTCCTGTAGCGCCGGTGCATCCAACTGCTGGTGGTCGCAGGCGACCTCCAGCAGAGTTGCGTACACATCGTAAACGAGGCCCGGGCAGGCTTCGTCCAGCAATAAGTCATCGGCCGCGTACATGCTGTGGCGCAGTGCGGCGTCGAGAAACTCATTCTCATACGGCACCAGCGCTGCGGCGTCGAGTGTCAGACCGATGGCATCGGCGACCCGGGCCAATTGCTGCCGCGGCGCTTGCATCAGCAAGTCATAGTCGACCACCACGGTCGGCGCGCCGGCGCGGTTGACAAGACCGGGAATGACGTGACCCAGCCAAAGCAAATAACTTTGCTCGGCCTCAAGACCGTCCCGTTTGGCCAGCGAACGCGCCACGCTGAGCGGATGGCGCAACGCAAAAATATAACTCACCTCAAAACCGCAATGGTTAAAGACGTCACGCCAGAACGGCAACAGGCGCGCCACCCGCGGATCTTTAAAGCCGAACAGCGGCGCATTACCCACCTTGTCGCGCATTAATTCAACAGCACGGAGGAAAAATCCCTGCTTACGCAATGTCGCCGCATCTGCCGGTGTCAGTGGCGACAGCGATGACCAGTCCTGGCCCAAAGCCGCCAGCATCTCGTTGTCAAATGCATTGAGGTCGATATCTTCCCAGAAGCCCTTGGCGTTGTTCCCTTCAATGGACGGGATCAGGCGGTCGCCCAGGTCAATCCCGAAGACTTCCAGACCACGGGTAATGGCGCTGGTCCCGCTGCGATGCATACCGAGTACAATAAACAATCTGCTTTTCTTCATTTCTTGCATCTGCGTTCTTTCAATCGATCGACTGCTGAAGTTCGACGTCAGGATAACAACTGAAGTCAATCATGCCTGTGGCGGTGTCTCCAGTGTCGGGAAGCACCCTGAACATGGCGATATCGACCATGCGGTGTAGATACGTTTCGCTTCCGTCGACGTCACCCGTCACACCGGCGTTCAAAAAGTACACACCGGTATTGAGCGCGCACACGAACCGGAATTCCATCTTGTACGTCGCGCCGGCCGGCACCAACGCAATGCCGTCGCGCGCAGCGCTGGCTGAAACAGCGCCACCTAGTTCCAGACCATTGGTGGTTTTAATCAGCATGCCAAAACGCACATTGCTAGAGGCCTGCTGAAACTTCACGTTGTAGACATAACGATACGTTCTGCCACGCACCAAATTGTTGACCCGCCGGCCATCGATCGTCAAGATGCGGGGCTCGTCAATCAGCGCGCCCCGTGACTCGTACGAAAGCGTACTGGACGGCCGCATGCCGGCATCGAAATTTTCGCGTTCGTTATCCGCTAGCACCGCCGATGCGACGGCGGTTGCAGGTGCACCGCCATGGCTGGCAACGTCGCCACTGTGCCCGGTGTCGCCGACTGCATGGGCTTGACGGATCTGTTCGCGAATGTCGGCCTGCTTATCGGCCGGGGCGTACAGCAGTTTCTGATAACGGCCGACAATTTGCTTAGGAGCCCCGACGGCCAGTTTCTCGCCGGCGTCCATCAGAATCGCACTGTCGCACAGTTCGACGATGGTGCTGCCGGCATGCGACACGAACAGAATTGTGGCGCCTTTGGCCCTGATCGCCTCAATGCGCGAAAAGCACTTGCGCTGAAACAGTTCATCACCAACCGACAAAGCCTCGTCGACAATCAGGATTTCCGGATCGACATTGATGGCCACGGCGAACGCCAGCCGCACCATCATGCCGCTGGAATATGTCTTGACCGGCTGCTCGATAAAATCGCCGATGTCGGCGAAAGCGACGATCTCGTCGAAGCGCGCGTCAATTTCAGGCACGGTCAGGCCGAGAACCGCCGCGTTCATGTAGACATTCTCGCGTCCGGTGAATTCCGGATTAAAGCCGGAACCCAATTCCAGCAGCGCAGCGATGCGGCCAAAAGTTTCAACCGTGCCGCCGGTCGGGTTCAATGTGCCGCAGATTAACTGCAGCAGCGTCGACTTACCGCTACCGTTACGCCCGACGATGCCGACCGTTTCGCCCCGCTTGATCTCGAACGACACGCCGTTCAGAGCCCAGAATTCCCGGAAATATTGCTTGCGGCCACGCGCCAGCATCTGCATCAGACGGTCACGCGGTTTGTCGTAAATCTGGAAGCATTTGCTCAGGTTGTCGACCTTGATGGCGATATTAGAGGACATCGGCGAACCCTTTGCGCGTTTTCTGGAACCAGGCAAAACCGAGACAGGCAACCAGCACACTGCACAGAAAATACAGGGCAAGGAAGCTCAGGTCCGGAACGACGCCCCAGAACAGCACATCGCGCGCCTGCTCAATGACCGGCGTCATCGGATTCAACAACAGCAACATCTGGAATTTCGGCGGCAGGGTGCTTGTGCTATAAAAAATCGGGGACAGAAACATCAGCACGGTCACGACGATGCCGATGATTTGCGATACGTCACGCAGGAAGACGCCCAGCGAGGCCAGTGCCCAGCTCAGGCCCATCACCAGCAGCAGCAGGGGCAGTGTCACCAGCGGCAATAAAAGCACAGTCGCATGCGGCATACCAAACAGCAGAAGGTAGGCCAGCATCCAAACACCAAGACTGATCAATGCATGGAACAAGGCCGAGCCCAACGACACCAACGGCAGGATTTCCAGTGGAAACACCACTTTCTTTACGTAGTTGACGTTGTTCAGAATCAGGCCCGGGGCACGCGTTATACATTCCGCGAACAGGTTAAAGACGATCAGACCACAGAACAGCACAAGTGCGAATTCGGTTTGAGAGTCACTGCCACCTTTCCAGCGCGACTTGAAAACCACGCTGAAGACAAAGGTATAGACGGCCAGCATCAGTATTGGATTGAAGAACGACCACAATATCCCCATCACCGAGCCGCGGTATCGCCCCACCACTTCACGCTTGACTAGAGCCCTGATCAGGCTGCGGTGCTGCCACGCACTGGCGAGCATGTGCCGTGGCGACGTTGAAAAAGTCTGCATCAGTCGAAAACCTCGGCGCCGGCAAACAGCGCGCCCTGCGCGTCTTTGCCGGAAAGCAGCGGTGTCGCACCCGCCAGCGACCAGTCGATCGCCAGCGTGGGGTCATCCCATGCGATGCTGCGCTCATAGGCGGGCGCCCAGTAATCTGTGGTTTTATAGAGAAACTCGGCACTCTCGCTGAGCACGACAAACCCATGCGCAAAGCCTTCCGGCACCCACAGTTGCTTCTTGTTCTCGGCGCTTAACAACGCGCCGACCCATTGACCGAAGGTCGGCGAACTGCGGCGGATATCCACCGCGACATCAAACACGGCGCCCGCCACGACCCGCACCAGTTTCCCCTGCGGCTGCTGGATCTGGTAGTGCAGGCCGCGCAAGACATTCTTCGCCGAGCGGCTGTGGTTATCCTGCACGAACGCCACCGGGCGGCCAACGGCGGCGTCGAACTGCGCCTTGTTGAAACTTTCGAAGAAAAAACCGCGGTCGTCGCCGAACACCTTAGGTTCAAACACGATCACGTCAGGAATGCTCAAGGGAGTCGCGATCATCAGAACACCGTTTCTTTTAACATGCGTTTCAGATACTGGCCGTAACCATTCTTAGCCAGCGGTGCCGCCAGCGAGGCCACCTGGTCGGCCGTGATCCAGCCGCGGCGGTACGCGATCTCCTCCGGGCAGGCCACTTTCAGGCCCTGGCGGTGTTCGATGGTCTGGATAAAGTTGCTGGCCTCGTTCAGGCTCTCGTGGGTGCCGGTATCGAGCCACGCGTACCCGCGCCCCATGATTTCCACGTTCAGCTGGCCGCGCTCCAGATACACCCGGTTGACGTCGGTGATCTCCAGTTCGCCGCGCGGCGATGGTTTCAGGCTGGCGGCGATGTCGACCACGTCATGGTCATAAAAATACAGCCCGGTGACAGCGTAATTACTTTTTGGCACAGCCGGCTTTTCCTCGAGGCTGGTGGCATGACCGGTGGCGTCAAAGTCGACCACGCCGTAGCGCTCCGGATCCTTGACGTGGTACGCAAACACCGTCGCACCGCCGGGCTGGGTGCCGGCTTTTTCCAGCTGCGACTGCAGGTCGTGGCCGTAGAAAATATTATCGCCGAGCACCAGCGCGCTCGGTGCGCCGTCGAGGAACTCCTTACCGATGATAAACGCCTGGGCCAGTCCATCCGGGCTCGGTTGCACCGCGTACTGCAGGTTCAGGCCCCAAGCACTGCCGTCGCCGAGCAGCTGCTCAAAGCGGGGCGTGTCCTGCGGCGTGGAGATGATCAGGATGTCGCGGATGCCGGCCAGCATCAGCGTGCTGAGCGGGTAGTAGATCATCGGCTTGTCGTAGATCGGCAGCAGCTGTTTGGACACGGCCATCGTGACCGGATAGAGCCGGGTGCCGCTACCGCCGGCGAGGATGATGCCTTTGCGTTGTTTCATGATTATTTCTCGAGGATTTCGGTCAGCATGCGGATCACGCCCTGCTGCCACTGTGGCAACGTCAGGTCAAACGCGGCTTGCAGTTTACCGGTGTTGAGGCGCGAATTTTTCGGGCGCGGGGCCGGCGTCGGGAAGGCGTCGCTGGTGACGGCGGCGATATCCTGCTGCGCCACCTTGATGGCCACGCCGGCGTTGCGCGCGGTTTCGATGACGAGGCTGGCGTAGCCGTGCCACGACGTGCTGCCGGCCGCCGCCAGATGGTACACGCCGGCCAGCTCAGGCCGTTGCCGGGCCGCGCGGATGGCGTGCGCCGTGACGTCGGCCAGCAGATCGGCGCCCGTGGGCGCGCCGATCTGGTCGTCGATGATCGACAACTTGTCGCGTTCTCCCGCCAGGCGCAGCATGGTTTTGGCGAAGTTGCCGCCGCGCGCCGCGTACACCCAGCTGGTGCGAAAAATCAGATGTTTGCAGCCGGACGCCTGGATTGCTTGTTCGCCTTCCAGTTTGGTGCTGCCGTACACGCTGAGCGGGCCGGTGCTGTCGGTTTCCGACCATGGCTGCTCGCCACCGCCGTTAAACACGTAATCGGTCGAATAATGCACCAGCCAGGCGCCGCAGGCGACCGCCTCGCGCGCCAGCACACCCGGCGCCAGGGCGTTGATGGTGCGGCACAGGTCTGGCTCGGACTCGGCTTTGTCGACCGCCGTGTGGGCAGCGGCGTTGACGATGATATCCGGCTGCACCGCACGCACGGTGGCGGCGATGCCGTCCAGATCGGTGAAGTCGCCGCACAGCGTCGTGTCACCACTGTCGAGCGCGACCACGTCACCCAGCGTGGCCAGGCTGCGCTGCAGCTCCCAGCCGACCTGCCCGCCTTTGCCAAACAGCAGGATCTTAAGGGGTTTTGACGGCGTGCTCATGCCACACGCTCGCCGTAGTTTTGCTCTACCCAGTCGCGGTAGGCACCGGACTGCACGTTGGCCACCCAGTCCTGATGGTCCAAATACCACTGCACCGTTTTACGGATGCCGGTCTCGAATGTTTCGGCCGGCTTCCAGCCCAGCTCACGCTCGATCTTGCCTGCGTCGATCGCGTAACGGCGGTCGTGGCCGGGACGGTCGGTGACGTAGGTGATCTGCTGGCTGTAGGCAGCGCCGTCGGTGCGTGGGCGCAGTTCGTCGAGCAGCGCGCAGACGGTGTGGACGATGTCCAGATTCGGCTTTTCGTTCCAGCCGCCGACGTTGTAGACCTCGCCCGTGGTGCCTGCTTCCAGCACGCGGCGGATCGCGCTGCAGTGGTCTTTGACGTACAGCCAGTCGCGGATCTGCTGGCCGTCGCCGTACACCGGCAGCGC
>Ga0308160_10003206_pt1 | contig 18684 bp, 28 predicted proteins | sample PhyFR1_FD_201036 | JGI IMG/M metagenome (GOLD analysis project Ga0308160, IMG submission 201036) | Phyllosphere microbial communities from UC Gill Tract Community Farm, Albany, California, United States - DLSLF.R1 | ecosystem: Host-associated > Plants > Phyllosphere > Unclassified | place: USA...
ACACCCCCCTCTTACGAATGCGGAAGAAGGGACTGAAATGAATTCAGGGTCAATTAGTAAAGTGGACGCGTTCCCTCATTTAACCCTTCGTTATCTGACTTTTATCTGATTCACCTTCTACCATACATATACCACATAGGCAACGCTGGAACCGTGTGTCTGATATCCCGCATACCTTACCATTCAATTCTAGTCAATCGCCGTGACGGTCGAACAAGATCCCATCGGATCCGATTGGGTTGAGCAAAAGGAGAGGGGTAGATTTGGAGATTTGACAAACGGGGATTGGTTTCGCTTGGCACCTTCCATACCCAGCATTCTTCTTCTTTACGATACCTATACGATACCATACCGAAACGCTTTACTTGCTTGGATCTATCGCCTACTATCCTAGCCCTCTGCTTTGGCGGGGAACGACACATATATCCACTTGGACAACGGTCAATTGGACAAGATGGACAATACATCGGGCACGAATGCCGACCCGGGTCCTATACACCGACCTCATTCCCCGATGCTCGACACACCTCCCGATACTCGATCACCCACCTCACCTGTAAACTCGGATGAACACCTCCCCACACCCCATAATCACCTCGCACCCCACCCATCAATTCCACAATATACACCGTCGACCTCTTCCGATTCGGCCACTCCGATTGATTGGAATAAAGGGCCATACCTCGGTCCTAACCTCGAAGCGAAAGCTTCTGGGTCACCATTATTACATCAGACAGAACAAATGGGAAGGGAGAGATTATCGCCAACTCGACAAAGCTCTTTCAAGGAACAGCAGCAGCAGCAACAGCAGCAGCCTAATCACTTTACACCCGCTTTCTATACCAGTCACGAAAAGGAGGATGGATATAGCTCTACGATGAATGGGAATGGTAATGGAGGAGCTCAACCACGTCGTTTGTATGCCAATACGACGCCGACTTCATATACCATGCCTGGCGCCCATCCTCTCACACGCACACCGACGGATTCGGCTCAGGTGGAAATGCCCACAAAACAAGGCTTTTACGATTCACCAGCGTACTGGTTGATTCTGTATTTCTTCTTCAATCTAGGTTTGACATTATTCAACAAGATTGTCCTCGTCAGCTTCCCATTCCCATATGTAAGTTCAGCTGACTCGGCCCATAGTGCTCCGCAGCTGATATCCTAGACATTGACCGGTCTACACGCTTTATCAGGATGTGCAGGTTGTTACTTTGCTTTAGAGAAGGGCGCGTTCGTGAGTCTGAATGATCTGTTCAGAGCTAATGATAGGTCCCTGCCCGCCTGACTCAACGTGAAAATGTCATTCTCGCTGCGTTTTCGGTCCTGTATACCATCAATATCGCCGTTAGCAATATCTCCCTTCAGCTCGTTACCGTTCCTGTAAGCTTGCGCCTGCATCATGCTGAACAAGAGCTGACAGCCCAGTTCCACCAGGTCGTTCGAGCTTCCACTCCCTTGTTCACCATCCTGATCGCTACTGTCCTCCTTCGAGCCAAATTCAGCGCGATGAAACTTATTTCGCTACTACCTGTGGTAGCTGGGGTCGGATTCGCGTAAGCTAGCGCGACCTTTGCGTAACTCGAAGCTGACAAGATAGCACATATGGAGACTACTACTTTACCGCCTGGGGACTCATTCTCACCTTGCTCGGAACATTCCTCGCCGCACTCAAGACGGTAGTCACCAACCTGATCCAAACTGGAGGCGGAAACCGACTCAAACTCCACCCCCTCGACCTCCTCATGCGCATGTCCCCATTGGCATTCATCCAATGTGTGGTGTATGGGTATTTTACTGGGGAATTAGACAGGGTGAGGGCATACGGTGCTACTCAGATGACGAGGGGTAAAGCTATCGCCTTGTTGGTGAATGGGGTTATCGCTTGTGGACTCAATATCGTCAGCTTTACAGCCAACAAAAAGGCAGGTGCATTGACAATGACCGTCTCTGCCAAGTAAGTCCCCCTATTAGTACCAAAGATGAGAGCTGATATTCAGCTGTAAACAAGTCTTGACGATCGCACTCGCCGTAGTGTTATTCGACCTACATATCTCGTTTACGAATGCGATTGGGATATTCCTAACACTGGTCGGAGGAGGATGGTATGGCTATGTCGAGTATCAGGAGAAGGGACGAAAGAAGATGAAGGTCGAGGACAAGTCATAGATATTTTCATTAGGGCTCATGCATTTGTGTATACGATTACGTGCGTTACACTTGAGCTCGGGGTTGGTGTAGATGATATGGTCACTGGGACGATGGTGTAGCCTTGTAGGTGTTTGTGGTCTCGCGCGATGGAAGAACGCATCTCGCTGAAATCTTGACAGTGTTAGGTGAGAATGGTTTATAGCTGAAGGGTACGTGTCCGAGATGTTTAGGGGCACTACATGTTTGGAGCTGCTATCAGTGGAAGGCGACCGCACGTTGCGTTGGAAAAGTAGTCCCTCGGAATCGCTGGAATGAGTATTGTTGCCTGGAATCAGTGTCCGATGAAAGCGAATATTCCCAACTGCCCATCATATGTTTTCATTCGAATGCATAATCCCAATAAACATCGCCCAGTGCTAATATATATCGAACCGGTATTGGGTCACTAGTCACCAATGAGACCAACAACCCACCCAATAACCCGTTACTTCACTCTCTTCTACGGAAATGACGGCTTTTCGACCGTGTTTGCTCTACTGGCAATGAAGACAGGAGCGTAGAGGTCGAAAAGTGCTTTTATGTAGATTTAATACCTGTATTGTTAGCTTGTGTAGCCGAGGGAGGAGAAGGCAGCAGCTTACCTTATGGTATTTGCGTTAAAGAAAAGAGAAAGAGAGATGCATCGAAATTTACAACGAGGGTGGGAGGGAGGGAGGGGATGACGTGGCATTAGATAGTTGTCAACAAAGGGAGTAGTGTGTGCCACATTCACGTATTTTATCGGTGTTTTACGGTAATTTCCTCAAGAAACTTGATCCCGGCTGTGGTGGTGTTGTCTAGGTGGTCGCTGCTAAGATCTTCTTATCCATCAAGTAAAGGTAACAAAATGGTCAAGCACAACAACCAGTTGCCAAAGAACCATTTCGTGAGTACTCTGTGGATATACAACAATGGGTTTCATGCTGATAATATAGCACAAGGATTGGCAGAGGAGGGTCAAGACTTGGGTAAGTCGTCGTCTGGATATTTTGAGGTTGTGCAGGATGGATTGGAGTATCAGGTCATAAGGAAGATATGCTAGGAAGCTGGAGGATGCAACACGGAGCAAAGAACTACGCTCATACCCCAGTTCGACCAGCCAGGAAAGAAGAAGTCGAGACGAGTAGCGCGATCCAAGAAGGCTCTCGCTTCCGGTGCCGCTCCTTTGCAGCGACTCCGACCTGCTGTCCGATGCCCCACGCAACGATACAACATCAGGATCAGGGGTGGGTTCATTTGTGGAATATGGAGGACGTGACTGACTTGAATAGAGGGACGAGGATTCACCATTGAGGAACTCAAGCTCGCCGGTATCCGAAGGAAGGAGGCCAAGAGCATCGGTATCTGTGTTGATGCTCGACGACGATCCAAGTCTGAGGAGGGACAGAAGCTCAACGTCGACCGACTAAAGGAGTACAAGACCCGATTGGTCGTCTTCCCCAAGAAGGCTGGTGTTTCCAAGTCTGGTGACTCTACCGTATGTCCTATTCATCACTTCTCATGTACTCCACTGACAACTAGGGCGAGGACCTCACCGCTCACATCACCCGATCCGCCCTTCCCCTCCCCGCATCTTACGAGGCCGAAGCTCCTCGACAAATCACCTCCGAGGAGAAGGAGTTCTCTGCCTTCAGGACCCTCCGAATCGCCCGAGCCGACCAGAGGAACTCTGGAAAGCGAGCTGCCCGAGCTGCTATCAAAGCACAGGAGGAAGCAGCAAAGAACAAGTAATCTACTCGTTCTGTACAGCGCTTGGGATACGAGAGTTGTGTCATGTATGCACGATTTTCACACTGGCTATTTTTGCATGATTCGACTTGGGAGAATTTGACCATTGCCACATTTCACTGGAAATATACCACCCTCTCTCTACTCTTCTTGCTTAGCTGTGCATGCATATCAAGTCCGCTGAGCCCTGCCTTTCTTGACGGATACTCGTTGTCCGTGTGTAAGAGTGGACGGACCATAGAGATATAAGAGCATGTACCCTCAAAAGTCAAAATGTGGGGCCGCCCGATAGTCCGAGCGTGATTGCCCCATCAGATTTCAATAGTCACTCGTATCATTCGTCTATACCTCTCTCTCTTGTATTACACACTCTCTTAGCACACCCTATTGCTTATACAGGCATCATGGCACCCATGGAGAAAGGTTTCAGCTGGTCCAACATCGCTGTTGGTAAGTCCTCCCCAGTTCTTTCATTGCAATCCCCCAAAACACCACTCCCCCACGGTGGGGGTATTTCCAGTCGCGTCCTTTATACCGCCATGAACCAAGCTAACACCGTGAATAGGAGCCACGATGAACATGTTCGAGGTCACTACCCTTGGACAACCCCTCGAGGTCCTCAAGACTCAGATGGCTGCGAACCGTTCTCAGACCATGGGTCAGGCATTTAGGAACGTCTGGGCTCGAGGTGGTGTTTCCGGTTTCTATCAGGGTTTGATTCCATGGGTAAGCTCAGGTTCCCTTCTGCTTTCGGGCTCAAAGCTGAATACCTAGGCATGGATTGAAGCATCTACCAAAGGAGCTGTTCTCATCTTTACCTCGGCCGAGATTGAGAAATACGCCGTCAAGAGCTTTGGTGTCAGTCCCGCTACTTCTGGTATGCTGGGAGGTATTGGAGGAGGTATCGCTCAGGCCTACGCTACCATGGGTAAGCTTCTTGAATCGCTTGCGCGAGGATAAAGCTGATGATAGGTTTCTGTACCTGTATGAAGACTGTCGAAATCACTCGACACAAGCAGGCCAGTGTCGGTGCCCCCGTCGAATCCACTTTCAAGGTCTTTGGTGATATCTACAAGCGAGAAGGTCTGGCAGGTATCAACAAAGGTGTCAATGCCGTCGCTGTTCGTCAAGCCACCAACTGGGGTAGTCGAATGGGTTTCGCTCGACTCGCAGAGCAGACGTTGAGAAAGGCAAGGGGTATCAACGAGGGAGAAAAGCTTGGTGCTTTCGACAAGATTTTGGCCAGTACCGTCGGAGGTGCTCTGGCTACCTGGAACCAGCCTATTGAGGTGGTCCGAGTCGAGGTAGGTCCGACTTGTAGTGAAATGGGCTAACGAGCAGATGCAATCCGCCATCAAGAATGCCGACCCTAATGCTCCCGCTAAGAAGACTGTGCTCAACACCCTCTCCTACATTTACAAGACCAACGGCCTCAAGGGTCTTTACAGAGGTGTCGCTCCTCGTATCGGTCTTGGTTAGTTCACCACCCCTCTCGCATATGAGCCAGCTAACTGACGTCCAGGTGCTTGGCAGACTATCTGTATGGTCAGTTTCGCCGATTATGTCAAGGCTGCGTAAGTTACCTTTGTCTAAACACCATGGCAGTAACTGATGTATAGTATCGGTACCGCCAAAAATGTCTAGACGCTTCCCATAATGAATTTGTACATAGACATGCATATAGATTACGATTGCAGCGGGGTTGCGGAATGTGCAATAACCCTAGAGACGATGTCAACAGCATGGATCACAGGCTTCAATGATGAACAATGCCATTTCCTCGAAGACCTGTTGACTCGAAACACAAGCATATCCGTCAGTCCGAAACGCTCGCGACAAACATGACCTTTCGGTAAAGTTGCAAGATCCAGACCAGATGTAAACACAAATTATGCATGAGTGTGTACAAAAAATCTAGGCCAATGGCCATTATCCAGCAGTCCCAGAGTAGTCCTGATCGAGTTATCGCCTCCATCACTCATAAACGAGCAACAGTGAAAACGGCAACGCCACCAAATTGCACTAAAGCCTTGTATCCGGATTCCCCTCGTAGAGAAACGCTTTCAAATCAATGAACACTCTTGATCAAAGGAGATCAAGAGTACAGGATACTGGCGACCCACTACACCCATGCCAAGTTCCCCAATGCCCCCTCCACTCTCTTTTCGCAAAAAGAGCTTCTCTGGGTTGTAAATGGCAAAGTCGAACGCATTTCTGGTCGGGTGATACACTCTATTAGGAGTGGATCCATTTGGGATCATCTTGTATGCGGGTTTAAATTCCAGGACCTTATCCCGCTCGCGAGTGAAAGGGCTGAATCGTCAGTTGCTTGTTCTGCTCTATATTGGGTCAGGGACAACTTACAGCATAGTCCCTTGTATATAGCGAGCATTGTGACCTTGGAGCTGAGGTTGTCAGTACATGTTTATCATCAGTATGCTTAAAGTAACTGACCTGCTGGATATAAGAGAAAGAGAGAGATTGAATTCAAACTTTGGAAAGAGACGCGTCGAGTAAAGGCGGAGTTAATTAACGGAAATCATAGAGTGGCACAACGTCCCCCACCGTCGTGTTCACTCGGTACTCAAGCTCATCTCCCCTGGGAGTGCGTAGAGCAGCGGGCAGTAGGTCATGAAGCATACACCAGTTGAGCTCGCACATAAATTCATCAAGTCATACTACATCGTGATAAGTCACCATAGCCACAGGCTCTATGTCTCCTTTGTAGCCGCATACTCTTCCTGTCCGGGAGGATGAGGCATTCCCAAATGAGTCCTGACATTATGGAACACCTTCAAGAACTGATCGTCAGCGGAAATCGCTCACACGTCCCGAGTCGACCCACCTTGGTCCTGGCTCCCTGAGCAGCAACGCCCTTGTCTTGCAAATCTTGGTCATTCATTGCAACCATGTCTTGCCATTTGTACTTTTCAAAAGTAGTCGTGTATTTCTATCATCAGCCAGGAACCACAGACATGACTTACGTGAAGTCTCAAGACCCTAAGCCATTGACCGACATCCTCGACAGTCTTGGGATCCACGTCATCAGGTCCAGCTACACCTGCACCACCTCCAGCTCCACCTCCAGTGTTGGCTGCACCCTGTGCTTGCGGGGTAGGCGAGCTTCGAACATTGTTGGGCATGGGCGATCGACGTCCAGGAGCAGAAGGTCGGGCGGATCGGTTCGAATTGTACCCATTTTGACCGTAATTGGCAGAGGCAAGAGCGGCATTGGAATTGTTGATTTGCTGCTGAGCCTGAGCAATCGCAAGCATCTGAGCGGCATTGGCGTTCATAGGGTTGATACCGAGATTGGCAAAGTTCATGCCCAAACCGGCCAAGGCAGAGTTGTCACCAAGTCCCAACCCGAATTGGTCCAAAACAGGGCTTCGCGGGTAAGCACCATAGTTGTTGAGATGGGGTGAAGCACCTCGAGCGTGAGGAGTCGAGTAGGTATCTTCACTTTGTCCAGATACGTTTCGAGAAGTAGACGGGGTCTGACCGGTAGGTCGTCGGTACTTGCGAGCATCCTCGAATGCAATCTTGCTTGCGGCCAATTGCAAATTGGCCATGTTGAGCGCCGAGGTCAAGTTGGTCTGAGGAGCGATATGAGAGTCGTTGAAAGCAGGTGCCAAGGGAGTATTGACCATACTAGCCCAGCTCGGGTTGTTGAGCAAAGGAGAGATGGGAGCATCAAGACCGAGTCCGACACCACTCTGACGCGGCGATCGAGTCTCGTTGGGTCTAGCGCCATAGTTTTCCGACTTGGGTCGAAGATCTCCACCAGGGGATCGACTTCGAGAAGAGACATTGTCGGGAGAGTTTCCACGTTCGAGGACCTGGTCCAATTGTTGCCCGTGCCATCGATCGACGGTAGGCTGGAGAGTACCAGGGGCAGAAATCCTGTTTTGTCGAGCCCTGACCTTGGCGGGATCGTCCAAGTAGCTAGAGCTGGGGGATCCTGTGTAGCCGTTTCCACCACCAGCCGAGGGGGACTTGAAGGTCGACAGCTTGTCCATTTGCGAGGCGAGACCAGATTGAGCGCTGTTGGGGTTGGGCGAGAGCATAGCAGTGAGTGGGTCGGATTGGGACATGTGCTGGAGGACAGATGAGAAGAATCGGATCTGAACCGGTGTCGAGTGCTGGAGGAGCGAGTAAAGAGCGGCGGTCCTCTCGGCCTCGGACAGAACTCGGAACCCTTCTCGTTAGTGACAGTACGAGTCATGGTGGATGAACATACATTGCTCGATAGCACCAAGCTCTTCAGTGAAGTTCTGATCGGTCGATGCAGCAGCCATTTCTTCGAGGGTCTGCTCCCAGTTGGCAAGGTGCTTGAACCACTGGTCGATCTGCTCAGCTGTATGTGTCAGCTTGACGCCTTGAACGGAGAAGGCTGAGATAGCTTACTCTCTGGAGTCCTTGACCTAGCATCCCTGGCCCCGGGCAAGAATTCTGAACTGGGTCGACCACCTGAAGCACCCCTGTTGCCACTTCCCAAGGAGGGTCTAGCGCCAAGACTCTCTCGATGATTTCCAGGCATCACACCAGATGATGCGTGTCGGGGTTGAGAAGTAGTAGGAGATGAAATTCCAAGGTTACCAAAGCCCTTGGGTGCGCCAGACGCAGCAGTAGGGGGACCAAGGGATTGTCGAGTGAGCTTGGCAGGTTGGCCTGGCATCGTCGGAGTGGAAGGTGCTGGGCCTGGAGAGGGGGATCGATGAGGTCGGAGGGTCTGAGATGCCATCTTGCAATACTTGTATCAAGATCGAGATGAGGTGGTAGAGGGTGGCCGGTACTGCCAAGTCAGCCTTTGTTGTGGTCGTGAGGGGGGTGTTTCACTTACGCGTTTATGTTTTGTGGGGGATTTTGGAAGAACGAGAGTGAGTGAAAAGTGCGAGACCTGCTCTTGTAGTCTGGATTTGACAATTAGCGAGACAGTAGGTGACAGTGTATGGTCTATGAGTAAGGGGTATGTATGGGTATAGGTAGTGAATGTATAGAGATATAGAGATGGACGTGGGATGGTCGTGTAGAGACGCGGGTCATGATATCGCGTGCCTATTTGAATTAGGTACGGCGGTTAATACTATATTCCTGTCAGCCCCCTCCCAGAATTGTATGCATAGGAGCACCTTCCTCTGCACGGTCATCACGATCAGGTCAAGTCCGTTTTCGTGAGCTGGGATTTCCACAAATGCTGTGAGTGATGTTGATCTCTCAAAGCATGACCGAGTTCTCTCCTGCTCTGGCATGGGTACCAGCTCGCATGCGTCCTCTCGAGTCGAGCATGTCGCATCCTCAGACTTGATCATATTATGCATATTGTAAAAGAAGCTTGGATCAGACAAGGATATATCCGCTCTACTGGGGAACAACAGAAGGTGCGGTAACGGCAGGACCGGCAGCACCGGTAGGAGCGACCTCGGAGGCAGCAGCGGATGTAGGAGCGGGTGTATTGTCGACGACGGGGTTCTTGACATCGGTGGTAGAGTTGGTAGAACCAGTCTTTTTCTCAGCCTAACGATCTCAGTCGTGCTACGACGACAAACAATACAAAGACTTACGGCAATCCTCTTGGCCTCCTCGTGGACATCCAATACCTGCTTGGTGGTGGTAGTGTAGAACGAGTGGACTCGTTGTCCGACACCGGTACCGATAGCTTTCGAGTAGTAGTCGTTGAATCGTGCGGAAACACCTCGGTTCTGGTCGACCTCTTTGGTCTTGGCAATGACGGTGTTGGCGTGCTCGTTCAATTTACCAGAGACAGTCTGGTTCTCACCAACGACCTTGTTGCCGACAGTGTGGTCAATGCCGTTGAAAAAGTTGAGGAACCGGCTCGAGATACCCTGCTTGTCTGTCTGTCAGCTCGTTGGAATTCATTCTGTCCCGGTGAGCTTACGGTCAAAGTCGATAGCTCGCTGGACAATGTGGTCACCAAGAACGTAGCCGTGAGCGAGGTACTCGGCAACGATAGCGGCCTGAGATCAGTTTGGGATCTTGCTTCCTGTCGAGCCAGACTTACAGCAGGCTTGTCCTCCTGAGACAAGGGCTCGGTGATACCGGCGCCGACGGGGGTAGCACCGGTAGCGCTGGCGGGTAGGACGGAAGCGGCCTTGGGCTCGGCATCGGAGGCAGAAGTAACCTCGAGGTGGGCACCGTCGAGCTGGTTGTTTAGTATGGGTCCATAGTCAAGTCTATATGCTTACAGTACCACCGTTAAGCATCCTGATCATCAGCTTGGTGGGCATGTACTCGAAAGCTGCTCACAAGGAAGTCCTCATGGCGCTCAGCTTTTCAAAAGTAATGTCGGCTTCACTTCCGCTCTTCTTGACGGTCACGAGCTTTCCGCAGAACGAAAAGAAGTCATGTAGTTTCTCCTCTGTAGTCTCTGGTGCGAGACCTGCGACGTGGATGGTGTATGCAGACATTGTTGGTGTGTTGTGAATGGTATAGAATGTGTACAAGTATAGATAAGAGATCAACAAAAGCTCCACGGGTGAAAAGGGGTAAAGAGAGTGGCGTATGACGTATTGACTGTTAGAGGTAATTTATCTACGCAGCAGTCGAGGGCAGTGCAGTGCATGCTAGGGAGCTGTGGATTGGTATCTGGGAAGATGGTATGGTGTAGTGATGAGTGGTGCATAGGAGTCCAGGGGTGATGCATAGTGGTCATCCCTCCGGTCATGAGTCTACTACCATGCTATGACTCTCTTCCCCCACCTCATTCCCCAGGACCTGCTTTGCGTCCAGCTTCAAGTCCTTGATCTTGCTGGAGATGCTTCGGCATTTACTGCATTGTCAGCTGGGTGCCGCACCCTGTACCATTGAGCTCACCTCCTGAGAGCCTCGGTCTGAGCTCGCCTCGTCTCTACCTGCTTTTCCATAAGCAACACGAGAGTCGCCTCGGCCTGAGCTTCTCGGTGGGTATTGGCAGTCACCATGATAGTAGCAGCGAGATTCGACATGTGCTGGATGTACTGGATTATCAGCAAATGGGTTTTAGGGTAACATACCTGATCACCCTCGTGTCCCCAACCCTTTTCTGCTAATTCGTGAGGTGGCCGAGCTGAACCAGTAAGGACATCGATGAGAAGTAGAAGAGTATGCAGGAAAGAGTGCAAGAGGGGTTTGAGGGATGTTTGAGGTGGTTCGTTTGGGTCAATCAAGGGTCTTAGACCTATTTCGGCCGCTGTTGGGATATGTGGACGGGTCTGGGCTTTAGCTCGGGAGCTACATGGTAGCGTGATGGACGACAAGGGTGACGAGGTACTTCTGAGCGATCTCAATCTTCCGTACCAGGACCAATTCCTGGTGATGCCGTCAAAACAGAGGTCACCTACCGTAGACATTTCCCCAAACGTCACCCATCTCCCTTCTTCCTCTATCCAGTCTGATCTAGGCGGGGCAAGAGATGCCCTGAGCTTCTCCAGCTCTTCCCTCTCTTCCGCATCGAGCTCAGTTCGAGGTCCCGTAGCAGCTCGAGGTGATTTAGACGGTCCAGCCTCATTGCTGGTCAACTCCTCGTATCGAGCAAGATTCTCGTCGGTAAATTGCTTAAAGAACTCTGGAGGTGGTGGGAACAATGTGTTTGTTATCTGGGCCGTAGGTTCTTGAGCGGCAGACATTGTGGTTGTATGATGTATGTAGAGAGTGGTGTCAAGGTAGACGCGACTTTTGACCTTGAGTGGCAAAATCACCTCCTCTTACACACGTTACCTTATATCACTTCACCGAGCTCTACTGGACGCCAGAGGACACAGAGACTAGCACATCACGCAGAGGAAGATATACTGAGCAGTCTCAAAACCTGTCAGAGCTGGAAATGACCACTATGACTCTGATAGACAGTCTCTCGGCTGAACAGTGTCGTTTTCTCGTATAAAGTATTCAGTACATTTCTTCTCAGGTCCTGTATCTACAGTCGTTGCTGGCATGAAGCTTGTTTTTACATATAGAGGTCTACCTCAACAACCCTATCTAGCCTAATACTTACACAAAGACTCTCCAAGTGAAGAAACACTCTATGGAAATCCATCACTAATCGTCAGCCACGACCAAGTATTCTGTTCAAGGTCATATGGGACGTACTATTAGAAGAACACTGTTCAAACACCCGTCGTTTTCAGGATTGTTCGTCACCTGAGCGTATTTACTCCAAACAACCTTTCCAGAGGTGGTGACGAGACCCAACTCGCTGACATTGACTTCGATAATTGACCCCTTTGTCAAGACACCTGTTTGTCAGCTGATTCACCAGCGCCTGCACACAGAAGACATACCGAGAGAGGTGTACAGAGGAGATTGAGGGTTTTTCTTGACGCTGAGGATAGGAAGCTGGAACGTCGTCTTCAACTCTGGATGGGTAACGTTGGCGACCTTCATTCTCAATCCCATGGGCCTGATGAATCGCTCCAGCTTGACGGGTTTACGTGTGAAACCCTCTCCAACAAACGTAGCCTTGTTGACCATTCGCTTCCATGACTTTTGCTTGTGTTTACCGGTTTTGATGACCTTGAACATTTCTACCTCGAGTCAGCTTTGGCCACTGGCTATGGTCATGGGAAGCTTACCCTCCTCGGCGATTCCTCGAACCTTTGGCAGAGGTACAGCGTACTTGGCAGCTCGGTCCTTTCTCCTATCCTTGATCGCGGACGATAACGCTTTTGCGTCCTGGCCGTCAGTCACGCTTTTCCATTGTCGGACCCACCTTTTGTCCCTCTCGATCCAGCAGATATGTAGGCAATGCACCCTCCTGAACAGCTCCATCGTCCTTTTGCTTGACGTTTCTCTCGTCGTGAGCCTTCAACTGCTTCTTCATCTGAATCTTTTCAGAGTGTCGCTTGGCGTGATGTAATTTAGCCTTGTGACCAAACATCTTTTGCGTGTCGGCAGATGCCTTGTGGGCCTCTCGAGCCGCCCTCTTTCGCCTACGGTCAGTATGATCTATTGGGCTAGACCTACTTTTTCTCCTCGTAATCCATACGACGACCATGTCGCCGTCGGTGCTCGTCCATGTAGTCATTCTGTTTGTTAGACCTGCATTTGATGTTTTGGATTGTTGACTGACCTGAGGCTATATCTGTTAGCTTGACTCCAGCATGCTCAAGGGGATACTCACCATTTTGACTACTGTGTATAGGTATAGTAGGTGCAACAGACACTTGAATACATCTGCGATAACCGGAAAAATCTGCTTCCGTCATCTCAAAAAGTTAAGAGTCGCGCTATATACACCCATACCATACACCTATACACAATGGGTCTAGCAGAACGTAAAGACAAGCGTGAGTACTGCTCAATGGACCTAGGCTGACAGACAGAACGCATAGGGCATGACCCTCGAAATCTGACATGGTCAGACGACAAGGACCGATTCTCCTACAAGCACATGTCTGCTCTAGGGTGGAAAGAGAATTCTGGTCTCGGCGGTTCAGACCTCTCGGGGAACCCGAATCACATTACGGTCGCCAGGAAACTGGACAATGGAGGTATTGGTGTTGCTCGAGCTCGAAAAGAAGGGGGTGATGCTGCGAATGGAGCTGGGATTGCTGGTGCTGGCTTGGACAGTGTGCTCAAGAGGCTTGCCGAGGCGGCTAGCAGGAGTGGGACCACGACTCCGGCAGAGGTAGAGGTGGAAGTCAAGGCAGAGGTCCCTGCGAGGAATCGAATCGCGTGAGTCATGTTCAAATCTGTCATCACCGGTCCGAGCCCTTGAGGGGGAATAGTCATGAGGTGTACTGGGACGATGGCTTGGCTAGACCCTCCACCCCATCATCATGCACCGAGCTGGACAACATGTTTGCATCAAACAATCGCTAATCTGCAGTTCCCGACAGAAGCATCTCGTATCGAAACGACTCGCTTCCCAGTCCCCAGCCGCCTTGGCCGAAATCCTCGGTGTATCCGTCGCATCCCTTACCGCTTCTCCCACCCCCTCCGAGCCATCCACCCCTGTACCGGAACTCACCCCATCGGGTGACCCAGCTCGAACTGCCGAAGAGACAGTATCGACTTCGACACTGTCTGTCGCCGATTACTTTAGGCAAAAGCTACGAGAAAAGGCATTGGCTCGACATGCGGCTAGTGGTGCTTCGAGTGAATTACCCGAGAACAGTCTGGCTAGGGTCAAGGAGGAGGTCAAGGTGGCTGTCGGTGGTGTTTCTTGGGAGGGGAGCAGGGTACAGTTTGGGGATGTGGACGAGAAGCCGGACGAGAAACCGGATGTCAAGCCAACGATCCTCGAACTCGATACCATTACCGAAACACGTCCTACGACACTGGAAGTTGATGTCAAGCCTACCAGTCAAGAGCTTCAAGCCGGGGACGTCAAGCCATCGAAAGAGGAGAGGAGGGCGGCGAGAGCGGAGAAGCGTAGGCTGAAGGAGGAGAAGAGAGCACGTAAGGCTGCTCGAAACGACGCAGCACCTGTCGATAGTGAATCGGTGGATCCACCAGTCCCGACCAAATCGGAAAAAAGAAAGCGAGAGATTCACGAGAACGAGCCTTCGATTAAACGGGAGAAATCCTCTTAATCCCCCCAACCTACATCTATACACTGTACATATCTTCTCCACTGTTGCTATCATGTATGCATTTACCTCTATACTTGATTCCACAACAAATACCTAACCCGTGAATTAGGCATGCCGACTGTCGGTTCGATCCGGACCATCCGACGGTCGGGAAAGGCACCCCCAAAATTCCGCAAGAAGTAAAGGGGCGCTTCTAAAACAGGGGATGTCTCTTGAGGACAAACCGTCGGTTCTGCCACTTGTTCAAACGCCTTGTTTCGCCGTGAAAAGGGACCAATTGAAAACCAAATTCTCACTAATGCTCCACGGCTTTCTTAAACGAGTCCTGCTAGGCCTTTCCCTTGATTTCATCCATATCACTTTTTATACTTCTTAATACACAAAACAGTGAGTATAGCCTTCTTGACACGACTCATGTTTGCTCTGGACGTCTGGGGATCTCTCTGGGTGTCTGCTAGATGCATGCGAGAGTCGTGTCGTGGTTGAGAGTGGCTGCTGATCGCTAGTCTATAAAAATGGGTAAAGAGAAGGGACACGTTAACGTGAGTTTGCCACTCGAGCTGAAGTGATTGTAGCTGATCATCAGGTTGTCGTCATCGGTCATGTCGACTCCGGGTGAGAAAAAATCACCTTGTCTGCGTCTGTACCGTTGCTGACGATCCAGAAAATCCACCACCACCGGTCATTTGATCTACAGCACGTTTCTCTCTTGTCCTTTCTCGATTCCTGACTGATCCGAGCAGAGTGTGGAGGTATTGACAAGCGAACCATCGAGAAGTTCGAGAAGGAAGCTGCGTGAGTCGATTTCATGTCTATCTTGGCTGTGCTGATCATACAGCGAGCTCGGAAAGTCTTGTGAGTGTCACCCTCCTTTTGGCTGGTCTTTCGATTTTTTCCTCTCGTCATGCTTTCCCATATCACTTTCTGACAACCCCATCATCTTCTCCACCCTCCTGCGATGCCTGTCCCCCTTTTCCGATCCTTAAAACCTATCCCTTTCGTTGTGATACCTTTTAATCGGATGAGGGTATGACCCAAAATCTTCGCCGGAACTTGATTCACCTCCACCTCATTCCGGCGGCTATCCCCGAGCCTCTATCATTGCCACCCATTCATACCCTATACCTCGCCCTCCTGGTCGTACCAAGGGTCGTTGGTATATGCATCCTCACTCAAATGCATCCCGCTCCCCTCACTGTCCTTCTCGCCTTTTCAATATCGTGTTTTGAATCAACAGAGGCCTAGATCGATCTTCCCTTCCTCATCTCTCCTTTTACCCATTTCTCTCATTTCCCGTCCCCCTACCCATACTGACTGTCAGCCTTCAAGTACGCATGGGTCCTTGACAAATTGAAGGCCGAGCGAGAGCGAGGTATCACCATCGACATTGCTCTTTGGAAGTTCGAGACCCCCAAGTACAATGTTACCGTCATTGAGTAAGTCTACTCCTGTGCTTATCGACGCTGTACTGACAGGACAGCGCTCCCGGTCACCGAGATTTCATCAAGAAGTAGGTCTTCCCCTTCTCCACCAGTCCAGCGCATCGCTGACAGTCTAGTATGATTACAGGAACGAAAGTCAAATCCCCCTTTTCTTCCTCTATGCTACTGACCATCCAGTTCCCAGGCCGATTGTGCTATCCTCATCATCGCTACCGGTATCGGAGAGTTTGAAGCAGGTATCTCTGTTAGTAACCCCGCCTTCCGATCGTGTGCTGAAGCTGACAATCTTCTAGAAGGATGGACAGACCCGAGAGCACGCTTTGCTCGCCTTCACCCTCGGTGTCAGGCAGCTCATTGTTGCTTGCAACAAGATGGACACCTGCAAGTGGTCCGAGGACCGATTCAACGAGATCGTCAAGGAGACCAAGGGGTAAGTGATCGACCGGAACCAAAATTTCAAATCTTGGATTTTCACTTTGACTGACTTCACAGCTTCATCAAGAAGGTTGGATACAACCCTCTATCCGTTCCCTTCGTCCCCATCTCAGGATGGCACGGAGATAACATGCTTGTTTGTGCCTTTCGCTCGTTGTCTTGTACATCGCTGACTCCCCCAGGAAGCTTCCACCAACGTACGATATTTTCGGGAATTTCTTCTTTCCCTCTCGCTGACTAAACTAGATGGGCTGGTACAAGGGATGGACCAAGGAGACCAAGGCCGGAGCCGCCAAGGGTATCACCCTCCTCGACGCCATTGATGCCATCGACCCCCCTACCCGACCCACTGACAAGCCTCTCCGACTTCCTCTCCAGGATGTTTACAAGATTGGTAAGTCTTTCGCTCACTTGTTCTGGACCTCGGCTGACTTCTGGAGGTGGTATCGGTACGGTCCCAGTAGGAAGAGTCGAAACCGGAGTCATCAAGGCCGGTATGGTCGTCACCTTCGCCCCCACCAACGTCACCACCGAAGTCAAGTCCGTCGAGATGCACCACGAGCAGATCCCCGAGGGTCTCCCCGGAGACAACGTCGGTTTCAATGTCAAGAACGTCTCCATCAAGGATATCCGACGAGGAAACGGTGAGTCATTTTTAACTTTTCGAAAAATTTGATTTTGGCTGATGACCTTAGTTTGTTCCGAGTATGTCTTCTCCTCTTTCCTCCTCTACTCCTAACTGATTGAAAAGTTCTAAGAATGACCCTGCTATGGAGGCTGCGTCTTTCAACGCCCAGGTCATCGTCCTCAACCACCCTGGACAGATCGGAGCTGGTTACACTCCCGTCCTCGATTGCCACACCGCTCACATTGCCTGCAAGTTCGCTGAGCTCGTCGAGAAGATTGATCGAGTGAGTCTGTCCTTCCTATCACACACTCTCCTTTCCCATCCCCCCTCCTAACCCATCCCCACTTCACCACTTCATCCCCTCGCGTCACCGCACCACATTCGAAAATTTCGAAATTTCGAAAATCTGCCACCTCTATCTTTCACTTCACTCTACCTCTTCCTGTGCATGAAGCTGATCAAACTAAGCGTACTGGTAAGGTCATGGAGGCCAGCCCCAAGTTCGTCAAGTCCGGAGACGCCGCCATCGTCAAGCTCGTTTCCCAGAAGCCCCTCTGTGTCGAGGCTTACACCGACTACCCTCCCCTTGGACGATTCGCTGTCCGAGACATGAGGCAGACTGTCGCTGTTGGTGTTATCAAGGTCAGTTCTACTGCTTGCTGGTGATGCTCCTTCCTGGACATCGACATCGTCGGTTGGAAGGACTTCACAATCATCAGACTTCCTGTTTTTTCTCGAGAGTCGATCACTGATGAAGCAGAGCGTCGAGAAGACTTCGGGCAAGGGTGGTAAGGTTACCAAAGCCGCCGAGAAGGCCGGTGCAGCCAAGAAGAAGTGATCCACTCTTCACCATCTTTTCCCCTCTCCATTTGATTATATTTCCGTATATATGACGATGCATCCCGTACTCGTCTAAAATTTTTCTGCCTTTCCTAAGCTTGCGCCGTCACCCTCAGATATGCACCTACTGTCTGCGCGTCTGCCTGCCTCCTAGCGAGTGTCTAAGGGCAAAATGCTTGGTCGCGACAGTATAGATATGTATAGGAGATCTTAGGAGAAGGAGTTTTGTGAGATTTAGGTGGAGCGGGAGCGTGGCGCACACGTGCCAGACATTGCTGGCTGGTATCAGGAAAAGTAAATCCCTGAATCTATATACGTCATCCTTAATACTTGATAGTTGGAACTGTAATGACGTACTACTCTACTAGAAGCACTTTACTTATCCAGTATATCCACTCACCTTCCCCTTCTCTTCCCTACCACATATATCATATATACATATATTATATATACATATATTATATATACATACACTACAACAACAACAACAACAACAACAACAATGAGCAACATCCAAGACCTCAACCTCGGCAAGCCCATCGGCGGCGCTACCCAACCCCACCCCACCACAGGCGAGCACGGAACTGGTGCTGGTGTCTCGGGAGGAGTAAGTCGACCCCCATGGCCAACGCTAATGACCAGCACTCTCACGCCCACGCTGCCAACTCTCAGTCTGGCGGTCAATACACCGGTCAATCCGGTTTCAACGCCGGTCTCGGTGGTGACCACGCCTCGGCTGGTATCCCCAAGGACGGATCGCACCCCATTGCCGACAAGTTCATGGGTCAATCTGGCGAGCAAGACACTGTTAGCGGTACCTACGGAGGTGGATCCACTGGTGATGCCCTTACCGGTCAGAGTAGGTCGACTCACGAGGGAAGTGGCT
>Ga0308160_10003207_pt1 | contig 18680 bp, 21 predicted proteins | sample PhyFR1_FD_201036 | JGI IMG/M metagenome (GOLD analysis project Ga0308160, IMG submission 201036) | Phyllosphere microbial communities from UC Gill Tract Community Farm, Albany, California, United States - DLSLF.R1 | ecosystem: Host-associated > Plants > Phyllosphere > Unclassified | place: USA...
GGCCGCAGGCCGGCGGGGTCGAGATCGATTTCATCAAACGCCGGGGACCGACGCGCGATGCATCGCTGTTCCTGCCCCTGACTTCTTACCTGGTACAACGCCATGCGCCTGTGGATCGCACTGCACCTGCCCCGGTTGCCGCTCGAGGTCTTCGCTCCGAGCTGGTGCACTGACCCCGGCAGCGTCGTGCTCGAACAGGAGCGCGTGCTGGTCGCGTCGAACCACGCGCGCGAGGCCGGCGTGCAGGTCGGCATGCGCCGCGGCGGCGTGCTGATGCTGCTGCCCGGGGCCCAGATCCACGAGCGCGACCTGGCGCTGGAAGACGGGGCGCGCCAGGCGGCGGCGCTGACGCTGCTGCAGTACACGCCGCAAGTGGCCGAGGACGAGGAATCCACCCTGATCATGGACGTCGGCGCCAGCCTGACCCTGTTCGGCGGCATTCACGCGCTGTGTGCGCGCGTGCGCGAGAACGTGCGTGCGCTCGGTTTTACCGTGTCGCTGGCGGCGTCGCCGACCGCGCGCGGTGCCTGGCTGCTGGCGCGCGCCGGTGCCGGCCGCGCGGTGCGGATGGAATCGCTGGTGCGGCGCCTGGACCGCCTGGCGGTGCTGCTGGCGCCGCCGGCGCGCGCCTACGCAGCCTGGTTCGAGGGCATCGGCTGCACCACGCTGGGTGAGTTGCGCAGGTTGCCGCGGCCCGGCCTGCAGCGGCGCTGCGGCGGCGCGCTGCTCGACCTGCTCGATGCCGCCTACGGCCTGGCGCCCGAGCTGTACGAGTGGATCGCGCCGCCCGAGACCTTTCATGCGCGCCTGGAACTGTTCGACCGCATCGACGATGCCGAGCTGCTGCTGGCCGGCGCACGGCGTCTGTTGCTGCAACTGGTCGGCTGGCTGTGCGCGCGCCAGCTGGCGGTGGAGCGCATCACGCTCAAGCTCGAGCACGAACGTGGACGTGTCGCACGTCCACCGACCTGTATTGAAGTGATCCTGGCCGAACCGGCCTGGCGCGACGAGCACCTGGTGCGCCTGCTCAAGGAGCGCCTGGCCAAGACGGTGCTGGATGCGCCGGTGATCGGCCTCGCGCTGGAAGCGCTGCAGGTGCAGCCGATGGCCCCGCCCAGCGAGTCGCTGTTTCCCGAGCCGGGCGGCACCGAGGAAGACCGCATGCGCATGCTGGAACTGGTGGCGGCGCGCCTGGGTGCCGACAACGTGCTGCAGCCTTTGTTGAAAGCCGATTACCGTCCCGAGCAGGCCAACGCCTGGGTGCCGGTGCAGCACAAGGTGGCCGACAAGGCGCGCGAAGCGCGCATGCCGCCGGACGTGATGGCGCTGCCGCGGCCGACCTGGCTGCTGGCCAAGCCGATCGCGCTCCTGATGCGCAATCACCGGCCGTTCTACGGCTCGCCGCTGCGCATGGCGTCGAACCCGGAGCGGATCGAGGCCGGCTGGTGGAACGGGCCGCAGACGCGTGATTACTTCATCGCGGAAGGGCAGGACCATACGCTGTACTGGGTGTACCGCGAGCGCATCGGTGCCGATGATGCCGAGCCGCGCTGGTTCCTGCACGGTTTGTTTGGATGATGGACAGGTTCACACGCCATGCGGCAGGCCCAGGTTCTGGTTGGCCGGTACGGCAACATCGATCAGCTTCGGTTTTGGCAGGTTCAGTTCGCCCATCAGCTGGATGAAGGCGTCGCGGCTGCGGTTCGCCAGGCGGCTGTTATGGCGCTTTTCCCAGCCGATCGTCGATACCGATTGCCCCTTGTAGTCGTGACCGGGCCACATGCGGGTGGCGTCCGGCAGCGCGAACAGCTTGCGCGTCACGCTGTCGTACAGGGCGTCGGCGCTGCCGCTCTGGAAGTCGGTGCGGCCGCAGCCGTCGATCAGCAGGGTGTCCCCGGTGAATACATTCCCGCGCCAGACATAGCTCATGCTGCCCGCCGTATGGCCCGGGGTATGCAGGACCTCGATCGTTTCGCCGTTGCCGAACGCGAGGACGTCGCCGTCCTTGAGCTGCATCTCGGCCGGCGCGATGCCGCAGCCGCTCGGTGCCGCCGCTTTCGCGCCGGTCAGTTCCCGCAGCCTGCCCGCCGAGGTGACGTGGTCGGCATGCGCATGCGTTTCCAGCACGTAGACCAGTTTCAGCCCGAGCCGCTCGAGGTGGCGCAGGTCGCGTTCGATATGCCGGTCGACCGGATCGACGATGACGGCGTCGGCACTGCCCGGCGCCGTCAGGAGATAGGTGAAGGTCGACGATTCGACGTCGAACAGCTGGATGGGGTTGATGTTCATCTTCTACTCCTGGGATACGAATGGTGCTTGCGGCAAAATTGGGAAGACTGCGGCGCCGGGATCAGGCGCTCCGCCGCATCGACGCGGCAGTGCCGCGTTCCAGCAGTTCGAAGACGATCATCCCGGCCAGCATGGCAGCGCTGAAGATCCATGCTTTCACGCCGCCGGCGGCAAGGGATGCCAGGGCCGGACCGGGGCAGAACCCGGCCAGTCCCCAGCCGGCGCCGAAGCCCAGGCTGCCCAGCACCAGGCGGCGGTCGATCCGGGTGGCGGCCGGCAGGTGCATGGCGTCGCCCAGCAGGGAGCGTTCGCGCTTGCCGGCAAGGCGGAAGGCGGGCAGTCCCACCAGGATGGCGCCGCCCATGACGAAAGCCAGCGACGGATCCCAGTCGCCCGCGAGGTCGAGGAAGGCCTGGACCTTGGCGGGATTCGTCATCCCCGCCACGATCAGCCCGATGCCGAAGACCAGGCCGGCGATGCATGCCATGACGATCTGCATGGTGCTCTCCTCAAGCCAGCACGTGCCGCAGCACGAATACGGTGATGAAGCCGGCCAGCATGAACGACAGCGTCGCCGCCAGCGAGCGCGGAGACAGGCGCGACAGGCCGCAGACGCCATGGCCGCTGGTGCATCCCGCGCCATAGCGGGTGCCGATGCCGACCAGCAGGCCGGCTGCCACGAGCGTGCCGTCGCCGGCATCGATGCGCATCGCGGGCAGGGGCGCGAACAGTGCGTAGACGAGCGGGGCGGCGGCCAGGCCGGCCAGGAAGGCGAGGCGCCAGGCGCTGTCGCCTGGGGCAGGGCGCAGCAGCCCGCCCAGGATGCCGCTGATGCCGGCGATCCTGCCGTTGAACAGCACGAAGACTGCGGCGGCCAGGCCGATCAGCAAGCCGCCTGCCAGCGATGTCCACGGTGTGAAGTGAATCCAATCAATTGCCATCATTTTTCTCCAGCGGCTTGGTGCAGAACTGTTGATACAGGACTTGCATCAGCGCTTGCGCTTCCTTGCTGGCCAGGCTGTAGTAGATCTGCTTGCCTTCGCGCCGCGTGCTCACCAGTTTTTCCTCGCGCAGCACACCGAGTTGCTGGGAGAGCGTGGGCTGTTGGATACCCAGCACCGATTCGAGTTCGCTCACACAGAACTCGCCTTGCGTCAGCTGGCACAGCAGCAACAGGCGGTCGGCATTGCCAAGGGTTTTCAACATCGAGCAAGCACGGGCGGCGGCCGCCTGCATTTCCTGCAAGTCCAGTTTGTCTTGATGGTGCGCCACCGTTACCCCTTCCAGATAAATTCTATTCGATGATATTATATTTTTATACGATATGTAATTCAATAGAATGTTGGTCCGAAGATCCAGGCCAGCGGGTGAGCCTGCGGCTGAAGTTGGCCTACAGCTTCTCGATCTGCCGGTCGATCGCCTTGCGCGCCCGCTCGTTGCGCTCGCTGTAGCGGTCCGTCAGGTAGTCGCTGCGGCCGCGCAGCAGCAGCGTCATCTTGAACAGCTCTTCCATCACGTCCACGACGCGGTCGTAGTAACCCGATGGTCGCATGCGGCCGGCATCGTCGAACTCCTTGTACGCCATCGGCACCGAGGACTGGTTCGGGATCGTGAACATGCGCATCCAGCGGCCCAGCAGGCGCAGGGTGTTCACCACGTTGAACGATTGCGAACCGCCGCAGACCTGCATCACCGCCAGCGTGCGGCCCTGGCTGGGCCGGATCGCGCCCATTTCCAGCGGAATCCAGTCGATCTGGTTCTTCATGACTGCCGTGACCGCGCCGTGGCGCTCCGGGCTGCACCACACCTGGCCTTCGGACCAGAGGCACAGCTCGCGCAGCTCGACCACCTTCGGATGCGTCTCGGGCACGCTGCCCACCATCGGCAGTTCGGTCGGGTCGAAGATCTTCACGTCGGCGCCGAAGTGTTCCAGGATGCGCGCCGCCTCCCAGGTGAGGAAGCGGCTGAAGGAGCGCTCGCGCAGCGAGCCGTACAGCATCAGGATGCGCGGCGGGTGGTTCAGGTCGCCGGTCGGCAGCAGCTTGTCCGGTGTCGGTAGGTCCAGCAGGTCGGGTTGGATGTTGGGGAGATCCGGGATCTTGTCCATGTGATTTCTCGATTCAGCTCAGGCGCAGCGCCAGCGCGCCCAGGGTCACCAGCAGGATCGGCAGCGTCAGCACGATCCCGGTGCGGAAGTAGTCGGCCCACGAAATCCGGATGCCGCGGGCCGACAGCACGTGCAGCCACAGCAGGGTGGCCAGGCTGCCGATCGGCGTGATCTTCGGGCCCAGGTCGGCGCCGATGACGTTCGCGTACACCATCGCTTCGCGCACCGCGCCCTGCGCCGAGGTGGCATCGATGGCCAGGGCGCCGACCAGCACGGTCGGCATGTTGTTCATGATGGACGAGAGGATGGCCGTGACGAAGCCGGTACCGAGCGCCGCGCCCCAGATGCCCGCTGTGCCCTCGAAAGCGGCACAGCGCTCGAACAGGGCCGTCAGATAAGCAGTCAGCCCCGCATTGCGCAAGCCGTAGACCACCAGGTACATCCCGAGCGAGAACACGACCACCTGCCAAGGCGCCCCGCGCAGGACCTCGCGCGTCGAGATCCGGCGTCCGAGCGCCGCCACCGCCAGCAGGATGACGGCGCCGACTGCGGCGACCGCGCTGATCGGCACGCCGATGGCATCCAGCCAGAAGAAGCCGACCAGCAGCAGCGCCAGCACCCACCAGCCGGTGAGGAAGGTGGCACGGTCGTGGATGGCATCCTGCGGACGCTTGAGCTGGGCCAGGTCGTAGCCGGCCGGGATATCCTTGCGGAAGAACCAGGCCAGCGCGCCCAGCGTTGCGGCCACCGACACCAGGTTCACCGGCACCATCACCGCGGCATAGCGGGCGAAGCCGATGCCGAAGTAGTCGCTCGATACGATGTTGACCAGGTTCGACACCACGAGCGGCAGGCTGGCGGTATCGGCGATGAAGCCGGCCGCCATCACGAAGGCCAGCGTGGCGCGCGGCGTGAAGCGCAGGGCGGCCAGCATGGCGATGACGATCGGGGTCAGGATCAATGCGGCGCCATCGTTGGCGAACAGCGCGGCCACCGCCGCCCCGAGCAGCACCAGCAGGACGAACAGGCGCCGGCCATGGCCGCCACCCCAGCGCGCCACGTGCAGCGCCGCCCATTCGAAAAAGCCGGCCTTGTCGAGCAGCAGGCTGATGACGATCACGGCGACGAAGGCGCCGGTGGCGTTCCAGACGATGTGCCAGACGACCGGAATGTCGCCCACGTGGATCACGCCGGCCAGCAGGGCGGCGACGGCGCCGCCGGCGGCGCTCCAGCCGATGCCGAGGCCGCGCGGTTGCCAGATCACGAGCGTCAGCGTGGCCAGGAAGATGAGCAGGGCAGTCAGCACGCAGGTCCTTCAGGCGGCGACACGGCCGCGATCCGGCCGACCCGGTCGAGTGCCGCCTTGAAGGCCGCGCGATCGGACGCCAGCGTGTCCAGCGGCAGCGCCAGGAAGGCTTCGATGCGCGCACGCAGGATCGCATACGCCTGTTCGAATGCGGCTTCGATCTCCTCTTCGCTTCCAACCACGTGGCTCGGGTCTTCCACGCCCCAGTGCGTGCGCAGGACCGGTCCCAGGTAGGCCGGGCAGGTTTCGCCCGCGGCGCCGGCGCAGACCGTGACCACGATGTCGGGCGTGAGCGGCAGGTCGTCCCAGGACTTGCTGTAATAAGCTTCGGTCGGGATGCCTTTGCGGGCCAGCAGGGCCAGCGCGCGCTCGTTCAGCTTGCCCGTGGGCTGGCTGCCGGCGCTGATGGCGTGCCAGCCGGCCGGCGCCAGGTGGTTGAAGACGGCTTCACTGATCAGTGAGCGGCAGGAGTTGCCGGTGCAGAGGAAGAGGACGTTCATGCCGGGTTTCCTTTCGCGCAGGACGGCGCGGCGATGGGGGAGCAGGGATTGCCGCCGCAGCAGTTTTCGGTGAGGAAGCCCAGCAGCGCATTCATGTTGTCGAACCGGGCGGCATAGATGACGAAGCGGCCTTCCTGGCGCGGCACGATCAGCCTGGCGTGGGCCAGTTCCTTCAAGTGGAACGAGAGCGAAGACGGCGGCATGCCGAGCGCTTCCGCGATCTTGCTGGCGGCGAGGCCCTCGGGGCCGGCCTGCACCAGCAGCCGGAACGTTGCCAGCCGCGCTTCCTGCGCCAGTGCGGCCAGTGCCGTCACTGCTTCCTTGTTGTCCATGAGCTCTCCAATACATTTCGATATTTCGAATATTATCGAAATATAGTGCAAGGGTAAGCGCACGTCAAACCAATCCGGCTGGACCCGGCTTGCACCGGGCGCCGATCCGGTGCACAGTGGCGCCCATCGCAAAATGGCAATCAAGGACAGGCATGCTCACCGAACGTATTGACTTCCAGGGCCCGCACGGCAAGCTGTCGGCCAAGCTCGACGCCCCCAGCGGCACCCCGCGCGCCTACGGCGTATTCGCCCACTGCTTCACCTGCAGCAAGGACGTGCTGGCCGCGACCCGCATCGCGCAGGGCCTGGCGGAACTCGGCGTGGCGATGCTGCGCTTCGACTTTGCCGGCCTGGGCAACAGCGCCGGCGATTTCGCCGACACCAATTTTTCGTCCAACGTCGACGACCTGGTTGCCGCCGCCGATTTCCTGCGCGAGAAATTCAAGGCACCGGCGCTGCTGGTCGGCCACAGCATGGGCGGCACCGCAGTGCTGGCCGCGGCGCACCGGATTCCGGAATCGAAGGCGGTGGTGACGATCGCCTCGCCGAGCGATCCGCAATACGTGGTGAATAAACTGTTTGCCGAGCACCTCGACACCATCGCCAGGCTGGGAGAAGTGCGCGTGCGCCTGGCTGGCCGTAACTTCAACATCCGCCAGCACTTCGTCGACGACGCCGTCCAGCACGGGCTGCACGACAAGATCGCCACCCTGAACCGCGCGCTGCTGGTCATGCATGCGCCGCAGGACGATACCGTCGACAAGTCGAATGCCAGCCGCATCTTCGAACTGGCCCAGCATCCGAAAAGCTATGTGTCGCTGGAAGGGATCGACCACCTGGTGACGGGGCGCGAAGATGCGGCTTACGTGGCCGGCATCATCGCGGCGTGGAGCACGCGCTACCTCTCTGCCTGAGCCAGCCACTCCATTTTCTGCACCCGGATCTCGGGGTGGCTCGCCAGCGGCTCCCATTCGTCGATGAAGACGAAGTCCTGGTTCCGGTAGAAGCGGGCCGCGCGCGCATTGTCCGGCGCCACGTCCAGCACGATGCGCCGGTGCCCGAGTTCGGCGGCGCGCGCCTTGACCGCCTCGACCAGGCGCCGGGCCGCACCCGATCCGCGCCGGGCCGGCGTCACCCACATGCCGATCAGGTTGTAGTGGCCATGGCCGTCGACGCCGCCGCCGATCATGCCGATGGCATCGTTCGATACAGCCTCGTCGAATGCGAGCCAGAATTCGGTTTTCGGCCGCACCGTGCTCCCCGCCGCCGCGCGCTCGCGCCATTGCGCCTCGGTCTGGGCGGCGGCCGTCTGGTGGCTCACGCCGAAGGCGGTCGGCGCGTCGAGCAGGGCGGCAAGGCGGATCGCTCTGAGGGCGGCCCAGTCGTCTTCAGTGGTCGGTCGGATGATCATAGGTTCATGCGCAATAGATAATAAGACATGCTCGCATGAAACCCGGCTATGCGACAATGCCGGCCGAGAATCAGGAGCACTTTATGCAGAATTTTGAACGGCGGCGCGACCGCTTCGACTTTTTCGACCGCATGGAAAGCCCGGCGGTCAACCTGTGCTTCCGCATGGACCTGCCGGATTTCCGTCCCTGGTGCAAGGAACAAGGCCTCGCGCCTTTCCACGTGCTGCTGTGCGCCGTGCTGCGCGCGGTGCTGAAGGTCGAGAATTTCCGTTACCGCATCCTGGACGGCGAGGTGATCAAAATCGACCGCCTGCACCCCTCCTTCACCGTCGTGAACCAGCACTTCGACCTGAACTTCGCCCAGTTCGACTGGTCCGACGACGTACGCGAATTCGTTGCACGTGGCCAGGCGGCGCGCGAAGAGGCGAGCAACATGCTCGACATGAACCAGAAATACAGCGCCCTGGCGCCGCGCGACGCCAAGGAGCAAGTCTTCATCACCTGCATGCCGTGGCTGGATTTCACCTCGATCCAGCACCCGATGGCCTCGCTGGCCACGCCCGACATCCCATCGCTGGCCTGGGGCAAGTTCCGCGACGGCCCGGACGGCCTGCAGCTGCCGTTCTCGGTGCAGGCCCACCACGGCTTCGTCGACGGCTACCACATCCACCAGTTCGCGCAGCAGGTCGCACGCGAGCTGGATCACATCATCGGTTGACGATCAACGCTGGATGTAGGCCGCGAGTTCGTCGGGCGTCCCCAGCGGGAAGGCCGCCTTCAGATGCTCGAGGAAGGCCGATACGCGCGCGCTCAGCAGGCGCCGCGACGGGTACAGCGCCCATAACGCGATCTCCGGGCCGTCGACGTCGCCCCAGTGCACCAGCGTGCCGTCCGCCAGGTCGTGGCTGACCAGCGACAGCGGCAGCCGTCCGGCGCCGACGCCCGCGCGCACCGCATCGCGCACCATTACCAGCGAGGACAGTCCCAGCACCGGGTCGATCACGATGCTTTCGTTTCCGTTTGATGTACGCATGGCCCAGGTCGCGCTGCGGTCGGCGGCACCGCGCACCACGGCGGGTACCGGCGCGCCATCCGCAGGCCGCGCCAGCTTCGGGCTCGCCGCCACCACCAGCCGGTCGCGCAGGAAGATGCGCCCGACCAGGCTTTCGTCCGGATCCGGATTGACCCGGATCACCAGGTCGACGCCTTCCTCGACCATGTCGACCGCCCGGTCTTCGGTCGTCACCTCCAGCCGCACTTCCGGATAGGCCAGCGCGAAGCCGGCCGCCAGCTTGCCCATCGCGATCTGCGAAAACAGCATCGGCGCGCTGATGCGCAGGCGGCCGCGCGGTTTGTCGCCGCCGGATGCAATCGCGTCCACCGTTTCATCGAGCTCGGTGAGCAGGGCACCGGTGCGCTCGTACAGCGCGCGGCCTTCCTGGGTCAGCTTCAGCGTGTGGGCGCCGCGTTCGAGCAGGCGCAGGTCGAGGCTGGCCTCGAGTTCGGCCACCCGGCGCGAGAGGGTCGCTTTCGGGCGGCCGCTGGCACGCGCGGCGCGGCCGAAACCGCCATGGCGGGCGACGAGATTGAAATCGGTCAGTGCAAGGTAATCCATGTGTTCCAGAATTGGGACGGTATGTCTAAATATACCGTCTATCGGACCAGATGTGGAATGCCTACCATGGAACTGTCTTTCAACCACAACCCGAACGGAGAACACATCATGACCATCCTCGTTACCGGTGCCACCGGCACCATCGGCCGCAACGTCGTCGAACAACTCGTCAAACGCGGCGCCGCCGTGCGCGCCCTGGTGCGCGATCCGGCCAGGGCCGACTTTCCAGGGGGCGTCGACGTCGTCAAGGGCGACCTGCTCGACGTCGACTCGCTGCGCAGCGCCTTTGCCGGCGTATCGACGCTGTTCCTGCTGAACGCCGTGGTGCCCGACGAATTCACCCAGGCGCTGATCGCCCTGAATGCCGCGCGCGAAGCCGGCGTCGACCGCGTCGTCTACCTGTCGGTGATCCACAGCGACGTGTACGTGAACGTGCCTCACTTCGCCGGCAAGTATGGCGTCGAACGCATGATTGAGCGTATGGGATTTTCCGCCACCATCCTGCGTCCGGCCTATTTCATCAGCAACGACCTGACGGTGAAGGATGTCGTCACCCGGTACGGCGTGTACCCGATGCCGATCGGCGTCAGGGGCCTGGCCATGATCGACGTGCGCGACATCGGCGAGATCGCGGCCATCGAACTGATCCACCGCAAGAATGCGACCCGTCCGCTGCCGCTCGAGCGCATCAACCTGGTCGGCCCCGACACGCTGACCGGCACGGATGTCGCCGCCATCTGGTCGGAGGTGCTGGAGCGCCCGGTCGCCTACGGCGGCGACGACACCGCTGCCTTCGAGCAGAACCTGCGCAACTTCATGCCGGGCTGGATGGCCTACGACATGCGCCTGATGAGCGAGCGTTTTCTTTCCGACGGCATGGTGCCCGAAGCCGGCGACGTCGCGCGCCTGACCGCGATGCTGGGGCGTCCGCTGCGTTCCTACCGCGACTTTGCCCGCGATACCACCGCTGCTTCGGTTTGATTCCAACCCTCACGACAAGGAGCACCATCATGATCTATTCGACTGCCACCGTCCCGGTCAATCCGGAAGGCCAGGCCCCGCTGACCCGTGCCCAGGCCTGGGCCGGCCTGGTGCTGAAGGCCCGCGATGCCCGCCAGTTCCTGCCGCCTGGCCTGTGCACCCGCTGCGAGGTCGTGGAAGAAAGCGCGACGCACATCGTGCGCGAGGCCACCATCGGCGGCCAGGACCTGCGCGAGATCATCGTCTTCGAGCCGGAGACCAAGGTGTCCTTTTTCCAGGCCAGCGGGCCGCGCGAGGGCGTGATCGTCAACGAGCTGTTCGAGGATGCGGACGGGGCGCTGCAGCTGCGCTTCTACTGCTACACCGGCTTGCGCGGCAAGGAACCGGGTGGGCCGGAAGAACAGGCGGAACAGGCCTGGATGGACAGCGAGAAGGGATACAAAAGTGCCTTGCTGTCGACCTTGAAACGCACGCGCGATCTGGTGGCGCCTATGCAAGCTCGGTGACCAGGTAGGCAGTCACGTTATTGGCGCCCTTGATTTCGAGATTCTCGCGCGTTTCGACAGCAAATCGGCCATCGAGGCGCTGGAAAGCCGCCTCCGATATCTGTACCCGTCCCGGCACGCCGGACGATTCCATCCGGCTCGCCAGGTTCACCGTTTCGCCCCACATGTCGTAGGCGAAACGGTTTTTGCCGATGACGCCGGCAATAAGACTGCCGGAATGTACGCCCACACGGATGCCGATCGGCACCTGGTGTTTTTTCGACACGCGCTCGGTAATGTCCACCATCTCCAGGCCGAACTTCACCATGGCAGTCGTGCGCATGGATTCGGGCACCGGCGCCCCGCATGCGGCCATGTAACCGTCGCCGATCGTCTTGATCTTTTCGATGCCGTGCCGCACCGCCGCGGCGTCGAATTCGGAAAACAGGTCATTCAGAAGCTGGATCAGCCGATGCGGCGCGATGCGGCTCGTCAAACTGGTAAAACCAACGAAATCCGAAAACAGGATCGCTATTTCGGCATGGGAGTCGGCGATGGGCGATTCGCCGTGCTGGATCCGCTGCGCGATCGCCGGCGGTACCAGCGTACAAAGCAGATTCTTGTAACGCTCCTTTTCGCCATGGAGCAGGTTCACTGTCAGGAACTGGCGCCGGCGCAGCGATTCGAACAGGCCGCAGGTGACCGCGCCGAGGCAAAAGGCAGTAAAACAATTAATTAAATGAAGCAGCGCGAATTCCGCATAATCCCCATGTCCCCAACGCCATGCCGTATAGGCATAAATGCCGATGATGCCGGCGCTGACGCACAAGCCCCAGACCAGACGCAGGCATACGAGCGTGAATGCCGCCAGCATGAGCATCAGGAAGGGGCCTTGCGCCACGCCGCCGGATATCCCATAGATGGTGGGTTCGAAGACCACGAAGATCGCCGCTATGCATGTGGCGTAAAGCAGCAGGAACACGCTGGAGATGACTTCTACCCATTTCTCGGCATTGGGCTGGCGCACGGCAATCCAGGTCAATGCGCACAAGGGCAGGAGCAGGTAAAGCCGGATGGTGGTGGCGCGAATGCCGTTCGGTGCAATTTCCGTGTCCAGCCACATGAACGTCACCGCCATGAAAGCAGCCAGGATCAAGGCCCAACGGAATATTGCGACAGCATCGGTCCGGTACGCCTGCAGGAATGCCTGTTCGAGGCCAGGGTCGAGAAAACGCATCGACAATCGCGAGCGGCGTTTGCCGAACTCGGCTTCCGACAGGTTTGTGCTGGCGCTTGGTGTAGTCGACATGGCCGGTCACGCCATGATGTCGGCATCGTGCGCTGCCACCGTGAGCGGCTGGCGATCGCGTGCGGACAACTCATTGGCCAGCGGATGGCTTTTCAATAATGCGCTGGCATGCTGATAGCCGATATCGATCAGCGATGCGCATGCGGCCCAGGCCAGGATGCCGAATTCGTGCACCGGGGGATTGAACAACAGATCGGTATCGATGCGTGCCTGGACGTCCTTTGCTTCGCTGGCCAGCAAACCGCTTTGAAGAATGGCTGCGGGGATCGAAGGCACGCTGTATTTGCGTTTCTTTCGACGGAAGTATTTATTGTAAAAAAATTCGAATGCCGACGGCGTTTCCGTGAATTGCAGTTTGCGCTTGCGCGGATTGCCGAGGTCGATCGCAATGATCTTGTTGACGCCCAGGCTGCCCATGATGTCGACGGGCAGGGCATTCATATAGGCGCCGTCGACATGCAGGCCGTCGCCGATCCGCACCGGCGGAAACACGCCCGGCAAGGCGAGACTGGCGCAAATCGCCGGGCGCAGCGGTCCGCGCGTATGGACCGCCTGCGTATTCGACGAGATGTCGCAGGAGACGCAGAAGTAATTGATCCACAAATCCTCTATACCGAGAGGCGGGGCGAAATACGCATCGAGCAGGCGGTAAAGGCGCTTGCCGCTGAAGAACGAAAGGATCGGCGGCAGGCTCATGTCGCGCAGGTTGGTCGGATTCTGGCCAAAGGACGACCGCGTCGCGCGTATCATCTGGTCGGCCGACCAGTCGCTGGCAATGCATGCGCTCATGACCGAGCCGATGCTGGTGCCGCCGACACGGTCGATCGGTATGCCTGCCTCGCGCAGCGCGCGGAAGACGCCGGCTTGCGACAGGCCGCGCGCGCCACCGCTGCCCAATACCAGGCCGATGGCATTGCCGGTCACCAGGCGCACCAGGCGCGCCATATGGGCCGCATCCCCCTGGCGGACATGGATCGCTTCGCTGACCCACGGACGCTCCGCCAGCCAGGACGCCGTGCCGCGTGGCGCGACCGTGTCGGCAGGATGCAGCATTGCCAGGAAGGTGTTGGCAATCAGCCGATGCGAAGCTGCATTGATGTCCTTGCGCTCGAAATCTGACGGTTTGTTGCTGTCGCGCGGGTCAGCCAGCAGCACGACCCGGTCGGCCCGCCGCAGGCAGCGTGCCGTCCAGGCTTCGTCATCGCGGCGGTCGATATACAGGACAAAATCATGCGCCGCTTCCTGGGCATCGAACCAGGCCGTCAGGGCGCTGTCCGCCTCGGCGCCATCCTCTGTCGCGACCGTCTCACGCTCCAGCACCAGGCACTTGCCATAGGGTGCAATGGCATTGCCCAGGCGCGTCTTGAATGCCTGCATGTCGAGTTGCGCGCCAAGGCAAACGAAGGCGATGTTGGTGACGTGGTCGTCACGGCGATTCTTGTTATGGCCGTCCGTGGTACGCCGCAATATCAGCCGCGTCACGTCCAGCAGCAATGTCGGAAATTGCAGGAACCAGGCATTCAGATTGCCGGCATCGATACGCACCACCACGCTATCGCGGGCGGCCACCACGGTTGCGCTGCGCAATGTAGCGGACAGCACAGCCGCTTCCCCCACGATTTCGCCGGCTTCGATATCGCCCAATACCTGGCGCTCGCCATTGTCCGTCACGCTGATGGCCCGCAGTCGTCCGGAAATCACGAAATAGGCAGCATCGCCAGGGTCGCCACGCTCGAACAGGACGGCACCGCCTTCGCAAAACTGCCAATGGCATTGCGCCTGGAGCATTTCCAGGGCGTCGTCCGACAGCGCACCGAACTTATTCAGGAAAATATCGCGGAGAACAATGCATTGATGGGACGACGGCTGGAATGCGACAGGCTTGCTCATTTTTGTCTCGATGTGGCGGAACCGGCTGTAAATGCATCGGCGAACGGCATGGATAATCCCGACGACATTCAGTCATGTAGTTTCCATAACTAATTTTATTAAAACAATATCACATCCAAACTGGGTTGGCAGATAGTAATGACCGAATCTGCATGTGCGTCACCGCATAAAGGGCCATGCTATGCTTGACTTACAAAGACGCCAACGTTTGGCGACGCAACAGAAAATGCATTAAGGCAAGAATATGAAAGACGTAAAAGTGGATGTGCGCGTGAATGTGGGTGTCGACATGGCAGGCGTCGTTTTACTGCTGGCTTCTGCGGCGATGGCGCTGTTTTTCTACAAGCAGAACAAGCAGCAGAAAACAGCGCTCCCATCATGATTTCGGACCGCCCGCCTGCAGGGCCTTGAGCCGCGCAATGGCATTTACCTGGTTCTTGTCCAGCGCGACGGCCTTTTCGTAGGCCGCGATTGCCGCTGCGGTTTCACCGAGCGCCTCATACGCTTCGCCTTCGCTGTCGTAGGCATTCACATATTTCGGTTCGACGAAGGTGGCCAGTTTGAACAGCTCGACGGCGCCGCGCGCATTGTTAGCCCGCAGCAGCTGATAGCCCAGGGTATTCAGCCTCGAGGGACTGAGCTTGAAATCGGACGACTGCGCGGCCATCCGGGAATACATCGACTGCGCATCCCTGTATTCGGCTTTCGAGAAAGCGCGCAGGAAGTCGGCTTCGCCCAGGAGTGTGGCGCTGGCAGGGTGGAATTCCATCGACATCACCTGCGGGCCGATGCCGTGCCGGGCCGGCGACTGCTTCAGGAACGCCAATGCCTCGGCATCGTTTTTCAGATAGGCGTCCAGGAATTCGCGCGCATACAGTGCCACGCTGCGATAGGCTTGCAATACCTCGGCCCGCTGGTAGTCGCCGAACGCGCCATCCGGGGAAAAACGCAGGTTCATCGCGCTGAAATCCCTATGCAGCATCGGCGGCGCGGTCGTGACGTAGACGTCCGAGTATTTCATGGTGTTGATGTAGCTCGCGCCCAGTTTGTCGTCGCGCTCCATCGTTTCGGCCGTCGGCGTGCGGGCGCCCAGGAACAGCAGCGGCACGGCGGTCCGCGCCGGCCGCACATAGGTGGCCGCGCCCCAGATCTTCGGATGAAAGCGGATCGAGCCATCCAGGCTCACCAGCGCCTTGAAACGGCTCGAGCGCGCGGCCGCGAACACATTTGCCATGCCGCCCCAGCTGTAACCGGCGGCCGCCATTTTCGTGATGTCGGCCTGCGGCAGCGTTTGCGCATAATTGGCGAGGAAAGCGATATCGCTGGCCTGCGCCTCGATCCCGTCGATGTCGTCGGTCATCATGGCCGAGCGCGCACCCAGGCTGCGGCTGGCAATCACCACATAGCCATGGCTGGCCAGGTATTCGCACAGGTCCAGGTTTTCGTGCGCAAACGAGGCAAAGCTGGGGGCGTAGATCACCACCGGATACTTGCCGTCCGCCGGCGCGGCATCGCGCACGGCCAGCGTGCTTGCACTGAATTGCGCTTTCCTGGGACTGGCCATCCAGCCTGCCCGCTGCTTCGCGACCTCGGCGGCGGGCACGCTGAAATCGACCTCGCTCAGGCTGGCCTGGTGATAGTCGGCCACCTGCATCGGCGCCGCACCGGTGCGTTTGGCCGGATACCAGATGAGGGTCTGGATCGGGCGCCCCGGCCCGGCATTGCCGGCCTTGCCGAAAGCATCGACGGGGGCTTCCAGCACGCGGCTGTAATCGTACTGCTGCACGATCTTGAAACCGACGGCATGCGGGCCGGGGGCTGGCATCATCTCCAGCGAACCGGCGCTTGGCGCGGCTGCCTGGGCACTGCCTGCGATGACGAGGACGATCAGAAGGGAAGGGAGGCGCATGGGTTTATCCTGTTATCAGTTTGGATACTGAACGATAACCTTCATGCTTTGTGGCTGGCTCGGCTGTGCGACAGGCTGTCGAAATCGGGGGATGAAGCGTGCAGAAATGCTTTGATGATGCCGATGTCGGCATATCTACAGGCATCTACGAGAACGCCTTCTCCATTCCAACGCTGCCTTGACGCTGGTACTCATATCAATCCATCGCGAAGCGACGCCGGGATAGTTTTCTTCTGCTCTCGCCTTTGCTTCTTCCACAGTTGATGTTATAGATGCGCCCAAGACCATCCATTCCGAATCGCAGTGGAAAACAAATGTGCTCCGGTCTGACCTCAAATTGATGCAGATAGCAAGACAAGGAACATGTTCCAGCAATATTCCATCCATGTACAACGCCCCCCCAGCGACGATAAGGAATATCCTCTACGAACGCATATGCCATGACGCGGGCATCGTCAAGAACAGGAGGTGGTGGGATACGTTTCATAGTGTTGGTAGACCGGGCATGGATGTCATTTGGCAGCGTGCAAATACTCAGCATCGCAAGCCAGGTGATCGTCAAAGCGCCAGACGCCAGCCGTTTTTACGAACAAGTATTTCTCCGACCAAAAATCCCGTCGCAGCAAATCGGAGTACGTTGCGTCGAAAGACAGCGCATCCTCGCCGCAAATCTTCCAGTTATTTATCGAATACATCGAATAACGGTTGAATTCGTTCCTGACGGGGGGCATTTTCAGCACCGATCTGCCCTGACGGGTCATCATATCACTCGACATCAAGCGGGTTGTTTTCGTGAATGCCATCGAGACGACAAATCTCATGATCGTATCGACCGCATCGCCGACAACCGCCATGTCGTGCCCGTTTTTTACCGACGAGACGTCGACTCTCTGCTTCACCTTGCGATAGGGCTCTTCTCTCAAGAATCGTGGGTCCGTCGTACCGGGCGCGGCGGACACGCAGGCCTGAAGAAGTATTGCAAGGGCTGCGATCGACAAGCGCAAAGAAGCTTTCATTGCGTGCTCCTTTGACAGTCATGACTCGACTCTAAGACGCGATGTCATTGCCGGGCAGCCAAACCTGGAATGTATCGAACCGCAGGCCATAAAGTACTGCCGGCTTGCCGTACTATATCCCGCCCGCACCGTCCCGCGCCGCCACCAGCATGTCGATCAGCGCGCGCGACGCCGCCGACAAGCCACGGTGGGCCGGATAGACGACCGAGAACGCGCGCGTCCGTCCACCCAGCTGCGGCAACACCTCCACCAGCCGTCCCGCCGCCAGGCTGGCTTCCGCAAACAGGCGCGGACACAGCGCGATTCCCATGCCTTGCTCGGCCAGCCAGATGACGCCCATCGCGTCGGTCGATACCATCACCGACGCCGGCGGGATCCAATCGATGTCGCGCCCGCCATCGCGCAGCTGCCAGGGAAAGACCCGTCCGGTGTTGGGCCGGACGAAGGCGATGCAATGCTGGCGCGCCAGGTCGTCCAGCGTCGCGAGCGGTCCGGCCGTCTCCAGGTAGGCAGGGGCAGCCAGCAGGCACAGCGGCGACGCTTCCAGGTGGCGCGACGCCATCGTGCTGCTCGGCAGCGGGCCGGAACGGATCGCCAGGTCGAAGCCCTCGGCCACCAGGTCGACGTTGCGATTGGTGATGTCGACGTCCAGTTCGACCAGCGGATAGGCGCGCGCGTAGGCGGCCAGCACCGGCGGCAGGCGCTGCAGGCCATACCCGGTGGACACGCTCATGCGTACCTTGCCGCTCAGTTGCGCAGTCGTGCTGCGCATTGCCTGCTCAGCCTGCCCGAGCCGGTCGAAGGCGTCGCGAGCCTCGTCGGCATAGCGCTGGCCGGCATCGGTGAGGCTGAGGCTGCGCGTGGTCCGGCGCAACAATTGTGCGCCGAGCCGCCCCTCGAGCCGCGATACGGCCCGGCTCAGCACCGAAGGCGTGGTCGACAGCACGACCGCCGCCGCACTGAACGAACCGTGCTCGACGACGTTGAGAAACACCTCGACATCGGCCAAGTGATCGAACTTCCGCGCCATCTTGCTCCCTCAAGAACAAATCATTTGCCAAAATCGTAGTTTATCTATCTGGTGCGAAAAAATACAATAACGCATCTTTAATTTGAAAGGACATCACATGGAATTGCTCGACAAACTGAAATGGCGTTATGCCACCAAAGCAATGGACCCAGCGCGCAAGGTGCCGCAGGATAAACTCGACCGCATCATCGAAGCGGCGCGCCTGGCGCCGACGTCGTCCGGCCTGCAGCCCTATGAAATCCTGATCGTGAACAATCCGGCGCTGCGCGCCCAGATCCGCGAGGTCGCGTGGAACCAGGCGCAGGTGGTCGACGCTTCGCACCTGCTGGTGTTCGCCGCCTGGGACGACTACACGCCCGAGCGCATCAACCACATGTTCGACCTCACCAACGAGGTGCGCGGTTTCCGCAACGAAGGCTGGGAAGCCTACCGCCAGCAGCTGCTGTCGACCTACCCGGGCCGCGGCGCGCAGGTGAATTTCGAGCACGCCGCGCGCCAG
>Ga0308160_10003208_pt1 | contig 18675 bp, 20 predicted proteins | sample PhyFR1_FD_201036 | JGI IMG/M metagenome (GOLD analysis project Ga0308160, IMG submission 201036) | Phyllosphere microbial communities from UC Gill Tract Community Farm, Albany, California, United States - DLSLF.R1 | ecosystem: Host-associated > Plants > Phyllosphere > Unclassified | place: USA...
AACAGATAGAGACTGCTCTAAATAATCGTCCTAGAAAGACACTGGGCTGGTATACACCCAGTGATATTATGGCTAGTTTTTATACTGTTGCACTTGCCGCTTGAATCCGCCTTAACGTAAAAAGCTCTATTTTATAAAAAACTATATTCAATTTTTATTTTGAAATAAAAAACCGCCAGTAAGGGCAGTTTTTTTATGAATGACAACTTATGTGTCGCGTGACGAATTTTTATAAAAGTCCCAAAGGAAAAAATCTGTAGACACAGTTTTTAGGCTTCAACCACAACAAAATATTTTCGAACTGCTTCAACCACTTCAAATTTCCCCGTAAAGCCGGGCGGAATAATGCCAGCTTCACCTGCTTTAATTTCGACAAAACCCTGCGTGTTGGCATCATGTAAACGTACTATGCCTTCAATCACCTGAAAAAATTCCTGTTTATTGACAGCAAATTGAATATTCCATGCACCCACTTCACAGGTCCAGATGCCACAGTTCATATTGGGATGTTCATATAAACTTTGGGTCATACGTTTAGGGTTGCCTGCAACCAGACGATCGGGACGGGGATAATCGACCGTGGATTCACTCTGAGTTAAACCGTGGCCTGCTAACCAAATCGAAGACATGATTCTTCCTTGAAGTTAAAATTTTCTTAAATACAATAAGTTAAATTCTACATAAAAAAGCCCCGAACAATCGGGGCTTTTAAAAATCTGAAGAATCTTAGAGGCTTTCAGGTAAAGCAGCCAGGAATTCACGACGTTCGTCTTTATTGGTTTTGAAATCACCCACAAAAGAAACCGTACGGGTGGTTGATTCCTGTTTGCCGACACCACGCATCATCATGCACATATGGGCAGAATCTATCATCACGGCAACACCACGTGCTTTAGTCACTTCAGCCACCGCTTCAGCAATTTGCTGAGTCAGATTTTCCTGAATTTGCAAACGGCGTGCAAACATTTCAGTAATGCGGGCAAATTTGGATAAACCTAAAACATTACCTTCCGGCAAATAAGCAATATGCACACGACCGTAGAAAGGTAATAAATGATGTTCGCATAAAGAATAGAATTCAATATTCTTGACCAAAACCATTTCACGGTTGTCAGAAGGGAAGACCGCATTATTGGTCACTTCTTCTAAAGTTTTGCTATATCCAGACGTTAAATACGAAAAAGCTTTAGCAGCACGCATTGGCGTATCTTTTAGACCAGGACGATTAAGATCTTCACCAACGGCAGTCAGAATGTTGGTGTAGGATTGCTGCATAGACATAAGACGTGTTCACTTACACTGATATCGAACAAGGACGGCATTGTAGCAGAAAACCGCTACAATGCCCTGTTTTGAGGAAAAATTCCGCTTACTGTTTAAATTTAGGGTTCTTTTCTGCGCGTTTTAATAAAACCAGAACGGCACCCGTGCCACCCTGTTTTTCAGGTGCACTGACAAAGGCTAAAACATCACGGTGTTGACGCAGCCAGCCATTCACATAGGTTTTTAAAATGGCTTCTGGACCTTTGCCGTGTACAATCTTAATGACATTCTGATTTTCATCTTTGGCCATTTGAATGATTTGTAACACCGCAGCCCGCGCATCTTCAACTGTACAGCCATGTAAATCCACCGCTTCAAACCAGCGCAGGTTACCGGCTTTTAAATCTTCAAACACTTTGTGCTGTAAAGTGCCAATGCGATAGCTTAATGTGGCTTGACTGGCAACAGGGTTCAGCATGGCTTGGGTATCGGAAAGCTCTGCATTATCGGTTTGCATGGGGCCAGTTGCTGCGGCACGTTTTGCTAGAGTTTGCGCATCAATTTTTTTCTTCTTGTCCTTTTCAATCTTTGCAATATTGCCGGTGTCCATTTTTTTGACGCCTTGCATTGATTTCTGGAACAAGTCGAAATCATCTTCCGGTTCTTGCTGGGCCGGAGTTTTAGGCTCAGGCTGTTTGGCAATGGCAGTCGAATGCGGATTGGTGATTTGCTTTTTAAAGGCTTTCAGTAAGTCGAACTGACCTTTAGAAAGCGAAGAATCATGTTTACTCATAATCTTAATTATTCATTAAACAGTTTCAGGCTGACCAAATAATGCAGTGAATGCATGATCGGGACGAGGCTGTTTCATAAAACTTTCACCCACAAGGAAGGCATGAATGTCATGCTCTTGCATCATGTGGACATCATTGGGGGTAGCAATACCACTTTCAGTCACCAGTAAACGTGAAGGCTCAAGCAATTTTTTCAAGCGTAGTGATGTGTTTAAATCGACATCAAAGGTTTTTAAATTACGGTTATTCACGCCTAACAGGCAACGCTCTGAAAGTCGAAGTGCACGTTCAAGCTCATGTTCATCATGAACTTCAACCAGTACATCCAGATTGTGTTCAAAAGCAGTTTTTGACATTTCTTCCAGTTGCTGGTCAGACAGGCATGCCACAATCAGAAGAATACAGTCGGCATGCAAGGCACGCGCTTCAATCACGCCATAAGGATCGATCAAGAAATCCTTACGTAATGCAGGAAGGGAACAGTGTGAACGTGCAATGGCGATATTTTCATCTGCACCCTGGAAAAAGTCTACATCAGTCAATACCGATAAACAGGCTGCGCCCGCTTGCTCATATTGCTGTGCAATTTCAGCAGGATTAAAGTTTTCACGAATCACGCCTTTAGAGGGAGAGGCTTTTTTAATTTCAGCAATCACTCCAGGACGTTTGCCTAACAGGTTGTGGGCAAAGCCACGTACAGGTGTTGCTGCCTGCGCGAGTTCTTCAACATCCTTTAAGCTATGCTGTTTTAAACGTGCAGCAAATTCTACCTGTTTACGGTCAACAATTTTACCTAAAATCGTATTTGCGATATCGAGCATGACAATATTTCCTTTATAGCCTTAAGCTTCGTATTCTTTGAGGGTTTTGGTAAATTCAGACAAAACGCTCATTTTTTCTAAAGCTTGTCCACCGTAAATAATATCATGTGCCAGTGCCACGCCTTGCTTATAGCTTGTGGTTAAACCGGATACATAAATGCCCGCACCTGCATTGAGTGCAATCATGTTGGCCGCTTTTTCACCTTTAGCAGATTTTTTCTTGCCTAAAGCATCTTTAATTAAAGCCAGGCTTTCAGCGGAATCCTCAACCATTAAACCGGTTAAAGTCTGTGATTCAATCTCTACATCTTCAGGGTTAATCATCCATTCCGTGATTTCGCCATTTTTCAGTTCAGCGACATAGGTGGAAGATGCAAGGCTGATTTCATCTAAACCATCTTTGGAATGCACCACCATGACATGTTCAGCACCGAGTTGTTTCATCACTTCGGCAATCGGGCGGCACAGTTCATTTGAAAATACACCCAGCACAAAACGTTGAACGCCAGCCGGATTGGTCAGCGGGCCAAGCAAGTTGAAAATACTGCGGATCCCCAATTCTCGACGTGGACCCACTGCATATTTCATGGCTTTGTGATGATTCGGCGCAAACAGGAAACCAACACCCATTTCACGAATACAGCGTTCAGTTTGCTGCATATTCAGGTTCAGGTTAATGCCGGCTTTTTCCAGCAAGTCAGATGAACCTGATTTTGAAGACACACCACGGTTACCGTGCTTGGCAATGGTTGCACCGGCAGCAGCAATCACAAAACTTGATGCCGTAGAGACATTAAACAGGTTTTGACCATCACCGCCGGTACCAACGATATCGACCAGATGGGGAATATCGCTGACATCAATTTTAATCGCAAATTCACGCATCACACGTGCAGCAGCGGTAATTTCGTCAATGCTTTCGCCTTTTAAGCGTAAGCCCATCATCAGTGCACCAATTTGCGCATCAGTTGCTTCGCCGGACATGATGCTGCGCATCACATCTTCCATTTGCGGCTGAGTCAGGTGAATCTGTTTGGTAATATTATTTAAAGCTTGTTGAATATTCATGGTGTTCACTATGCATAAATTTCTAAAAAGTTCTGGAAGATTTGATGACCATGCTGGCTCAAAATTGATTCAGGGTGAAACTGCACGCCTTCAACGGCCAATGTCTTATGTTTTACACCCATGATTTCTTCCATGCTGCCATCGGCTTCATTGGTCCAGCAGGTGACTTCCAAACAATCGGGTACGGTCGCCTGATCAATCACCAGTGAATGATAGCGCGTTGCCGAAAATGGAGAAGGTAGGTTGCTGAAAATGCCTTGGTTGCTGTGATACATATCGGACAAACGACCGTGCATGACGTTCTTTGCGCGAATAATATTCCCACCAAAAGCCTGGCCAATGGCTTGATGACCTAAACACACGCCAAGCAATGGAATTTTGCCGGCAAAGTGCTGAATCGCGGGAATTGAAATTCCTGCTTCACTTGGTGAACACGGGCCAGGGCCAATCACCAAATACTTGGGTTGCCATCGCTCGATATCTTCCAATGTCACGGCATCATTACGGACTACTTTTACCTCTTGATTTAACTCGCCAAAATATTGGACGATGTTATAGGTAAAAGAGTCATAGTTGTCGATCATTAAAAGCATGAGCTAACCTATTGAAATTTACGCACTTAAATGTGCTCGAATAGTCCAGGAATACTCGCATGATTGCTGTTTTTACTGACTGGTCTGATATAAAGCGGACTAAGCAAAACAAGTCAAAAATGGAGTGCGAATAATCATAGCAAAAAATAAGCATTTTCTGCTGAACTATTTCTATGATAATGATTTTAGAGGAATCACAGCATGAGAATAAGCTGATTTATTTGCATTTTATATTGAATCAAATTCATCGAGGTTTATTTCAGCCCTTGAAAGCAACTTTGAATAATATGGAGGCTATATTTAGATTTAAAAGCAATGAATGAGTTGAGAAAATTAAATTTAAGTAATAGGCTAACTATAAGTAAGTATAATTACATTCATATTGGATTAGTTGAAGCTGAGCTTCATAAAGGAGCATTAAAAGCAGGAAATAATATTTCGCAATTATCACCAAAATGGCGCAAGGTCTTTCTTTATCCAATTACTGAAAAAATCTGCGGGTTAAATTGGGTAAATTATAAAATGATGAAAAAATAATGAGATAACAGTACCTAAAATTTAAATTTATAAGAGCGGTTAAAATTCAATAGTTGAAATATTAAGCATTAAAATCATCAACATGGTTGAAAATTAACTTTTAAGTATTTATTTTAATCTGAGATGATGAATATTAAGTCAAATACAGATAAAAAAAGATCATTTACAACTTTTAAAAATAAATTCGCACCATTTTGATACACTTGAAGCAGCTTTTTAAGCAAAAGTAATGAAGTATGTTTGAATATGGTGCATTTACATTTGCACACAGTATAATAGTCTCAAACTAAAGTATCTAAATCTTCTATTCTGATAAAGAATTCAATATTTTATCTTTGTTTTTAAAAGTTGGTACGGGATTTGCTTAATAACTGCCAACTACTAACACGCACTTAGCAGGTGCAACAAAAAATCATCGGAGCACAATGAGCATGGCGAACAAGGTCCTTCAACTCATCCAAGAAAGTGGCGCAAAATGGGTCGATTTTCGCTTTACTGATACTAAGGGTAAAGAGCAACACGTAACTTACCCAGCAGATACGATTGACGAAGATACATTTGAAGACGGTAAAATGTTTGATGGTTCTTCAATCGCCGGTTGGAAAGGCATCGAAGCATCTGACATGATCTTACGTCCAGATCCTGCAACTTGCTTCCTTGACCCGTTCTTTGCTGAAGCAACAGTTGTTGTCACTTGTGACGTGATTGAGCCTTCAACTGGTCAAGGTTACGACCGTGACCCACGTTCAATTGCTCGCCGTGCAGAAGAATATTTAAAATCTACAGGTATTGGTGATACTGCATTCTTCGGTCCAGAACCAGAATTCTTCGTTTTTGACGAAGTAAAATGGGAAATTGATATGTCTGGCGCGCGCCATACATTAATCGCCGAAGAAGCTGCTTGGTCTACAAACAAAGACTATGAAGGTGGTAACTCTGGTCACCGTCCACGTGTTAAAGGCGGTTACTTCCCAGTTCCTCCTGTAGATTCTTCACATGATATGCGTGCAGAAATGTGTGCAAAAATCGAAGACATCATGGGTCCTGGTCGTGTAGAAGTACATCACCACGAAGTTGCATCTTGCCAGTTAGAAATTGGTGTGAGCTTCAATACCATGGTTCGTAAAGCGGACGAAGTTCAACAGTTTAAATATGCTGTTTGGAACGTTGCGCACCAATATGCAAAAACTGCAACCTTTATGCCTAAACCAATGGTTGGCGATAACGGTTCTGGTATGCACGTTCACATGTCGATCTCTAAAGATGGCAAGAACCTGTTTGCTGGTGATGAATATGCAGGCTTGTCAGAAATGGCGCTTTACTTCATTGGCGGTGTGATTAAACATGCGCGTTCATTGAATGCAATCACAAACCCTTCTACAAACTCGTACAAGCGTTTGGTTCCACATTTTGAAGCACCGATTATGCTTGCTTACTCAGCACGTAACCGTTCTGCTTCTATCCGTATTCCATACGTGTCTAGCCCTAAAGGCAAACGTATTGAAGCACGTTTCCCAGATCCAATGATGAACCCGTACTTAGGTTTTGCAGCATTGTTGATGGCTGGTCTTGACGGTATTCAAAACAAGATTCACCCAGGTGAAGCTGCTGACAAGAACTTGTATGACCTTCCTCCTGAAGAAGAAGCGAAAATCCCAACAGTTGCTCATAGCCTGGAAATGGCGCTTGAAGCGCTTGAAGCGGATCACGACTACTTGTTAAAAGGTGGCGTGTTCACTCAAGAAATGCTTGATGCCTATATCGAACTTAAAACTGAAGAAGTACGTCGTCTTAACACGACTACTCACCCAGTTGAGTTTGACATGTACTACAGCCTATAATTCTGATCTGAATTTAAGCTTTAAAAAACCCGCTCTTGTAGCGGGTTTTTTTGTATCATTGGTTTTGAAACTCATTATTGTAAATATTATGGCGCAACGTAAAAAACATACCAGCTTTTATCCATGGATTGATCCTAAAGATCATGACAAAGGCTTTAAAATGAATTTTTCTGAAGTCACTTATGTTGAGGTCGGCCGCACTGTGGAAGGCTATAAACAGGCAGAATTTGTCGCGTTAAAAAATCCAGAACTTGCTCTAGAGTTTGATTATCCTAAAAGTTTCTATTTAAGTGCTGAAGGAATGATTCTCATCAAGACCCCGCAGGGCAAATTTGAAGTGATTGCCAAAACAGATAACTGTTAACCGCATTTGATTGGATATGATAGGGAAAGGGTGATAGCTGAATTAACTCAGTTATTGCTCACATGATGTATATATGAGATTAAAATTGATCAACCTAAACGAGCAGGGGGACTTATGCAAAACAAGCGAGCATGTAAACGACAGGATAAACAGATTCCTGCTGAATTACGTGAATGGCTGTATGCATTAGGTTCACTCACGCAGCAACTGACAGATTTAGCGGATGGAGAATTCAAAGTACAGCCCATCCAAGAGCATTTTTTACGTTTAAGTTTTGCAGACAGCCAGTGGATGAATATGTCGCATCAGCATACCTCATGGGTGCGTGAAAGCTATTTATATGGCTGTGAAGCGCAGCCTTGGGTCAAAGCGAAAAGTATCTTTCCGATTTTAAGCCTGCAATCTCGTGCACGGATCTTTCAGCATATTGGTAAAAAGCCGATTGGCTGGTTCCTGTTTCAACGCACCAATCCACATTGCGAGCGTCGTGTGATTCTGCTTGAAGATGGCTGGACACGGCAAAGTTGCTATACTTGGCATGGTTGTAAATTTATTGTTCAAGAGACTTTCTTAGCTGCATTTGAACAATTTATTCAGCAAAATACTTCACAATAAAATATTTAACAGAAACCCGGTTAAGGACAGTCATGGACACTGCGCAACAAACTACATGGCGTGAGCGTTTAGCAGCGTATTACTATTTATGTCGTTTTGATAAGCCCATTGGCACAGAGTTGGTGTTTTGGCCAACCATGTGGGCATTGTGGATTGCAACCAAGGGCATCCCCGACTTAAAAATACTGTTGCTGATGATTTTGGGTGTGGTTTTTATGCGCGCAGCGGGCTGTGCCATAAATGACTTTGCAGACCGTAAAGTAGATGGGGCGGTTGCCAGAACCAAAGATCGGCCTTTAGCGACGGGTGTGATTAAGCCGATAGAAGCCATCTGGGTATTTTTAATTCTTGTTGCTGCTAGTGCTTGCCTGTTGTTTTTCTTACCGATAGAAAGCTTTTACTGGTCATTTGGTGCGTTGTTTTTAGCATTTATATATCCCTTTATGAAACGCTATACCCACTTGCCTCAGCTTTTTTTAGGTGCGGCATTTTCATGGTCCATCCCAATGGCCTATACCGCAGTCGGGCAAACTCCTGATTTGACCTGTTGGCTTTTATACTTTGGTAATCTGGCTTGGACGGTGGCTTACGATACGCAATATGCCATTACCGACCGCGAATATGATTTAAAAATTGGGGTGAAATCAACTGCGATTTTATTCGGAAAATATGACATCGAAATCATCTCGCTATTACAGGCAGCCAGTGTGTTGCTGATAGGTGCGGCTTTGTTCCGGGAAGCTTTACTTGTACCTTTTGGATTAATGGCTTTGCTGGTGGTGGTGGCTGACTTTATTTATCAGTGGACAAAAACCAAGGACAGAAATCCGCAACTGTGCTTTTGGGCATTTCGGCATAACCGTTGGGTGGGGCTGATTATTTTTGTTGGGATCTTTATTGCATTGCTTTAATTGTAAACCAGTCTGAAAGTTAAATTTTATAAGAAGCATCTGGTTAAATATAATTTAGCCAGATGCTTTTTTTATGCTGAATTAAAATGTTGTAGAGAAGAAATGATGCAAAATAAAAAAGCATGCATAAGAGTTGAATAACAGCGCTTTGTGCAAATTATTATGTCCATGATAAGGATAGTGAATTGTATTTTGGAAGCACCAGTTTTTCTCAGATTAAATGGGATTTCATTGCACTAGTTGTTTTAACCTTGATTACGCTATCTTTAGCGGTTTGGCTATTTAGAAATAGACTGTCATAGGCAAGCTTCTAAAGAATGTCTTTATGCAGTTGTCTGACATTTGGAATTTCGGTGTAGCGCAATACGCGATAACCGGCTTCATGCAGCATATGGTCGCGAAATTTATCTTCTTCAACTTTGTATAGATGCGTTGGGTCATCTAACTCAATAATCACCAAAACTTGCAGCGATTCGTTGAGTAAAACGAAGTCAGTCACTTTGCGATTGAACTTGTTGCGAATTTTAAGGTTATGGCTGGTAATTAACGCACTAAAAGCCACCTGTGCCAGAACATGATATTGAGGAAAAGCTTCTTTTAAGCGAACGTACATTCTGCATTCGTACGGTGTAATGACACGTTTGGGATAAAACTTTTTTTTGGTTTTAAAATATTGCTGAGCACATAGAATAATCAATGCAAGACTGGCAATAATACCAATAACAAGAAAGGTAGATGAACTGGAATTAAACACGATATGAATCTACAGATAAGAAAAAACCCACTCAAGTAGAGTGGGTTTTTAGAATTTGGCTCTCCAACCTGGGCTCGAACCAGGGACCTGCGGATTAACAGTCCGTCGCTCTACCGACTGAGCTATTGGAGAATCTGATACGCATTCTATGTATCTAAGCTGAAAGGGTCAAGGGCTTATGCTTAAAAAAACCGTGAAAATGAATTGAATGTTTTAAAAATAAACTTATTGCTGATTATTTAAGTGATTTTATTAACTTTATATAATTTTCTTTGCTTTCTAGAGGTTGTGCTTTACGGCATTCTTTCATCAATTTCATTAGCTCGGCTTGAGTGAGCTCAGGTTTGAGCTGTTGTTGAATATGTTTTAAAACCTCCGGGTTCTTTTCGGTTAAATTACGGGTGCAATCAAATAAGCGTTCATACATGAGCGCGGAAGCCTGCTTTTTATTTTCAGAATTTTGACTGCATTGAAAGACTGCGAACATGACAATCAGCAGAATAATCCAGAAAATCAGAGATTTTAACCAGGTGGCATTCATAGGACTTATTAAAATATTTTTATTAGCCTGAACATAACTAAATTTTAATAAGCGAACAATAGATAGGAGAATAATCTACGATTTAAATAAAGAGGGTTCGATTAAGGATCAAAGATCAAAAAAGTATGTGCTGTACAAGAAGTAACATAGAAATGTGCTAAATAAAAAAAGCCCACTTCATGATGAGTGGGCTTTTTAGAATCTGGCTCTTCCACCTGGGCTCGAACCAGGGACCTGCGGATTAACAGTCCGTCGCTCTACCAACTGAGCTATGGAAGAATAGATGGCTCTCCAACCTGGGCTCGAACCAGGGACCTGCGGATTAACAGTCCGTCGCTCTACCGACTGAGCTATTGGAGAATCTGATGCGCATTTTAGGGATGAAAAGCTAAGCCGTCAACACGTAAATATAAACAAATGAATCATTTGCCTTATAATTATGCAGATATGCCCTAAAAATAAAAAAACCACCCTTTATGGGTGGTTTTTTATGCGTAAATAAAATTTATTTCAAATTTTATTTTTCAACGCCAGCTTCTTGGCCAGCATATTTCGCATTTGCGTAATCCCAGTTTACCAAGCTTTCTAAGAAAGTTTTGATGTAAGCAGGACGTGCATTACGGTAGTCGATGTAATAAGCATGTTCCCAAACGTCAATTGTCAATACTGCAACTTTACCGTGAGCAAGTGGAGTATCAGCATTTGAAGTTTTAAGAATAGAAAGGTTGCCATTTACTTCGTCAGCAACCAACCAAGCCCAACCTGAACCGAATTGAGTTGCAGCAGCAGCAGCGAATTCTTCAGCAAATTTTTCATAAGAACCGAAAGCTTCATCAATTTTAGCAGCTAAAGCACCAGTCGCTTTACCACCACCGTTTTTAGTCATACAGTTCCAGTAGAATGTATGGTTCCAAACTTGAGCAGCATTATTGAAAACACCCGCTTTAGATGTATCACCAGCAACAGCTTTAATGATTTCTTCTAAAGTTTTACCTTCAAGGTCAGTACCTTTGATCAGGTTATTCAAGTTTACAACGTAAGTGTTGTGATGTTTGTCATGATGGTATTCTAAAGTTTCTTTGCTGATGTGTGGAGCAAGATCTTCGTAACCGTATGGAAGTGCCGGTAAAGTAATCGTTGTCATGTTTTCAATTCCTTGCGTTTTGCTGGGTTTTGACATTAAGTGGCCTTATTGTAATGGATTCTTTGCCTAAATTGCGCATTGCTTATAAATAACAATACAGAATAAAGCCTGAATTTATACGTATAAAGAAAATGTCAAACCCTTAAATTTGAATTAAATCGGATTGTTTAATTCGAAGTAACTATACTCAATATCGAACTGTTCTGAAATAGCTTTTGCAAGGCGTTGTACGCCATAACGCTCGGTTGCATGATGTCCGCACGCGTAATAATGCACATTCAATTCTTTGGCTTCATAATAGGTACGCTCACTGACTTCACCAGAAATATAAGCATCACAATTTTGCTCCGCTGCTTTGCCAATATAATCTTGTGCACCACCCGTACAGAAACCGATTTTTTGGATTGAGGTTTTATCAGCAGGAAGATGAATGGCATTAAAATCTAAACGCTGCGACACATACAGCTTAAACTCTTCAGCAGACACGGGCTGTTTTAAATAACCAATATTACCAATCGGATTGCGTTCGCCTGGATCTAAGGCTTCAATATTTTCCAAAGCTAAAATATCTGCAATCGCTGCATTATTACCTAAAGTAGGGTGACTATCTAAAGGTAAGTGATAACCGACCAGGGAAATATCATGCTGAATGAGGCTCTTGATGCGTTTACCGCGCATGCCGGTAATCGGGTAGGGTTCACCTTTCCAGAAGTAGCCGTGATGAACCAGCAGCAAATCTGCACCTTGTTCAATCGCAGCTTCAATTGCATCTTGTGAAGCAGTTACCGCACACAAGATTTTATTTACATCAGGTTTACCTTCAATTTGCAGACCATTTGGTGCATAGTCTTTAAATTCATGCGATTTCAGGGTTTGGTTACACCACTGAATAATTTCATTGAGCTTTGCCATAAATTTCTCAAAAGCCTAAATATTTAACATCATCAAAACACATTTTGAATTGTAACTAAAGCATGACAAAACTCTTGCGCTATTTTTGTGTTTCCTGCTGTATTTCATTTTACAATGGCGCATAAATTACTTAGTCATCAACGAATTAAAATATTGTTAGAGGAAATTAACGTGCGTCGCACATTTACATGGTTACCTTGGATTTTACTCATTTTGGTCACGCTCGGTTTTCTTGCATGGCAACAATACCAGCAGCCTAAAGCACCTGTTGCGGCTGATGGCGTAAAAATGCCGGTAGAAAAAGTAGAGCCTTTAGTCAGTACCTCAAGAACAGGCGGTGTTGATTCTTACAATGCTGCGGTTAAAGTTGCTGCGCCTGCGGTGGTGAATATTTTCACCACACAAAAAGTGAAGCAAACTGAACATCCTTTGTTAAATGATCCTGCATTTCGTGAGTTTTTTGGTGATCAAGTACCCGATCAATTCGGTCAGGAACAAAATGAAAATAGCCTAGGCTCGGGTGTTATTGTTCGTGCGGATGGTTATATCTTGACCAATAATCATGTGATTGCGCAGGCTGATCAAATTGTGGTTGGATTAAATGATGGGCGTCGCGCTGTCGCAAAAATTATTGGCACAGATCCAGATTCAGATCTTGCCGTGATCAAGATTGAACTCGACAAGCTTCCTGTTTTGCCATTTAAACTGAGTGGCAATGAAGTAGGAGATGTGGTTCTTGCCATTGGTAATCCGTTTGGTGTGGGGCAAACCGTTACTCAAGGGATTATTTCTGCGACCAATCGTTCGGATTTAGGTATCAATACCTATGAGGATTTCATTCAAACTGATGCGGCGATTAATCCAGGTAACTCAGGTGGTGCACTCATTGATGTTGCAGGTAATTTGATTGGCGTGAACACGGCTATTTTCTCTCAATCTGGGGGATCATTGGGTATTGGTTTTGCCATTCCTGCGAAAGTCTGTCAGCAAATCCTGAATTCAATTTTGAAAGATGGACGTGTGGTTCGTGGCTGGCTGGGAATCAGCCTGATGCCGGTGCAACAGGAAAATATTCTTGAACCTAAGCAAACGGGTGTTGTGGTTGCAGATGTGCTTCCTCAGGGTCCTGCAGCTAAAGCGGGAATTCAAAAAGGCGACAAGATTATTCAGGTCAATGGCGAGCCGATTACCTCTGCTTCACATTTGATTAATTATGTTGCTTTGCAAGCCCCAAATAGCACCGTCAAAATTGAAGTGGTTCGAAATGAAAAACCATTAACCCTGAATGTGGTGGTGAGTGAGCGTAAGGCACAGAATAATACTTCCCAATATATCCCTTTACCTCAGCAATAAAACAATCGATATCTCTCCAATGTTGAGATGGAGTATGAGATAGGATAAATAAGGAAAAAGCGCATTTAGATGCGCTTTTTCTTTTATGGCTTATTCATTATTTCAAAATGATTTTTCCAGATCTCTAAAAATTTATGGTTATAAATAGTAAATAGGTTAGTTTGATATCGGATAGATATTTGCAGATTTAATTTAAAAACATAATTTAAAAACAAGAAATTAAGATCATTTTTTTATGATAACTTAAATCATTATGAATTATTTAGGCAAAAAAAAAGCCCGCTTTAATGCTGCGGGCTTTTTTATATTTGGCTCTCCAACCTGGGCTCGAACCAGGGACCTGCGGATTAACAGTCCGTCGCTCTACCGACTGAGCTATTGGAGAATCTGCATGCGATTATAAGGAGATTTTGCAGAGGGTCAAGCTAAAAGTGTCATGATTCCTTAATTTTTGTGCTGTATGCTTTTTATTTAGACAAATAAATCAAAAACATTAAAAAAACTTGCACAGCCCCAATCGGCTTGTTAGATTAAATGCATAACAGAGCGTTTGAATGAAAGTTTAAACAGTGTGGATTTAAAACCAACTTGCCAGCACTAAAATGGCTAAACAGGAGAAAGCGAATGCATACGCTGACGATTGCTGAAATCTTTTCAAATTTATCTTTTTATCAAGACAACTATCTTTCTATTATCCAAGATCCCGAGCGCTATCAGACTGCGGTTGAAGATGCTTATATCCAGGTGTGGCCTGTCGGCACTCAAGCCTTATATCTGGGTGACTTATTGCAGCTTTGGTTTAGCGACAAATGGTTAATTAATTCACCCTGTCAATTGCTTTTAGATCATTATTCCAATGGTCGCAAACAAGCTTTGCAACGTGATCATGATCTGTATTTATATCAGTTGAATGGCAGTGCCTTGTCTGGACGCAATAATTCTAAAGTGTGGTCGGTGTCGGAGCAGAAGAAACTCGCTGTATCGCTCGATAGCGTATTTAAATATTTATGTATTTATAAAGGAACGTCACGTCCGGAAGTGTCTTCCCCAGAGCTAACGAAATCATTTAAGTCGGCTGTCTAATGATGATCAAATGTGAAGCGCTCAAGGCCACTTAAGGCGTGGTTTAAGCTCTATTCAGCTTTAGCATTATTATTTAAATGAAATCACTATTTAAATGCCACCATTATTTAAATGACATCTTCCGTATTAACCAATAATCATGCACATTGCGGTGGCATGTGCATAAAGTTTGCCGTCTTGATCCAATAATTGAGCTTCAGCAATGCCTAGGTTTTTACTGAGATTAATGGTTTTGGCTACGGCTTTAAGTTCAGTATTTAAGGGAATTGGACGGCACATTTTGACATTTAGATCGATGGTTGTATAACTGACGCCAGCCTCTAGCATGGAAAATACAGCACAGCCATTCACTGAATCCAAAGCCGTCGCAGCAAAGCCACCATGTACACTCCCCATAGGATTCAGATGACGTTCATCCGCTTTCACAAGGAATGTCACATGCCCAAGTTCAACTTCACTTGCTGACATGGGAATGGTTGTTGCCATTGAAGGCATGGCAGGTTGCCATTACACATCTCTTGCATAATCTGCAATCCTGAAAGATGGTTAATATTCATTGCCTGTCTTTGTTGTTTTAAGTTTTAAAGTGGAATTTAAATTCTAGATGGATGGGCACTTAATCATCAATTAGAAATTGTATGATCGCAGTATGCAAAGCCTTTTGCTTAAGCTTAAAGCAGAATTATTAAAATAATAAAACCAATCAGGAGTGCTGATGAAAGCAAGATGTTTATGCGGTGCGACTCAATTTGAAGTAAAGCTCAGGAACCATGAAGTTGCTGCCTGTCATTGCTCGATGTGCCGACGCCAAACCGCTGGACCATTAATGTCTGTAGACGTAGAAAATATAAATTTTATTGACCAGCAGCATTTATCCGTTTTTAGTTCTTCAGAATGGGGAGAGCGAGGTTTTTGTCATGCTTGTGGCACATTCATTTTCTGGCGAAGCAAAAATCATTCATTTGCCAATATAAATGTGTTTACTTTGGAACAACTGCCGGCGGATCTGAATTTTAATTTAGAGATTTATGTGGATCATCAGCCATCATTTTATTCATTCAATAATCAAACCAAAAAAATGACTGAAGCTGAGGTCATCGCCCTATTTAACAGCAGTCAATAAAAAATATAAATTTAAGCACTGATAAGAGGATTGGCTAAAAATATTAAAGAGATGGTTTAAGCTGAGGATGAAAATTTTTGATTAACCCATTGAATGAAATAATTTGATAAGTACAAAAATTGATAAATTACAAAAAAAACCCGCGATCAACGCGGGTTTTTCTCTTAAAGACTTAAGAAAGTCTTTAAATTATTTTGCAGCTTTTTCAGCTTCGATAGAAGCAATCGCAGCATCTACGCCTTCAATTGAATCAGCAGCTTTCTTGATACGAGCAAGCGCATCAACAAGCACTTCGTCAGCAGTTGCGTAAGAAATACGCATGAAGCCGCCAAGACCGAATGCATCGCCAGGAACAACAGCAACACCAGTTTCTTCCAATAACCATGCAGAGAATTCTGTGCAAGATTTAAGACCTTTTGCACGAATCAATGGTTTGATGTTTGCATAGGCATAGAATGCACCATCAGCAGGAAGGCAAGAAATACCGTTGATTGCATTTAAGCCGTCCATCACTAGGTCATGACGACGTTTGAATGCTTCTACCATTGGCACAAGCACGTCTTGAGGACCATTCAATGCAGCTTCAGCAGCAACTTGTGAAATAGAAGTTGGGTTTGAAGTTGATTGAGACTGGATTTTTTTCATTGCGCCAATAAGTTTAGCAGGACCCGCTGCATAGCCAATACGCCAGCCAGTCATTGCATAAGCTTTAGATACACCGTTAAGCACGATTACGCGGTCGTAAAGGTCTGGAGCAACAGTTGCGATGTTGTAGAACTCGTCATCCCAACGGATTGGTTCGTACATGTCATCTGAAGCAACCATAACTTCTGGGTATTTACGAAGAACTGCAGCCAAAGCTTCTAATTCAGCTTTAGTGTAGATCATACCTGTAGGGTTAGATGGGCTGTTAAGTACCACTAAACGGGTTTTGTCAGTGATTGCAGCTTCTAGTTGAGCAGGAGTGATTTTGAAACGTTGTTCTTCACCACATTTAACTACAACTGGAACACCTTCAGCGATGATCACCATGTCAGGGTAGCTGACCCAGTATGGCGCAGGGATGATCACTTCATCACCTTTGTTTAACAAGGCAAGTGCCAAGTTAAAGAATGACTGTTTACCACCGCAAGAAACCAGGATCTGGTTTGCTGCATAGTCAAGATTATTGTCGCGTTTGAATTTCGCGATAATCGCTTTTTTAAGACCTGGAGTACCGTCAACAGCGGTATATTTGGTAAAACCGTTGTTAATCGCAGTAATTGCTGCATCTTTGATGTGTTGTGGGGTATCAAAATCTGGTTCACCTGCACCCAAACCAATTACGTTTTTACCAGCAGCTTTAAGTTCAGCAGCTTTGTTGGTAACAGCAAGTGTAGGGGACGGTTTGATGGCATTGACACGATCAGAGAGACGTACGTCCACGGCAGTATTCCTTCTTATAGGGATTAAAAAATAAAAAAGCACACTATCTTAGCCTAAAAAACAGGAGAAAGGGGTGCAAGAAATATACGATATGTAAAAAATATATTTTTATGAATAATTGTTTGAATAGTTTTGGCTTTAATAAATACGATTTTATGTTTTTCTAAGAATAAAAAATAACTCAAGAAATTTAATATTTAGGAAGAGCTTTAATGTAAATAATGTGACTGGATGAAATAAAAAAAGTTTAAACATAAAAATGGCTACATTGAAGTAGCCATTTTTAAGATGCAATTAAATGGAATAATTACATGAAACGAGATAAGTCTTCTTCAGGACGCGCAGTGAGTACTTCAACCCCTGTTTTGGTTACTAAAAGAGTGTGTTCATATTGTGCAGATAACTTATGATCTTTAGTTACTACAGTCCATTTGTCACCTAATAATTTAGTTTGCCAAACACCAGCGTTCACCATCGGTTCGATGGTGAAGGTCATCCCTTCTTCCAGAACCATGCCGGTATTCGGTTGGCCGTAATGAAGGACTTGAGGTTCGTCATGGAATACAGTACCAATACCATGACCGCAATATTCACGTACGACACTGAAACGCTCAGATTCAACGTATTTTTGAATGGCATTACCAATGTCACCAATGGTTGAGCCGGGTTTAACCGTTGCTATACCACGGTACATGGCTTCTTGAGCAACTTTACACAGGCGGCCAGCCAAAATGGAGGTTTCACCACCGACGATGTACATCATGTTGGTATCGCCGTGGTAGCCGTCTTTAATAACAGTGACATCGATATTTAAAATATCGCCTTTCTTTAACACTTTAGCGTCAGATGGAATGCCGTGGCACACCACATGGTTCACAGATGTACAAATCACATGCTGGAATGCAGGACGACCAGGCGCTGCACCGTAACCTAAACATGCTGGAATGGCATCCTGTTTGTTGACAATATAGTCATGACAAATCGTATCAAGCTCAAGGGTCGTCACACCCGGAACAATATGCGGTTTGATCATATCCAGAATTTCAGCTGCTAGTCGTCCCGCTACACGCATTTTTTCAATTTCATCAGGGGTTTTAATGAGTCGACGTGGAGCTTCGTAAGTACTGTTCATGATCTCTAAAAACTTTTGGAAATTTGTATGTGACTATGGTATAAATAGCCGCCCATTTTATCAAATGCTTTTTCGTGAATAAATTTCACAGGCTTTGTGCGATGGGGCAAAAAATCCGCACATATATCGACACATTTCTCTGGGTGCTCTGCAAAGAGTGGAGAATGCGGATATATGGAGGCCTAACCCAAACTTTAAGGTATAGAAAATGGCAGATTACAACGTAAGCATGCGCGACCTTCTTCAAGCTGGCGCGCACTTTGGTCACCAAACTCGTTTCTGGAATCCAAAGATGCGTGAATACATCTTTGGTGCGCGTAACAAAATTCACATCATCAACCTTGAACATACTGTTCCTGCGTTAAATGATGCTTTGAACTTTGTTAACAATCTTGCTAGCA
>Ga0308160_10003209_pt1 | contig 18674 bp, 24 predicted proteins | sample PhyFR1_FD_201036 | JGI IMG/M metagenome (GOLD analysis project Ga0308160, IMG submission 201036) | Phyllosphere microbial communities from UC Gill Tract Community Farm, Albany, California, United States - DLSLF.R1 | ecosystem: Host-associated > Plants > Phyllosphere > Unclassified | place: USA...
CGGCTTCTTGCTCTCTTGCTCGCGCCCCAATGGACAACCCGCATCAGGAGACGCAGGCCCTCCTGCTGACGCGCATCATCAAGACGGTCGAGAAGTGCAACGAGGCCATGAAGGCGCTCAACGGTCACCTGGCGGTGCGTTCCCCTTTCCCTAAAACGCGGTCCGTTTGGAGCCGGGCCTGCGTCAACTCCGTCGAGGGGCGAAGACAGCATGTTGATCGACCGCCTGTCATCGTGCCGTCGCCGCCCTTTCGCAGGACACCCTCGACACCGAGGGAGCGCAAGACATCATCGTTGCCGCCCGGCTCTTTGAGCACTACAACCGCAACGTCGCCTACAACCTCGAGCGGATGGAGCTCGAGGGCGCCAAGGAGAAGGAGGCCAAGGACGCCGCTGCTGCCGCCGCCGTGCTTGCCGGGTCGGTCAAGAAGGACTGAGCTGCCGGGCCAAGCCAGCCCGGGCGCGTGCACGCGACCCGACGAGAGGCACCGGTCGCCCGCTCAAGTCATTACTTCCTCAACGTCCCAATCTGGAGGCTCGTTCGACCCGCCTCGCCGTCCGACGGTCTTGTTGGCACGTCGCCAAGGCGCCCAGATGTCGGTCGACAGGGGGTGGCTAGGCCGAGGCCGGAGCTCGGGGGCCCATCAGGGTCAGAGCTCGCGATTTCGGTCGACCAGTAAGCCCGCATGCGCCGCGTCCACACCTCGCAGTGCTGGCTTGAAGCTAACGGCGTCCTCTTGCAGGCCACCGATCCTCTCGGCTAGGTCTGGTCAGCTCGCTTGCGCCGGCCGTACGACCTCGAAAACGCGTCCGGCCACGGCTTTGGGACTGCGTCAGCCCATGTCCTCAGTCGCGAGCTTGACGACCGGCAGCTGCCAAACGTTCCTCGGTGCCCTTCTACAGCTGGACATCCGGGCACCGGCGCGCTATCTATGCGAGTTGTCGCACACGGGCAGTGGGCACGAAAGGAGCGACGACGCCGCCCCGCACTGGCAGACGTCTGAGCGGACGTGCGGAACCTAAGTTTCCGTTCGCAACCCAAGCAGAAATCATGTCCTTGCCGCCTTCTGAGTCTCAATGCGACTCCACCTGAGCGGCCTGTTAGGACGACCCGGGGGGCAGGAGGTGACGACAGGCTCAGCTGGCGCAGGAGCGGGCGACGACGCGCCTGCTGCTGGGACGCGCTAGGCGTCGGTCGTCGGTCGACCTCAAGCCACCGCTCTGTCCTGGCCTCCGCCGACCATCGCAAGCGTCCTCGGCCTCCCCTCGTCTCCTGATCCAACGTCGGGCTTGCACACCCCAAGAGGTCGGCCCCGAGATGGCGCCCAAACGCAAGACGCACTTCTCGAACGTCGAGATCGAGCAGGTCCTGGCCGAGGTCCGTCTCGAAGCCATCGCTGCCGAGCTGCGGCTCCGCTCACTCCTGAGCTCGACCGGCTGCTGCTGGCCTCGTTCGAAGCATTGCCCTTCCTTATCCTCGACTGACGTCTTACGCATCTTGCCCTGCCTCGACCGCAGATCACGCTCGCCGACACGGCGGCTGCCTCTTCGAGCTCGGACCGGGCGGTGGCGACCTCAGTCGAGAACTTCGAGCCGCTGCATCCGCTGCTCAAGCAGCTGCATCAGACGCAGTCGACCGCGCTCTTCCTTCGATCCTTGCCGACCTTTGTCGCCGACCAGGAGGCGGCCATTGAGAGCCTCTGCACCGAAAATTACCTCGACTTTACCTCGTCCGTCTCGACCCTGCTCGACGTCCGGCAGGGGACGGTCCATCTCCGGCATCGGATCGCCGAGCTCGACGCCCAGATGGGCGAGGTCGGCCGGGCGCTGCTCGAGAAGAAGCGCCGGGCGGTCGAGGAGCGCGCTGTCCGCGAGCGGGTCGACGAAGGTGTCGACGCTCTCCGGGGTGCGATGGAGCTCCTCGAAGGCGTCCAGCGCGTCGGGAGTCTGATCGAAGGCGGCAAGAGCTGGTCGGCCCTGCGCGTGCGTCGTCCACCTACCGCAACTCGAGGCCGCCCCACGAGTCGTCTCGCTTGCTGACTTGCCAACCGTGTGCGCCCGGCAGTCGCTCGACAACCTCACGCACTACCCGGTCTCGTCAACGCTGTCGACCACCCCGCTCTATGCGCACATCCAGTCGCGTCTGCCGCTGCTCCGGCAGACGCTCAAGTCCAAGGTGACGTCGTCCCTCAAAACGTGGCTGTTTGACATCCGCCAGTCGTCCGGCCTCCTCGGCCGGCTCGCGACAGACGAGATGCGCCGGCGTGAAAGGCGATGGCGGGCAAGGAGAGATCGCGACGTCGTCGGCGCTGGCGGTAAAGGCGCGTGCGGCGTTGGCAGCGCCGTCGAGGAAAGCATTAACGAGAAGAACGAGTGTGCGTCGCCTAGCGCTACCGTTCAAGCTGCACACGGATCCTGACACACGCACCCTTCAGTCGACATCTTCAGTAACGACCAGATCAAGATCGACTTCAAGCCGCTGTACGAATGCGTACACATCTACACGGCGCTCAACGCCCTGCCTGAGCTGCAGGCAACCTACCAGGCCGACCGACGGGTGAGGCGTCTAGTCACCCGTCCGCTCGAGTAGATGGGCGGCTGATCTTGGACTCGCTCTCGCAGACTCAAGCGAGCCTCATCCTCTCCTCGCATACGCGGCTGTCGGGCGACACGCTGCTGTCAACGCTGCCGACGTTGCTCGAGCAGCTGCTGGGCTTCTTTCTCGTCGAGTCGCACGTTCTCCAGACGACGGCAGCCTCGTCGCCCGGTGGCGCGAGCTTCCGCCGCCGGGAGGACGTCGACGCGCTCTGGCTCGAGATGGGCGGCCGCGTCAAGGACGCCGTCCGCGGCGGGCTCGAAGGGTGCAAGGAGATGGAGGTCTGGCGCGGGGTCAAGGCCGGCATCGGCATGTTTGTCCAGGCGCTAGAGGTTCGTCCGATCGTTCGCGTCCCGGTTCGTCGTGCATGCCGACCCTGATACAACCGCGCGTGCGGTTCGCCAGATCCACGGCTTCGTCCCCGACCAGCTCAACGACCTGCTCGTCACCCTCTTCGAAAAGTATCTGCTGCTGCTGCAAACGCAGTACAGCTCGACGCTATCCTCGGTACGTCCTCCGCCGTCGCTTCTTCAGAGGTCGCCCTCGGCTAAGCCAGCACACCTCCTGCTTCAACCAGACGGTCGAGCGGGACGACCTGCAGCCGATGGTCATCGATGGGCCCGAAGATCTCGACCGAGTGCTGAAGATCTGCTGGATGCCGAACGGCTTCGCGCAGCGGCTCCAAAGGTAACAAACTGCGTCCTCGCTGGACTGCGCAGGCCGCCAAAGCTGAACCTTCACCCTCGGCCGATCTCGTCGCATCGCAGGCGATCGTTCCCGGTCACGATGCCCTTCTCGCAAGCGTATGCGATGGCCTGCATCGACATCCGGAGCTTTGTCGACGGCTTCTACTCGTTCATCGAAGGCGTGCCAAACACCTCGGCATCAGACGCCCTGCTGGCCAGCGTCAGTCGTCCTCGTCCATCTCGTTGGCCTCCGCCTTTATGCAGCTGATGACAGACTGCCTCCGACGCCGGTCGTGCCACAGTCGCTCGATGAACTGCTCTCAAAGCACATCGCGCGGACGATGGAGAACATGCTCTCGGGCATCGGCAACCTGACGCAGATTGCCCAGCTCGTCGTTAACATGGAGTTCTTCCGGCTCGCGGCCGAGAAGCTCGAGGGCTCGCTCGCCAACATCCGGCACGACATGAGCGCGCCGCCACTCAAGCTGGCTTCAATCGGCGCCTTCAACGGCACGCTCGTCGCCGCTCAGGCCCGCATCTCCAAGATCATTTCGTCCAAGCTCGACCAGTTCTTCGAGCTCGCCGAGATCGAATGGACGCCTCCGACCCGTCGACCGTCGGGCGAGCCGAGCGGCTACCTCGTCGACATGGTCGAATTTCTCAAGAACTTTGTCGGCGAGGGCTTGAGCGGGCTCGAGGCCGGCCGCCAGGGCGCCATCTGGCGGAGCGCCTGCCAGCACATTGCGGCGACATGGATGGCGCGTTTACTCATCTGGCTCTTCATGCTTTCGCCTGTCTACGGTCGCTGACGCTCGCCCCGACCCGGCCGATAGGACTGGCTCGAGGGCGACGACGTGCCGGCGCTCAACGAGAACGGCCTCTGCGACTTCAAGTCGGACGCGACCTACATCGAGGCCGAGATGGCCAAGATCGGCAAGCCCGAGCTCGGCGCCGTTTTTGACGAGCTCAAGCTGGTGCGTCCTCCTCTGCTGTCGCGAAGCGGTTCTGTCTGCTCGCGCTGACGCCTCCTCGGCGATGACCTTGTGCGCAGACTATCACGATCATCCTCTCCGACTCGGTCAAGTCGTTCCTCAATCAGCCGACCTTCCGCCGGTCGTCGGCCGTCGTCCAGCCGAGGAGGCTCGCCGCCATCCTTCACAAGGTCGCCCGGCACGGCCTCGCCAGTGGCCCGAGCGCGGGCCCGATCTACACGAAGGCGCAGCAGCGGCGAGCCGAGAGCGATGCGGTCCGCCGCCTCGATGCCTCGGCGACCAACAGCCGGTCCGGGACGCCCTCGCAGCGCTGAGGCCTCCTCAGACCCCGTCTGTCTCTCTCCTAACGAATGCGATGACCCAATGCACGATCCCTCATTTTGAAGGTAGTCGATCGGCTGCGGGCTCATCGTCAACGACCCGCGGCCGGCACCGGCCTTTGCTCCGCCCACGCTCCTTACTGCGAGAAGAGGCGGACGTAGTTGATCTGCCGGAGAGATCGCCGTCAGTGATGCCAACCTCTGACAAAGGACGAGCAGCGAGGGCGACTGACCTCCCAGAAGGCCTCGCCAAAGTCTTGCCCGCGCTGCCGGACGTACGCGGCGCAGGTGGCAAAGCCGGTCAGCGCCTGGCAGCTCGGTGCGCCATCGGCCGTGCCGGTCGAGCCCGCCGTCCAGACGTCGAGGTCTCCTGCCCAAGAGCCGCACTGCGGAGGGAGCATGGCGTCAGTTGGGGTACACAGCTCCCGGGAGGGCTGCAGGGACGTACGAGCGCCGTGTTGAAGATGGGGAAGTGGTCGATCAGGACGCTGTTGAGGTCGCACGAGGAGCTGGGAAAGCGAGCGATCGGCGTCCCCCAGGCGTCGGACGGTAACGGCGCCGACGACGCGATGTCGTCCGGAATGGCGGAGCGGGTGAAGAAGAAGACCGAGACAGCCGTCTCATCCCACAGCACTATTTTAGGGTCCGGCCAAAGGTCAGCAGAAGGGCGGGAAATACGGGAAAGATTGTCATCACCCACTGGCGTAGACACCGCCGCCGAGATCGTTGAAGGGCTTGCCGCTGTCGCAGAAATGGCGTCAGGGGTCAGATGCACTCGGGAGGCGTGGCAACGCTGGGACGCACAAAGTCGGCTTGCCGCTGTAGTCGGTTTCGCCGCAGCCCAAGCCGTCGCCGGTGTGCAGGTTGCAGTCGAGGTCATTCTCCATGACGCCGCTTGCCTCAAAGTTGGCCGGCATCGTGCACTCCTTACCGACATGGAGGGAGACGGTGTCGATGGTAAAGTTGTGGACGCCCTCAATGATGTCGACCTCACCGACAGACGGGTGAGGGCCGGTGCCAAGCGTCCTGTCAAAGTCAATGCAAGAGTGGGTAAGCTAACGCTCGGTGTGCGTCGATCGAAGCAAGAGGATGTGCCAAAAGGCGGGCCATGTCCCGCAGCCGGTCGGGATGTGGGCGACGTCGGCGATAAGTAGCGAGCCCGAATTGAACCTGCAAGCGCGAAAATTTGAGCAAGGTCAGCTTCGGGATGCTAAGAAAAGAGACGGCACTGGAAGAAGAGGATGGGACCTACCGCCAGGTCGACTCGATCCGGACCGACTTGCGGCCACGAGCGTCGTCGTCGATGGTCTGCGTCGTGTCGACCTTTATGACAGCCCTGCCGTCGGGCGTGACGGCCTGGTGGGGCGAGAGGCAGAAGTATCAGCTGAAGCCAAAACGCGTGATGCAGCAAAGCGGCGACGCACAACTAGGCCCTCAGAAAAGGCGACGTCTCGCAGAACGTAGTCGACCGTGCCCTCGGTCGGGTCATCGAGCGAGAAGAAGTCCCAGTCGGAAAAGAAAGCGGCTCCTTTCTGCAGAATTATTAGGTTAGCCGAGTGCCGTTCGACGGAGGGAAGTGCTCGACGTACCGCCTCCTTGGTCAAGGTCCAGGCAGAGGAACGAGGGGCAGGTGTCTTGCCAGCGAGGACTGCGAGAGGAAGAGCGGCCAGCGCAAAGGTGAGAGGGAGCATCGCAGGCGACGTCGGTGGGTGAAGGGGAGGAGAACGGTGGGATGGGGTGAGAGGGCAAGAGATCACAGCGCCTCTCCGGGCAGCCTTATATGTTTCTCCCCTCTGTTTAAGGAGACCCTCCTGCCTGACTCCTTTCCATGGAGATTGCACCCTTGTTTTCTCGCGTGGCCGTCGTACTGAGGAGTGCTCCCTGTCTGTGCGGCAAAGAGGAGTGCGTGATCGAAAGGGGTGGTCACCGGCGGCAGGACGTTCCGGCCGACAGGAGAGGCAAAGAGCTTGTCTCCTTTGCGAGTCCGATTGGCCGTAGATTACCGTCTCCCGTCGTCCTGGTGACCCTGCAGCCTGAATCCAACAGGGTTGAAGGAGGGCGACCAGTTTAAGGTCAAGCGACGGCAGCAGTGAGCTGCTGCGCGGTCGGTCTCTTGCCTCCAGCTCGGTCGACCGCCGCGCGGCCGCAGGCGGTCTCGTTCCACCGCCGCCAGCAGCTCGACGAGTCGACGAGACGACCTCGACTCCCCACCACCTCGACCGCCCTTCTCCCTAGGTTTTTCCACCCATCTCTCATTTTGACTCGCTCGACGCACCCCTCGCGCGCCTCTTGCGAAACTTTCGATGTCGCGCTACACGCCCGTCGCGCCGACGCCGTCGTACCCCCCGCGGCCGCCGTCCCACCACCGCTCGGCCTCGTCGTCTGCTGCCAGCCGGCCGAGCCAGCAGCGCGAGATGGAGGCTGCCTTTGACGACTCGGACGGCGACTCGGACGATGACGACGAGAACCTGCCGCTCTCGCAGGCCCGAAGTGGACGCGATCTCGTCTGGGATGCCGGCGACGATGCCGGCCTGCCCGACGAGGATGCTCGCGCGGGCGGTGTGTCAGCGTCGTCGACGTCGACGCCGCCGCTGCCGACGGATGGAGTCGACGACCCTCTGCGACGGCCTTCAACGCTCGCTGCTCCTGCGCCGAGGTCGCTCCAGTCGACCGATGCCGAGCCGACGTACGACTTTGACCGCGACTATGTGAGTCTTCCGCAGCTTACCGTGGGATCAGTCGTCCGACCCCCCCTTTACGCAGCCGATGGCCGAAGCGAGCTGACGCGCGAGCTCGCTCGACCTGTCCTTCCCCTGTTTCCCCCGTGTCTTGGCATCCATCGCGCGCCGACACCCAGTTCCTTCCGCCTCCCGGCTCGCCGCCACCAGGAGCCTACCCTGAGAACTATGCTCCGACAGGCCCGACGCCGCTGACGACGACGCCAGCCTACCCGTCGGCCCCGTCGGCGCCGTCGCGCTTCATCCGCTCGCTCCTGCCGACGCACTTTACGCGGGCAGCGGCGCCCTCGCCGCGCGGGTCCGACGGCGTCTTTGCCAACTTGACGGCTAAGCCCGGGCTCGAGAGCGAGGCCATGGCCGGCGGCGACGGCAGTGACGGCGACAACACGTCAATGATGGCCGAGTTTGCGGCCAAGGACGCCCCGCCGGCGTACAATGTCGCCGCGCGCGATGCCGTCCCGCCCTATTGGGAGCACAACGTCGTCGCCCCTTCGTTCGGCCCGCTCGGTGCCATCACCGGCTCGGGCGACGACCTCCTGATCGACGGCCTGCCCGTCGGCAACTTTTTCGGCTTCGGCTGGAACCTACTCGTGTCGATGTCGTTCCAGTTTGTCGGCTTCCTCCTCACCTACGTCTTGCACACGACGCACTCGTCAAAGTACGGCTCGCGCGCCGGCCTCGGCGTCACCCTCATCCAGTACGGCCTCTACCTGCGCACGCGCGCCCAGGAGATCCGTGACACCGGCATGATCGACCCGGACGAGTCCGACACGAGCTTTGGCGGCGGCTTTGGCGGGCTCTTTGGCGGCAGCGGTGGCGGCGGCGGCGGCATGGTCGAGGCCTCGACCGAGCTCCTGTCGTCGGCGGTGGCGACGGCGACGGCGACGGCGAGCTCGGTCGCCGCCAGCGCGAGCGCGATCGTCATCCCGACGTTTGGCTCGTGGGCCGAGGCGATCCAGTGGAAGCAGGCCCACCCGAACGTCGAGATCCCGGGCCTCAACATGCCCTCGCCCGAGGAGGTCAGCGAGGCCAATGACTGGCTGAGCTTCGTCCTGATGTGCGCCGGCTGGTTCATCCTCATCACCTCGCTCGGCGGCTACTGGCGCGTAAAGCGCTACGGTCAGTCCAGCCCTCTCTCCTCAGATCTGCCACCCGACCTCCACTGACCGGGCCACCGTCCCTGCGCTCCATCAGAACGCTCGCTGCTGGCCGCCCAGGAGAATGACGATGACGACGTCTCGGCCGTCCCTGCGCCGGGCATCAGCTTCACGGCGATCCGCGACTGGTATCGCGCCCGCGGAACGGCCGCATCCGGCGGCCCGTCATCGGCAGCGGCGGCCAACAACACGTCGTACCCGGGCGCGGACCTCAGCCTTCCGCACGAGCTCGATGATGGCGAGGCGACCGACGAGCAGCAGCACGCCCCTCGCGAGGGCGGCAGGGGCGACAACGCCTTCCGGCAGATTGGTCGCTCGGTCCGCGATTGGCGGGCCCAGTTCCTCGCCCGGGCCAACGCGATCCGCGAGTTCCGCGACCGCCAGCGCGAGCGCCAGCGCCGCGAGGAGGAGGGCGAGTTCATGTTGTAGAGCCGGCCGGCTGCGCTGTCCCCTTCGCAAACGGACCCCCCCTTTGTTCTTGCCTCCTCTCGTTCACGACCCCTCCCCCATTCGACTCTTGTACTCGCCTGCTATCTACACCACGTCCCCTTTGCGACTGGTCGGGCTTCTTTAACGGACGCCTCGGTCAGAGACTCCGCCCCGGCCCTGAATGACCCGGGCGCCCGGCTGCAACCGGCGGCGGTGGCGGCGGCGGCGGCGCAGCAACCCACCTGACGGCCAGCAGACGAGGGGAGATGGAAGGCCTGACCGCCGGACGAGAGCTCGTCCAACCATCAGCCCCACGAGCGACGATGTCCTACTCGGGCAGTACTTCATAGGACGCTCGACTGGATCTCGCCTCCCATCTCCGAGCTGGACACCCTTTGGCCGACAGACCATCTCCCTGTGAGACGACCGAGGCGACTGACGCTCAGCGCTGCCCGTTCGCGGTCCCCTCCCTCGGTCGAGCCGAGCTCTCGCGCCTTCTCCCCATCGCGCCCATCCTTCCTTGACCTCTGCGGATACGAGACTGCTACCCTCGGCATGGTCGCAGCATCGATCGTGGCAGCCCGTGACAAGCGGACGGCCCAGTTCGAGCCATTCACGTTACTCCCCGCCGGCGGCCTGCCAGTCTGCCTTTCGGCCGCCATCGCAACGCCCGTCCTCAGCCATCGAGCAGCCTTCGGCCGGGCGACTTTCCTCCGAGCCATGTCGGAGCTCGTCTTACATCCGGAGCGGACGTCGGCACATGTCTTGCGGTCCGAGATCCTCGACGAGCGGTCGCTGCTCGACGATCCGCGAGCTCGGCTCGGCCCGACGGAGGCCGGCGCTGCAGTCGACGAGCACCCAACGGTTGTCCGCTTCGTTCGCCGGCGCCTCCTGCCGAACCAACCGAGCCTAGAGCGACCGCTGGAGCAGGAAGTCACCTTCGGCCGGTCGGATACCGGAGTCTGGGTCGAGATGCGGTCGCTCGTCGGGCGCTCAGCCGACGTCTCGTGCGGCCTGCCGGCCGTGCGCGTGCTGCGCTGCGCGTACCTCTTCGGCCCGAGGCGAGAGTCGACGCTTGAGCTCACAATCACGCCCTTCGTCGACACGGTCGTCGATCATGACTCGCTGCTGTTCGACTCGTGCCTCGACCACCTGCGAACAATCGTCGAGACGGCGACCAAGCAGACTCAAGACGATTGCAGGCTGCCCAAGGTGCGGGACCGCTTCTCCGTCCCTGCGCACCAGTGCCGACACACTGACGGACCAGGACCTACAGATGTGCCGCGACCCGCTCCAGATCAAGGAGTCGTTCCTCGCTCGTCTGTCTCGCGAGCTTCAGACCAAGTATGGGCACGTCGCTCGGCGCGGCACTCGGACCGCGCTCGCCAGCGGGACAGGGTCAGTCAAGCTGAAGTGCGAACATTTGCAGGTCCTGCCCGACGCTGACGCTGACCCAGCAGACCCATCGCCAAGGACTTTGCCATTGCTGCACATCTAATGCTGCTCTGGAGGGACTTGTACCCTTCAGCGGCTGGCAAGCGTTCGGGCGAACAACGAGCCTGGGGACGACCCACCCGCTTCGTCGACCTCGGCGCCGGAGACGGCTTACGTGAGTGGCCTCGCCTGAGTTCCTCTGCTCCAGACCAGCACCAGCGCTGAAGCCTCAAATCACTGCCTTTCAGTCGTCCACATTCTGATCTCCGAGGGCTACGTCGGTATCGGAGTCGACCTCCAACCCCACGCAGCCTGGGCGCTCTATCCTCCAGCGACTCGACACTGTCTCCAGCAGTCTGCCATCGACCCCATTGCGCTCGCTCAGCAGGAGGGCGGCCCGTTTGAAAAGGGCACCTTCCTCGTCGGCAACCATGCGGACGAATTGACCCCGTGGATCCCGATCTTGGCGAGCCTGACGACGAACGGCCTCTTCTTCAACATTCCTTGCTGCCCGTAAGACTGGAGGCGCTCCTCGACGCTGCGTTGCGCTCGTCTTGCTGACTCAGGTCTGCTCCTGATGCTCCAGGCACGCGCTGTCTGCCTCATCCTCTGCCAAGGGGGTCTTTCAGCAGCCGTCGCCCGCAGCTCTGACCCTCTCGTCGACCACTCTTGGAAAGGATGCCGGCAAGCTGCGAGTTGAGCGCTTTGACGCCTTTCTGGTCTGGCTAGAGTCGTTAGTCGAGCACCCCCTGAGGACTGGTGGAATGGCCTTGGTATCTGACGGGCTACTACCGCGTCGACCTCCAGGCTGAGCGAGCAGTGCGGCTTCGAGCCCGAGGTCACACGTCTATTGTTCTCGAGACCTCGTAACCTAGCGATCGTGGGTGAGACCTACTCTCCGACGTCATCGGCTCGCCTTTGGCACGCCTCGTTCTGACCAGCGCTCCGAACGGAACGTCCTAGGCCGGCACCGCATCATCAGTAACTCAAATGACCGAGCTGCTGTTCGTGCTCGGATCCTGCGGCTGGTCGAGGACGTCGCCTGTGCCCAGGAAAGACTCGGTGTTCCGGTTGCCAAACCGCGTTGAGGCGGCGGGTGGGTCTACGCCAATCTGGTCGATGATCGAGACGAGGGCTGAGCTCGAAGTGCGCTACTCGCTGTGCGGCTCTCGTAGCTGTCTAGTTGAGCTGTTGACGACCTGCCCCGAGGCGCTCAAGCCACGTTGACGTATCCGAACATCGGAGCTTTCGCTGGCTGGTTCACCGAAGGCTTGCGCACATCGCCGTTTTGGTGGCTCTTTGCAGCGACGCCTCGCCGGTACCTGCTCGAGCACACACAGCTCAGGCCTCGCAGACCCGACATCGAAGGCCTGCTCTCCCCCGGGTCTCGCCAGCCATCGCGACCTGCGGCGGCTCGGTCACCCGTTATCTTATCGCCCGGCCGCTTCGCGTCCTCGAGGGCGCGCATCGATGACCCGCACTGCCGAGGGCGCGCGGCATCGGAAGAGCCCACCTTTGTCGTTCTCACCCCAGAACCACCAGCTCCCCCATCTCCTCTCATCACCATGTCGCCTTTTGAGATTGCCAACCTCTTCTCTGTGTCGGGCCGGGACGTGCTCGTCACCGGCGGCGGCTCTGGCATCGGCCAGTCGGCCGCAATCGCATGTGCGTCACCGCCCGTCTGCCCTCGGCTCAGCTTGCCATTGCGACCACTCGCGCTGACGCAGTGTCCCGACCTTCTCAGATGCCAGCAACGGTGCCCGCGTGGTCATCACCGGTCGTCGCGAGGAGGCCCTCCAGGAGACAAAGAAGCAATTCGAGGACGCCAAGACTGAGCTCAAAGAGCAGGGCGGCAGCATCCATTGGTCCGTGCGTGCTCGCCATCGCTCGTGGCCTCGGTTTTGACCGCCAATGCCCCTGCCTCCCGCTGCCAGCGTCCCCGGCGACGCCTCGTCAAAGGATGGCGTCAAGGCCATCATCGAGGGCACGCGCGCGGTCGTCGGCGACCGGCTCGACGTACTGATCTGCAACGCCGGGATAGACAGGACGCCGTCTATCGACCTGCTCAACCCGCCCGACCTCGACAAGCTTACGACCGAGCTCTTTGATGACGTCGAGTGGTCGAGCTTCGCCCAGACGTTTGACATCAACACGACAGCCCTCTACTTTCTGACGATGGGCTGCCTGCCGCTCCTCCGCAAGTCGGACGCGCCCTCGGTCATCAACATCAGCTCTGTCGGCGCCTTCTCGACCGAGCGCTCGATCGGCGGCGCAGCGTACAACGCCTCGAAGGCGGCCGTCGTCCAGCTCACGCGGGTCCTCGCCGCCCAGCTCATCCCGTTCAAGGTCAGAGTCAACTCGATCGCGCCCGGCCTGTTTTTGACCGAGATGACGGAGCCGGACGAGCAGGCGGCCGACGAGAAGTTTGCCAAGCTCTACGGCAGCATCCCGCTCGGCCGGGCCGGCAAGAAGGAGGAGATCGCGGCCTCGCTTCTGTTCCTCGGCAGCCCTGCCGGCGGCTACGTCAATGCTGCGACACTCGTCGTCGATGGCGGGCATCTCATCATGAGCAGCGCTCAAGACTGAGGGACATCGGCTCATGTCCGGTTCCGACCTGATGACACTGTATCCTTAGTCGAGACCGGGCTCGCAAGGGCTGGCCGGGCTACTGCTTTGCCAGATGGGCGAGGGTCGCGGGAAGCATTACATGGTCGCAACTCATTTGCAACGAAGATCGTGAAGGAGAGACAGGTCGTGAGGAAGAGATCGTTCATGAGGCCTGCCTAGTCGCTCTCGTAGTCGACGAGCCCTGGCGGAGCCACAGCTGCAGATGGCAAGCCAGTCAGAAATGCAGCCTTCGGAGCGGGCGCCTTGCTGACGCGATTCTTGGGCGGTGGGAGCGGTGTCCGGCCTCGTGACGGTGGTGGACGAGGCGAGGCAGTTGAGCGGGCCGAGGAGAGGACCGACGAGATATCCGACCCCGTCGTGGAGGAACCCTTTGCGGTCGTCGCCGTCGTTGGCGTTGCGAAGGGGTGGAAACGCCTGGCCGTGTTGGCAAGGACGGACCGGCGGAGGCGGTCGACCGAGCCGGCTTGCGACTCGCGGCCCTTGCCCTTGCGACCGCTGCTGTCGTTGCTGGCGCCGTCGGCGAGCGACCGTCCAGCAAGGAGGAGCCGCCGGTCTCGCTCGGCCTGCTCAGCCCTCCAGATCGCAGCGCCCGATGAGGACGACGTGGCCGACGACGAGCTCGGCCCTTCTCCCTCGTCCATTTCTGGCGGGCCGAGCGCGATCCGTTCTGCCAGGCCATACCTCGCGCGGACAGCCTCATCCGCCTCCTCCTGCCCGATCCGCGCCTTCTTCTCCGACCGGAATCCGTCCCTCAGCCGCCGGTTGAGCCGGTCAGGGTCCTCGGTCGTCCGCGCCGAGTAGGCGTAGAGGTCGATCAGCCGCTGCTCCGCTGTTTTGGCCACCGCCTTCTGCTCGGTCGTCTTCTCGAGCTGGGAAAAGGCGTCGGCCTCGGCCGTCGAGGGCTTGTCCGGATCTACGCGATGAATGAGCGAGTGGAAGGCCGACGCAGTGTCAATCAGCAGGACAACGAAGGGAAGGCGCGCAACGGCGGACACACGCACCGTGCGCGCCGTAACCACCATAATCCTCGGCATCCCACTCGGTCGTCTGCTTTTTGGCGCCCTCATGGACGATGTAGGCCGCGTTCTGCAAGAAGGACGCAGGTCGTCAGCATGCCGCGCAACCCCACGCCCCGGAGGTTGAACTCAGGCAAAAGCGCCTCACCTTGGGATCGGTCCGAAGCTCAAACCTGTTGCCACAGTGCGAGCACTTGCATGTGAAGCCAAAGACGGGTGTCGAGAGGTAGTTGCCAACCTTGCGCTTCTCGGCGTTGAAGCGGACGCCGGCGCCGAGGTGGGTGTCGCACGAGCCGCACCAGACGTTGAAGGGCTGAGCGAGGAGCGGTGCGAGTCAGGTCCATGCGGGACCTTGACCAACAAAACTAGACGGCGAGCATACTCACGAGCTCGAAGCGGACGATCAGAATGCCTTGGTCGATCTTGCGAGCTCGGTCGCCTAGGGCGTGCTAGAAGGTGAGCGGCCGCAGCCAAACCGATGGAGTCAGCCATTCCGAGCATCGCCGGGCGAGCCTGCGAGAAGAGCGGCAGAGTGCGACAGACCTTGCCTTGATAGTCGTTGAAGGTCGCATGTGTCCGCCAGTCGAAGTCAGGCGGGTGATCTGCGAGGGTCCGAGCGGCAAGGTACGAGCGTCAGTCGGCTCCGTCCGCTGGTGGAGGAGAGATCGCCTGCGCGACACGAGCCGAGCCTCCCCTCGGAGGGCATGGTGCGCACATCGGTTAAAGCCCTGCATGGCGGGCGGTCTGACGGCTCGTCTCTGGACACGACCGCTGTGAGAGACGAGAAGGCGCCGGCTTCGAAGAGGCGGGAGGGCAGGTGGCCGTCAGAGGGGCCTGCGGACGCCCTTCTGCGCTGCTGCTTGTCACCCCTCCGACTTCCTTCCTCCCGAACCATCAACACCGCCCGACAGCCTGCAGCCCAGCAACGACCTGCCCTGCTTCTTACCTCTCTCTCTCTATCACTCTCTCCCGCCCTCGGATCTCGCTCTCGACGCCCCTCTCCTGCAGCCCCCGCCCCCGGCTATGTTTGCCCGGCTCAGCCCTCCGCTGCGGCTCCTTCTGGCCCTCGTCCTCGCGTCGGCGCTCAGCCTGCTCCCGGCCGTCAGGGCACACAGCATCGAGCTCAGCCCAGGGGCCAAAGAGTGCTTCTTCGAGGACCTCAGCGCAAAGGACGTCGTTCGTACCCACATCCTCTTGCGCTTCCTCCTTGACCGCCGCTCGTTACCCGTCGTCCGCCGGCTGCCTGCCCGCCGTTGAGCGAGGCAAGCTCGTGCACGACGCGACGACCATCGTTCTTGCCTGCTCGGAACCGAGGTCGACTGATCGGCTTCGCTCCCTCGCACCTCAGATGACGGTCACGTACCAGGTCGGCGGCGGTGGGCATCTCGATATCGACTTCTGGGTGCGCCTCTTGACACTTCGACCGCCTGCCGGCCTCCTCTGCTCGCCGCCGGCTGACCCCGCAGCCCGCCCCCTGGCGATCTCTCGCTCCCCTCTCTCGCAGCTTAAGGATCCCCAGTCAAAGGTCCTCTACTCGCAGCACCGTTCGCCGACGGGCACCTACTCGTTCACAGCCAAAATCGATGGCCGCTACAACTATTGCTTTTCGAACGAGATGTCGACCGTCTCGCCAAAGACGCTCTCGTCCGTCCCCTCCTTTTGACCTGCCAAAGGCGTCGCTCATCCCAGTCCCTGATCTGTTGGCAAACCCGCCTGTCTACAACCAGGTTCAACGTCCACGGCGTCATCTACATACCTGACGATGGCCAGACGGCGCCGATCGAGAAGGAGATCCGTCTGCTCGCCGACGGCCTCCAGGACGGTCCGTCCCCTTGCCGCGCTGCTCACTCGCTCTCCGACCATCCGCGCGGCTCCCGGGGCTGACCACTGACATCCCCAAACAGTCAAGGACGAGCAGGAGTACATTGTCGTCCGCGAACGCGTTCATCGCAACAGTGCGTATCCGCTCCCACCGTTCCCCGCGGCTGCCCCTGCTCCTAACACTCACCCCTCTCCAACTTGCCAGCGGCCGAATCGACCAACTCGCGCGTCAAGTACTGGTCGCTTTTCCAAGCGCTCGCCCTCGTCAGCGTCTGCGCTTGGCAGGTCTACCATCTCAAGGTGCGACCGCGCCGCTCTTCTCTCCTTCGTGCCCCTCGCCTCTCTTTCTCTTCGGCGTACACATGCCTGCTCGACCGTTGAAGCCTTATTGCAACCATTTTGACACGCTCGCCCCTTGCCCTTCAATGCGTATCGCCACGCCCAGGCTTTCTTTGAAACGAAGCGGACAATCTAGCTCGTTCCCTCTCGTCCCCCCTTTTCGCCTGCCTGTGTACGCACGTAGTCACCCTCCCCCCTTGTGATCGGCCTTCGTATGCGCATGCGATGCAGAACCTGGGTGCTTCAAGCCCTTTCTTTCGACCGCCATTTCCAGTCGGCCTTCGGCTCGCTTGTCCCGAAGGCCCGCTTGTCCCCCGTGTCGGATTGCACAGCTGATGCAACGACCTGGCTGGCCGACCAATCCCCCGACCGACTGACCGCGCTTAATTGACCAAGCGAGCGTGAACGAAGCTCCCCCGCCCTCCTGCTCTTCGATTGACTCAACTGACCGCCTCAGCCGCTCAAGTGGAGGGAGAGGGTGAAAGATCAGGCCGGACGAGGCGAGGCGACGACGGGCGACTCGATCGGCCGGCGTGATCGACAGGACAGAGACACAAGACAGAGAAAAGGCACCCATTAGCTTGCGAGCGTACGTCGGTCGGCGGTCGATGGACGTTGAAAGCGGGGAGCGGAGGGATCATCAAGAGCATCTGCCTAACCCCCCCCCCCCCCAAAGGGAGTGGCGCTCCAAAGGGGGGCCAACCTCGTTACTGCTTCTGATCGATCTTTGGCTCCCGGCCGCCGTCGACCAGACTCCAATCCCTTCCGAGGCCATGTCCCTCGCGGGCGACCGGCCGCTTCTCGCCGAGCCCATCGAGGTTGTTCCACCGGCCCATCAAGCCCATCGCCTGGGCCCGCTTGATCGCCTTGCGCACCCTCCTCTGCGAGCGCGGCAGCAGGCCATTCTCGGCCCGGGTCTTGATCCGGCCGACCGGGGTGACGAAGGCCGAGAGCATGCGGCCGTTGAGGTACTCGTTTGTCGGGTCGATCCCGAGCGCGAGGAAGGGGTCGTAAGGTCGCACCTGGGAGTTTGGCGGTGAGACGAGCGCTTTGCGGAGTGGCTTCGAGCGGATCTTGGGCGCAAGGGATCGCATCTTGAGCTCGCCCGGGGAAAGGATCTGAAAGAGGCATGTGTGTAAGGGAGGTCAGGATGCGAGAGAGAGGGAGAAGGAGCAAGAGGCAGCGGGACAGACGTCGCCCTTGTTGAACGGCCGCATGGCGGGAGGAGCGGCTGCTTGGCCAAGCTCGGCCTCTTCATCGAACGCGGAAAGACGGCGGTCAGTCAAAAGAGCGAAGCTGAGTAGAGCGCCAAGCTCATTCAAAGAGTCGAAAATCAGGTCAGAGCTAGGACGTGCTCTAGGTCGGACCGGATCGCGGTTACGATCGGCTGCTCAACGATCCCTCCTCCCTCCCATATGCGGGAGCAGAAACGATGAGCTTTGAGTACGCACGGTCTACCGGACTCATGCGCTCCATCAGACTTGCTCTCCGTGGAGGCGCCATCCTGACGAACGGCGCGTGAACGTCGGGCTTGGGCCGACTCCCGCTGCCGGGTGCGAGGGCCGGCGGCGAGGCGCCGAATGACCGGAGACCAAGGGCGGAGGAGCCGAGCCGGCTCGTGCTTGCTCCGGCCGTGCTTGAGGATCGCAGGAGGGAGCGGAGGGAGGCCATCGTCAGGAGAGTGGACGATGAGGCTGAAGGGAGGAGGCGGCAGGTTGACGACCAGGTCAGGACGGAGGAACGAGCGCGGGCTGAGGGAGGGGCGGGCGACCCTTTCTTGTTACATTGGTCGATGCATCCCGACGGCCGCCTGCTTGCCCTCACGCGCAGTCGTCCGCTCCCTCGCCCCTCTCTCTCTCTCCCACCTGCACTCGACCATCTCCCTCCCCTACTAGAGATGCCCGCCAACATCCACTCGCTCAACGACCACAAAGGCAAGCGCCCTGCGGCGGCGGCGACGACCGCAAGTGAGCGGGCGAGCAAGAAGACTCGGCGGCGAGGCTCAGCGTCGTCGTCGGACGACGACGAGGACGTCGACGACGGAGCGGCCCACGGCGGCGCCGGCGGTGGCGATGGCAGCGACGACAGCAGCGATGAGGGCATGCACGTCGACGACCTCGACCGGATCGCGGCGCTCGTTGGACGAGGACGCGCGCCGGGCAAGCGGGCCGTCAAGCCCTTGCCCGGAGCAGCGGCAGCGGCGGCGGCTCAGCAGGAGCGGGCCCGAGCAAGCAGAAGGGCGGCAAGGTGCGTCGTCGTCGTCTTCTCCTTCCGCTCGACAAAACATAGCGGGCCCGGCAGAGCTTTGGTGATCCACCGGCGCGAGGAGGGCTTGGTCTCCTTGGAGCGTGTGCACCGACTGACGGCCCCCTCCCCCCGCACGCGCACGTGCACACTGTTGAGCAGAGGACGGTATAGAGAGAGCTACCTCAGTCACCAAGAAGTGGACTAAGCATAAGATACTCTAGGCACCTGTTGAGCAGAGGACGGTATAGAGAGAGCTACCTAGAGTAGGGGTC
>Ga0308160_10003211_pt1 | contig 18671 bp, 21 predicted proteins | sample PhyFR1_FD_201036 | JGI IMG/M metagenome (GOLD analysis project Ga0308160, IMG submission 201036) | Phyllosphere microbial communities from UC Gill Tract Community Farm, Albany, California, United States - DLSLF.R1 | ecosystem: Host-associated > Plants > Phyllosphere > Unclassified | place: USA...
CATCCAGAATGCGCGCGGCGAGTGTCAGCAGCTTGCGAACGTGAGCTATCCGGCTGTGGACCCGGTGCTTGCTCAGGCCGGTGATCCGAGCGACAGCGGCAGCGTCGCGCATCATGGCAGGCTGGAAAAGAGCGATCGCTCGCAGGCCGTCGGTCTCGGGAATGCACTCGATCGCAGACTGCCGCGTGTTCGGGTACCCACGGTCGGCGAGGCGGAGCGCGGTGTTGGCGGTCCAGGCAGCGGCGGCGATGTTCTCCCGCGCGGTGCGGATCGTGCGGGGTGAGACGCCGATGCGTTCCGCGACGTCGGCGCGGGCCTCGTCGGTGAGCATCAGTTCGATGGCGATCGTCCAGTCCCGTTCTGACACCGTCTCCCGCACCCACGCGATACGCCGGCGCTGCTCGAATCGGTGCACCAAGAGGTCCAACGGGTCTCCGCCTGCTGCCGGCCGGTCCGTATCGAACTCCGCGGTGAACCGTTCGCACTGGATTGCAGCTTCGCGCCTCGTCGCGAGCACGACCTTTGCAGCGATGCCTTGGGCGTAGTGACCGAAGGATCCCCGGGTCGGGTCAAAGCTCTCTGCTCGTCGCCAGGCGACGACTCGGATCTCCTGCATTGCGGCGTCGATCTCGCCGTGGAGAGCGTGCTGGTTGAGGACTCGAGTCACGTAGCCACGTGTGGACTCGACCGCGGCGAGGAAGACGTCCAACCCGATGCGGTCGATCGCGTCGGATGATGCTGTGAGCAGCGATGTATCAACCGCAGCTGCTGAAGCGGGCGCCGCCTGCGCAACGTCAGGCTGATGCACGGTCACGGTCCTTTCTCCAGTCCGGGCGTTCTTCCCCGCACGTGCCACACACCTCTCGGAAGGCTCCGATGAACCGATGGCCGTCGGCGCTGCATTCAGCGACGGTCGGCGGTCGGGTGCCAATGCGTCTGGGGCCCGGCGGGACGAGATCTCCGTCGTCGGAGTCACCGGCATTCGTGGGCCATCGATGCGGTTCTCTGGCGATGGATCGGCCGACGTATGCGATCGGATCGCCGACCGGGCGAGACGAACCATGGATCGCATCGACGCTCGCCGCCAGGACGTCAACCGCGGACGCGTCCACCGATGGCGCGTGCTTCGCCAGCCACCGTTCGACGGCGACGAGGCTGAGCCGAGGGTGCAGCGCCTGCGCCGCCAGCTCCAAGCCGGGAGACGTCGAAGAAGATTGATGTTCTGGGAATTGATGTTCTTTAAGTGGCGGGAGAACCGCCGATGGTTCGGCCTGGGAGGAAGACCCGACGTGGTCGGCAGCGGAGACGGCTCCCGACGCTGTGCCGCGCAGGGATGGAGAGTCGGATTCGTCCCAGGCGTCGAAGAGCGGGGGAGGGAAACCCGCCAAGGTTTCGCTAGCGCCACTCTCGGTTCCGGATTCCGGCTGCGGGGGATCGAGAAGAATCAGCAGCACGCGGCGATGGCCAGCGATTGACTGTCCGGCGGCATCGACAGTCCCCGCTGGATGGCGGTGCTCCTCGACGCGGAGAAAACCAGCGGCCTCGAGCTTGCGTCGGGCTGCCCTGAAAGCGTCCTTCCCCAGGCCGAGATCCCGCTGAGCCCGGGACTGCGTGATCCGGTAGGTGCGTCGATGGGTGACGAGGTAGAGCATCAGGGAGAACGCATTCCCGACGATGCGTGGATCACGCGCCCACCAGTTCCGGAACTGGGCGAACTCGCTCTCGAAGTCGAACTCCGGCCGGATGAACTCCGCCTCGGTGATCGAGTACTCCCGAGGACCCATCATCCCCTGCTCCGCGGGCTCAGACACTGGTGGGGCCGTTGGCTGCTGCAGCAGATGATGGCAGGAGTTCAGAGCCTCTTAGCCCAAGGGCGGCGCCGATCCGGTCGAGCTCGGCCACGGTGAAGTCGAGCTGACCGGCGAGCTTCAGCCGGAGCTGTTCCGGCGGCATTGCGACGGCGCTCGCAAGTTGCGCTTCCGTCTGGCCATGGTTGAGCAACGCGTGTTGGACGCGTTGAGCGATCTGCTGGGAGAGGGGGATGGTGTCCATTTGGTCACCATAGGAATCATTCGGTCGGCTTGTCAAATATTAGATTTGTGTGAACGAGTTTTTGTTTGCTACGGTGGCCGGGTGGACACCGCCCTTGACTTCAATGACGCGGTAGCTGCCGAACTCCGCCGCCAACGCGCGGCACGAGGTCTCACCATCGATGAAGTTGCGCGGCGTGCCGGGATGGTACGCACCACGGTGCTCCGCTACCTCAACGGCAAGCGCGCCATTCCGATCGGCGCACTCTATGGCTTGTCGGGAGCTCTGTCTGTGGAGGCCCATCGGGTGGTGGCGGCAGCGGAAGCCTTATGCGCTGCGATGCCTGCGTCGGATGGCATCTCTGCAGTCGGCGCTTCCGACTCAATAGAGCCCGAGCTGCGACCTGGGCACGTAGTTCGAGCGCGGTCGCGGGGAAGGGCGAGTACTCATGATTATGCGCGAATTGCGCCTACGCTGACCGCACGAAGCCTCGCGGGCGTCGGGCTGGGAGGGGAGATCTGCCCGACCATCTGGGCGCAGAGTTAGCGCCCGCCCGCATGGCTGCCTCTGGCGATACTCGGCGACGTCTCGGGCCCCACCGCGGTGTGCCTGGTGCCGCTTAGGATCTGAATGCCTGAGTAGCTATCCATAGGCAGTGGCCGGACTATCATCTGATATAGTAGCAGTCTACTCCTGTGAATGGGCGCAGCAGTTCCTCGGCAGCGGTCGACCGTGTTCTTGGTTGAACGCGGGCTCAGTGGGCCGTCGGCAAGCCAGAATGGAATGTGGACATTTCGCCTGAAAGAGTAGAGCACCTACGTAACCCAGCTGGCCAGTTGTTTTTGTTTCTCGAGCACACCCGCGCGTCACAGCTGCACAATCAGCCAATACGGCGGATATGGGCCGAGTATCTCGGCGTGGAGGTCGGCGACCGTCGCCTCTTCATCAGGCTGAGCCGTGTTCTGGAGCTACCTGACGCCGTTAGAAAGGACGTCGAAGCGCTCCGAAATCCGAGCGTGCCAAAAGAGATGCTTCTCAAAACGCTCCCGGAGGCCGAGGGAGCCCTGCAATATGTTGGCAGCCTCGATGTCCAACTAATGCAGGTCCAAACGCACTTTGATCGCGGTACGACCAGCTCTTTGGAATTCACGAGTCACTTCCTCAACGCGCATGAACCGGCGTTTCCGGCTCAGGGGGTCATCGAGAAGATTCGCGCGCTCGCGGAGGAGCTCCGCGAGGAGGTCATGAGCGCCGAGCACATCGACCCATCACTTGCTCATTTGTTGCTCGATCACGTCTACCGGCTTCTGCACGCTCTCGATGAAGTCGCGCTCTTCGGGACGACGGCTGTAGCTGACGAGACGAACCGGCTCGCCGGATGGATGGTGCGCAATCCGCAGGAAGTTCTGGCGGCCCCTCAGATCCCGCGGGTGTGGGCAGTTGTGAAGAAGGTGATGGTCGCATCCGCGATTCTGAGTGCGGGGTTGTCGGGCCCTGTCCACCTGGCGTTGGATGCACAAACCCTGCTTGGCCCTGTCCTTGAACTCGTTTCCGGAGTCGAAGAAGCTGACACCTCTCCCGTGATCATGTATGAAGTGGATGAGGTCGAAGCAGAGGTTGTCGAGTAGGGGGACCCGTGGAATCGGTGTGGCGCCGACTGTAACGAATCTCGCGTCGCATGCGATGCCATCCACTCGAAGACATCACGAGCTCGGACGAGCATCTCGACACTGCTCGGCTTCCACCAGACAAACGAACGGAGGGGCCGCGCCGAAGCGCGACCCCTCCCAAACTGCCCGCCGTCGCTACCGCGGCCGCAGCGTGATCCGGATCTCTCCAGGACGCAACGGCGTGTTCGGCTTGATCGGGCGAAGGGTGACGCGTCGGGTACCCATGGGGAACCTCTCTGCAACGCCGGCCGCCACGTCCTGGTGGTCAGTCGGTTGACTGATCTGCCAGAACGCGGGTTAGGATCATGTGGATTGCCGGTCGAAAAGTAATCCGTCTGACCCCTGTAGCCGCTGACTCAAGATCTGTCAGCACTGTGCTGACAGGGGTCTTTGCGTTACAACCCCAATCCTACCGCGCCATACCGACGAACGCGTGTGAAAATCGCCCCCTGAGACCGTTTTCCCCTTTGGTGGACGAATATGTGTCGAATCGTGATCTATCGCCCCAGCGGGCCCCCAGGCGCGTCTGAGGGTAACTTCTTGCCCTATCCGAGCGATACGTCGCCGATGTTCGAAGGGCGGTCTAGGCCATTTTCTAATCTTGGTCGCCCATTCCCGACAACACATTCGTATGTTTCTGCGAAGTCCTCGGAGCAGTGCGAACAGTCGTGTTCTGAGCGGTGTTGGCGGTACGTCGCCGCAGCGGCGTCACCTCGGCTAGCGTCGCACCGCGCGCAGCGTGTTCTCGCTGGACGTGAAGAAGGTCCCAGGCGGCTTCGCCCGTGACGGAGAGGCCTCGGGCGCAGGACCGACGGGTCTTCCCCCGGATGAGCATGTAGTGGGTTTGGAAGATGCCCGAGCCGATCTGCTTCTGGACGTTGTGAAAGAACACGACGTTAGAAACTGGTCCGGTTCCGTCGTCGAGAGAAACGAACACGACGCGCTTCCCGCTGCGCATCGGGGGAGTATTCATGGCGCGTCGGACCCCGGCGATGGTGACGGCCGTGCCTCCGGGGAGGGTGGCGAGGTCTCGTGCTGGCGTGACGTCCATCTCGCGGAAGAGCGGGTAGAGCCGTTCCATCTGGTGGCGGTTGGGACCCCGTAGCGCACCGCATTCGTCAACACCGCCGGCACCCCGGAAGCCTCCGCGAGACCCAACATGCGGGTCGCCGGCGCCAGACTCCCGCGCCCCTCCTCGGCGAGGTGACACACCACCTCAAGGACCAAATGATCCGCCGGCACCACCGACCGCCACCGCCCCAACGCCCGCCGCGCCCCAAGAGCATCCCGCGCAGCGATCGAAAACCCACATCTGACTCGGGCCCCAACACGACCACCAACTGCGGATCCTCGACCAGCAGGGCCTCGAGTGAACCCCTGGACACTGCAGGGGCGCCCTTCTTGGCATGGGCGGCAGACACCAGACGGCAGAGCTGCCCGAACCCGGCACCGGCGTTCTGGCCGCACGAGAGCTCCACGGCCCGGCCGAGGTCGCGTTGTTCTTCGTCGACGAACGCGAGATCCGCACCGAGCCCGGGGGAGATGCCGGCCGCCATGCATGCACCCACATGCTTCGGCCCGCCGTAGAGCCCGTCGCGGTCCGTCAACGCGAGGAAAGTTGCACCATCCGCTGCGGCCAGCCCGGCCAAGGCCGCGCTGGAGGTGACGCCGTAGTGGGCCGAAAGATGAGAGGCGACGTGGAGGTGGGAGAACGTCACGTCCACGCGACCGCGAGCGACCACCGCCCGTCAACGTTGCGCCGCAAGTCGTACCGCACCGGCTCCTCATCGCCCCTAGCTGCATCGACCCGCCACGTCTCGATATCGATCCGAGCCGGCGACACCTCGCCCTGCCACCACGGCAACCGCCTGAAGAGCGCGCGCGGCTGACCGACCACGTGGTGCTCGAACCTGTCCCACATGAACGAGGATGGGCCACCCGTCGCCGATAGGCTCACCGACACCGGATCATCCACCACAACTGCCATCCCATGCTCCACACGTTCGAAGATTTGTTCTGATCGAAAGTGCACGTGGGTGGACCGACGCATGACGGTTGGAGTTCGCCCGGGGTACGCCGGCAAGCCGGCAGGCTCCCGTGGCACGCTATGCGAGCCTTGCCCTCGAAAGGGAGTCGGTGCTGCGCTCGGGATGGTTGGGGGAGCGGCGCGACCCAAAGATCGACCGACAGCAGGAGATCGTCATCGTGTGGGATCAGCTGCCGGCCTCGGGATGAGTGGTCCGCCACGCGCCGTGGTCGCGCTCTTGTGACCGGGGGAGTGGGTTGGGGTGGTGAGTCCCTCAGGCAAGGCCGATCGATGTGAGTACGCTCGCGACATGGACTGGATTGCCACGCTCGTCGTCGCTCTGGTGGGCCCAGCGTCGGCATTTGGTGCCGCTGCACTTGTCGAGAAGGGTCAGACGAAGCGCGCTATCCGAGCAGAAATGTCCGAGGGGAAGCTACGAGACGAAGGCAAGGCCGCGGAGCGCTGGGAGCAAGCGAAACCGGCTGCACTGAAAGTGCTGGACACTTTCGTTGCGGTGCGCCGGTTGGCGCGGCCGAACTACCACGTCGAGCAACCAGCTCATCAGATCCCATTCGGCGAAGGGTTTCCCGGCCGGTGGGCCGACGACCTCGCGGACGTAGAGGTAAATAGTGCGATGATCCCGGACGCCGCGTATCGCGCATGGCTAACAACGGTGACGGACGGCATCAGCGACGCTGAGTATCTGGCGGAGCGGACCTCCTACGCGCGCAGCTATCAAACCGCCGTTGCTGTGATCGCATCTATTGGGGTCAGCGTCATTGCAAGCTGGCTCCGACGCGATGAATCGCCAGAGGCAAGCGTGCTTTCCAGCATCGACGAGCTAAAAAAGGCGCTTGCGGATATGAACGAACAGTTCGAAAGCGAAGCGCAAGACCAAGCAGATTTTGAACGGTCGCAGAGAGCGGCTTTGAAAGGTACGCAAGGAGAATAGCCATATGGCACAGCGCACGATCACCACTCTCGTCGACGACCTTGACGGAACCGACCTCGAGCGAGGATCTGGCGAGACGATCCGGTTCGGCGTCGACGGACGCTCCTATGAGATTGACCTCAGCGAGGACAACGCCGCCGCGCTCCGCGAGGCGCTGCAGCCGTACACGGAGGCCGGTCGGCGGATCGTGCCGACTCGTCCCCGAGGCCGCGCGGGAGCCCGACCGTATTGAGAACGTCGATGAGAGTTGCTTGTCACGGCGATTGTCGCGTCAACGGGCGTGCCTCACTCGCGAACGCGCATCTGGAGCTACGGAGGTGCAGACATCGCGGGTGCGGTCATGATCCTGTCCTTCGTCTTCATCGATGCACCCCTAGCGACCGGTTCCTTCATGGTCACCTACGGTGACCAACCAGCTGCTGCCATCTTCAACGCTGCACAAATGGGGTTCATTGCCGTCGTCACCGGCGTATCGGGCTGGCACATAGCTCGCACCCTCGTTGCAATCGACGACCGCTGGTTTCGGGGGAGTCTTCTGTGTCTCCTGCTCGTCGCTTGCAGCGCTGTGGGCTTCGGACTGACGGCGATCTTCATGGACATCGTGTACGTCCTCGGCGCTCTGCCGGCCATGCGGGCGGGATGTCGCGTGTACGACTTCCTCTTGACTGCAGCCGTGCTGTTGCTCTGCCTCGGCTTCATGCTGCTCCCGATCGCTCGACGCGTCTCGGCTCGCCGACGCTTCGCCCAGGTCGGCGAGCTGGCCCGGATCGTCCCGGTCGAGATGCGTGAGCGCGAAGGATTCGAACAGGACGATCCGGAGATGCTGCTGCACCGCTAACTCATCGAAATCGAGGATGTGCTGCCCACCCGGGACGCTCACGCAGTCCTCACGCCAGACGAGCAAGCGACCGTCGCGACCGCGCAATCAGGGATGGCGGCGCTCGCTGAACTCGAGGACGGACAGTGAACCTTGCAGTCGTGGGAGCGATCGCAGGTGCAGGGTTGATCTCCGCGGTTACTGCTCTGGGCGTCCTCGGGGTCGCTACCGCGAGGCGACTAGTGCTCGAGCTCGCCCCTCGCTGTGAATCCGCATCGTTCCGGTGGGCGGACTCCGTTGACGAGACACCAAGGAGTACCAGCATCGAGGGCTAAACCGTCGTTCTCGTGCCCGGACGGCGGCGCGCGACGACTCCTGAGACCATGTCGATCAGCGAACCTGGCCCGACCAAGGAAACCATCACCGCGAACGCGCGGCAGGTCAATGACCCCCAACAGGCGGCGCGCGTGGGTATACAATTATGTATGGACAGGAGGTCGCCATGGCGAACGAGAGGCCCAAAGTGAGTAGCGCGCTTGGAACGGCTGGCATTCTGCAGTCGGATTGGCAGCGCGAACTGACGAGAGCACGCACTCGAACGCGACGCGTAGGTGCTGAGTTTTACACCGTCGTCGCAAAAATAGCTAGCAGTGGGATTTCGCAAGTGGAAATTGCGAAGCACCTTCATACCTCGCAACCTCAGGTCTCGCGATGGGCGGCCAGGGGCCGGAATCTCCTCAACGCTTCCGCCGAGGTTGGGAGCGGGACCCGCTATCACTTGGCTCGAAGGTACCTGCGCGGTGAGTCAACCGTCCACCGAGAGGCCGAGGTTCTGAGCGTTTCTCCATATGACATGGCTGAGCGTTACTCTCGAGGCGAGATCTCCCGCGCGGAGGTTATCTCGGCCCTCACGGACTGGCGATACGTGCAGGCCGAAACGCATACGGGAGGCCTTCACGAAGATGTACTCAACTATGTTCCCGGGTCCTTCGACGATGTTCAGGCTGCTGCGCTGGATGATCTCATCGACGACGAGATCTACGCCGCCGCTCTCGATGCATTGAAAGCGCAGACAACAAATCTCAACACCAGTGACGAATAGCGGTCGTGGCGACGACCCCGTAGAACGCCACCGAACAGCTCTCCGGCGTCTGGTTTGCGCGCACGGGCCCATCAGTACTGAAAGTGCACACGCATCCCATCGCAATCCCGACTGGTTCGACGTGCAAACCGGCGTTTCCCTCTCAGGAAGAAACTCTGTGCACCGCGCAATGATACGCAATTTTCGTGATGAATCCCCTGGGGTGCGACGCGAACGCAGAGCAATTCTTCTGGCTGGCCCACCAGGAGCTGGAAAAACCACAGCCCTCAGCCAGATACTCGATGCTCTGAATACTACCCCTCGAGACTGGCGCGTGTTGAATGCTGACGACTTCAAAGATCGCCTTCTGAAACTAGCCATCGACGACGGTAGCTACGCAGAACGCCTCACCCCGGCGGAAGTCATTGCGATCGAGAACGAGGGCGAAAAGGTGTGGCCACGGGAACGGGCTGCGCTCGTACACGAGGAATCGTCGATGATCATGAAATTGGCTCGGGATCAGGCAATTCGTCTGGGTGAAAACATAATCATTGATGGCACACTAAGTAATTCTGATACCGGTTCAAGGCTCGTTGCGCACCTCGAAGAGAACAGGTATGTTGTACAGATTGTTCTGGTCGACGGTCCCCGCAATGTGACCGAGGCCCGCGTCGATTACCGCTGGAGCCAAGGTTATGAATCGGCGGTGAATAAGATACCGAGCATCAGGGACGAAAACCTGCTCGTCCTAGGCGGGCGATGGGTGCCATCAGAAGTTATAGACGCGCTATATAGCCAAGGCGACGAACAATCCATCTGCAAGAGTGCTGCTTCTACCATCGCAGAGAGCTCCCTGTCGGTAGACCAGATTGACGAGTACAGAATCACCGAGCCAGCCGGCAAGCCAAAGTTGGTCGAACAGCGCATTGGCAAGAGCGCAAGCGGCCGATGGAGCAGGACCCGTGCGGTCAGTTACAGGTGGAAGAGCGACGGTAAGCCATACCCGCTTTAGGCTCGCCGTTGGCGCAGTATGTGGGCGATGTGGTGCGGCGCCGGAACAGTCCGCAGCCCGCGAGAGCATTCTCCTCGACTGCTCATGTCTCGCTAGCAGTCTTCAGCCAGATCGGTGATCTGGACAATTCTCGTCGTTGAGTTGTCGCTGAGTCGGGGTCAGTCCACACTCAAGATTGAGATCAGTCGGCTGTCTATGAGAGAGCAAGCCTGAACGAGCCTGGGACCTCGGTACCGGCAAGCCATTGCGACCGCATAAGCGCCTCTGAATCAGACATCGTGCACACATAGTCGGACAGGCCGCGGTAGTGAGATGGCGTGAGTGCCGACGTCTGCTGCCTCGACGATGGCAGGCTTGTATTGTTCCTCGAGAGCATGGTCAACAAGGTGGGCGGAAGTGTGTGATCCTTGGGGGCGGTGCAGATCCAGTCAGCTAGACCGTCCATAAGCAGCTCAATCGATCGAGTTTGGGCACGTTGCATGGAACCCATGCGAGGCCGGGAAACGAGGTAGTGCCGCGTTATGGATTTCAGCACTTGCATCTGGTGCCAGGCTTCCGACGTCAAATACACGGAAGGCCCGCCTTCGTAAGGAGGACTTGCGCTCAAATCAATCGCGTCAAAGAACTTGCTGACGAAGTTTTTGAGGAATAGGCGGAGATTCATCGCGTAGTCCTGCAGGTCCGGGTCGCCCAGTTGGCCCAAAAAGCTACTGACATCGTGAAGCGCGGCCGCATAGTCGGCGTCGTTGTAATGGGGCGCATATTCGGCCCTGTGCTTCCGAGATGCTTCGACGAACACGAGCGGTTGCGAGAATCGGCTCGGGGTTTTCGCAAAGTTGGCTTTCGCGAAGTTTGCCTCGTCTCGATCATTCGGGTAGATCGACGCGTCCTCAAGTGCGGCGTTGATGTCGCTCAGCACAAGTCCAACGTCTATGAGCCCAGCTGCAAGAAAATCCTCTAGGTCATGGATGGCGTAAGCAATATCGTCGGCCAGGTCCATTACAGACGCTTCGAGCGTCTGTCGACAGTGGTCCTCTTCTTTCTTGGCTAGGCCCAAGACTGACGCTCTTACGTGGCGCAGTTGATCTACGTCGTCTAGATACGCACCGAACTTTCGATTTCGGTCTGCGGAATAAGGGGCTCTCTTTGCGTAGGGATACTTGAGGATCGCAGCCAGTGTGACGTTGGTCAGATTCAGACCGTAGGTCGTCGTTCCCTTGCTCCGGTCAAGCCGAGTGACGGTTCGAAAGGTTTGTGCATTTCCCTCGAACCCGTCTGCTACTCCGTGGTTCACGAGATAGTTGTCCAGAGCATCCTCGCCCGCGTGCCCGAAAGGCGGGTGGCCGATGTCGTGAGCAAGGCCGGCGGCCTCACACGCGGCAATATCAAGCCCGCCAGCGGCAGCGATGACGCCTCGCCACTGATCATTGTCATCCGCATTGCGCGCAATATGATCGGCAATTTCACGTGCAATCATCGCAACTTTGTGCGTATGAGAAGACCGGCTATGCATCTGAGCGGAAGCCAACTCAGGCGAGACTACCTGAGTGACGCCTGCTAGACGTCTCAGATAAGCTGAGTAGCCGAGCCGACCCCTGTCGCGTTCTGCCTCGGTGCGGCGGTCGCGATGACCCAGGGGGGACGGATCACGCCGGCCATAGCGCCTAGCAGCGTCACGCCTCCTGACGAGGGACCCATCAGCAAGGCGGTCGAGCTGGGGGTCAACGCCTTCGGCGAGCTTCCGCTTACTCCACAAGTTGAAGCTTTCCCGATCGCAGATCTGCAGTGATCATGCGATCCGCCACTGCAGAATTTACGATGTAGGGCATTTCGGACACTGAGAGCCCAGAACTTGCAGCGGCCTGTCGCATCGCGTCTCGCTGCGACACCACCCCGCCGTTCTGGCGAACTACATCAACCAGCACCCGAACCAGCTCTTTCAGCTGCTGGGTGCGTGTGTCGGCGACGCGGTCAGTAGTAAGTGTCATCGGAATCCCCTCCGGGGCGGTGTCTGGAAGAACTCAAGTCTAGCGGCTGCGGCGCCCACACGAGTACCCCCCACGTTGGCCCTTTTTGCCTCAACTTGGGGTGGCGGCGTGTGCACGCCGCAAAGGCTCAGCGGTGTAGCTTGTTGAGACATTGGGTTCGGGGGGCTGATGAGCGGTGGGGAGACGGCGTTGTCGAATGGACGAGCGTTGGCGGGACATGCGGCGGGCCCGACACACGCTTCGTCCTCTCACTACTCGCGGGAGTACGCGGACCTCTCCAACCGCTACGCCGGTTCGTCCATCGACGTAAGCTTCCGACAGCTGGTAGGGGCTCTGCCAGCGAGCGAGTACACCCACGGCTTGTACCCGTACCCGGCGAGGCTTCTACGCCACATACCGAGATTTCTACTCGCGACTGACGCGGTGGTCGACGGGATTGAGCTCGTGCTGGATCCGTTCGTTGGATCGGGAACGGTACTGCTAGAAGCGCAGCTCCGGGGGATCGCATCGGTTGGGATCGAGCAGAACCCTGTGGCCGCTCTGATCAGTCGCGTAAAGGTGCGGTCGAGTGGTGCTGACGGCGTCGCGGCAGCACTGGAAGCGATTCTGCGGGACGCGAAGAGGAGTCGACGACCAACGCAGCCATCCGCCGCGCTTGGACGCTGGTACTCCAAACCCGCGCTTTCCGCCCTCGGACGACTGCTGACCTCCGCGAACAAGACTGCTGACCCGACAACTGATGTAGCGATGTTGTGTCTGGCCCTTACAGCGAAACAGATGGCCACTACCGATCCTCGTATTCCAGTTCCCGTGCGGTCGCGGAGGAACGAGTCGGCAACAACGGACGATGTCTGGGAGGCGTGGAGCTCACAAGCCGAAGCGCTGGCGGTCAAACTCGAACGCCTGCCGCGTTATCGGCCGTCGGCCGACGTGCGATTCGGTGATGCAAGGAACGCAAGCACATGGCCTGCGCCAGAGAAAGGTGGCTCCAGCCTTCTCTTGTCGAGCCCGCCGTACGGCGCGGCTCAAAAGTATGTGCGAAGCACCAGCTTAGAGGCAGGCTGGCTGGGCTACGCGCCGAGCGGTAGGACCGTACACATGGAACACGGCAGCATAGGCAGGGAGCATCTTGCCCCGGAGGACGCAGAGCTGAATTACCGTGACATATGGAGTCCCCAACTGCGTGCGATCCTCGCGGAGATCGGCCACGCGAGTCCACATCGTAAGGCAATCTACCTAGCGTACTTTGCGGACATGCAGAAGGTCTTCGTGAACGCTCGTGAAGCTCAGATAAGGCGAATAGCCCTAATTACTGGGAACAATAGTGTCGCAGGTGGGGTGGTGCACACCAGTCGCCACCTAGCTGAAATCGTCCAGGCGCTCGGCTACCGGCGAAAGCTATCTTTGCGTGATCCTATCCGCGGACGAGCGCTTCTGACGACTCGCCGCAATGGGTCTCCATCCGCAGCGGAGTACATCGACATATTCGAAGTGGACGACAATGCTTGAAGTCGGAGGAGCTGACGAGGATGAAGCTAGCGTTCGTAGACGTATAAAAACGCTATCGGAGCTGCTGTGGGAGGGCCACGGCACTGCACCCGATGTCAATCGATGGTTGCGACTTTTCACTGGGAAAACTGTGGACCACTCGGCGGCAGTCGAGCAATTACATGCGGCGCATTTGCTTTCACACTTTACGTACTTCGGTCTTCGCGAAGTAAGGGAACTCCTCACCGCTATGTACCGAGACCTATTTCGGTACGAGATGATCCAACGTATTAGAGCGGATTCAGGCGGCAACTCGGACGCAGGATTTCTTCAAACCGAATACGCGGCGCAGCTCGAACGAACTCGATTCCTGGGAGTGGGGAATCCCTCCGAGAGTGGCACTCATCTTTTGTACTACTTTCGGCAAGACAACGGCCTAGATCCTAGCCTATTTCCTGAGCCTTACAGCATATTAATCGAGTCCGCGCAGCATGGTGGGTCTCGGATCGCGGATGATTCGATCGACAGGCTCGTGTTTGTGGACGATATTCTCGGAACTGGTGCTCAGGCAGTGCAGCACAACGTCGACTTCATCGACCGTGTTCGCGAAGCGGCGGGCCGGAGTGGACAAGAGATCGAGATATGGTACCTCACTTTGTTTGCTAGGCCTGGAGGTCTAGCTAGAGTTCGCGCGCTCGGCTTCGACCGAGTCGAAACTGTGCACGAGTTGAACCTTTCACAAGTGGCGTTCAGCGAGGAGTCGCACGTGTATTCAAACTCTCCTCCTGGTATCGCACGGGATATCGGGCGAGCTGTCGCGGAGCGGTACGGGGCGGACATCGCGCCGGGAAACAGTTTCGGTTACGGCGAGGGGCAGTTGATGCTCGGTCTGCATCACAACGTTCCGGATCACACGCTGCCTATCTTTTGGATGGCCGATGGCGTTGTGAACTGGGAGCCGGTTTTTCGCCGGTATCGAAAGGAATTGGGAGACTAATGCGCAGTCCATTTGAGGTTACGAAGGCAGTGGACCTTGATGACCCGCAAATCGAACGCACCTACGTGGCATTCAAGGGACGGGAACGTGCGATTGTTGACCCAGCTAGCCCCATGCCTCAGTTTCTGACGGGCGTGAAAGGGGGCGGGCGCACGCATCTCATGCGCCACTTTTCGTTCGCACTGCAGAGTTCTAGACAGAAGCGACCGCTCCTGGAAATTCAGACAGATGGTTACCTGGGTGTGTATTTCAGATGTAGTGGTCTGAATGGGAGTCGCTTCACGGGAAAGGGTCAGAGTAGTGAAATCTGGGCGACGGTATTCTCCTATTACATGGACCTGTGGCTTACCGAACTGCTGCTCGCTACTGTGGTGGATATAGATAGTTGTGAACCTTGGTTCGGCGACGCGGCAGCGTTGGTCTCTGACGTTATTTCGGGAGTTGTCGGTTCCGTGTCAGCCAGAATGTCCAACCCGCATGCCCCACTTGTTCAGGCCAAGGAAGATCTCGCAGCGTTGCGAGCCGAACTCGACTGGGCCATAAACAATGCCGCTCACACTGGCCGGCTTGAGGTGAGCATACGCTCGAACCCTGGTGAGCTTCTTTTCAAGGCTTGCCAGGCCGTCGGGAGGCTGCCCGGAATGAAAAACGTCACTATTACTTTTCTCGCAGATGAGTATGAAAATCTGACTGAAGAACAGCAGATCTACTTCAATACGCTCATTCGCGAGAAAGAAGCACCTGCGTCATTCCTGGTCGGCGGGCGTAGCTGGGGCATCAAAACGCACAAAACTCTGAGTGCGGGAGAAGAGAACAAGCGGGGTAGTGAGTTCGACGTCCTCGCGATTGAGGATGCGTATGCTCGTGATCCCAAAGAGTACGAGGCCTTCTGTCGCCATTTGATAACATTGCGACTCACTGACTTCGATCTTTCTGCGGGCGAAGCACAGAAATGGATAGCACGGCTGTCATTCGAGTCGGATGATCGGTTTCTCAGTAACCGACTCGCTGCAGTCCTCTCCAAATACCGCCCTTGGGAGCGCCCCTACTTGGCCCGACTGGGTGCTGCAGTCCGCAGCGTACGCACTGAGGCTGTGGCGCGGGGAGTCGTGGAGGCGGTAGCTCTTCCAGATTGTCCTCTCGTGGAGAAATTGGCGGTCCTGCGCTTTTACCAGCTGTGGTCATGGGGCAGGGATCCGTCGGTCGAGACTGCCCGCACGGCGCGCCACTGGGTAGAGCCGCTCCTATCGGGCGAACAGGGGCCCGAGTTGGACAACTTCTTCAGACAGAGGAAGAGCGACGCGGTTGCACAGATCTACAATGACGCTAATCGCCAAACTGCTTACGCGGGATTCAGTGAGCTTGTAGCAATGTCGGGGTTTCTGCCGCGCAGTTTGCTGATGATTCTCAAGTATGTGAGTCACTGGGCCGAATTTCACGGAGAGGATGTATTCGGGGGCTCGGCACCGATTTCCGAACGAGCGCTTAGCGAAGGGGTGCGAGACGCTGCGAAATGGTATTTGGCCGACGCTAAGCCGCTCGGTACCGACGGGGAAGAGTGTGAGATTGCCGTCACCCGCCTTGGAAGATATCTTCAGGCTATGCGATATTCGGATAAGCCAAGTGAGATCGATATCACGACATTCTCGTCGAACCTCCACGCGATTTCGGGCGAGGCTTTAGCGGTTCTTAATCGTTGCCTAGATCACGGACTACTTGCAGAGGTTCGAGGTGGGCGTAGTTCGCGAAACCACGGATCCACGCACAGAAAGTTTCAGTTGCATCCCATGCTGACTCCTATTTGGGGCTTGAAACCTGGTCGTCGAGGCGACATGACGTTCACTACCCAGACCGTCGAGGCGATCTTCAGTCCGGCTGTGACAGAGCTAGCGTTTTCTCGTGCCCGCGAGACTCTCGAAGTCGCATTAAATGCTCCGTTCGGTGGGGCAATTGACACCCGAGAGCCCCTGTTCTAATGGTGGTTGAATACTCTGCGTTCAGGCGGTCTCGAGTCTCCCTTGCGCAGCTCCCTGCGCAACACTTTGACCTGTTTCTGTCCTCATTTAACGACTCGTTTCGCGTCAGCGCGCTAGCGGACGCGGTTACAGCCTCTCGTAAAGCGTGGATCATCCACGATGAGTATCGCTACGCGCGGGAGGAACTCCCCCCAGGAGATCTGGTGCGAGCGCCGCAGAGCGTTGCGCCGTCGGAGTCCTGGGTCGAAGTGCTTGCCCATTTCGGTGGCGAGGATGGGTTGGCTGGTCTGCGCGTAGCGATCGATATAACCGGCATGATGCGTCCGCATATCGCTATGCTTCCTTTCGCACTTAAGCAGGCGGGCGCGCGGGAGGTCACCGTCTATTACTCGGACCCCGAGTCGTACGTAGCCGGCGAACGGACGCGCTTTACAAAAGGGCCCGTAGCTCGGGTTGGATTGATTCCCGGAATGGAGGGTGCTCACACTAATCGTCCTAGCCCCCGCGACGTGCTGATCATCGGAGCCGGATATGACGACAGTTTGGTGAAGGCCGTTGCGGATGACAAGCCAAATGCGGAGCACGTTGTGCTTCTGGGCCTCCCCGGTCTCCAACCACACATGTATCAAGAGAGCGTATTGAAGCTCGAAAGAGCGCGAGAGTCGATCCGCGACTTCCGTCCGGCATCGCGGTCTTTTGCCCCGGCAAATAACCCGTTCGCCACAGCGCATGTCATTGCGTCGAGGGTGGCTTCTATGGGAGCCGTGGACCACGTCTATCTGAGCGCGGTGGGGGCCAAACCACAAGTGCTGGGGTTCTCGTGGTATTACTGGTGTGACGCAGCGGGTGGCAACTCGAGTTTCGTGCATCCTTTCGCGGAAAGGTACGAGAGAGACACTTCAAATGGGTTATCCATGATTCATGAATACGTGCTTGAATTAGATTTCGTTCGTTCGTTGGGCCCGCCAGCTGCACTCAACGCGTCGTTCGGGTAGGCACAGAGCCGGATGGGCTCAAGACACCTCATCTGTCGGCGAAGTGCGACCCGCCAGCTGGTTCTCTTGGCCGCGGTGGTGCTGTGGAGGGTAGCGCGGTCCTCTTCAAGGCTCACCGCCGGCTCTACCCGCTGGATCGGGCAGCTCGCTTGCAGGCGTGGAGCCTGTGCGAGGGCGGGGAACGTGTAGGTCGCCCTGACCACTACTTTCGGCACGCGGTGAATGAGGTCTCCCGGCGGCGGGGACCAGTCTACTTGAGGGGCACGTAGTCAGGCGATCCTCCTCGGTGGGGCCGACGTGACGATGAGGCGTAGCCGCAGTTGCTCAGAGCTGAGTGCGTGGTGTCTCGAAGTGGAGCTCCGCGAGAGTCGTGACGAGGGGGGATCGTTGCGGGCGCGGGCGCGGGTTGTGCTGCTGTGTCGGTCGTCGGAGTCGAGGACAGCAACGCGTGAGAGTGCTGCGGCGCTTCAGCGAGCATCGGGCTGGGAAATCTCTGATCAGCGGACTATTGCGGACGGTGATGCACCCCATCGCCCTCACTCGTAATGAGAAGGTCAAGGGTTCGATTCCCTTGGGCGGCTCCACCAGCATCACCCGGCCGTTGCCCTGGAAACCCCAGGTCAGCGGCTGTTCTGGTTTTCGGGAGGCTCCGCGTCCGCCGCCGAATCCTGTGCGGAGACAGCCGTAGGATGACCGGATGGGTGCACTCGCCAGAACCACGGACGCACAGATCGATGCCGTCTGCGAGGCCTTCACGTCGGTGTCGTGGCCACTCAGTCGCGACGACTTCACGGCGCTCGCGGAGCGTCTCGGGTGGCAGCTCAAACTGGAGACGTCGAGCGGTGTGCAGCACCGTTCCGGGTATCACGTGAACCTGCCGACCGTTCGTTCGCTCGTCGCAGATGAAGCGATCGCCCAGGTCGTGATCGCGGTCTCCGACAAGAGCGACGACCCCGGCGCGCTGCGGAGCGCCGCACAGGAGTTGCAGTCGGCGCTGAGCGCGCATCTTGGTCAGTCCTCCGGAGCCCAGGCCGGCGACCCGTACTGGGAACTGGCGAACGGCGGCAGGATCTGGCTCAAGACGGTTCCCAAGAAGGTGCTGCTCGTCGTCGAAGGGCAGCGGTTCGCCGACGTGGAGCGGGGCGAGGAGCGGCTGGGCATCGACCCCGGCCGCATGCCGGGCGCCGTTGACGACACTGACTGATCCCGTCTGGTCGACTGCGGTGTCATGACGACCCGTCCGCCGGCCTGATGAACACGCTCGCGATCGCGGTGAGGAGGATGAGCGCCGCGGCGATGACGAGGCTGAGTTGCAGCCCTGCGATGAATCCCGTTGAGCCGGTGAGGAGCGCCCCGAAGACCGCGATGGCGACCGCACCGCCGAGTTGCCGGAAGGTGTTGAACACCGCACTCGCGGTGCCGGCGCGCGATGCCGGGACGCTGGCGAGCACCACGGAGGTCACCGGCGGCATCGCCACGGAACCTCCCGCGGCGGTGAAGCACGCGAACAGGCCCACCCAGATCGGCGACCCCAGGTGCGCGGTGGCGACGGTGCCGACGAGCCCGACCACCATGAGGAGCAACCCCGCCACGATCGGGACGCGCACCCCGAAGCGGTTGGCGACGGTGCCACTGACG